>ENA-OQJX01000040-OQJX01000040.1-human-gut-metagenome-genome-assembly--contig:-NODE-40-length-81728-cov-3.216934_pt1 | contig 81728 bp, 70 predicted proteins | sample MGYA00242615_ERZ504782 | MGnify/ENA primary metagenome ERZ504782 (study PRJEB26092, sample SAMD00036354) | human gut metagenome | host: Homo sapiens | study: EMG produced TPA metagenomics assembly of... | reverse complement strand
GAAAAGAAAGAAAACGGGGCTCATCGCTTACGGTTACCGAGTGTGAAATATTGAAACTGATGGCATTGGGTAAACAACGAAAGAGATTGCGGCTGAGCGTTTCCTTAGTGTATATACGGTGATGACCCACCGCAAAAACATCTTTCGTAAATTAGAAGTCAATAACGTGTACGAAGCGACAAAATATGCACTTCGTGCGGGGATTGTGGATGCGTTGGAATATTACATTTAGGGTAAAGTGATTTCGCCACTTCCCACACAAATTTCCGTATCTTTGTCATACAGCACGCCGAACTGTCCGGGGGCAATGCCCTGCAAAGGTTCGTGGCTGTGGATTTGAAACAGACCATTTCCCCGGGTCAGTGTTCCTTTCATGAAAGTATCGGTATGTCGAATTTTGAAGGAAACGTCTACAGGTGAGTCTCCTTCCCATAAGTCCTCTGTGATGAAATGGAAATCGTGTAAGGCAAAGTCCGTACCGTATTGCTTTTCGGTATCATATCCGCGTGAAACATAAACAATGTTCTCATTTATATCTTTGCGGATGACAAACCACGGTCCTCCACTCAGCCCCAGTCCTTTGCGCTGTCCTATGGTATGAAACCAATATCCTTTGTGAGTGCCAATCCGCTTTCCTGTTTCCATTTCAATGATGGCTCCTTCTTTCTCACCCAAGAAACGGCGAAGGAAATCATTATAATTGATTTTTCCAAGAAAGCAGATACCTTGGCTGTCCTTGCGTTGAGCACTGGGTAATTTGGCGACACGGGCAATATCTCTGACTTCATTCTTCATCAGACCGCCTAAAGGAAACATCAGTTTTGAAACTTGCAGATAATCTATTTGTGCCAGAAAATCCGTTTGGTCCTTGACGGGATCTTGTGCGGTTCCCAGCCATATTTTTCCATCTTTTTCAAGGATACTGGCATAATGGCCGGTGGCTGTTTTGTCATACAGATGTCCCACCTCCTGCTCGAAGCATCCGAATTTGATGAGCTTGTTACACATCACATCCGGGTTGGGGGTAAGTCCATGCTTCACTTTATCGATGGCGTATGCCACCACATTGTCCCAGTACTGCCGGTGCAGGTCGATGATATTCAGGTTCAAACCATATTTGCGGGCAGTGGCGTACATAGTTCGATATCCTCTTCTGCGGTGCAGGTCAGGTCTTCATCGCCATCCATTCCGATTTTTATATAGAAAAGGTCCGGTTTATATCCTTGTTTACAAAGGAGGTGTACGACAACTGCGCTGTCTACACCTCCTGAAATTAATGCAGCTATATTCATTTTGTTTTATTATAACGGATATTCTTCAAAAGCATAAAGTACAGTAGACAAGTAGCGTTCTCCCGTATCGGGTAAGAGGACTACAATTTGTTTCCCCTCATTTTCTGGCAATTTAGCCAGCTCCAAAGCGGCATAAGCTGCTGCTCCCGAAGATATTCCAACCAATAACCCTTCTGTCAGAGAAAGTTCGCGTCCTGTGCGGATGGCGTCATCATCTTTCACCCGGATTATTTTGTCTACCAATTTTCCATTGTAGGTATGGGGGACAAATCCTGCTCCAATACCTTGTATCTTGTGCAGCCCCGGATTTCCACCCGAAAGGACGGGGGAGTTATCCGGCTCTACAGCCACAATCTGTATATGGGGATTCTGTTTTTTTAATCCTTCCGCTACTCCGCTTAAAGTGCCGCCTGTGCCTACTCCGGCAACAAATATATCTACCTTTCCGTCCGTGTCATTCCATATTTCCTGCGCGGTGGTACGTACATGGGCGGCAGGATTTGCCGGATTCTCGAATTGTCCCAGAATGACAGCTCCCGGAGTCTGTTCACGCAGTTCTTCCGCTTTTTCTATGGCTCCTTTCATACCTTTTGCACCTTCGGTCAGTACTAATTGCGCTCCCATAGCTTTCAGCAGGTTCTGGCGTTCCTTGCTCATGGTTTCGGGCATTGTCAATATGGCTTTGTAACCTTTCACACTGGCAACCCATGCCAATCCTACGCCGGTGTTGCCGCTGGTTGGTTCAATGATAACGGCTCCGGGTTTCAAGATGCCTTTTGTTTCCGCATCCTCTATCATTGCCAGGGCAATGCGGTCTTTTACACTTCCGCCGGGATTGAAATATTCCAGTTTGGCAACTACTTGTGCTTTCGCGTCGTGTTTTCGGCTGAGGCGTGACAGCTCCAACAGAGGAGTTCCTCCGATGAGCTCAGTCAATTCTTTTTTAATTCTTGCCATAATCTTTTCATTTAGTGGATTCTAATGTTATAATGCAAAGATAGGGGGAGATGTTCATGATGACAATACCCTATTTATGGTATATTTTATCGTGTTGTCTCTTGAATAATTGTGTATCTTTGTCCGGAATTAACAAATCTAACCTATGATGAAAACAAGAAATCTTATTGGGATGATAGCCTTTTGCTTGTTTGCATTGGCAGCTTGTACCCCTTCAAAAGAGTCGGGAAAAACACTGACTGTTCTTTCATGGAATGTATGGCATGGCGGTCATTCAAAAACTTACCCCGAAAAGGGATGTAAGGGAACTATCGATATTCTGAAAAAAAGTGAGGCTGATGTGATCTTGATGGTTGAAACTTATGGAGCCGCTCCGATGGTAGCCGATTCATTGGGATATTCATACAATCTCATTTCTGATAATCTTTGTATTTATAGCCGCTATCCCATTATCCGGAAATATGCTTTTGCCGACAGCATAAGTACCTTTAATTTCGGCGGAGTGATGATAGATGTGAATGGGAAACCTGTCCGGGTGTTTGATACTTGGTTGCATTACCTCCCTGATATGCGTTTGGCACCAACAGATAAATCTGAGGAGGAAATATTGGCTTGGGAGATGGAGGGGACACGTGATGAGGAAATACATAGGATTTTGACTGTTATTCGGCCTTTACTGGCAGAAACAGACAGTATCCCAATTATAATGGGAGGTGATTTTAATGTGCACTCTCATCTGGATTGGACGGAAGCGACCCGTAACCTGTACCATCATGGGGGTGCTGTGGTGAATTGGCCCGTTTCCATTGCTATGGAAGAGGCAGGATTTAAAGATAGCTTCCGCGAGATGAATTCCGATCCGGTGGCCAGTCCGGGAGTAACGTGGCTGGCAGATGCGGATTCGTTGGAAACCGAATGTCGTATGGACCGCATTGATTTCATTTATTATCAGGGGAAAACCATTCAAGCGATAGCGTCTGAGTGCTATGACAATAGCTTGGGTAAAACTTTTACTTTCAAAGGAGAAGACTTTTTCTATCCTTCAGATCATGGTTTTGTCCTCTCGAAATTCGAACTTAAATAAGAATTGATTAAAATAAATATTCATGAAAAAGACTTTTTTATTATCATGCCTGATGCTGGCGGCAATGCCCGTTATGGCTGCTTACACAGGTCGTGTATATGTAGATAAAAACAAGAATGGCGTGTTTGACCCAGGTGAAAAAACATGGGCGGGCATCAAGGTTTCCGATGGCTTGAATGTGGTGGAAACGGCTGCCGACGGTAGTTTTACTTTACCCGGTCATGAACGTGAGCGTTTTATTTTCATTACTACTCCTTCGGGATATAAAACATTTAATCGTCATTATCATAAAATAGAAGAGAAACAGTCCGGTTATGATTTCGGCTTGATGCCTTATAGTGGACGGATTCGCAAGGATGGCTCTCACAAGTACATTCATATTGCTGATACTGAAATATTTAATACGGAAAACCATGAAGACTGGGTGAATAATGTGCGTGACTATGCAGGAATGAACAGGCGGCTTTTATCATTCATACCGGGGATATCTGCTATGAAAAAGGCTTGAAGGCTCATATCAAACTGATGAATACGGAAAATATGGACTGTCCTGTCTTCTATTGCATCGGAAATCATGATTTGGTAAAGGGGAAGTATGGCGAAGAACTCTTTGAAAGCATTTACGGACCGGTATATTATTCTTTTGATGCAGGGAATGTGCACTATATTGTCACTCCGATGCCTGGAGGAGATCATGCTCCCGGTTATACCGCCGATGATGTCTGCCGTTGGTTGAAAAATGATTTGGCGCATATCCGCCCCGGAACTCCCGTTGTTGTTTTCAATCATGATTACTGACTACGAGGATGCTTTTATTTTTAAAAGCAAGAATGCGGGAAGCATTAATTTGAATGAACATAACCTGAAAGCGTGGGTATATGGTCATTGGCATATTAACTATATGAAAAAACAGGGAGATGTTTACAGTGTTTGTACTTCCTCATTGGATAAAGGAGGAATAGATCATTCCACTACCGCTTTTCGTGTGATGCACGTAGATAGTAAGGGAGATTTCACTTCCGAGCTCCGTTATACCTATTTGGACAAGAATATCTGTATCGCTTCGCCTGCCGGAGTGATGGCTTCGGGTGTTCTTCCGGTAGCTGTCAATGTGTATTCTTCCGTGTCACCGGTGAAAGAAGTGCTCTATACTTGTTTGGCCGACGGAAAACCTGTGCTGAAAAACAAGAGATTGCTGCAAAGCACTGACTGGTCATGGAACGGGCAGCTTCCTTTGTCTGATAAACACGTGGGCAAAGAACTACTTTGCAGGTAACAGCTCGTTTTAATAACGGAGAGATAGCTAAAGCAGAAAGCAATTTTGTCTGCCGGACTGAAAAGGTGGCTCCTTTGTTTTCTGCTGATTGGGATAATCTGTTAGGCAATGCGAAACATTCCGCCCCCGCTTCCGGTCCATTGAATCTGCCTTTGCAACTGGCATGGACCACAATGTCGGAGCTAATCTTTACATGACTTCCCCACTGATACACAAGGGAAAAATAATTGTAGCCTCTGTGGATGAAGATTTAAAAGGTGCGGGGCATGTATATGCTTTGAACGGGAAGGATGGTTCAACTCTTTGGAGTTACCCTGTTCGTAATTCCATTAAAAATTCCATTGCCATTGATGGTGATATCGTGTTTGCCCAAGATGCTCAAGGTTTTTTGTATGCCATTGATACCGAAACCGGCAAGTTATGTTGGGAAAAGCAATTGCCTGTAAATGGTTTACCAGCCTCATCGACGGACTGGTGGCCGATGAAGGAATGGTTTATGCAGGAACAGGAAAGGGACTTTGTGCTTTTGAAGCCCGGACGGGCAAACAACTCTGGAGAAATGAAGGTTGGGGACAAGGAGAAGGGACTACGAGTACGCTGACTTTGGGGAATGGTTTGCTGATTGGTTCCGCACAGTGGAATGCACTTTATGGCAATGATGCCCAAACAGGTGAGAAACTTTGGGCGGCCAGTGACAACGGGTTGCGTAATCGGGGGGCATCTCCTGCCATGCATGGTGCTTTGTTGTATCTTATTTCGGATAAATCTTTCTTTATATTAGAGGCGGCTACCGGAAAAGTGATAGTTCGTAAGCCTTTGCCTTATAATGTGGATGTAACTTCTACTCCGTTGCTCACCGACAAAGAGATTATCTTTGGCTCTGCACAGAAAGGGCTGATAGCCTTGGACAGTGAAACATTGGAAGAAAAATGGACTTGTCCGGTGGGGGATGCTTTGGTTTATACCTGTCCCTATAGTCGTCAATCTTCCGCTACCATTGAAACCAGTGCGGTATGGGCGGGAGATATCGTTTATGTAGCTGCTTCGGACGGTACAGTGTATGGAATTAATAAAGAGAATGGAAAAGTGGTATGGAAACACGCTACTGGGGCTCCTGTTTTCGGGTCGGTAGCCTTATCGGGCAATGCGTTGGTGGTTTCGGACTTTGGTGGAAATGTTTATTTGTTCTGTAAGTAGAGTTACATTGATTACGATATAAATATGGATGGTTATTGTGAAATATCTTCCTTTTGGGGCAGCCGTCCGATTAGTTAAGCAGGAACTATCTAGTTAAATAACCATAAAGTCTGCCCGGAAATACTTCCGGCAGAATCATTACTGTACCTTTGTTCCCATAAAATATATACAGGCCGTGAGGCTAATTTAATTATTTCACATGACATTTAAAGAATTAGATCTTATAGAGCCTATTTTGAAGGCTTTACAACAAACCGGCTATACAACGCCGACCCCCATTCAGGAACAAGCAATTCCTGTATTATTAAAAGGTAAAGATTTGCTGGGATGCGCCCAGACAGGAACAGGAAAAACAGCAGCGTTTGCTATCCCCCTCATACAACGGCTTTATCAATCAGACCATAAAAAAGGTATCAAAGCATTGATACTCACCCCGACGCGTGAGCTTGCTATACAGATAGGCGAGAACTTTGATCAATATGCTAAATATACCGGAGTGAAACATGCCGTTATTTTCGGCGGAGTGCCCCAAAAGGCGCAAGTTGATGCTTTGAAACGAGGCGTGCAGGTATTGATTGCCACTCCCGGACGTTTGCTTGACTTGCAGTCGCAAGGTTGTATTTCATTGAAGGGATTGGAGTATTTTGTATTGGATGAGGCAGACCGTATGCTCGATATGGCTTCATACACGATATCAAAAAAGTATTGAAACTGATTCCTGCCCGGCGACAGACTTTGTTTTTCTCGGCTACCATGCCTTCTGAAATAGAGAAGCTGGCAGATTCCATGCTGACTAATCCGAAGAAGGTAGAGGTGACTCCTGTTTCGTCTACTGTTGATACTATCCAGCAAAGTGTTTATTTCGTAGAGAAGAAAGAGAAGAAGGACTTGCTGCTGCATTTGTTGAAGAATCCGGAGATAGAATCTGTATTGATTTTCACCCGTACCAAGCATGGGGCGGATAAATTGGCGAAGATATTGAATAAGAGTGAGATCGGGGCGGAAGCTATTCATGGAAACAAATCGCAGAACGCACGCCAAAGGGCGTTGACGAACTTCAAGGATCACACCACAAGAGTGTTGATAGCCACAGATATTGCAGCCAGAGGTATTGATGTGAACCAGCTTTCTCACGTTATCAACTATGAGTTGCCCAATATATCGGAAACTTATGTGCACCGCATCGGCCGTACCGGGCGTGCCGGACATGACGGAATAGCCATCTCTTTTTGTGAATCGGAAGAATTACCTTATTTAAAAGATATCCAAAAACTGATAGGACTACAGATTCCGGTTGTGAAAGACCATCCTTGGGTGACTGTGGAAGGAGTGAAAGCGCAGGCTGGTAAGACGGAAGAACTGAAGGAAAAAGCAAAAGCCAATAAGGCATACCGGGGCAGTAAGAGCAATGGTGATTATTGGCGTAGGAAGAAACAGGTTCAAAGCAGGCAAGGGCAAGGCAGGCAGAGTTCGGATAGAAAGGCTTCCGGCAGGCAAGGATAAAGAATGACTTGCCTGGGCTGTATTACAAAATAGCATGGACTTAAATGGATGTTTTTATACATTTCCATGAGTCCATGTTTTTTTTCGTTTTTATATGCTCCGGTTTAAGTTGCGATTTTTATTGTGTGGTTTTAATTATGTTCTTCTTATTTTTTGTTATTTCTTGCTCTTAAGAATAAACTTAATTTCAGTGATTTACGGGTTTATAGCAGCGAAGACTTCCATTTAGGTAAAAATAAAAGCTTTATATGTCCATAAAAATGAAGTATCTACCTTTTCTATAATCATTGGATTTATAAAATGTAATATCTTGATAATTAGAGATTATTGAGATATATGCAAAGTTCCATTAGAACTTATGCTTTTCAATAAAATTTAGATTAACGCTGCAAATATATAAAAAATGTTGTAGACGACAATTGAAATACTTATTTTTATTATAATCTTAATGAAATATATAAAATTACCTGTTATAAGATGCTGGGTATATGGAAAATATTTTATATATATGATTTTCAAAAATACACTCTAAATTGGTAGTAATAGTCTTTATACTAGACCTCAAGCACTTATTTTCAATAAGTAATAGTGAATGACGAAGTTCTAATGGTACTTGGTACTTTAAGAGTTTTTGCTTTTCTAAAACTTTTAAAAATCACTATATGATTAAGTATCTAAAGTCCGTGGGTGTTTTACTGTTCTTGTCAACAGTCTGTAATGGAACGGTTTACGCCAATCAAGAAGGAAGAAAAACAGACGTGAGAGTGACTCAGCAAAATGGTACTTGTACCGGAGTTGTAAAAGATGCTACAGGCGAAACGATTATCGGTGCATCTGTGGTAGTAAAAGGTTCCACGAATGGAACCATTACAGGGATTGATGGAGATTTCTCCCTGTCTAATGTGCCCAAAGGAAGCACGATTGTCATTTCATTCGTAGGGTATCAGACGCAGGAAATAAAGTGGACGGGAGTGCCATTGAATGTTATTTTGAGTGATGATACAAAAGTCTTGGATGAAGTGGTGGTAGTGGGATATGGAACGCAGAAAAAAGTGAATGTGACGGGTGCGGTAAGTATGGTCGGTTCGGATGTGATAGAGTCACGCCCTGTTGCCAACGTAAGTCAGGCATTACAAGGGGCGGTTCCCGGTTTGAATCTTTCTACCAGTCAAGTGGGGGTGACCTTAATACCAGCATGAATATCAATATTCGTGGTACAGGTTCTATCGGCGACGGTTCTGTAGATAGTCCTTTGATTTTAATTGATGGTATAGAGGGAGATTTGAATTCTTTGAATCCTAATGATGTAGAAAGTGTGTCTGTTCTGAAAGATGCCGCTTCGGCTTCTATCTATGGTTCGCGTGCTGCATTTGGTGTAATCTTGGTTACGACTAAGAGTGGGAAGGCCGGTAAGGTGAAGGTTAATTACTCCGGCGATATTCGTTTCAGTACCGCGACACAGGTGCCCAAGATGGCTAATTCATTGCAATTTGCCACTTATTTCAATACTGCGAATATTAACGCTGGCGGTTCAAATATATTCAGCGATGAAACGATGGCGAATATCAAGAAGTATATGAATGGCGAATTCACAGACCCTAGCCAGCCGGAATATTGGGGAACAACAGCCAATGTGGAGAATGGGAAGTGGAACAACTATGGCTCGGCTTTTGCCAATACGGATTGGTTTGAGGAATTCTATAAAAAGAATGTGCCTTCTACACAGCATAATCTGAGTCTGAGTGGGGGAACTGAGAAGTTTAATTGGTCGGTCAGTGGAAGTTTCTTGCTACAGAATGGTCTGATTTCTCATGGGCACGACGAACTGGACCGTTATACGTTGAATAGTAAAATCGGAGCCGAACTGGCTTCATGGGCACGCCTGGATTACTCAACAAAATGGACACGCAAGGATTATGAGAAGCCTCAATATCTGACAGGGTTGTTCTTCCATAACATTGCACGCCGCTGGCCTTCTTGTCCGGTAGTCGATCCGAATGGAAACTGGATGGCAGAAATGGAGATTTATGAATTGGAAGACGGGGGGATATATAAGGAGAACAACGATGAGTTCACCCAACAGTTAAAGTTTACCTTCACGCCGTTGAAGGATGGAACATCTATGCTGAAGGTGCTCTGCGTCTTACCAATAATAAGACTACTCAAAACAAAATTCCTATTTATAATTATAATGTAGCCAATGAGCCGATGTTACGTGATTCTGGATACGGAACAGTGACTTATGTGTATGATAACCGCTACAAGCAAAACTATTATGCTGTAAATGTTTATACCGATTATTCTCACAGCTTTGGAAAACATAATGGAAAAGTTTTGTTGGGCTTGAACTATGAACGTTATAATCAAGACAATATGTGGGCAAGCGGTACAGACTTAACAACTGAAGATAAACCTTTCTTGAGCCAGACACAAAGTAACAAGAAGAATGGTGACGGTTATTGGAATCGGGCTACAGCAGGTTATTTCGGACGTTTCAATTATGATTATGACGGTAAGTATCTGGCGGAGTTTAATATTCGTTATGACGGTTCTTCACGTTTTCTAGCCGATAAGCGGTGGGCATGGTTCCCGTCGGTATCTTTGGGATGGAATATTGCCCGTGAGGAGTTCTTTGAGAAATTGAGTGAAACAGTTAATACGCTGAAACTTCGTGGTTCTTGGGGACAATTAGGTAACACTAGTTCCAATTATAACAGTTTCTGGGATTGGTATCCGTTCTATCAGCAGCAGGCCATCAGTCTGCATCCAGCAACTGGCTGATTAATGGCGAAAAACAAAATACATCTTCCCTTCCCAGCATCGTTAATGCTACCATGACTTGGGAAACGGTGGAAACATGGGATTTCGGTTTTGATTTCGGCGCTTTTAATAATCGCCTGACCGGTACTTTTGATTGGTATAGTCGTACTACAAAAGACATGATTGGTCCGGCACCTATCTTGGGTTCTGTATTGGGTACTAATGCTCCCAAAACCAACAACTGTGATATGCGTACTTCGGGGTGGGAATTGGAAATCGGATGGCGTGATCAGATTAATGATTTCAAATATGGTGTTCGGTTCAATCTCTCGGATAATCGATCTAAATTCTGACCTATCCATACGATGGGGAGTTTAGCAATCAAAGTATCGGAGGGTATTATAATGGCAAGTATTTAAATGAAATTTGGGGGTATGAAAGTGTCGGTCTGGCTTCTTCAAAAGTAGAAATGGACAATTGGCTGACAACCAATAAGCCCAACTGGGGAAGCAACTGGGGTGCAGGTGATGTGATGTATAAGGATTTGAATGGAGATGGCATTGTCAGTTCCGGTGCAAATACTTTGGACGATCACGGTGATTTGAAACGTATTGGTAATGCGACTCCTCGTTATCGTATCGGTTTGAACTTAGATGCGGCATACAAGGGATTTGATTTTTCTATTTTCTTTCAAGGAGTGTTGAAACGCGATTGGTTCTTCGGTGCCGGTGATGCATACTTTTGGGGAGCGCAAGGAAATATGTGGCAAAGCGCCTGCTTTGAAGATCATTTGGACTATTGGACGGAAAACAATACTGGTGCATATTATCCGAAACCTTATTTTGGCGGTATTCAGAAAAATCAGCAGACACAGACGCGTTATTTGCAAAGTGCCGCCTATCTCCGTTGCAAGAATATCCAGTTGGGGTATACTTTGCCGAAATCTCTGTTGTCACCGGCCGGAATCAGTAATTGCCGCATTTATCTGTCATGCGATAATTTATTCACTATCACTAGTCTGTCCGATATATTTGATCCCGAAGCTTTCGGAGGATATGGTGACGAAGGATGGGGCAGTGGTAAAACTTATCCGTTGCAACGTACTGTTTCTGTGGGTGTAAATCTTAGCTTTTAACTAATAAAAAGAAGAATATTATGAAAATAAATACAAAACACATCGGATTATGTCTTTTGTTGGGTGCTGCTATGAGTACCACCTCGTGTAACGATCTGCTCGACCTTGATCCTGTAAGCCAAATCACACCGGAGTCATTCTATACATCAGCCGATCAGCTGGCTACTTACTTGAATAATTATTATAGTTCCTATTTGGTTGCTCCCTATAGCGGAGAGATGTATCATACGCAGAGTTATAGTGATGGTATGGCACGTTCTGACGGTAATACCGATATCATGTTGGCTGGGTTGAACGGTAATACGACTCTTTTTGCCGATGACCATTGGGAAGTTTCTTCGGGAAAAGCCCTTCAGGGATACTATGGAGGAGTACGCGTTTACAATTATTTTTTAGATAAGGCAGTTACCGGTTATGAGAATGGAACGATTACCGGCGATGCGGAACTGATTAAGAACTATATCGGAGAGGGTTACTTCTTCCGTGCATTGTGTTATTTCCGAATGTTGGCCTATTATGGTGATTTACCCATAGTTACCAAGGTCTTGGAAGATAATGATGAGGTCATTGTAGAAAACAGTAAGCGTACTCCGCGTAATGAAGTGGCACGTTTCATATTGGAAGATTTGGACAAAGCTATTTCATATTTAGCAAGTCGAGGCAAGTTCAATGGTCAGCGTGTCAATAGAGAGGCGGCTTTGCTGTTTAAATCTAGAGTAGCCTTGTTTGAAGCCACTTTTGAAAAGTATCATAAAGGAAGCGGACGTGTACCGGGAGATAATAATTGGCCGGGAGCAATATGCCTTATAACAGTGGAAAGAATTTCAGTATTGATAGTGAAGTGGATTTTTTCTTGACAGAAGCTATGAATGCTGCAAAACAGGTAGCCGATAATGCGCAACTGACTACCAATAATCATGTAATAGAACCTCAACCGGGTGTCATCACAGGTTGGAATGACTATTTTGAAATGTATAGTCAGCCTTCACTGGCTAATGTCCCCGAAGTCTTATTGTGGAAACAGTACAGCTTTAGCCTGAGTATCAGTCACGATGCAGCCTATCGTGTGAAGACTGGTTGTGCCGATGGATATACCGTACCTTTGCAGAGTCTTTTCTGATGAAGAATGGATTACCCATTTATGCCAGCAATGACTATCAGGGTGATGTCAGCATTGATAATGTGAAAGCCGGTCGCGACGAACGTCTTCAGCTTTTTGTTTGGAGTGAGAGTACGCTGCTTGATTCTGATCCTAGTGCGCCTCAGTACAGTCAGCCATTCAAGAAACCCGGTATCGATAATTCAAATCAAGAAATACGTTGTATCACAGGGTATCAGCCACGTAAGTATTATACGTATGATTATACCCAGACTCCGAATGATGAGTTGCGCTGTACTAACGCATGCCCTGTTTTCCGTACAGCTGAGGCATTATTGAACTATATGGAAGCTTGTTATGAAAAGAATGGAACACTGGATGCTGATGCCAGAAAGTATTGGATGCAATTGCGTGAACGTGCCGGGGTGAGCACTGATATTGACGCTACAATTGCTGCTACCGATCTTTCCAAAGAAAAGGATTTCGGAGTGTATTCAGGGACTTCCATGGTGGATGTGACCTTGTATAATATTCGTCGCGAACGTATGAACGAGCTTTTCAGTGAAGGACAACGTTTTGCCGATTTGATTCGTTGGCGCTCCTTTGACCGTATGATAACTGCAAAGTGGATTCCTGAAGGAGTGAATTTTTGGGATAATCTTTATCTGTTGTATGATGCTGATATCAAGGCGGACGGGACATCGGATGCAGTTGTCTCTGGTAAAGAGCAAGGCAAGTATCTACGTCCTTACAGCCGTAATTTGGAGAGTTCCAACGAACTGCGTGATGGTTATAACTGGCATGAGGCATATTATTTGTATCCGATAGGAATCAGTGATATACGTACAGCTTCTGCTGACCGCGATATAAACAATAGCAATATATATCAGAATATAAATTGGCCCACTACGGCAGGCGGACATGCTGAAAAATAATTTTTTTCATAAGGTTGGGTCAATAAATATTCAGAAGTAAAAGTATTCGTTTTTTGGGATAATATTTTTAACATAGCAAAAGGGCAGGGAGTTCGTGAGGATTCTCTGTCTTTTGTCATATATGGTCTTTAGATTTTTCGGGCTGTTTTTGGTTGAAATACCTGGCAGTGATGGAGGTTTCGGGTTTGTAATCCGTTGATGTCAGCCAATGCCCTGACTTGGAAATGCTTTATATCAACTTCCAGCATCAATTTACCCAATTTGATGCAATTCATGGGTGGATCGTATTTTCATAGGCGTAAGAATTGGTGTGCTGCAAAGATCGGAAAATCTCCGGTTGATAAAGGAAAGAGTGAAAATATGAAAAAAAGAAGCCCGGTCCATTTTGTGGTAAGCGGACCGGGCTTTACAATCAATTTGTCAATCGTTTATAACCAATGGGGCTGCTACCTCCATTGGAACTTTAGAACTGTGCGACAGGGCGCGTGGCGTAATTGCTGGCTTTGCTGTTGGCAACTATCGCACCACTAACGAAATTCAGATACCAGGCGGATTCTGCCGAGTGTTCGGAAGAAGACCAGTACCCCTTGCGTGTGAAATCATTGAAACAATCTTGTTTGTCTTTGCAAATGACTCCGGTTTTTTGAAGTTCCCACAACAAAGTCAACTCGCCTGCCGACGGTAAATACCATTCACCTGCCGATTTGCCGCTGGTACTGTATTGGTAGCAGTAACCTCCTGCCGGGTAACTGGAAGAACTTTTACCAAGATAGGCGGTGTGAGCCTTTCCGTTGAAGTCGCTGATGGCTCCTTCTGACACCCAGGTGGCAGGTTGTCCGGTTTCAACATGGATGGTTGCTCCCTTGATGCGTTCCTCGTCCTTATCGGAGAAGAAAGAATCGGCGGTTCCGTCATAATAAGGGAGAACACCGCTTGTCAATGTACCGTCAGCGGTGGTATAGTTTTCGATGCCTTCTATATCTTCTGCTTTGCTGATCCATTTGGTACTGGACTGGTTGTCGCTTAATGCCACGATGCGTCCGAATGGAGAAGTGGACAGGGTGGGCGAGAGATTGCCGTCCGCATCATCCAGAGCATAGACAATACCGATGCAGGTTTTATTCTCATTCTTCTCGCTGGAGAAGGTAGCGTCGCTATAGTAATAATCGCCTACCTTGGCAGAAGGTAAAAGAGTGCAAGTGAGTGTCGGCGCTTCGTATACTTTGCCTTTCTCCAATTTGATGGTTGTCGAAGTAGCTGTCTCATACACTTCACCGGTGGTGGTAACAAGGGTGAAATGCAATTGTGCTTCGGAAGGGAAGAAGGAGATGTAAGTGGTTCCGGAAATACCGGTTTTGTTTTTAATAGTGATATTTCCTGTTTGGGTACTGCTAAACTCTCCGTCTTTTAGTTTCATAACGGCACTCGAGTAGAGGTTTCCGGCAGTGGCGGTTACGGTAATTCTTGTGATGTTGTTCAAAGGACTGTCACCGTTGGCGGTGAACTGGAATTTACCGATGGTGACCAAGCTAGTCATTTCGCAGGCGGAAGAGCCTGTAGTTTCGTTCATGCTGGCTTTACACAGTGCCCACGAGTAATCATAATTTGTTATACCTGCCAGTGTTCCGTCTTGTCCGCTCAGGTTGAGGGTTTGAGTCAGAGTGTCGCTGCTGGTCGCGGTGATGGCTGCCGCCGGGTAGAATACGGCAATTTCATTCTCGTTCTTTACTAGTGTCGAAAGATCGCCCGTAAAGGTATCAGAAGAGTCAGTTTCTCTTGTGAGAATCGTTTTGGGAACACCGCTGGAACCGGTTTTCATTACGGCCAGTTGGCTGTTGGCGTTCCAGTTGCCTTGCAGGATGCCTGTATCCTCTGCATCTGAAGAACGGGGGGACAGTGATGCTGTGAGAGAAAAAGGAACGGTGGAGGTTGTTGTAACTTGATCATCGTCATCGCTACACCCCAACATGCATAGAGCGATGCCCAAACAGAGAATAGTTGTTGTCTTTTTCATCATCGTTTTCGTTTTGCTGTTTTATGATTAAAACTTGAATGGTATTTATTATTTAATTTTAGATAGCAAAGGTAAATGTTCTCGGTCGATTTTTCTAATCTATTCGGCGAAAGCTGTTTTTTTTTCGATAAATTAGGGGAATAAGGGGAAATTTGAGGTGAAATGTAAAGAAGTGGATAGACGGGAAGCGAACACTTTCCGTCCATCCTGTCAGGATGGCGATGATTATTTCTTTTCACCGAAGTCGGCTTGTTGTTTTTCCACTTCTTTCAGCCTTTGTGCATTCCGTTCTTTCAGCAGACGTTCCTGTTCCAGTTCGGAAGCCGATTTGGCGGCTGATTGTCCAAAAGGTGAGTCGCTGCTCATGGGAATCAGCGCAGCTTCACTTTCGGTATAGATGAGAGGATGAGCTGCGGCTTGCTTTCTAATTCCAACACTGCGCTGGCAGGCATTTGCGAGCCTTCGAACAATACGCTGGCAGTGATTTTGATTTTACCCGGCTTTAAGGTGGATTGTATCAGCACGGGGGCTGTCCCCCATTTTACCGGAGCCGGATTGGCCAGTATATTCGCTCCGCCTAAAATACGTCCTTCTCCTTCTACATGGAATTTCACATAATAGTTGTTCAGACGTTTGATATTCCCGTTTTTATCGGCTATGGCGGCTACTACGGTTACAAAGTCGGAGCCATCAGCTTTTAAGTCGGTGTTTTCATTGTCAACCCAAAGCAGCAGTTTCTCGGGACGCCGGGCCGGTCGTACTTCGTGCGTGGCAACTACTTTTCCGTCTATGATGCCTTCGGCCAGTAGGAACACCTCGTCCTGTTTCTTCTTTCTCATAGACATGTTCTTGTCTATCATGAAGTCGTATATATCTTTGAATGTTATAACGGGTGAGGGCATTCCTTCTTTCGTTGCCGGCTTGGTGTAAGTCCATGTCTTGCCACCTTTATTATAAGTAAGCCGCACCTCGTCACAATTGGAGTATACAGTAACGTCTTTGGGTGAGAAGGGAGTCATTTCATGGGCGATGTGCACCATCGGTCCTGTTTCGAAAAGACGGTCTTGCTTTTCGGGCGAGCGCTGGGCTTTGAACATATAATAAGCATATTTGGGTTGACGGAATACGTCCATCACACCACCATAGAAGGGATCGGGATGATAGCCGCGTTGGTGGTCGAACGAGTGCCACAAACAGCCGCCGACGTGTTGGCGCGGAGTACGGCAGAGTACATCGTAACAGGTGAAAGGATAACGGGGAGCGGCATAGTGCTGTGCCTGGATGAGCATAGCCTGTTCCCCCCAGTTGCGTGCCACACGGCTGGGGGAGTTGTGCGAATTCCAGTCGTCTACATTATCTCCCACTCGCGGGTGAAATAGGTTATTTTAGGGTCGAGGCTTTTGATGGCCCAGTCCTTGTCCGCGTTGGCCGGATGAGTGAAGAGTACCGGATATACCTCATGTCCCCGTGCTTCGCTGTCGCAACCGGAGTAGCAATACGGATAAGGGTATTCTTGATTGACAATATCGAGGGTATTTTGGGCGAAGTCTGCCGGATACCAGGTTTCATTCAGAATAGGTTCCCATAACCATACACAAGGGTGATTGCGATCACGCCGTACCAGGTTGCGGATATCGCTATAGACACGTTGTGCAAATTCGGGGGCGTCATTCCAGAATTGCCATCCCGGAGTGTTGACGATGACGAACAAGCCCAGTTCGTCGCAGGCGTCCATAAAGGCGGGGTCTTGAGGGCAGTGAGCATTCCGGATGACTTTCATACCTGCGTCGCGTAGCTTTTTAGCGTCGCGCCAATGAATGCTGTTGGCAACGGCATTGCCTACTACGGCAAAATCCTGATGGCGGTTGGCGCCAATCAGTGGGCTTGGATAAGGTTTGCCGTTCAGCCAGAATCCGTCCTTGCCCTTGAATTCTACGCTGCGGATACCGATGCGGCGGCGGTAGCCGTCCACTACATTTCCTTCATTGTCGCGGATACGGACAATCAGGTTATATAACGTAGGCGTTTCAGGGCTCCAAAGCAGGGGAGACTTCAACATTATTTTATCTTTTGAAGTGACTGCCTTGCCCGGACGTACTTGAATGACATCGTTCAGAAATGCGGCTTGTGTGCCGTCGGGTTGCTGAAGTTCATATTCTACTACTCCTTTGAAGTTCTTTTTACTGTCATTACGTATATGGGCTTTCAGGATTATTTCTGCGGAAGTGTCGGAAACTTTGTCGTATGACACGAAAAGCCCGCCGCCTGCCATTTCGTTTTCGAAATTGGGATCGGTGATGAAAACCGGACGATGGGCTATTAGCCAGCAGTCACGATAGATGCCGCCAAAATAAGTATAATCCAGTACATCCTGTGCTTTGCCGGGAGGATAGCTGGGGTCATTGCTGTTGTCTGCCCATACGGCTATCACATTGTCTGTTTCCCAATTCAGTGCGTCGGTGACATCAACGACTACAGGCAGGTATCCGCCAAAGTGTTCGGTCAATAAATTGCCGTTTACGAAAACTTTGCTTTTCCCCATGATAGCTTCGAAATGCAGGAAAAGTTTTTTGCCTTTCAATTCATCTGCCGGAGTGAAATGTTTGCGGTACCATACCTCGCCTTGATAGTTGATACATCCACTGGCCTCAGTCGGTACATATTCAATGCCGTCGGGCAGGGAAACCATTTTCCAGTTCCGGTCATTAAAGTCGGTCGCTTCTGCACCTGTAGCGGCTCCTTTGTGGAATCGCCATGCCGGATTCATGGAATATACTTCACGTCCGGAGTTTGCCAGTTCATAGAAACCGGCAGTAGAGAATTCAGGTTGGTGGGCTGCCTGCATCTCATAGAGAGGGAAAAATAGTAAAGCGATGAGATAAAATAAGATGTTTTGTTTCATGGTTCTATGTATCTTGATAATTTAATGAAGGTCAAAGATAAGAAATAAAAAAATACTGGGGAAATAAAAAAGAGAAGCAATTCTGCTTCTCTTTGATTGAAGTTGCGGAGGCCTGACTCGAACAGACGACCTTTGGGTTATGAGCCCAACGAGCTACCAACTGCTCCACTCCGCGATGTTGTGTTTTGATTACGGGTGCAAAGGTACGGTTTTTTTTCTAATCTCCAAACTATTTCTGTATCTTTTTCTCAAATAAAATAATCTTTTTAGCTAATATGTTGATATATAGAGCGTATACGATATGTTAATTAACGTTTGCTTCAAGATTATACTTTATTTGTTTGTGTGGTACAAAGAAAAAATGTAATTTTGCTCACATATATATGTAATGTGCAATTGAACTTATATGGCAGTATCAAAGACTAGGGCTAAATTGGTAGACGTCGCCCGTCAGCTTTTTGCGAAGAATGGGGTGGATGATACGACAATGAATGATATAGCGGTGGCTTCCAAGAAGGGAAGACGCACGCTCTATACGTATTTCAAGAGCAAAGAAGACATTTATATGGCAGTGGTGGAGTCGGAGTTAGAGATGCTGTCGGGGGCTATGGAGAAAGTGGCTGAACAGGATATCGCTCCTGATACGAAAATACTGCGGCTGATAGAAACACATCTGGACTCTATCAAGATGGTGGTGTTCAGGAACGGGACTTTGCGTGCCGGCTTTTTCCGTGATATATGGAGAGTGGAGGCGGTGCGGAAGAATTTTGACCGGACGGAAACAAAGCTGTTCAGGCAGGTGTTGACGGAAGGAAAGGAAAAGGGAATCTTTGATATAGACAATGTGAATATCGTGGCGGATATTGTGCACTATTGCGTGAAGGGCATTGAAGCGCCTTATATACGTGGCCAGATAGGTGAGGAACTGGACGATGAGACAGGATGGGCATACGTGGCAAAAATTGTGTATGGCGCATTGGGGCGTAAAGAACAGAATAAGGAATAAAATTAACTTTATAATTATAAAATCAAAAATTATGGGATTATTAACAGGAAAGACTGCGATTGTGACAGGTGCCGCTCGTGGTATTGGTAAAGCGATTGCATTGAAGTTTGCTGCCGAAGGAGCAAATATTGCTTTTACAGACTTGGTAATTGATGAAAACGGTCAGAATACAGAAAAAGAAATTGCTGCGTTGGGTGTAAAGGTGAAAGGTTATGCTTCTAATGCTGCGAATTTTGAGGATACAGAGAAAGTGGTTAATCAGATTAAGGATGATTTCGGTTCTGTTGATATTCTGGTGAACAATGCAGGTATCACGAAAGATGGATTGATGATGCGTATGAGTGAGGCGCAGTGGGATGCGGTAATCGCTGTGAACTTGAAGTCTGCCTTTAACTTTATCCACGCATGTACTCCGATCATGATGCGTCAGAAGAGTGGAAGCATTATCAACATGGCTTCCGTAGTGGGTGTTCACGGAAATGCCGGTCAATGTAACTATTCTGCTTCAAAAGCCGGTATGATCGGTCTGGCTAAATCCATCGCTCAGGAATTGGGCTCTCGCGGTATCCGTGCCAATGCCATCGCTCCGGGATTCATCATCACGGATATGACAGCCAAATTGTCTGATGAAGTAAAAGCTGAGTGGGCCAAGAAGATTCCTTTGCGTCGTGGAGGTACTCCTGAAGATGTGGCGGATGTAGCTACTTTCCTGGCTTCTGATATGTCTTCGTATGTATCAGGACAGGTTATCCAGGTTGACGGCGGTATGAACATGTAATATGACAGTTGTTTACGAGGATAATCATATTGTTGTAGTCAATAAGACTTCTTCCGAGATCGTTCAGGGAGACAAGACCGGTGATACTCCCTTGTCGGAGATGGTGAAACAATACCTGAAAGAGAAATATAATAAGCCGGGAAATGTTTTCATTGGAGTGACCCACCGCTTGGACCGTCCCGTCAGCGGGTTGGTGGTGTTCGCCAAAACGAGCAAGGCATTGCCCAGACTGAATGAGATGTTCCGTAATGGTGAGGTGAAAAAGACCTATTGGGCCATAGTGAAAGAATGCCCCAAGGAAACGGAGGGCGAGCTGGTTCACTATTTGGTGCGTAACGAGAAACAGAATAAGTCTTATGCATACGATAAGGAAGTAAAGAATTCCAAGAAAGCTGTACTTCATTATAAACTTATCGGCCATTCTCAGAATTACTATTTATTGGAGGTGGATCTGAAAACCGGAAGGCATCATCAGATTCGTTGCCAGTTGGCCAAGATGGGATGTCCCATTAAAGGTGATTTGAAATATGGCTCTCCACGTTCCAACCCGGATGGCAGTATCTGTCTGCATGCCCGGACGGTACAGTTCGTTCACCCTGTGTCGAAGGAAATGATCCGGTTGACTGCGCCGGTACCCGAAGGTAACTTGTGGAACGGTTTTGAGATAGACTAAAGATAGAAAACAAAAAGGGAATGCATTCACAGCATTCCCTTTTCTTACTTTTAGGCATCTTTCATTTACTTCAAAACTTCTCCGCTTTCGCTGAAAAGTACAGTGCTTTCAGTTCCCTCTTTATCAGTTAAAACAACCTTGTAAGTTTTAGTTCCATCTTCGTTTGCTTCTACGGCAGCTTCTTTGATAGTAGATTCTGCATAGTTCTTTGTGATAGCTTCCTGCACGGCAGCCGGAAGGTCTTTCACTTCAATAGGGGTAAAATCATTTATCATAGTTATGGTCACAGAGTCCACCATAAAGTTGTCGGCGAATGCTACTGATGTTCCTAATCCCATTACCAATGCTACTGCAACAAATAACTTTTTCATAATTGTAGGTTTTTACTGTTAATACTATGTTGTTTTGTTTTCTCTGATAACAGAATGACAATATCTGTGCCAGAAAATAGATTGAATCTTTAAAATATTGATAATTAATGGATTACTCTTAGTGGAGGATGAAAGGAACATGGGGATAAGTGTGGAACATGGGGAATGCTTTGTGGAATTATTCCACATATCCGGCGGGAAGATGAGTTTATATGCTGTAAGGCTGTGCCCGATAGGAACAGTAGGGACAACAGCCTTACGGTACAGTAGCTTCTTGTTGGTAAAGTTATTGAATATCGTACAGTTTCAATTTGTTATATAAAGTCTTCCGGTCTATGCCTAATAAGATGGCGGCTTTACTTTTATTGTTTCCTGTCTGCTTCAATGCCTCAAGGATACGTTTCTTTTCCGCCGCTTCATCATGCAGGCTGAACGTCTGCGGACTGGCGGACATTACAGGTTCCTGCAACTCATAACCTAATTCGGCAAGGGTGATAAAGTTGCTCTGTGCCAACAGGGTGGCACGTTTTACTATATTCTTCAGTTGCCGGAGATTTCCGGGCCATGAATACGTTTGTAAAGCTTGGCTGGCAGCGGCGTCAAACCCTATCAGCTGGCGGTCCAGTTCCCTGTTTGCCTGGTCCAAAAAGAAATTGGCGAATAGCAGGATATCTTCTTGCCGTTCTTTTAATGCCGGCATACGAAGGTAAATTCATTGATACGGTGGTAAAGATCTTCGCGGAAGTTTCCTTTTTCAATGGCTTGTTGCAGGTTCTCGTTGGTAGCGCTGACCAGCCGCACATCTACCTCTATTTCTTTATTGGAGCCGACCGGACGGATGCGTCTTTCCTGCAAAGCACGGAGCAACTGTATTTGTACTTCATAACTTAAGTTGCCTATTTCATCCAGAAACAAAGTACCTCCGTTGGCTTCTACGAATGCTCCTGTTTTGTCGTTTAACGCCCCTGTGAAGGAGCCTTTTACATGACCGAAGAATTCGGAAGCCGCCAGTTCTTTGGGGATAGAACCGCAGTCTATGGCAATGAACGGTTTGTCGGCCCGTTTGCTTAGCTGATGAATACGGTGCGCCACATACTCTTTACCTGTTCCGCTGGCACCGTTTATCAGTACGGACATGGGGGTGGGAGCTACCAGACCTACATAATTGTAGAGTTGGCGCGCCGCCTCGCTTTCCCCCTCCAGGAAATTAGAGGGAGGAACGGTTGCACTATGGGGAACGGCTTTGCTCTTGGATGCTTTGGGCGTGACTGTGTTCTTTTCTATTCCTGCCGGTGTAGGTAAAGCTTTGTTTTGCAATGCCTCATTAATTTTCTTCAGCAACTCATCCGGTTGTACCGGTTTTGAAATGTAATCACTGGCTCCATGTTTTATGGCCTGTACAGCGCTTTGGATGTCAGCATAGCCTGTCATGATGATGAGTGGGATGTTGTATTTCTGTTCTTTCATCCATGAAAGCAAGAAGATACCATCTTGATCGGGCAGGCGCAGATCAGACAAGACAAGATCGTATGGTTGTGCGTCCAGTTGTTTGCGTGCGCGCGCATTACTGCTTGCTGTATCAACCGAAAATCCTTTTTTACCCAGCCAGGTTTTCAACATGGTGGCAAAAGTCAAGTCATCTTCTACTATCAGAATGGAATGTGGCATCTTTATGTGTTTTTTATTCGTACAAAAATAAACTTTTTTCACGGTGTGCCGAAACACGGACTCTATTTCTAATACCTTTTAACTTAACAGGGTTTAATTCTTCATTCTTCATCCGGAATTTCAATCTGTTTTTGTGCTTCGTCAATTACTTTTTCTATTTCTTTTACTATAAAGTTTGTTTTCTCTACCGCTTCTTCACTGATTTCAGCCGTCCCTCGTCTTTGTTCCATCCATGTCAGTGCAGGAATGCAACGGGTGGCTCCCAGCATGGTGAACAGCGGCAACAGTTTATGAGCTATTGCCGTGATGCCTTCCATATTCCTTTTCGCCAACGCTTCTTCCATATACTCTCGGTTCTTTTTTGTTTCGCTGATGAAGGTGCGGAGTATTTCTGCGGCTGCTTCCGGATCATCTTCCGAGAAGGCGGTCAGGGCAGAGAAATCCAACGTTTCTTGTTGGGGATGGTTTTCTTTGGCCGGTGCTGTGTGAGGAGCCGGATTTCCTGCGGCGGATACGTCCTTTCCTGTGGCCTGGAAGATGGCTGTAAACAATTCGTTTATGGTGAAAGGTTTGTGCAGGCAACCGGCAAAGCCATGTGAACGGAAATAATTTTCGTCCATATCGCTACGGGCGGTCAGCGCGATCACCGGCAGGGTTTGCACCCATGATGTGTCCAGCGTGCGGATGGCTTTCAATAAATCGAATCCGTTCATGGCAGGCATCTGTATGTCGGTGAGCAGGGCGTCGAAGCGCTTGTCTTTCAATTTGTTGAGAAGCTCTTCGGGATGATGGCAGCAGGTCACAGTCACTCCAGGGCGTTCCAGCATGGCGGTGGTAAGCTGTAACTGTATGCGGTCATCGTCAATTAAAATCAGGTGGATCGGCTCACTGTCTTTGCGGGGAGTGTCTATTTGCCGGATTCCGGTTGCGTCAGGGGAAGCAGGAGTATGTTCCGCTTCCGGTCCGGAGGGATTTTCATCCGGATGGGAAGGCCCCTCAGGCAAAGGCAGATATACATGGAATCGGCTGCCTTTCCCTTGTTCGCTTTCTATCTTGATATCTCCTTCGAGCAGAAGCACCAGTTTACGGGTGATGGCCAGTCCCAAGCCGAATCCTTCTTGTCCTTGTGCGTTGTGGAGCCGGGTGAATTCCTGAAAGATACGTTGTTGCTCTTCTTGGCTGATACCACATCCTGTGTCACTGATACTGAAATGCAGTTGGCCGTTTTCCAACGCTGCTTGCAGAGTGATGCTTCCTTCTTTGGTGAATTTCAGTGCATTGGATAGCAGATTCTCTGCTATCTGGCGGATACGGAACGGGTCTCCTATGTATACGCGGTTTAATGATTCGTTGCAATGATAGTTCAGTTCCAGCTGTTTGGAGTCCGCCATCGGTTTGAAGCTGATATAAATGGTGTCGAACAGTTGGTGGGGGTTGAATGATACCCGGTTGATGTCCATTTTATGTGCGTCCAGCCGGTGGTAATCCAGCAGGGATTTGACTAGGCTGAGCAGGTGATTGGCTGAACTTTGCATATTGTTCAGATAGAAACGCTGGCGTTCTTCGGTAGTGATCCGTTCCAGCAGGTCGGTATAGCCCAAGATGGAACCCACGGGGGCCTTGATATCGTGTGTGATGGTCAGCATCAGTTTTTCACGCGCCACCAGCAAGTCTTCGGCACGGCGTTTGGCTTTTTCCAGTTCTCGGCGGTAGTGGTTGCTGCGAGTGATGTCCCTCCATATCAGGACCAGGAAGAAAATAGCCAGAACCACGGCGACAATGGCGATTCCTGCCACTGTGCGGATAGAGCTTTGGCGGATGTATTCCTCTTGTATATGTTTGTTTTGTGCCAGAGCTTGCTCTTCTTCCTCTATGGTACTTAATAGCTGATTGACTTTCTGACTCAGTTTCAAGCCACTGAGGCGCAGGGACTGGGTGCGGCGATTCACCATTTCCATCCGTTCCTGATGGGTGTCGGTCACCCGGCTCTGTATGTCTTTCAGCATGGTGACCACCGTGTCTGCCGGGCTGTATGCTTCGGTCAGCGTATCGGTATATTCTTCCTGAATCACATTGCTGACTTGTGTGGAATCCGCTTTCCCGGGTGCGAACACTTCTCCCAGTCGTTTGAAGAAGCTTTTGGGCTTTTTGCGGATAACGTATGAATTGGTGTGTGTGATTACTTTTTTGCGCACGTGGGGAAGGCTGAGTAAAGAGTCTTGCTCGGCAATCAGTTCGTCGATATGCTGTTTGTAAATTTTATCTGTTCCGCCGTCCTGAATTGCTTTTAGCAGGTTGCGCATATTCCGTTCTTTATCCATGAAAAGCATTCCCACCGTATCCAGCCGTGCCAGTTGTATGCTGTCGGTCAGCAGTGTGCGCAGGGAGTCCAGCGCTGTGTTGGCCTGTTTCATGGCACGTTTGTATCGGTAGTACTGTCCTAGTTGTCCTGTACTGAGTGATTGTCCGATAACTTCCGCCTGATAAAGCTGGCCGATAATCTGATTGGTGACATGGCGCCGTTGGCTCAGGATGGCTTCATCATCGCTGGTTCCGGTCAGTGACTTCATCTCCTGATAAATATATCCGATGGATATAAAGAGCAGTGCAGTCAGCAGGATATAGCCGAATGCAACTTTCAGCTTGGTGGAACGGTTGGGCAGGCTCATGGTGGTTTTATTTTAATTTCGTATCACGGTTAAAGCGTAGGTAATAGAGTATTCCGGCTGTAGTCAGTCCGAAAGGAAATGCCATCCATATTCCTATAATTCCCCAGTCCATGATGAAACCGAAGAAATAGCCGGCCGGCAGGGAGATAAGGAAATAAGCGATGAATGCGATATACATCATGGGTTTCACATCTGCGATTCCACGAAGGGCATTGGCGAAATTTATTTGTAATCCGTCACCAACTGGTAGATGATGAACGGAATGATAAGTTGTGCTACCATCACGCTGACCGCCGGACTGTCACTGAACCATCCTCCCAGTTCGTTACGCAGCAGGAAGATGGGCAGGGCTCCTATTAGTGCGATGAACAGCATGATATGGAATCCGGCGTATGCCGAGCGCCGGACGTTTATCCGGTCATTCTGTCCGCGGAAGTTGCTAACCCGCACAGCAACGGCTGCTCCCATGCCATAATACATCATAAAGCAGATTTGGGAAATGGCGAGCATCACTTGGTGGGCTGCCAGAGCGGTAGTCCCGATCCATCCCACCATAATGGCGCTGAGGCTGAACGAAGCGGTTTCCATCCCCATCTGCATGGCAATGGGCCATCCCAGTTTGTTCAGGTGCAGGAAGTCTGCCCGGTTGAGCGCATTGTGTAGAAATCCTTCTTTATAAATATGATAACGCCGGGTACAGAAAAAAATGACGGCGAACACGACCACCATCATGATACGGGAGGCCAATGTGGAAATTCCCGCTCCCAGCAATCCCATTTCGGGCATTCCCAGTTTACCGTAAATCAGGATGTAGTTGCCGATGATGTTCATCACATTTCCTGCCAATAAGATCCACATGGAAACGCGGGTGTCGGTTATGCCATCGGCAAATTGCTTGAAACCGTTGAAAAGCAGTACAAACAACAAGGATATCAGTAAAACGATGAAGTAGGGACGCATTAAAGGCAGCAGTTCTTCGGGTTGCCCCAGCCGGTGGATATTCAGATAGAGTATCCACATGATGAGTGTGAGCAATACTGCCAGCAGTGTATTGGCAAACAGGCTGTTCTTCAGCATCCGTCCCACTACATGGGTTTCTCCCCGTCCGAACAGGCTCCCCACGATAGGGGTCAGCCCGTATGAGAATCCGGTAGCGAAAATAATGGCCAAAGTAAACATATTGTTGACAAAACTGGCGGCGGCTAATTCATTCGTGCTGTGATGGCCTATCATTAATGTATCGGCAAAACCCAGAATGATGACACCTATCTGGCCGATAACGATAGGGATACCTAAAGTGAAAAGTGCTTTGTAATGTTGCATGGTTAATAAATTGCTAATGTGCCAATATGCCAATATGCTAATTTGCCAACTAGCTGCGCTGTATTCCGCATGGCGCATTGGCAAATTAGCATATTATCAGGTCGGCAAATTACTTTTATAGTAGAGTGTGGAACAATTTTCCCGCACAAATGTTTTTTGTGCCGCTTCTTTTATCTGTCCGGCAGTGACCGAGCGATACTTGTTTACTTCATTGTTAATATCCTCCGCTTTGCCGGTCAGTTCAAAATAAGCCAGATTGGTAGCCACATTCAGGTAATTCAGGTTATTGAATATCTGTTCGCTTTCATAGCGGTTCTTTACTTTTTCCAGCTCGTCCTCGTCCACACTTTCTTCCGTCAATGCCTTCAGTTCCTGCCATACGGCTGTTTCGGCAGCTTCCAGCGTGACGCCTGGGGCGGGTTTGCCGGTGATATGGAACAATCCCTCGTCAATGCTGCCCGAGATATAGGCGTCGATGCTGTTGAATACCTGTTTCTTTTGCACCAGATGCTGCACCAGGCGGCAGGAACGTCCGCTACTTAGCAAGTCGCTCAGCATATCAAAAGCATAATAGTCGGGATGGCGTCGTTCACAGATATGGAATGCCATAAAGAGCGCGTCTACAGGCACGTTCCGCTCCACTGTCAGCCGGCGTTCCTCCGTTTGCCGAGGTTCTGCCGGCAGTGAGCGGGGGGGTACGTTGCGGCGCGGGATAGGGCCGAACCACTTTTCGGCCAGTGCCACTGTCTCTTCAAAAGTAATATGTCCCGTTACAGCCAGAATGGCATTGTCCGGTGCATAATATTTAAAGAAAAAAGCTTTTACCTCTTCAAGGGTGGCATTGGCTATGTGGCTGATTTCTTTGCCGATGGTAGGCCACTGGTACGGATGCACCTTATAAGCCAGGGCACGTAGCAGATGCGAGGCGTCTCCGTATGGCTGGTTCAGGTTTCGCTGTTTGAACTCTTCGATTACTACTTGCCGTTGCACTTCCAGACTGCGCGGGTTAAAGTCGAGAGACAACATACGGTCACTCTCCAGCCAGAATCCGGTTTCCACATTCTGACGGGGGAGGGTGATGTAATAATTGGTTATGTCATTATTTGTCCATGCGTTATTCTCGCCTCCGGCATTTTGTACCGGAGTGTCATAGTCGGGCACATGGACAGAGCCTCCGAACATCAGGTGTTCAAACAGATGGGCGAATCCGGTATGGTCAGGATCTTCATCGCGTGCGCCCACATCGTACAGCAGGTTCAGTGCCACCATCTGGGTTGTATTGTCCTCATTGTGTATCACACGCAGCCCGTTAGACAAGGTGTATCGGTTAATGTTAATCATCTGAGTCGCAAATTACTGAATACTGGCCTTGAGAATCCGGATATTCTCTACAGGGCGGTCTGCGCGGTTCGTTTTTGCTATTTCAATATTCTCCACTACTTCCATGCCTTCGGTTACTTCACCGAATACGGTATAAGAACCGTCCAGGTGGGGAGCGCCGCCTACGGTGCTGTATGCTTTGATCTGTTCGGGGGTGAAGCGGAATTTCTCTTCTTTGTCCGCCAGTTCACGGGCTTGGGCTTCCAGTGTGTCCTGCAATTCCAGTAATCCGGCATTGTCGCCCGCCTTGCGCATCTTGTATATTTCCTTCATGTGCTGGCGTGCTAGACTGTCGAACAGGGCCTCTTCGCGCTGTTCGTTTATTTTGTTCTCCATGCCCAGCAGTTGCGGTTCGGTGAACTTGCGTCCGGTAACAATATAGAACTGGCAACCCGATGAAGCCTTTTCGGGGTTCACATCATCACCCTGGCGTGCTGCCGCCAATACTCCTTTCTTGTGGAAGAATTTCGGATTGAATTCGGCGGGAATGGTGTAACCCACATCACCGCTGCCCAGCATGGCGGTATCCGATGCGTTTTTGCTGTCCGGGTCGCCGGCCTGGATCATGAATTGTTTGATAACCCGGTGGAACAACGTACTGTCATATACTCCCTCTTTTACCAGTTTGATAAAGTTATCACGATGTTTCGGTGTTTCATTATACAGGGCCACTGTGATATTCCCCATGGTGGTTTCCAGTTTCACTAGGGTACGCTTTTCATTTTCCATATGATGATTCGTTTGTTTTTTCGAGCCGGCGCTGCATGCAGTCAATGCGATGAAGGCCAGGCATATTAGTAAAATTTTGTTTGAAATCATGAGCTGTTTTTTTATTTATCGGACAAATATAACAAAACTCGCTCACATACGGATGGATTTCGCAGGAATAATGCAAACTGTTGGAAATAAAGGGAGATATGCAGGTTTACTCTATATTCATCCATTGAGGGGTTTTGACCTGTTCAGCAGGAGTTAAGAGAATAATGGCTACTTATCCATTGCCGATTTGAGGTTGCAAAGGAACGGGAAAAGACCTTTTCCTCTCCTTGTTTATTATTTTCATTCAAAAATCAATAGGAATGGTATTACTTACGAATGATGCGGTTAATGAATAGCCAGCTCCCGAATATCTGAAGCAGCATGCCTGGAATACCAATCCGGAAATCCTGTGCGGCAAGCCAGAAATCTCCTTTCGTCGCCTATTCTCCCAGCATCCCGACAAGCTGATAGGCCAAGACGACCCCAAGGAGCAGTCCGGGCGAAGCTTTCCTGAAATGCGAAGCCGCATACCCGGCAACCACAGCCAACAGAACGGATTTGAGAAAGATGGCGGGGCAGTACAGCCATAGCAAGCATCCCGAACAGTCTATTTCAGTTCGACAAGTTCGTACTTCTGACTTCCCATACCGAGCTGTTCGGCATAGTCGAGTGTATGCATCCCGTGGCGCGAGTCGATACGTTCGATCAGGTGAATTTTACCGTGGTCTTCGGAGGAGCGTACCAGATCGGTGCAGGCCCGGTCAAGCGCTACCGGGTCAAGCGAGGCAAGGATACCGATGTCGCCCATCCTCGGATCTTCAGGCGAGGAGTCACAGTCGCAGTCCACCGAAAGATTGTTGGCCACACTGATGTAGAGAATCTTATCGCCGCAATGGTCCGTGACGGCTTTGGCGGCCTCGGCCATCGACTCCAAAAAGTTATCCTGTTCGGGAAGGTTACCCCAGACTTTGCTTACGTCCTTGGTCGTGCCTGCCGAATGAATCCACGCCTTGCCGCCCGACGAGGCGATGCCGATGGAGATATTCTTGATTGCGCCGCCGAAACCACCCATCGCATGACCTTTGAAATGCGACAGCACAACCGTAAAATCGTAATTCAAGTAGTTCTTGCCCACGAAATCCTCTTTCAGGTGCTTGCCGCCTTTTACCGGCAGGGACACTTCGCCGTCGGCATCCATGATGTCCACTTTCGCAATCGCCGTAAAACCGTGGTCGGCAGCAGCTTTGAGGTGTGCCTCCGTATTGGCACGTCCGCCACCATAGGCCGTATTGCACTCCACGATTGTGCCGTTCATTTTCCGTACAAGTGGTGCAATGAGTGTCGGCTGGAGAAAATTATGTCCGCCCGGTTCGCCGGTGGAGAGTTTTACCGCAACCTTTCCTTCGGCTTTACGACCGAGAGCCTCGTAGATCTTCACAAGATTTTCCGGGGTAATTTCCTTGATAAGATAGACCTTTGGGAGTTCAGATGCGCTATCCGATGTCTTGTCCTGTGCCTGTACATATCCTGTTCCTATGGTCAAAAATACCATTGCAGCCATTATCATGCTCATTATCTTTTTCATATATACTGTAATTTATCAATTAAAAGTTCAGATTTATACCTGCCATCACCGTAGCTCTCGGCATCGGGTATCCGGCATTGATTTCGTAACGCTGTGCCAGCAGGTTTTCTCCGCGTGCCCAGATGTCGAGCCATGGGGTGGCACGGAATTGTCCGCGCAGATTCCATAAGACAAAATCCTCGGTTGTAGCCGGATCTGTCGAGGTGTAAAGTCCGGCGATGTACTGTATGCCCGTCGATACCGACCAGCGTCCTTGCGTGAAGTTTGCTCCGGCATAGAGCTTATGTTCGGGAGCGGCAATCACGGGATTCTCCATGTGCAGGTAGCTGTAATTGGCATCCACCGACCAACTCTTATTGAAACGGTAAGCGACCTGTGCTTCGACGCCTGCATTGTCTATCTCTCCCGAATTCTGGTTCAGCATACCGCTTCCGCTCGGATTGGGCAGGGTCATAATCAGGTTCTTGCCATCGATATAGAAGAGATTGATACCATACGACAGGCTTCCACCCAACAGTCTTTGCGAGAAGGCTATCTCGTAGTTCCACATAGATTCCGGCGTCAAGTCGGGATTCTGCGGCGGGAACATGTACATCTCACGGAGAATCGGGTAACGGAAACCTTTGGAGGCAGAAGCCTTCAGTTCGATGGTATGAGGCAGGTGGAATGCCAATCCAGCCTGCGGCACCCATTCTGTTCCGACACGGGAATGATGATCAACGCGCAATCCTGCGTTGAACGTGAGCCACTTCCCGACATCCTGCCGGAAGTCCACATAGCCTGCCACCTCGTTTTCATGCTTATCCACCAAATCGCTGCGTGTTCCCGCGTCTTCTCCGCTCACATATTCGCTCCATGCCTCGCCACCGTAACGGAACCAGTCGAAGCCTACGGTGATGCGGTTATCCTTGAAGAACCGGGCGCTCTGATACCATGAGATACCCATCATGTCGTCATACGAGTTGAAGCGGTCATCCTGCGGACCTTCCCCTGCGGAAGGCGTATAGCCGTCGTTAATCCAATGGTCGCCCCAGTTGTAGAAGAAACTCAACGCACCGGAAGTCTTCCCGTATTCATTTTCGACGGCAAAAGAGGTCATGCCCCGTGTAATGTGCTGGTCACCGTCCAGCAGCGGAGCCGATACCGGGCCGGGATAAGAGGCGTTGAAGTGGGTCACGTTCACGTCGGCACGCAGATTCCAGTGGTCCGTCACCTCGTAACCGATCCGGCCGTAACCGCCGTACTGCTCGAATCCCATGTCGGCACGATGCCCGTCCGTGCGGTTGTACGAGCCGCTGATGACGCTCGAAAAATGCCCTTTGCGGATGCGGTTCGTCAGTTCGGTTTCCAACGTGTTGTAGGAACCGTACCCTGTGTGCAGGTGGGTGCGAATCCCATCCTCGTGCATTTTGCGGGTCACAATATTTACTACGCCACCCATGGCATTCGAACCGTAGAGTACGGATGCCGGGCCACGCAGTACCTCCACCCGGTCGGCCAGGAGCGTCTGGTAGGCATCGGCAATCGGATGTCCGAAGATGCCGGCATATTGTGGATGCCCATCAATAAGCACCATCAGGCGGGCATTGCCGCCACTTAACCCGCGTAACGAAATACCGCCTGCCGCCCCGTTGGAGACCCCGTAGCCCATCACGCCGCGCGAAGTAGTGAACAGACCCGGAACCTGTTCCGTGAGCACAGGGAGCAGGGAAGGCTGCATCGACTGCTCGATTCTTTTCCTGTTCACTACTGAAACAGTCTGCGACAAGTGGCGTATATCCGTCTGATGACGGGTTCCGGTAACGACCACTTCGTCGATAGTCAATGTTCTTTGGGCTGACAAGCTGTCTGCCGTATCAGGTGTTTGGCCCGAAACGGTCAGGCTTCCGGCCAATATGAATGTTGCAAATAGTAAATGTTGTTTCTTCATTTATCTGAATTCATTCTTTTAGATTGTAATGTTATAAACTCTTCAATTCGGACGAGACAATCCTGTGGAGTAAGGCAATACCGGCAACAAGTTTCCAGCGGGCACCATCCCGTCTTTGTACGGTTGATAATGTGCGGGACTGCCGTACCGTAACTGACGCGTACCCCGCTATCGGCAAACAAGTCGAGGGCCGGACGGCTGACCACGTCCGCATGGAGCTCTCCGACCTCTCCCAAAATCATCAGCGCCGCAGCCGCCTTGCCTACGACTTTGTCCGCAACGGAAGCTCCTTTCAGGAAATCGGAATCTTCCCGCAGCAGGCATACAGGTCGGCCACACCGCGTCTGTCGAAAGTTCTGACTTCTCCGTTGGAAACGACTAAAGAATGTTTCCCTTCATGCAGTAATCGGATGATATCTTCCAGCATAATGTTTCAGAAACTATATTCGTCGAATGAGTTTGGCGGGATTGCCCGCGACAAGGGTATTCGGCTCCACATCGTGCGTGACGACACTGCCGGTTCCACAGTCTGTTTTGGTGCTTTCGACGGGTTACTGAAAGTAAGTAGGCTCATAAGTATCAATACTATCTGTTTCATGTCATTTTAATTTAGCATATTCTTCATCACCGACAGGTTCCAGCCATTCGGTACTGTTGTTCTCACCGGGCACTTCGATGGCTAAATGCGAGAACCAGCTGTCGGGAGCCGCCCCGTGCCAATGTTTCACGCCTGCCGGAATATTGATTGCATCCCCGGAATGTAGTTCCACCGGCTCTTTGCCCCACTCCTGATAGTAGCCGCGACCGCCCACGCATACGAGTGTCTGACCGCCGCCTTTCGTTGCCTTGTGCACATGCCAGTTGTTGCGGCAGCCCGGCTCGAAGGTCACATTTACCACGGGGACTCCGTCCGTTACCACGGGAGCCGTGTAGCTCTGGCCGATGAAATACTTGGCATAGGCATCGTTGGGTTTCCCCACGGGGAAAATGATGGTTTGCGCGTACGCTTCGAGCGAACCTGCCGCTACGCTGTCTGCATTACCGTCGGTCCAAACTTCTTTTGCCATACGGAAAGCCGCCCACGCTTTCGGCCAGCCCGCGTAGAATGCGGCATGGGTGAGTATTTCGGCTATCTCGGTTCGGGTCACTCCGTTCTTCTTCGCCGATTCGAGATGGTACTTGAACGACGAGTCGGTCAGCCCCTGCGACATTAGGGCGACCACGGTTACGATGGAACGGTCGCGGAGCGAAAGCAGATTGTTCCGGCTCCACACTTCCCCGAAAAGAATATCATCGTTCAAACGTGCAAATTCGGGGGCAAATTCTCCGAGCGCATCGCGTCCGGCAGTCTGTTGGATTTTTACTTGTGATTTTGCCATGATCGGAAAAATTAAAGTCAATAATAAAGCTAATGATGCTACTTTTGTTTTCATACGATATGATTTTTAGTTCGACATTTCCAAGACAACCGACAGGTCTTTCCTGTTTCCGATACAAAAGTACAGGTATTATTTCACAGTAGCTTTGCTGTAAGGCTCAAATATGCGAAACAGATAAAATATTTTTTGTACTCTTGACCTTGCATGGCAGCAGTCGCCTTACTGTTATTATAGAAATAATATGCTCTTTTTCTTTATCTGTCATATACAGACAGATAAAGAGTTATTTGAAAGCATGAGGAATATGGTGGTTCTAAACAGTTTGCCTTTTTCTTATCCGTTGCCCGTTCTCATGTGAGTTTCATATAGGTTACTGATAGTCATATAAAATACTTCAGACGCAGACGCGGCAGACGCAGGTCCTTTTTTCTCACACACGTGCGTGTACCTATTATAGAGAAGAAAAATAAACGAGGCAGAGTGAGGAGAAGAGAAGCGCCGGAAAGAGAAAAGACGAAGGAAAAAAGATAAAAAGACCGGCGGCAAAACCGGAAGGGGATGATAAGACTTGGAAAAAAGGAAATTAAAAAAGTTTCTGAATAACATGGCTTGCATAAGTCTTGAAATTCGCATTAAATGGTAGTATGGCATACATCGTTTCAGGGGGAGGAGCCTTTGATGAGAGATGCCGGATTTATATCGCATTATAATGTACACGCACGTGTGTGAGAAAAAAGGACCTGCGTCTGCCGCGTCTGCGTCTGCGTTGGAAGTAGCTTCCGTCTTCTTGGGCATCTGCCGTTTTGTGTCTGTATTGTTCATGTTATGGGAACAGACGGGAGAGCTGAAAGATTTAAATCTTGCGGCGGTAAGATTATAGATCTTATACCTGAAAGATTATAAATCTTTCCCGGTAGCAACAGGTATGCCGTAAGTTCTTTTTTTAATAAATTATGGGAAACAAAAGATAAAAGCTGCGTTCTTTCAACCATTATGCCGATAAAATTGTTTAAATTTGCAGGAATACTTGTACAGACACTCAATGAAGAAAAAACAGCTTCGTTGGACATTGTGGACGATAGCATCTCCGTTCATTCTGTTCATCATTTTATGTATATTGATTTATTTGCCACCCATTCAGAACTTTCTGGTGGACAAAGCTGCTGTATATGCCTCGGAAGCTACCGGTATGAATATCTCCGTGGGACGTATCTCTTTGTCTTTTCCGTTGAATTTGGTGGTGACCGATGTAGATGCCGCTTCCCCGCATAAGGATACGTTGCTCAGTGTGCGCCGCCTGCAAGTGAATGTGCAGTTGCTGCCACTGCTGAAAAAGCAGGTGGAAGTGGATGGCATATCCCTGCAAGGAGCCACAGTGAATTCTAATGACTTGATACATGGCATGAGGTTGAACGGTACTTTGGGGGAATTGTTCATCTCCAGCATGGAGTGGCGCTGGACCCCGAAACTGCCATCGTTAACAAAGTCTTGTTGAAAGATACGGATTTATCTCTCTGCCTGAATGACACCGCTGCGGCCGATACGGCTGCAAGTGACACCACCTATTGGAAAATAATATTACAGGATATTGATTTGCAGAATGTATCCTTTGCACTGGATATGCCTTTGGACAGCTTGTCATTGGCGGCTTCGCTGGATAATGCCACACTGCGCGACGGGCTGATAGACTTGCATAAATCGGCCTATTCGCTGCAAACTTTCCGGATAAAGAACGGGCGCGTGCGCTATGACAGCGGGAGCCGAGTGCCACCGCATCTGCCGACAGCTTGTCCGCCGGACTGGATCCGTCCCATATTGCCTTGACGGATATCGGTGTGAAGCTGGACTCCCTGTACTACGAAGCAGGAATATGAAAGCCATCATCAGTCAGTTTGTGCTGAAAGAGCGTTCGGGGGTGGAGATCGTTTCTACCGAAGGGCGGCTGGTATCCAATGACAAGGTGCTGCGTGTGCCTTCATTGAAACTGGAAACCCGGGATTCTTATCTGGAACTGAATGCTGCGATGGATTGGGATGCCTTGGATTTCAAGAAGGAAGGCTTGGTGTCCGCACGCCTGATGGCTGATATCGGAAAACCGGATGTGGTGAGATTCATGGGAAGCATGGATGAAAAGTTTATCCGGAAATATCCTTCCGAACCCCTGCGCATCCGTACAGGGATTGACGGGGATTTGAACAAACTGAAACTGACCACTCTTACCGCAGAACTTCCCGGTGCATTGGAACTGTTCGCCAAAGGTGAGCTGACTAGCCTGACGGACAGCTTGCTGCGTGGAGGAGATATCACGCTGCAAGCTGAAACCAAAGATTTGAAGTTTATCTCCACGTTGGCCGAAGGAATAGAAATTCCATACGGAACGCGCTTGGAGGGTAAATTTACGATGGCGGGCCCTAAAATGGGCACGGACCTGTTGCTGATGCAGCCTGAAGCGCACGCGGTGGCTGTGGCCGACACTATTCCTATAACAGTTTATAATGACAGCATCTCCGTGGCGGATGATTTCAAGATGGAACGGGCGGCCCGTCTGTTTGCCAAATACGACTTGTCGCGTGACAGGTATGAGGCAGACTTGGCTGTCAATCATTTTGACTTGCACCAGTTTATGCCAGCCGATTCTTTGTACACCCTGTCCACCCGTCTGAAAGTGGAGGGGGAAGGTTTTGACTTTTTCTCCCCCCGTACTTATTTCAATGCAAAGGGCGGTATAGACCGTTTTCATTATGGCAGTTATCATTTGACAGGAATCTCACTGGCTGCCGGACTGGAGAAATCGAAGGTACATGCTTCACTGGCAGTGAAAAACTGGACCATGGATATCAAGGCGCATCTGATGGTATCTTAAAACCTCATGATGTTTCGGGCAACTTGAAAATGGATGTGGCTCATTTGGATTGGCAGGCGCTTCATCTGATGGATACCCGTTTTCAGACCTCCCAGCACTTGGGTGTCCGTTTCAGCAGTGATCTCAGAAAAAGGTATGCCGTAGAAGCCGAGATGACAAATGCCACGATTGTCACTGCCAAACGTACTTCCCATTCCAAGGACCTGTTTGTCGGATTCAGCACTTCCAGAGATTCTACTTCTGCTTATTTACGTGCAGGTGACCTTGATCTGAGCCTGGAAGGAGCAGGGCACATTGAATCTATTTCCGGCAGGGCGGAGATGCTGATGAAGAAATTGACGGAACAATGGAATAGTAAACATATTGAGCAGGAAGAACTTCGGGAATTCCTTCCGGGGCTTTGCCTGAGGATATCTTCAGGTCCCGATAATCCGATAGCCAATTACCTTTCTATGATGGGGTTGTCATACGGCCGTTTGTTTATGGATATGGATTCATCTCCGACAGAGGGATTGAACGGAGAGGCTTATTTATATGGATTGCGTACGGACAGTCTGGTGTTGGATACGATCTATCTGGACGTGCAACAAGACATGAATGGAATAAACCTGCTGAGTGGAGTGGTAAATGGGCCTAAACCGGGGCAGGAAGCGTTTGACGTGACTTTGGAAGGAAATATAGGAAATAATAATGCCCAGCTGTTGGTGCAGTATCTTAATGCCCGTAAGGAACAGGGGGTATATATGGGCGTGACGGCTGACTTGCGCCGTCACGGCATACGCATGAAGGTCTTTCCGGAACACCCCACGCTGGTATACCGTCCTTTTACCGTAAACAGGGATAATTATATTTATCTGGCGGATAACGGGCGGATTCATGCTAATCTGAATTTGCATGACGACCAAGGTTCCGGACTCAGTTTTTATACGAATCGTGAGGATACTATTGCTAAACAGGACATGACTTTTGAACTTTCACGCATTAATTTGAAAGAATTCCGGCGTATTCTCCCTTACATGCCTGATATAGAAGGGTGGATAGGGGCGGAAGCACACTATATAGACTCTGGTCCGTATATGATGGTGAGCAGTGATTTGCGCGTGGACGAATTCAAGTACGAAGGTAGTGCGCTGGGAAATTGGGAATTCAGCGGGGTGTATCTGCCGGGTGAGGAGAAAGATCATCATCTGGACGCTTACATACGCCGTGATGGCAAGGAAATAGCTCATTTGGGAGGTATCTATCTACCTGCTGCGGAAGGGACAGGAAGTCTGAGTGCGGATATGGCTTTTGAGCATTTCCCGCTGAATGTTGTCAATCCGTTTGTTCCCGACCGTATGGTGGAACTGAACGGGGATATTGACGGAACTTTATCCATGAAAGGTGACCCGGCCAAACCCCTGCTGAATGGGGAACTGGCATTGGATTCCGTGACCTTCTTCATGCCGGAAATGTCTGCCATGTTCCGTTTTGATAATGAACCGGTGCAGGTGGTGAACAGTAAGATGATGTTCAAGGATTTTGATATATTCACCAAAGGGAAGACCCCTTTTACGATTAATGGAGAGGTGGACTTCTCGGATTTGGAACGGATGGCGGTGAACCTTAAAATGCATGCCGAGAATTATGAGTTGCTGAATGCTCCCCGTACCAAGCGGGCTATGGTTTACGGCAAGATGTATGTGGACTTTAACGCAACGCTGCGCGGTCCTGTGGAGGAACTGGTGATGCGGGGGAACATGAACATATTGGGGAAGACCAATGTGACCTATGTCCTGAAAGACTCTCCCTTGACGGTGAACGACCGTTTGGGGATATGGTGACTTTTGTCAATTTTAACGACACAACCTCGGTGGAAGAGTCCTCTGTCCAGCAAATCTCTTTGGGAGGGATGGATGTGGCCATGACCATGCATATAGACCAGGCGGTGCAGGCACGTGTGGATCTGGTGCCGGACGGCTCCAACTATATGTTGCTGGAAGGGGGCGGAGACTTGTCATTCCAGTACACTCCTCAGGGGGATATGTTGCTGACCGGGCGTTATTCTTTGATGAGCGGGGAGATGAAATACCAGATTCCGATTATTCCGCTGAAGACTTTTAATATTCAAAATGGCAGTTATGTGGAGTGGACGGGAAATATCATGAATCCGCAACTGAACATTACCGCGACTGAAAGGGTCCGTGCTTCGGTGGGCGAGGATGGAAAGACTTCGCGTATCGTCGGGTTTGATGTAGGGATCGCTTTGAGCCAGAGTCTGGAGAATCTGGGGCTGGCGTTTACCCTTTCGGCTCCCGAGGATGCGTCTGTGCAAGACCAGCTGAATGCCATGTCGGTGGAGGAACGGGGAAAACTGGCTGTCACCATGCTGGTGACCGGAATGTATATGGCTGAAGGAAACTCTACGGGAGGATTTAATGTGAATAATGCCTTGAACTCATTCTTGCAGAGCGAAATCTCGAATATTGCCGGAAAAGCACTTGATATCAATGTGGGCATGGAAACGGTGGATGATGCCGATAGCGGCGGGAAACGCACGGATTATAACTTCCAGTTCGCCAAACGTTTCTGGAATAACCGCTTCCGTATAGTGGTAGGCGGTAAAGTGTCTACCGGAAGTACGGTACAGCAGGATGAAACCTTTATTGATAATGTATCCATAGAATACCGCCTGGACAACAGCGGTACCCGGTATGTCAAGCTCTTCCACGACAAGAATTATGAGAGTGTGCTGGAAGGTGAGATCATAGAGACCGGTGTGGGTATTGTGCTTCGCAAGAAGATGAGCCACCTGGGCGAACTGTTTATTTTCAAGTCTAAGAAGAAAAAATGATCGTTGGAGATATGGAGAGAAAACATAACATAAACCTGCTTCTATTATCGGTATTGTTGCTGGTGACAGCTGCCTGCTCTACTACTAGGAACTTGCCGGAAGACGAAACGCTATATGTCGGTGTGAAAAATATGGAGATTCTGAATGAGGACAAGACCCCTGCCGGTGTCCAGACTTTGGAAGAGGTGGAGGCTGCTTTGTCTTATCCTCCCAATAATGCCATTCTGGGAAGCAACTCCTTGCGTTTTCCCATTCCTTTCGGTTTGTGGATATACAATGATTTTGTGAAATACCAGGATAAAAAGGGGGTGGGGCATTGGATCTTCAACAAGCTGGGGGCTGCTCCGGTGTATTTGTCTACAGTGAACCCGGAAACCCGTGTGAAGGTGGCGACCAATCTGTTGCACGATTATGGCTTTTTCAATGGTGCTGTGACTTATTCTGTAGACTCGTTGAAGAATCCTCGGAAAGCCAAGTTAAGTTATAAGATTGATATGGCGAACCCTTATTATCTGGACTCTGTCATGTATCTGAAATATCCTCCTCGCGCCGATAGTCTGATCAGGGCTGCTTATGACCAGAGGGTATTGCATAAAGGAGATAATTTCAGTGTATTGAAACTGGAGGAGGAACGCCAGCGGCTGAGTACCTTTTCCGTAACAATGGTTATTATTATTTCCGTCCCGAATTCATTACTTTCCGTGCGGATACCTTGCGCAAACCGGGAATGGTCAGTTTGCAGGTTGTCCCGAAAGCCGGAGTGCCTGCCGATGCGAAAAAACCTTATTATATAGGGAATACCTCTGTTTATCTCACCGGATATAAAGGGGAGGAACCCACTGATTCCATCGTCTTTCCGGGAATGACTTTACACTATAGCGGTAAGAAACCCGGTATCCGCCCCGGAGTATTGGCTAAGCGCTTCTTTTACCAGAAAGGGCAGCTTTATTCTCAGGCCCGCCAGAATTTCACGCAGGAAGCCTTGGCGCGTCTGGGCATTTTCAAATTTGCCGAGTTCCGCTATGCCCCGCAAGATACATTGCCGGGGTGTGATACGCTGAATGTGCGGATGAATGCTACATTCGATTTGCCGTATGACGGAGAACTGGAATTCAATGTGACTACCAAAAGTACGGATCAGACTGGTCCCGGAGCGATTTTCAGCCTCTCGCGGAAGAATTTCATGCGTACAGCCGCCACGCTTTCTTTCCAGTTGAAAGGGTCATACGAATGGCAGACCAATTCTACGGCGGATGGGAACAGTTCTAAATTGAATTCATACGAGCTGGGAACTTCTTTCTCATTGGAGTATCCTCGCCTGGTGTTGCCGTGGATGAGTAAAAAAATGATGCGCTCACGATTTCCGCAGCATACCTCGTTTAAGTTGTATGCCAGTCAGTTGAACCGTGCCCGTTTCTTTAAAATGCTTTCTTTCGGTGGAACGGTGTCATACGATTTCCAGCCTTCGCGGGTATGGAAACATACGGTGACTCCTTTCAGGCTGGCATTTAATACGTTGCAGCATACTACTACACGTTTTGATACGATAGTGGACAAGAACCGGAGTTTGAAAATCAGTTTGGGAAATCAGTTTATCCCGGCTATGAGTTATACGTTTACGTATGATAACGCCCCGTTGAAGAAACGCAATAATTTATGGTGGGAGACGTCCTTTACTTCGGCTGGTAATCTGACTTCGTTGGTGTATGCTGCTTTTGGGAAAGGATTCAAGGAAACAGATAAGAAGTTATTGAACAGTCCTTATGCGCAATTCCTGAAAATGACATCCGAAGTGCGTTGTTTGTTTAAAGTCGGAGAGAAACAGCATATAGCCACTCGTTTGATGGGGGGGATTTTGTATGCATACGGGAACCAGACTGTAGCGCCCTACAGCGAGCAGTTCTATATTGGGGGAGCTAACAGTATCCGTGCGTTTACAGTGCGCTCTATCGGCCCCGGTTCTTATCGTCCCGAAGATAAACAGTATGGTTATCTGGATGAGACCGGAGATGTGAAGCTGGAAGCGAATGTGGAATACCGTTTCCCTATCCTGGGTGATTTGTACGGGGCAGCTTTTCTGGACGCGGGAAATGTGTGGCTGCTGCGTGAGCAAAAGAATGAGGAAGGTGAGAATATACGCCCCGGCGGTTTGCTTACTCTTCGTAATTTTGCTAAAAGTGTAGCTTTGGGTACTGGGGTGGGGTTGCGTTATGACCTTACTTTCCTGGTGATCCGCCTGGATCTGGGTATTGCTCTTCATGATCCGTATGACACCGGCAAGAAAGGATATTATAATATTCCTAAGTTTAAGGATGGACTGGGATTGCACTTTGCTATCGGCTATCCTTTCTAGAAATAGGGCTTGATTTGCGTCAAAAGGAGGGAAATGATTGATTTATGCTCGAATTTGAATGGAATGTAGCTTTTTTCCTCCGTATTATTTTGTAGCTTTGTACCATCAAATATTCAATTTTAAATAAATAAACTATGAAACCAACTTTATTTTTATTGGCGGCTGGTATGGGCAGCCGTTACGGAGGATTGAAGCAATTGGATGGTCTGGGTCCTAACGGCGAAACTATTATGGATTATTCTATTTATGACGCTATCAACGCCGGTTTTGGAAAACTGGTCTTTGTTATCCGTAAAGATTTTGAACAAGATTTTCGTGAAAAGATTATTTCTAAATATGAAGGTCATATTCCTTGCGAACTGGTATTCCAGGCTTTAGACAATCTGCCGGAGGGTTTTACTTGTCCTGCGGAGCGTACAAAACCTTGGGGAACTAACCATGCTGTCATGATGGGAGCTGATGTGATACAGGAACCGTTTGCAGTGATCAATTGCGATGACTTCTATGGCCGTGACTCATTCCAGGTAATGGGCAAGTTCCTTTCTGCATTGCCCGAAGGTGCTAAAAACACTTACGCTATGGTGGGCTTCCGCGTAGGAAATACATTGAGCGAGAGTGGAACGGTATCCCGCGGCATCTGCGGAACCAATGCGGATCATTTGTTGACTTCCGTGGTAGAACGTACCAAGATTCAGCGCATAGACGGAGAAGTGAAGTATATTGACGACAATGGCGAATGGACAGCTACCCCTGACACAACTCCGGTGAGCATGAACTTCTGGGGCTTTACTCCTGATTACTTTGCTTACAGCAAGGAATTCTTTAAAGCATTCTTGAGTGATCCTAAAAATATGGAAAACTTGAAGAGTGAATTCTTTATTCCGCTGATGGTGGACAAGCTGATTAATGACGGTACTGCTACCGTTGAGGTATTGGATACTACCAGCAAATGGTTTGGAGTAACTTATCCTGAAGACCGTCAGAGTGTGGTTGATAAGATCCAGGCATTGGTGGATGCCGGTGAATATCCTGCGAAATTATTTTAAGATGAGAGGTAGTGTGGTCACACTTATATAATTTACTTTCGGGGGTGTCCGTTTTTTTCGGACAGCCCCCGTTGGATTACTATTTCTTATCTTCTGTTTTTATTATTGCATCTTGTATTCGCTGGGAGATAACCCGGTATGGTGCTTGAAGTATTTGCCAAAAAAGGAAGGGTTCGGGAAATTCATAAAATAGGCTACTTCCTGAATAGACATGACGGAATATTTCAACAGCGCTTTGGCTTCCAGTATCACATATTCGTCAATCCACTCTCCGGCAGTTTTTCCGCTTACTTTCTTTACTACGGTGGAGAAATGTTTGGGACTCAGGAATAATTGCTCCGCGTAAAAGTCTACGCGTCTTTCTTTGCGGTGATGTTCAGTCAGCAGATTAATGAATTGATTAAATAATACTTCTTCTCTTTTCAGTGATTTCGGATTTTCAGAAAGGAATTCCGGCTGTCTTCTATGAAGAATAGAACCTATCTTGTATAAATAGGCTCCCATCAGCCTACGTACGATTTCTGTTTTGAAGTTATCGTTCCGGCTTACTGTTTCTTCTATGAGTTGATAGAAGGATTTCAGTTCCTGCACTTCTTCTTCTGTCAAATGGAATTTGGGATTCTCTTTCAATGAGATGAAAAATGGCATGAAACTGTTCAGGTTGATATACATCTCTTTTAAGAAATCAGATGATATTAAAAACATTTGTGACAAATGAATGCCCGGTGATAACATGGACTGTAGAATATCGCCGGGAGCGCAAATAATCAGATCGTTTTTCTCAATGTCGTATTCCCGTAAATTGATATTGACTTTGGCAGAGCCTTTTTCACGGATAGAGATAATGATTCCATCCAGCCGTAATGGGTATTTAAAGATGGGGTTCATATTCTCGGGGATGTAATGTTCGCTTCTATCCATTACAAAATCATTGTTAATCCCTTTTAAACAGGGATTCATCTGTCGGATACGGGCTATGGATATATTTCCTATTTCATGTTCCATATTTCTTAATTTTGCCCCAAATGTATAAATCAAAAATCAATAATCCATTCTTTTTTTCTCATAATATTATTTTTTAAATGAAATTGACGGATGTGAATACAGAAGAGCTTGATGGCAGAAAATCTTAATTCTATTTAAAAGGGTGAGGTTGGCAAACTGTTTGTACATAATAACATGTATATTTAACAACAAAATTATAAAGAACAAAACTATGTCAATGTATTGGATCTTATTTATTGGAATCGCGGTAATCAGCTATATTGTACAGAATAGTCTGCAAAGCAAGTTTAAGAAATACTCGAAGATGCCTTTGGCTAGTGGTATGACAGGAAAGGATGTGGCTGAAAAAATGTTACATGATAATGGTATTTATGATGTGCGTGTAACCAGCACTCCGGGTATGCTGACCGATCATTATAATCCGGCAAACAAAACGGTGAACCTTAGTGAAGGGGTATATGGAAGTAACAGTGTAGCTGCTGCGGCAGTTGCCGCCCATGAATGCGGACACGCCGTGCAACATGCGCGTGCATACGCTCCGCTAAAGATGCGCTCGGCTTTGGTACCTGTGGTGCAGTTCTCATCTTCTATTATGACTTGGGTGTTACTGGCAGGTATTTTGATGGTGAATACTTTCCCGCAGTTATTATTGGCAGGAATTTGTCTTTTTGCCATGACTACTCTTTTCAGCTTTATTACGTTGCCTGTTGAGATCAATGCCAGCCAGCGTGCGTTGGTATGGTTGAGCAAGGCCGGAATTACCAATTCATATAACCATCATGCGGCAGAGGATGCGTTGCGTTCGGCTGCTTATACCTATGTGGTTGCGGCACTTAGTTCGTTGGCTACACTGATTTACTATATAATGATTTATATGGGACGTCGCGACTAAGACTTATAAGGGAAATATTATTTTTATTATAGAGGGCTGCCTGTGGGTAGCCCTTTCTGGTTATATTTTGATTTGTTTCGAAATAATTTTTGTTTTAATCTCTTTTTCTTTTCGTTTTAATTTGTATTTTTGTCCCGTCAGCAAAATGAGATAATACCTATGAAAAAACAATTACTGATCTTTTAACAATTTGTTGTTTCCCGTTTATGCTAAATGCACAAATGCCGGAACGTACTCCCGAGAATATTGCAAAATACAAAGAATTGTGCCGTGCTCATATTTATAAAGATATGAAAGGCATGTATCGTGAAGCCGGAGGAGCTTTAGTCTTTCCGTTCCTTGCTCCGGGAAGTAATCAATACTTGGATATGCTATGGGATTGGGATTCTTGGTTGAGCAACATCGCTCTGCGTCAAATCTTATTAGAGAACGGCACGGAAAAGGATAAGCAGGAGGCCCTGAAGTATGAACAGGGATGCATCCTTAATTCCTTGCACTATGGAGGTATGGACGGTTGGATTCCTATCTGGATAGAACGGAATGCCCCTAGCCGCGAAGAAATGTTGAAAACACGGAACCCTTGGAAAAGCAATATGCACAAACCTACATTGGCACAACATGCCGCCTTTATTGTCCGCAATATGAACGGGGATGCGGAGTGGTTGCGCGATGATTTTTATACGTTGCAGGCATTTGTCTGTAAATATTTGAATTTTCATCGTCACAAGGCGACCGGGTTATTCTATTGGGAAACTGATGAGGCTATCGGAGTTGATAATGATCCAGTACTTTTTATCGTCCTCAAGGCAGTTCGGGATCCATCTTCTTGAACGCGTTGATGTATCGCGAATTACAGGCTATGGCATACTTGGCCGGCTGTCTGAATTTGGATGATATAGCAGTTTCCTTTGAGAAAGAAGCGGCGGTATTGAAAGGAAAGGTACAAGAACATTGTTGGGACCCGCGTGACCGTTTTTATTATAGTGTGGATTTGAATCTGCTTCCGGTGGAGAAACCGGATATAAAGGGGCTGTACCCGGGACAATTGTTTCTGCACGTAGGCAGCCGCGTGATTATGATTGTTTGATTCAGCGTCTTAGTGTGTGGAGCGGATTTATGGCGATGTGGCTGAAATAGCCACTCCGGAGCAAGCAAAGGAAATAGTGCGGATTCATTTTCATGATACTTGCTCCTTTAACGCTCCGGCGGGAATCCGTACTTTGTCTCCTTTGGAAAAAATGTATAATGTACGTGCCAGTGGGAATCCGTCTTCCTGGCAAGGTCCGGTTTGGATTAATGTGAATTATCTGGTCTTTCGTGGATTGGTGAAATATGGATTTACGGAAGAGGCCCGGGAATTGGCGGAAAAGACCATTTTGCTTTTGGGACGTGACTATGAACGTTTCGGGGCATTACATGAATATTATCTGCCTGATAATGGTGAGCCGGTATTGAATAAAGGTTTTCAGAACTGGAATTTACTGGTGTTGAATATGGCTGCATGGTTGGATGGGAAACCGTTCGTTACTGAATTCTAGGTATGAAGCTGCCTCTTGACATAGAGCGGGAATTAATTCGGAAACTTATAAATGGAGACAAGATTGCTTTCAGTCATCTTTTCTCTTTTTATAAGTCCCAGGTCCTTTATTATTGTGTCCATTTTGTCAAGGATAAAGAGATAGCTGAGGATATAACACAAGATATTTTTTTGACCGTTTGGGAAAAGAAGGAAGATATTCGGATTGAGCAGTCTTTTTCCGCTTTTCTTTATACTATAGCAAGAAATCGTATTTACGATATATTTCGTTCTCTGTCTGCCCGATCTGTGCTATACGAAAACTGATGGAACAGGCCATTGATTATGTAGATGATGTAGAGAAGAGTCTGGAAGAAAAGAATATTCAGGAATTGATTGCACAGGCTTTGGAACAGCTGAGTCCGCGCCAACGGGAGATTTTCGAATTGAGCCGGAATAGAGGACTGTCTCATAAAGAAATAGCTGAACAACTTGGCTTGTCTGTTTATACCGTGCAAGATCATATAAAAAATGCATTAGAGAAAATTCGTGCTTATCTGATCCCTTTCATAAGTACCTGTCCAATACTTGTAAGCCTAATCATATTAAAATACGTTAAACCATAAGATTCCTATCCCCACCTTTTGCTTTTGATTCGTATCCTTTATAGAGAAACGAAAGAAATGCATAATGAAAGAAAAACAAAAGATACATTATTCGGTTTGGAAAAGATTTGTTGACGGTATTTATACCTGTAAGGATATTGAGGAACTGTTGGCAGACAAAAAGACAGACCGGTCAAAAGACTTTGATGAAGCTTCTGCTTGTTTATGGAAAACTGGTGAGGAAGAGTCTTCATCCTCATGGGAGGAATGGATTTCCAATGAGCGTCAGGCACTTCAAATTATCAGCAATTACGAGGACAGGCGTCGGAGTCACTCTATCTATTTAGTAAAAAAATGGGGGAGCATTGCTGCGGCTGTATTGCTTTGCATCGTTTTGAGCGTAGTTTATTTTGCTAATCCGGCAGACATGAAGGTTGCTCAATATGAAATACACGTACCTTATGGTAAAAGACAAAAAGTGGTGCTCCCTGACGGGACAAAAGTGATCTTGAATGCAGGCTCTTATATGAAATATCCGAGGCAGTTTGGAAAAGAAGACCGTTACGTTCATTTCAAGGGAGAGGCTTATTTTGATGTAGCTAAAAATAAAGACTGTCCTTTCATTATTCAAAGTCAGGATTATAAAATACGTGTTTTGGGTACTACTTTTAATCTGAATAATTATGAAGATAGTGAGGAACTGCAACTGACTCTATGCACAGGAAAGGTGCTGATGAATTTCGGCGAAGAACAATTGAAACTGACTCCCGGAGAGCAATTGGTATTGGATAAAACCAATATGCATCTGGAACGTGAGCATGTGAATACTCAAAATTATATGTTGTGGATGCAGAACAAGTTATACTTTAACCGTACTCCGATACAAGAAGTGACGAGGAGGTTGGAACGGGTGTATAACTACACTATACAATTGGACTCAAGTTTTGTCTTTAATAATTTTCTTTCAGGTACGCATGATAATAGGAGTTTGGAGGCGGTTTTGGAGTCCATTCGCTTGGCTACGGGAATTAAATACAGGAAAGAAAACAATTCGTATATTCTATATAAATAATACCTTAATAATTAAATAATCAAGATCTATGAAACAACATGCGAAGAGGGCTTCGTGGGCCCGAGTATTGCTTGTACCGACCTTGTTGCTAGGTTCGGCATCTATGGCTGCTTTCCCTGTGCATGCAGCACAAGTTGAATTGAATCAGACTGTTACATTGCAGATGCGTAAAGTAAAATTGGCTGATGTGTTCAAGAAACTGAGTAACCTTTCCGGTTATGAGTTTTTCTATGATGAGAGTGTTGTCCAAAAGTATAATACGATTGATATTGATTTGGACAATGTAAGTTTCGACCAGGCTTTAGAGCAAATCAGGAAACAAACTAGTCTGCAATTGAGCAAGGTGAATAATACCATTGTGGTGAGTCTTGCCAAACAAGTACTGGCATCTTCCGGTAAAGTACAGGCTTCCAGGCATAGAGTCACCGGTAGAGTAACCGATGCTAATAATGAACCGCTGATTGGGGTAAGTATAGTTATTCAAGGAAATAGCGGAGGAACTATAACGGATATTGACGGACGTTATACGTTGGAAGAAGTGGATGCCGATGCCACTTTGGTCTTCTCTTACATCGGTTATGTTCCACAGAAAATAGTTGTCGGAAATCAGCAGACATTGAATGTACAAATGAAAGAAGACAACCAGACTTTGGAAGAAGTCGTAGTAATAGGTTATGGTGTGCAAAAGAAAAGGGATATGACCGGTTCCATTGCTTCTATTAAAAGTAAGGATATCACAGCTATTCCTACTACCAATGCCTTGGAGGCATTACAAGGAAAAGTAGCCGGACTTGATCTTACAAACTCTTCGGGGCAAGCAGGAAGCACACCTAATTTTACGATCCGTGGAGAGCGTTCATTGACGGCTAGTAATGCTCCGTTGATTCTTGTGGATGGTATTGATTATGGTACCTCGCTAGATATAAATCCCACTGATATAGAATCTATTGAAGTGTTAAAAGATGCCTCTTCTACAGCTATTTATGGAACACGGGGTGCGAATGGTATTATTATGATTACGACTAAAAAGGGAAAAGAAGGAAAGTCAAAAGTATCCTTTAATGCTTTTGTTTCTTCTACCATGATAACTGATTATCCTGATATCATGGATGCTGAAGAATATGCCCAATACAAAAGAGAGGCCTATCGGGACAGAACAACAGGAAAATACGCAGAGGATGCTGCTGTATTTGCTCCTGAAGAACTGACTTATCTGGAAAAAGGATATGATACGAACTATCGTGACATGTTGATGCACAACGGATTTAACCAAAATTATGAGGTGTCTGTATCCGGGGGCAATACGAAAACCAAACATAATATATCTTTGGGTTACAGAAGCGAAGAGGGACTCTTTAAGGATGATAACTATAAACGGTATAATGCCCGTGTAGCACTGGACCATCAATTGTTTGACAATGTGCAGGTAGGGACAAACATTATCTATGCCTATGTAGATAAGAATAATCGTTATAGTCCGCTGAATATGGCTAATAAAATTGTTCCTATCTCGAAACCTTATGATGAGGAGGGGAATTTAGTGATGTATCCGTCTCCCGGTTATAATACTCAGATGAATCCGTTGATTGACGATCAGGAGGGCATGCGTGTGGATAATACCATCCAGGAGCGTTTCTTCGGCAGCTTGTACCTGAACTGGAATATCACCAAGGATATTTTATTCCGTACAACGCTGGGATTGAACTCAGTGAATGTGCGTAGAGGCTTTTTCTGTGATAAGAACTCGTTGCAGGGAAGTGGCAAGGATTCACAATCCTATAAAGAGCACACCATGACACGTAATCTGACATGGGAGAATGTGCTGACTTATTCAAAGGACTTCTCTGATATCCATAGTTTGCAGGCAATGGTTGGAACCAGTACGATTCTCAACTCTAAAGAATATACCTATGCAGGTGGAAAGGGACAAGTATATGCTGATAACTGGTTCCATAATTTGTATTCCAATGAAAAAGAAATCACTATAAAGAGTTCACTGGTTGATCAAAATCTGGCTTCCTTCTTTGGGCGTGTTAATTATAAATTGATGGATCGCTATATGCTGACTGCTTCTTTGCGTGCCGATGGTTCTTCTGTTTTTGCACCAGGTAAGAAATGGGGCTACTTTCCGTCTGTAGCACTGGCCTGGCGTATCAATGAAGAGAATTTCCTGAAAAATGTGGATGCTATTTCAAATTTAAAACTCCGGTTGAGTTGGGGACAATCTGGCCAATGTGCTATTGATCCTTATCAAACCGTTGGTTTGCTGGGTAACTCCACTTATTCGTTTAATAATGAGGGAGCTTATGGATTCTATCCTAAAACGATGTCAAACAAGGAACTGACTTGGGAAACTACCACGCAGTATAACCTTGGTCTGGATTTCGGATTTTTTAATAATCGTATTTCAGGTAGTATTGATATTTACAAGGCAGAAACCCGGGATATTTTAATGAATCGTGTAATTCCATCTATTAACGGTTATGCTTCGGTTATGGAAAATATCGGTAAGACTGAAAGTACTGGTGTTGATTTGACACTGAGCACGGTTAATATTCAAAACAAGAACTTCTCCTGGTTCTCAGATTTCTCATTGTCACACAATAGGGAAAAAATAAAAGAACTTGCTTCGGGACAATTAAAGGATGAGGCGAATGCTTGGTTTGTAGGAGAACCTTTCAAAGTGTTTTATGATTATAAGAAAGAAGGTATCTGGCAATTGGGTGAAGAGGCTGCCGCTGCTGCCAATGGACAGGAACCGGGTGATATAAAGGTACAGGATGTGGATGGTAATGGTGTCATAACGACAGATGATCGTATCATTTACAGTCAGCGTCCGGATGTAACTTTTGGTTTCAATAATACTTTTAATTATAAGGGGTTTGATTTGTCTGTATTCTTGTATGCTCGTTTGGGTCAGTGGATTGCGTATGATTATAATACTACGTATCGTATCAATGCGTTGGAAAATGGTGGAAATGTAGATTACTGGACTCCCGAGAACCCTACCAATGCTTTTCCGCGTCCTAATAAAAGTAAGAGTTATACACAGGTTACTTACTATTCAACGTTGAAGTATGAAGATGGTTCTTTCTTTAAAATACGCGATATTACGTTGGGATATACTTTCAAACCGGAACTTTTGAAACATCTCAATCTATCCAGACTCCGTGTATATGCTACAGCAAAGAATTTCTTTACTTTCAGCAAGATTGATAATTATGATCCCGAACAGAGGAAGTATTTCTTTCCCTATGACAAAACAACTTGTATTTGGTTTGAATGTAGAATTTTAACTGGTAAAGAATGAAAATTATGAAACGAATTACATTATTATATGCATTGGCAGCTACTCTTATGGTTTGCTCGGGCTGCTCTGATTTTTTGGAAGAACACAATCGTAGTGCGGTTACTACCGAAGGTGGTTATTATGATACTGAGAAAGGTTTTGAGTCTTTGATTAACTCTTGTTATACTCTTGCGTTTTTGGGGTGGAAAGTCTGCTGCTATGGCATTCAGTGAAACGGGAACGGATATATTGGCTCCGGGCGGCGGTTGTGATTATCCCGCCATTGTTTCTTATCAGAATGATTTTGATGGGACCAATCCTATCAGTAAAGAGTATTATGACCGTTTTTACAAAGCGATCAACTTTTGTAATACAGCCATCTATCATGTAAAGAATGTTCCGTTCAGTGATAAGGCACTTACCAGTAAACGAGAAGCAGAGGTGCGTTTCTTACGGGCGTATTATTATTGGATTCTGGTGGAAACATTTGGAGATACTTATTATACGGATCAGCCATCGGAGTCTATTGTTATGGCACCTAGGAAAACCTCGGTTTCAGAGATTTATACTCATATTTTTGAAGATTTGGATTTTTGTATGGATAGCCGGTTGTCTGTTGCGCAATCGGATGGAGGGCGTGTTACGATGTGGGCTGCCAAAGCTTTGAAGGCTCGTTTGCTATTGACTAGAGCAAGTGAATTGAATGATAAAGCATTGTATGAACAAGCCTATACTTTGGCAAAAGAAGTGATTGATAATGGCCCTTTCGAGTTATCAAAGGATTTTGCCTCAGTATTTGATATGGAAAATTCTGATGGAAATGGCAATAAGGAAGTGATTTGGTATATTGATTATTCTTCTACCAATCAGTTGTATAATCAGGAAATGGATAATGATATTATTCGTTCAGGGGGTAACCATACTCATTTGATTTTCTGTATGAAGTATGATGACCAGCCCGGTATGGTCAGAAGCATAGAATATGGTCGTCCTTTTAATCACTATATGCCGACGCGTTATTTGCTGGATTGTTATGACGAGAATATAGACCAACGTTTTGAAGTGACTTTCCGTTCGTTATGGAAGGCTAATGGAGGAAAAACCGGAGATAACTACCCTTATATGGTACAAGGGGATACTGCTATATGGGTAACAAAAGATGTTGTTCCTCAGGTAAAGCGTCAGTGGGCCAAAGGACGTTATCAGATACTTGATCGGACAGATATTTATCATGAAGATGGTTCTGTAAAAAGTCAGAAACAATGTATGCCTATCTCTAAATTTGAAGACCCTACTCGTGCTACGGTGAACGAGGATCGTGGAACACGGGATGCTTTTATAATCCGTGTGGCAGAAATGTATTTAATTGTGGCGGAAGCAGGAGCAAAAGCCGGCAAAGCGGATGCGTTGGCTTATATGAATATTCTTCGTTCCCAAAGAGCTAAGGCTGGCAAAGAGGAGGCTATGAAAGTTGCTCAAAGTGACATTGAGGATATTGATTTCATATTGGATGAACGTGCTCGGGAATTGGTCGGAGAACAATTGCGTTGGTTTGATTTGAAACGAATGGGAAGTGAAATATTTATCCGTAGGATAAAAGCCGGAAATCCTGATGCCGGTAAAAATGTGAAAGCTTATCATATGTTGCGTCCATTTCCACAAACTTTATTGGACGCCATAACGAATAAAGACGAATTTTTACAAAATGAGGGATATAAATAGGCTTGTAGGAAATAGGGTGAAAAGGTAGTTAGGGAAAATGGCAGCTGTTGGTTCTTATACCAAAGTTGCCGTTTTTTTCTATTTTAACCTTGTATTTTATGTCTAATTGATAATTTATTCTAGGAGGAAATCTACATTTGGTTATCTTTGTACTTTGTTTGGTAAATCGATATAAAATGGAAAACACAATAAAGTTAAAATATATATGGGGCATCTTGTTGTTAGCTCTTCATTTTGTTTTTGTCAAAGGACAACCGATTTGTGTTGCACGTCAATATACTGTTAGAGATGGATTGATTCAAAGTAATCCGGCGCAGATTCTTCAAAGTCATAATGGTTTTATATGGGTTAGTACTTGGAATGGGGTAAGCCGGTTTGATGGACGCGATTTCGAGACTTTTCAGTTTGATTCTCTTTTGAACCAGCACATGCAGCGGCTGGAGAATACGGCCGACGGCAATTTATGGATGATTGCATACGATCGTCATAGCCTGTATTTATATGATATTCGTGAAAATAAGCTGATTAATGTTCTGAAACAGTATGAACAACATTTTAATACTCCGTTGCAAATAGAAAATTTGTATCCTTTATCCAAAGGGATTACTTGGGTTACTTTAAATAATGGAGGATGTTTCAGAATTTCAGATAAAGAGTGTACTGTTTCTTCAGGGATTCAGTATATTACAGCTATTGATGATGTGGAACTGGGGAAAGTCAGTAGGGTCTTTGAAGATAAACAGGGAGAGGAATGGGTATTTAGTGACAAGGGAGTTAGCATATTTGGCAAGCGGACCATTAGTTCATATCCCTTTTCTATGTTCGAAACAATGGATAATCTTGTTTTTCTTGCATCACAGAATGGCAGGCTAGCCTATTATGATGTAAATACCATGCAATTCAACATCGTTCCTTTTCAAGAGAAGATTCAGCATATAAACGGAATTAAAGTGTTGAAAGATAATCAGCTGGCTGTTTTGTCTGATAAAGGTTTGTACCTATGCCGTTTCCCTGAACTGGCGATGGAGAAATATGATTTCTCTCTTCCGGGGCATGACGATGCGGCTGTGAGAAAAGTCTATCAGGATTCTAAAGGATTTCTATGGATATTTACCGGATTGCCGGGAATTATCCGGCTTGATCCGGAAACCGGAGTGAAACAATATTTGAATACTCCTTCCGGATACATGGCTTCTTCTCCGGAAAATGAACTCTTTATTTATGAAGATCCTAACGGAGTGGTTTGGACTATTCCTTATAAAGGTATATTCAGTTATTATGACGAAAAGAGCCGGGAGTTAAAAGTCTATTTTACACCGGGAAGGAATCATATACCTTATTCTCCTATTATTAAAACAACTTATGTTGACAAACAAAATAATTTGTGGATCAAATCCCAGCGCTCATTTATAAAAATGTTCTTTCCGCCTAGTCCCTATACTTATAGGGAGTTGGACAATTATTTTGATACAAAATCATTTCTGTTTGATAGCGACGAACATTTATGGATTGCAACAAAGAAAGGGATTATACGTATTATGGATTCACAGAAAAACTTGCTGGGTTATTTGTCGCCTGATGGGGAACTGGCTCAAACGGAAACAGTTTTTGCAGAAGGTGGAATCTATGTCATGCTGAAGGATCAGGCGCAGACAATATGGCTTGGCAGTAAGGAAAACGGATTGTTCAGGCTTGTTCCTCGGAATCGTCCTTATCATTATGAGGTATATCATTATATGAATAATCCGTCGGATCCTTATTCCATCAGTGACAATAAAATATCATGCATTGATGAGGATCATAACGGACGTATTTGGATTGGTACTTACGGTGGCGGATTGAATTTGGTTGAGGAAAAGGAAGATGGGGCGATACGTTTTATTCATGCGGAGAATAAATTGTCCGGTTTTCCTATTAATCGTACCAACAGTATTCGTTGTATGGTGGAGGGACCCGGTCATACTATGCTGGTGGGTACTATAGAAGGTTTGATTACTTTTTCTTCTGATTTTTCGGATTACGAAAATATTCGTTTTTATCTTAACCTTCCTCGTCCGCAGGCGGCTGACGGGTTGTGTAGTGCTGATGTGATGTCTGTTTTACGAACGACAGATGAAACTATCTATTGTTATTGTTATGGAGGTGGCCTTTGCAAGTTGGTTTCATCAAATTTATTATCTGATGAACTTCGATTCCGGTCGTTCGGCAAAGAGACATCTCCGTTGCTAGAGCCTTGATTGAAGATAAAATCATAATATATGGATCGGCTCGGAAACGGATATCACTCTGTTTGATGTGCACGATCAGACTTTTGAGTCTTTTGGAGAAACTTTTTTCAATCGTTCTTTTAATTATAGTGAATGTCTTCCGGTTGCAGACAGGCAAGGGGATATCTTAATGGGTACAGAAGGCGGTATGCTTGTCTTTTCTCCGGATAGTATCGTTAAGCAGGCTTATGAAGCTCCTATTGTAGTGACAGGTATAAAATATTCGGAGGATAATTTATCTCATGTATTGAGTGATGCGGATTATTTAGAGATTCCTACCCGGCGGAGGAATTTTACCATCTCATTTGCTGCGTTGGATTATACTAATTCCTTGGATATCGAGTATGCTTATAAGTTGGATGATAATCAATGGTATTATATAGGTAAGAAGAACTCGGTTAGTTTTGTAAGTCTTCCGGCAGGAAAATATCAATTTCAGATAAAGGCGACCAATGGGATGGTATTTGGATGAACTCTGTGAAAACGGTTACTTTACAGGTATTACCCACCTTTTGGGAAACCGGTTGGGCTAAGGCTTTTTATATAGTTGTTGTCTTGGTGATATCTTTAGCTATCGGATATATTTTTTTCTATATTTACTATTTGAAACATAAGGTAAATATGGAACAAAGATTGGCGGAAATAAAAGTACGTTCTTTTATTGATATCTCACATGAACTACGTACTCCTTTAACCCTTATATCCGGTCCGGTATCCGAAGTGTTGTCCCAGGAGCCTTTGACTTCCCGGACCCGGCATCATCTTCAATTGGTGCAGAAAAATATCAATCGTATGTTATTGCTCATTAATCAAGTATTGGATTTCAGAAAGATACAGAATAAAAAAATGGGCTTGACTATTGAATACCGGGATATCATTATCATGCTTCATAATATAATGGATAATTTCCGATTGTTGTCTGAAGAGAAAAATATAAATTTTTCTCTTCAGACAACGTTGCCTTCTGTTTTTTTGTGGATAGATAGTGATAAGTTCGAGAAAATTATCTTTAACTTGCTTTCCAATGCCTTTAAGTATACACCGGATAACAAGTCGATTACCTTGATTGTGATGGAAAGCGGACAGTTTGTTTCGATTGCCGTAAAAGATGAAGGTATTGGCATTCCCAAAGATAAAGTGCCATCCATATTTGAACGTTTCACTACAGTGTCCAAGGAAAATGACATGCAGCCTTCATCGGGTATAGGGCTTTCGCTGGTGAATGAGTTGGTTAAAATGCTGCATGGGGAAATTCAGGTCGAAAGTGAAGTAAAGAAAGGAAGTGTATTCAAACTGGTTTTGCATAAGGGAAAGGAAATATATGCTCAGGATAAAAATGTTGAATATATATTGAACGACACTTCGGAAGAACAGGAAACGGTCTTGGCGGAACCGGAACAAAATGATGAAATATCTTTGCCGGACATGCCTCCGGCAACAAAAGAAACTTTAGTAAAAGTGATGGTAGTGGAGGATAATGCTGAGTTGCGTCAATTTATATGTGAAATATTGTCGGGTACTTACCGTGTTGTTGGAGTTGCCGATGGAGTGATGGCATTGGAAGAGATAGAAGAGGAAGTTCCGGATTTTATTATTACAGATATTATGATGCCGCGTATGGATGGTATTGAATTGATAAGGCACATCAAGGAGAATGTCAATACTTGTGATATCCCTATTATTATCCTTTCTGCAAAATCGTCTGTTGAGGATCGTATTCAAGGTTTACAATTAGGGATTGATGATTATATACCTAAACCTTTCAGCAGCGATTATTTAAAATCGAGAATTGAGAACTTGATCAGGCAAAGAAAAGTGCTTCAGTCGGCTTTTTTGTCAAAATATGGTGCTCAGCCGAAGAAAGAACCTTTAGAAGCCATCGCTTATCCTGTGTCGCAAATTGTTCCTTTGGATGAGCTGTTTATGCAGAAGCTGGTAGGGTTTATGGAAGAGAATTACAGTAATCCGGGACTGCGGGTTAATGATCTGGCAGAGTTCATGAATATGAGCCGTTCTGTATTCAATCGGAAAGTGAATGGTATCATGGGGATTTCTCCGATAGAATATATAAAGAATTATAGGTTGAATAAAGCGAAAAGTTTTATACAAAGTGGTATGTCTTTCTCTGAGGTTGCTTTTGCCGTCGGCTTCTCTGATCCCGGTTACTTTGGCAAGGCGTTTAAAAAAGCATTTAATCAGACTTTGACTGAGTATAAAAATAATAACTAAGTTCCGTTTTGTGCTGTTTATGAAGGTAAATAGCAAGAAAATACCTTATTGATGTAAGATTTTACCTTTGGTTCTCAAGGGTAAAATCTATCTTTGTGCTCATTGACACAGTATGAAAATGTTCCGGAAAACTTTTATGAATATAATTTTTTAAACATGATAGGATGAGTACGAAATTTTATGTAATAGCTGTTTGGACGCTGTTAAGTTTTGTGGTAAAAGTAAATGCACAAGACAAAGTGGAATGTTGGGACCGGTTTGAGTTGAGTTTTAAACAGGTGACCAAAGGGAATCCTTTTGATACACGTCTTTCCGCTACTTTCATTTGTGGAAAGGAAAAGAAAACGGTGGAAGGATTTTATGATGGTGAGAATACTTATAGGATACGGTTTATGCCTGCTGTCGCCGGGGAATGGAGGTATGTTACATCTTCCAGTATAGGAGCTATGAATGGTCGGAAAGGTACATTCACAGTGGTACCCGCCGGAAAAGATAATCATGGCATGGTGTTGGTGGACGGAGAACATAATTTTAAATATGCGGACGGTACCCGTTATTATCCGATGGGTACGACGGCCTATGCATGGACACATATGAAGGAAACGACTCAGGAGGCTACTTTGAAATCGTTTGGTGAAGCCGGTTTTAATAAGGTAAGGATGTGTGTGTTTCCTAAAAACTATTCTTTAGTGAAAGACGAGCCCGCGCTTTATCCTTTTGAAATGGAGAAGACGATAAAAGATAAGGAAGGAAATGAAAGGAAAGAATGGGACTTTGACAGATTTGACCCGGCTTTTTTTCAGCATTTGGAGAAACGGATAGACCAACTGAACCGTTTGGGGATTGAGGCGGATTTGATCCTTTTCCATCCTTATGATAAAGGAAGATGGGGCTTTGATGCTATGTCGAATGAGGTGAATGTACGTTATATTAAATATATTACTGCGCGTTTGGCTTCTTTTAGAAATGTATGGTGGTCTATGGCAAACGAGTGGGATTATGTAAAAGCGAAAACTGTGGACGATTGGAAGCTGTTGACGAAAACAGTGGTTGAGAATGATCCTTATCGCCATTTATGTTCTATTCATGGAGCGACGGCTACTTATTTTGATTATTGGATGCCTGAATTTACCCATGTCAGCATACAAGATGAGGCACCGGTACTGAGTTCTACCGCTTCTGCTACTTTAAGAAAAATTTATCGCAAACCGGTTATATGTGATGAGGTTGGGTATGAAGGGAATCTACCTTATCGTTGGGGAAGGTTAAGTCCGCAGCAGATGACTTACTTTATTTTGAATGGTTTGTTGGGTGGGATTTATGTCACTCACGGTGAATGTTATCAGCAGGGGAACGAACCTATCTTTTGGGCGCAAGGGGGATCTTTAAAAGGTGAAAGCTGGAAACGTGTGAAATTTTTGAGAACGATTCTTGAAGCTGCTCCCTATCCGTTGGAGATGGCAGATATCAGTCGTGACTTGGTTACTTCTACTGCTGGACCGGACTATTATCTGGTCAATATGGGAAAAGATGTGAAAGGTTTCTGGACTTTTAATCTGCCGGTAAAAAATGCAGATTATAACAAATTGCAAAAGAATAAACGGTTTAAAGTAGAGATTATTGATGTGTGGGCCATGACTGTCACGGAATATCCTGTGATATTTGAAACAACAGAGGAATTGGATTATCGTGTTTTTGATATACATCATCGGGGAGTAAGAATTCCGGATACTCCTTATATTGTTCTTAGAATAACAGAGGTGAAATGATGGGATAAGCCTTCTGACGGGAGATGATTGATTTTTTTTATCATAAAAAAGGCTAATAGTTTTTCGATTCTTTTTGTTTTAGCTTAAATTTGCGGTATAATTAACTCCCTAGATACACTAAAATGTTAAATACAGTAGAAGAAGGATTGGAAGATATTCGCCAGGGCAAAGTATTGATCGTTGTTGATGACGAAGATCGTGAAAACGAAGGCGATTTTATCGTTTCAGGAGAAAAGATTACTCCTGAAATTGTAAATTTTATGATTACTCATGGCAGAGGGTTGTTATGTGCTCCTCTGCCACGTTCACGTTGTGAAGAACTTGGTCTGGCTCCGATGGCAGAAGAAAACACTTCATTGCTAGGTACACCGTTTACTATGTCGGTAGATTTAAGAGGGTATGGCTGTACTACGGGAGTTTCTGCTTTCGACCGTTCGTCAACAATAAAAGCTTTGGTGGCAGGAAATCTGAATCCTTCCGAGTTTGCTCGTCCGGGGCATGTGTTCCCCCTTTACGGTGCGGAAAATGGAGTATTGGAACGTAATGGACATACCGAAGCTACACTGGATATGACAAGAATGGCAGGTTTGAAACCCGGAGGAGCTCTTGTTGAAATTTTGAATGAAGATGGTACAATGGCGCGTCTTCCCCAACTAGGTGAGATTGCAGCAAAATTCGGTTTGAAAATTGTTTCCATTAAGGATATTCAGGAATATCGTAAAAAACATAACCTCTAAATCTAATAAATATGGCACTCAATCAAAGAAGAGTAAAGATATTGCATCTGATTCGTGAAGACGGACATGCAAAAGTTCAGGACCTTAGTAAAATTTTCAATGTGACGGATGTAACGATCCGTCAGGATTTGGAAGCCTTGGAACAAATGGGGTATATCCAAAGAGAGCATGGAGGTGCGTTTCTGAAAGGAGTAGGGTCGTTTGCCAAGACCGGACAATTGTTCAATCAGACTCATTTGGAGGAAAAGAAAGAAATTGCTCAGAAAGCTATTCAGTTTATTCAGGAGGGGGACAGTATAATTCTTGATTCCGGTTCTACAACTACAGAGATTGCAAAGCTTTTAATGAATTATAAGACCTGACAGTCATTACTAATGCTTTGAATATAGCTTTGATTTTAGGTGAGAATCATGGTATTAATCTAATTGTTACCGGAGGTGAGTTCAAGGCTCCTACACTTTCTTTGACAGGAAAAATGGCGGCCGATTCATTTAAAGATATACGCGCTAATAAATTGTTTCTAGCTACAGCTGGTATTTCTTCGGATATGAAACTGACTTATCCTAGTCTAAGTGATTTGGTCGTGAAATCTGCTATGATAGAATCTGCCAGTAAAGTGTATCTGGTGGCTGATTGTTCAAAAATAGGTGTCAGTGCTTTTGCTAGTTTAGGCTCGGTTTCATTAGCAAATGCTATTATTACAGATAGTACTATAACCGAGGAGGATTTTGAAAGATTAAAAGAATTGGAGGTCGAAGTAATCTGATTCTTACTGAAATAAAGGTAATATGGGTGATTGAGAATGTTGGAAAATACATTCTTGATCACCTTTTTTATCAACTCTGATTTTTGCTTCCCTATTTGTCCTTATTGTTTGCTTCTTTTTTTATAACTGTTCTGCTGGGTACAAAAGAGACGATCGAAGAGTCTTATTTATATAGAGATATAACCTTGTTGACAGAATAAATTAATTGTTCCGGTTTATAGGTTATATGGGAATATATTGTTAATATAATCAAATTGAATTTCATTTTCTTTCGTTTAATGTTGGATAATTCCGGTTGAATTCCGTTATTTGCGAAAGAATAAGAAAGTAAATGATAATAATATGCAAGTTGAAACGTTAGAATTACAATCGGAAAAGAATCGGAAACGATTGGTTGAGATTGTGTATAAAGCAAAAGCAGGGCACATTGGAGGTGATCTATCGTGTCTTAACGTGCTTACAGCACTTTATTTTGATATAATGCGTGTTTGGCCGGATAAACCAAAGGAAACGAAAAGAGATCGTTTTGTAATGAGTAAGGGACACTGTGTGGAGGCTTTATATGTTACTCTTGAGGCAAAAGGCTTTATTTCTCATGAGATAACCGATACTTTAGGTGAGTTCGGGTCTATTTTGTCCGGTCATCCTACTATAGAGGTACCGGGGATTGAAGTAAATACGGGAGCTTTAGGACATGGCTTGTCTGTAGGCGTTGGAATGGCGATTGCTGCCAAAATGGATAAAGCTGATTATAAAACGTATGTACTGATGGGAGATGGTGAGCAAGGGGAAGGTTCGATATATGAAGCTGCTATGGCAGGAAACCAATATAAATTGGATAATCTGGTAGCCATTATTGACCGTAATCGTTTGCAGATCAGCGGTACAACCGAGGAGGTCATGTCATTGGAGAGTATGCGTGACCGCTGGACTGCTTTCGGCTGGGATGTGTTGGAAATGAATGGGGATGAAATGGAAGATATCATCCGGACTTTCCATTCTATTGATTATACGAATAAAAAGCCTCATTTGCTTATCTCCCATACTACAAAAGGGAAAGGAGTATCTTATATGGAAGGCATTGCAAAATGGCATCATGGCGTGCCTACAGCCGAACAATATGAAGAGGCTGTTCGCGAGATATCCGAAAGAATTGAAAACTAGAAAAAGAAAACAATGGCAAATAATATAATAGCGTGCAGAAAGAGCTTTACAGATACATTGCTGGAGTTGGCTCGTCAGGATAAAGATATTGTGGCGGTTACAACAGACGCCAGGGGTTCTGTTACTTTGGGAGATTTTGCAAAAGAATTACCCGCACAGTTTGTAGAATGTGGAATAGCCGAACAGGATGCGGTAGGAATTTCAGCAGGTTTGTCACATAGCGGAAAAAAAGTGTTTGTATGTGGCCCGGCTTGCTTCTATGTGGCCCGTAGCTTGGAACAGGTGAAAGTTGATTTGGCTTATAGTCAGAATAATGTGAAGATATTGGGAGTGAGTGGTGGTGTCGCATACGGTGCTTTAGGGGCTACTCATCATAGTCTGCATGATATTGCCGTATTAAGAACTTTTCCGGGAATGAATATCGTTCTCCCCTGTGATGCCCGTCAGACACGTAAGTTGGTCAAGCTATTGGTCGATTATCCCGAACCGGTGTATGTACGTGTAGGAAGAGCTGCTGTTCCCGATGTGTATGAGAATGATGATTTTGATTTTGTTCTGGGAAAAGCTAATATGTTGCTGGATGGTACGGACCTGACCATCATTGCCGCCGGAGAAACGGTTTATCATGCTTATCAAGCTGGTTTGATGTTACAGGAGAAAGGCATTAAGGCACGTGTGTTGGATATGTCTTCCATAAAGCCTATTGATGTGGAAGCTATCAAGAAAGCGGCAGAAGAAACCGGAAGAATTATCACTGTGGAAGAGCATAGTCAGTTTGGTGGTTTGGGAGCTATTGTGGTTGAGACGCTTTCTGAAAATCCGGTTCCGGTACGTATTATCGGTATTCCCGATGAAAATGTAGTTCATGGAAACTCTCATGAAATCTTTGCTCATTATGGGTTGGATAAAGAAGGAATCTGTAAGGCTGCTCTTGAATTCATGAAAAAATAAACATGTCCTTTTAAAATCTAATAGTATGATTAGCAAAATAATTACCATAGACCAAAGTACTTCGGCGACAAAAGCTATGCTGTTCTCTGAAAGTTGCGAATTGTTGCATCGGGTCAATATAGAGCATCAGCAATTCTATCCGCAACTAGGATGGGTGGAACACGATGCCGAAGAAATTTATAAAAATACCATAGAAGCTATACATTGTTTGCTAGAGAAGGAGGAAGTGAATGGGAAAGACATTTCTTATTCTCTTGCCATCACAAATCAGCGTGAAACGGTAGTTGTTTGGAATAAGCGGACTGGTAAACCTGTTTATCACGCTGTGGTATGGCAATGCCAGCGAGGGGCAGCAATTTGCAAGGAACTGAAAGATAAGGGATACAGCGAACTGGTACAACGAAAGACCGGATTGCTTATCGATCCTTATTTTTCTGCCAGTGGTGCTAAGTGGATATTGGATAACGTGGAAAATGCACGTGAACTGGCAGAAAAGGGTGATTTGTTGATGGGCACTATTGATTCCTGGCTGATTTGGAAACTGACCGAAGGCAGGAATCATCTGACTGATTATACGAATGCGTCGCGTACCATGCTTTTTAATATTCATACTTTAGACTGGATGAAGAGTTGTTGAAACTCTTCACTATCCCCCGGAGTATGATGCCGGAAGCTTTGCCCTGTGATGCTATTTTGGAGAAACAACGATAGAGGGTTTGTTCAAATCTCCGATACAAATAGCAGGTGTTTTAGGTGATTCCCATGGAGCATTAACCGGTCAGATGTGTTTTGAGGCAGGTATGGGGAAGGTGACATACGGAACAGGCTCATCTGTTATGGTTAACATTGGAGAAGAGGCTGTTACTGCTCCTGAAGGGCTGGTCACGTCCGTTGGATTCTCGGCTTTAGGCAAAGTGTATTATGCTTTCGAAGGAAATATCCATTGTACTGGAGCCACTATCAAGTGGATGGTGGAGAAATTGGGATTGGTGGATTCGTTCAATCAAATTGAAACCTTAGCGACTTCGGTTAAAAACAATGATGGAGTCTATCTGGTTCCGGCTTTTACCGGATTGGGAGCTCCCTGGTGGAAACCGGATGCCAAAGCTGCCATCTGGGGAATGACACTGAATGCAGGCAAGGCACATGTGCTGCGTGCGGGATTGGAATCTATCGCTTATCAAGTGAAGGATTTGATAGACATGATGACACGGCAAGCAGGTATCGAATTGAAAGCCCTTCGTGTTGACGGAGGCCCCACGAAGAATCAGTTCCTGATGCAATTTCAGGCTGATATGTTGCAGGCTGTCATTAACCGTTCGGAAATAGAAGAAGCTTCTGCATTAGGGGCTGTTGTCATGAATGGCTTTGCTCGTAAGAAATGGACTAGTTTCCAAGAAGCTGCTGCCATGCGTACCATTGATAATTGCATTACTCCCTGTATGGAGGAAAAGGAACTTCAATCCTTGTATAGCGGATGGCGTGAAGCTGTCAAAAAAGTAATAGGACAGAATAACTAACTGAATATATCGTAACTTTTAATACCATTAGAAATGAAAAACAAGAAGAAAATGTGTTTTGGTGTTATCATTGGAACACGCGCTTATTTTAACTCGGAATTAGCAAAAGACGTTCGCAAACAATTGCTGGAAACACTGACAAAAGAAGGGTATGACTATGTCATTCTTCCCGAAGACGCTACGCCGACAGGCAGTAGCAGTATCGAAACAAGAGAAGATGGCTTGAAGTGTGCTAAATTGTTCCGTGAGAATCGGGAACGTATAGATGGAATCATTGTTTCACTGCCCAATTTCGGTTTTGAAATCGGTATCATCAATGCCATCAGTGTGGCCGATCTGAATGTGCCTGTTTTGGTTCAGGCATGTGATGACGAGAATGATAAAGTTGATTTGGATAGCCGTCGTGACGCGTTCTGTGGTAAGATTTCCGTATGCAATAACTTATATCAGTACGGCATTCCTTTTACTGATACCACCCTTCATACTTACTCTATTTATTCTGATTTGCTGGCTGCCGATATCAATAAATTTGCAGCTATCTGCCGTGTAGTTAATGGTCTTCGTCATGCTCGTATCGGTGCTATCGGTACTCGTCCCGCAGGATTCCAGACGGTTCGTGCCAGTGAGAAGCTGTTGCAGGCATCGGGTATTACAGTCATTCCGGTAGACCTTTCCGAGATTTTGGCTGCTGCCCATAAGATTGAGGATACCGATGAGGTATTGCAGGCCAAACTGAAAGAAATCAGACAGTATGCTGTTGTTCCTGAACAATACAGTGATAAGCTGGTTTTGCAGGCTAAATTTGGTGTGGCCGTAGAAAAATGGATGGAGGCCAATGAAATTGATGCTGTGGCTATCCAGTGTTGGGACTCTTTGGAACAAAACTACGGTTGTGCGGCTTGTGTGACTATGAGTATGTTGAGTGAGAAACTAATTCCTGCTGCCTGTGAAGTGGATATTGCTGGTGCAGTGTCTATGTATGCGTTGACTTTGGCTTCCGGGCGTCCGTCGGCGTTGCTTGACTGGAACAATAACTTTGCCGAAGATCGTAACAAGTGTGTATGTACACATTGTGGTAACTTCCCTAAATCTTTCGTCATGAATGATCTTAAACTGGGAACCTTGGGTGTATTGGGTAGAACCTTGGGTAAAGTACACACTTTCGGTGCCGTTTACGGTAAAGTAAAACAGGGTGATTTTACATTCTTCCGTATCTCGACAGATGATACGAAGGGTTGTATCAAGTCTTATTTGGGTAAAGGTGACCTGACTGATGATCCATACGGAATGGATGGTTGTATAGCAGTAACCAAGGTGGATAATCTGCAGCCGCTTATGAAATATATCTGTAAGAATGGATTCGAACATCACGTGGCTATGTGCCGTGGCAATGTGAAAGATATTCTGGCAGAAGCTATTGAAACTTATCTGAACTGGAATATCTATATTCACGAATAATATCGATGAAATATGATATTGGTAGATAATTACTTTTTGGCAATCCTCTGCTGTGTCATTTGCTGTGCCTGTTGGGGCTCTTGGGCAAATACACAGAAGATGGTCGCCGCCAAGCAATGGAGTTTTGAACTGTTTTATTGGGATTTGACCGTCGGTTTGTTCCTTACAGCTTTATTGGGGGCGGTGACTTTAGGAAGTATGGGAAGTGAAGGCCGTACCTTTTTTCAGGATTTGGCAGTCATGGACTGGTCTAGCATTCAATATGCATTCTTGGGCGGTGTTGTATGGAATTTCGGCAATATATTTCTTACAGCAGCCATTGCTGTAGCCGGAATGTCAGTAGGTTTTCCTATCGGTGGAGGCTTGGCCTGGATTGGAGGTATTGTATTCAATTATTTATTAATCTCTTTGGCCGGTCAGACCTATCAGGGAAATCAGTTTTTACTATGGAGTGGTGTGTTAGTCATCATTATCGCTATCTTGATTTGCGGAAAAGCATATGGAAAGTTATCATCCGGTAAAGCTTCCACACCCAAGAAAGGTATCTTGTTGGCTATTATGGCAGGTATTGCTATCATGTTCTTTTATGGATTGGTTGTAAAATCCCTGGATCCGCAGTATGTGGCCGGTGGAACCGGAACATTGACTCCTTATACAGGTGTGTTCTTCTTTGCGGTAGGTATATTGGTTAGTACACCGATATTTAATACATTCGCCATGAAACATCCCGTGGAAGGCAGGGTAGTGACCATGAAAGATTACTTTGCCGGTGATGCAAAGACTCATCTCACAGGGATGCTGGGAGGTTTTATATGGATGGGTGGCATGGTGATTAGTTTTATGGGAGCCGGTGCTGCCAATCCGGCTATCTCATACGCCCTTAGCAACGCGGCCCCTGTGGTGGCCATGATATGGGGAGTCTTTGTCTGGAAGGAGTTTAAAGATGCTCCGAAAGGAACTGATAAACTGATTGTGGCTATGTTTGCTTTGTTTATTATCGGCTTAATAAGCATAACTTTGTCGAATTGAAATTTGAATGAAGAGAAACTATAAAATAGGGCTTGTAATGAAGTCGTTACAAGCCGATTTTTTCAAAGTGATGAAAGAGGGGGCTATTCAGTATGCGGCCCCTCTTCCGTTTTTGGATTTGATTTGTGTGGGAACGGCTACACAGACAGAGGTAAAGGAACAGATTGACTTGATGTATTCTTTGATTCATCAGCAAGTCGATGCCATCGTATTGGTGCCTATAGACTCAAAGGCTTTGGTTCAGCCTGCAGTAGAGGCTGTCAGGAAAGGAATTCCGGTAATTAATATTGATATTCAGCTGGATGCTCAGCTATTGGAGCAGGCAGGAGTAGAAGTGGCTTTTGTGGGACCGGATAATTTTGCGGCTGCGTATGAAGTGGGTAAATTATTGGGTAAGAAGTTGCGGAATGAAGATAAAGTTGCTATTATTGAAGGATTGGCGGCAGCGATAATGCGCAGCAGCGTAAAAGAGGTTTCATCAAAGCGATAGAAGAAAAAGGGTTAAGATTGGTGGCGTCCGAACCAGCGACTGGGAAACGGAGAAAGCCGCCGAAGTCTTTCAGGCTATGTGGATGCGGTATCCTGATTTGAAAGCTGTATATTGCAGCAATGATGCGATGGCGTTGGGGGTTCTTCAGCAAATGCAAGAAAAAAAATGCTATTTGCCGGTAGTGGGTTTTGATAATGATGCGGTAATGAAAGAATTTCTTTCTACAGGAAAACTGGTTGCTACAGCTGACATTTTCAGTTCACAAATGGCTGTCCGAGGGATTGAGTTCGCTTTGGATGTACTGGAAGGAAGAATAGAGAATAGAGGGGTTCATTCTACTGCCTATGAAATTATAAAACAATGAGTTTATATTGGGAAACGGCCTATACTGAGATATGCACCCAAAGCACCGGCTGTTTAACTTCTTAATATGACTGACAATGAGCAATATTAAGAAGTATTCTTTTTACGAATGAAATATTTAGTGTAATTTTGTGGCTCAAAATAAATTAAATAGAATCATTATGGCAGCAAAACCAGGTATACCTAAAGGAACGAGAGATTTTTCGCCGGTGGAAATGGCGAAACGTAATTATATATTCAATACGATTCGTGATGTATTTCATCTTTTCGGCTATCAGCAGATTGAAACTCCTTCTATGGAGAATTTGTCTACCTTGATGGGAAAATACGGTGATGAAGGGGATAAGTTATTGTTTAAGATACAGAACTCAGGTGATTATTTCAACGGCATTACCGATGAGGAATTGCTGAGCCGCAATGCGGTAAAGTTAGCGAGCAAATTCTGTGAAAAGGGATTGCGCTATGACCTCACTGTACCGTTCGCCCGTTACGTGGTCATGCACCGTGACGAAATCAGTTTCCCTTTCAAGCGTTATCAAATTCAGCCGGTTTGGCGTGCGGACCGTCCTCAGAAGGGCCGTTATCGTGAATTCTATCAGTGTGATGCCGATGTGGTAGGCAGTAATTCTTTATTGAATGAAGTGGAGCTGGTACAGATGATAGACCGGGTATTTGGCAAATTCGGAGTACGCGTTTCAATTAAAATCAATAACCGTAAGATATTGACCGGTATTGCCGAGATCATAGGTGAGGCCGATAAAATTGTGGATATCACCGTAGCTATTGATAAGCTGGACAAGATAGGCTTGGAAAATGTAAATGCGGAATTGGCTTCTAAAGGGATTCCTCAAGAGGCTATTGATAAATTGCAGCCGATTATTTTATTGAGTGGAAGCAATGAAGAGAAATTGGAAACTTTGAAAACAGTCCTTGCAGCCAGTGAAACGGGAATGAAGGGAGTAGAAGAAAGTGAATTCATATTAAAAACCGTATCTACACTGGGTGTGAAGAGTGAAGTGGAACTGGATTTGACTTTGGCTCGTGGCTTGAATTATTATACTGGCGCTATTTTTGAAGTGAAAGCTTGGATGTACAGATTGGCAGTATCAGCGGTGGCGGCCGTTATGATAACCTGACCGGTGTCTTTGGTATGGACGGTATGTCTGGTGTAGGTATCTCTTTCGGAGCCGACCGTATTTTTGATGTGTTGAATCAGTTGGATTTGTACCCGAAAGAAGCGGTGAACGGAACTGAACTGTTGTTTGTAAACTTCGGTGATAAAGAAGCTGCTTATTGTCTGCCTATCCTGGCAAAAGTCCGTGAAACAGGGGTACGTGCCGAAATTTATCCGGATGCTGCTAAAATGAAGAGGCAGATGGGATATGCCAATGACAAGCAGATTCCTTTTGTTGCCATTGTTGGTGAAAATGAAATGAACGAAGGGAAACTGACTTTGAAGAATATGACTACGGGCGAGCAGTCACTGGTTACACCGGATGAGTTGTTGGCAGTAGTGAAAGCTTGATCTCATCAAGCGGATGTTGTCGGAATAGTCCGGTATATTCATCCGTGATTATCTATGCGGATTAACAGATTATTTTTTTTCTTCCGTCACTATATCTCCTTTAGAATCAGTGAGATGTGGTGACGGAAGTTCTTTTTCCCCTCCGAAATGGTTTGTTCTCCTTTCCCTGTGTGGAGTCGACAAGGCGGAATGCCCGTTCTTGTCGTTGTTGATTGTATTTCTTGTTTTAAGGATGAAAACTGATGAAGCTGACCTGAAATATGATTTTCTTTTGCGAGGGTCTGATATTATTATATATATTTGTGAAATGCTAGCTTATAAATTTAATCAGATGATAGATGAAAAGCAGTTGATATCCATTTGTATCAAAATAGGAGAATGGTCAATGGATGATACAAACCAATGATGAACATCAAAAGGGGGTTGCTGATATGGCGGCATCCTTCGCCGGGCAGTTCGGACTTCCTTCTTGGGGGCGTGCGCTCGGCCTACTTCATGATAAAGGAAAGGAACGGGCGGCATTCCAGCAATACATACGCAAGATGAATGGTTTGCCTACGAGTGACAAGAAGCGCTATGATGATCATACCCATGCTTTTGTGGGTGGAATATTGGCAAAAGAACTTATGGGAAAAGATGTTTCCCATCTTCTTGTAAACCAAATTATTTCTCATCACACGGGGTTACATAATTTTGGGGATGTGGAAAACATATTGAAAGAGAGGCTATTGTCCGAAGAAATAAACGAGGGTGACATTAGCATAAACAAACCTTTATTATTCCAAGAATTTATTGATTCACCTTTTTCTAAATCAAAGGTTGAATGGAAACACTTTCATCACCTTTCCCGTATGCTTTTTTCCTGTCTTGTAGATGCCGACCGACTCGATACAGAACGGTTTATGGATGTAGAGTCATGGCGGAAGCGGGGAAATTTGGCTACGCTTGTCGATTTGCTTCCACAACTGGAGGTATATATGCAAAAACTGCAATCGAATGCAGCCGATACGAAAGTGAACCGCATCCGCCGGCAAGTGAAAGAACAATGCAGTAGAACTTCTTCAAGCGAAAAAGGATTTTATAGCCTTACGGTTCCGACGGGAGGCGGTAAAACACTTTCTTCTTTGTTATGGCCATGAAGCATGCTGTAAGCCATTCAATGAATCGTATCATCATCGCCATCCCATATACCAGTATCATTGTGCAAACGGCAGGGCTTTTGAAGGAAATCTTTGGTGAAGAAAATGTATTGGAGCATCATAGTAATTTCGACCCCGATGATATTAAGGACGAGGAAAATAGGGAAAAAGCAAAATTGGCTACAGAGAATTGGAACTATCCCATTATTGTCACTACCAATGTACAGCTTTTTGAATCTATGTTTAGCAATAAAACATCTGATTGCCGCAAACTGCACAACATGGCAAATTCAATTCTTGTTTTGGATGAGGTTCAGATGTTGCCAACCGGCTTCTTGCAGCCGATAGTCGATGCGCTGAAAGCGTATCAGGAAATGTTCGGGATTTCGGTATTGTTTACCACGCAAGTCAGCCGGTATTGAGCGGTCTGATAGAAGGAACAAATCCTAAAGCTGATTTTAAGGGAATAGAACATATCAAGGAAATTATTCCGGAAGAATTTGCTTTGCATGACCAACTTCGCCGTGTGAAGTTGGCAATCGATGATACAGGAAGAACATACGATGAGATAGCTGCAAAGGTGTCTGAATATAATAAGGTGTTGTGCATAGTGAACACTCGTAAAGATGCCAAAGAGCTGTATGACCGTTTGCCCAATGACGGAGTGAAATTGCATTTGTCTAGAATGATGTGCCCTGCCCACTTACACGAAACTATTGGTAAAATAAAAACTTTATTGAAGGATGGTTGCAGCCGATTGTCAGGGTCATTGCAACCCAACTTGTGGAGGCTGGTGTGGATATAGACTTTCCGGTTGTGTTCCGTCAAGAAGCAGGACTCGATTCTGTATTGCAAGCAGCGGGACGGTGCAATCGGGAAGGACGAAGTGCAATGGGACATACATTTGTGTTCAGTCTGGCTGCAGAGAAGCGAAATCCCTTCGGTTCAATGGCTGACTCCAACAATGCTCGGTTGAATTTGCCGGAAGATAGTGATTGGTTTGCTCCTTCTACCATGAAAGCGTATTTTTGTCAATTGTATAGCAGAAAACAAACATTTGATGAAAAGGATATAAAGCACTGGCTTTACAAACCTACTGAGTTATGTTTTGAAACTGCATCAAAAGAATTTCGCCTGATTGATGATACAAGTATAAATGTTATCGTAAATTGGGAAAACAGCATGGAACTTATAGAGCAGTTGAAAGAATCGGGGTGTACCTACTCGTTGGTGAAGCAATTGGCGAAATTTACTGTAGGCATCCGTTCCTATGATTTTAAGCAACTGAAAGGCTATGGGCTTGTCGAAGAAATATTGGAAGGAATATATGTATTGGCAGACAGGTCTCAGTATAATAAAGCCACAGGTCTCAGTCTTGATAACCATTGGCTGGAGGAAGTATTAATGATATAAAGAAACGGATATGACAAAGAAAGAAACATTGAAATTGTTTGAAGAACGTAAAGTCCGCACCGTGTGGGATGATGAAAAGGAAAAATGGTATTTTTCGATAGTTGATGTGGTGTCAGTTTTAACAGACAGTGTTGATGCAACTGCTTATTGGCGTAAGTTAAAGCAAAGACTTAAAGAAGAGGGAAATGAAACCGTGACAAATTGTCACGGTTTGAAAATGAAAGCCGCAGACGGTAAGATGCGACTTACAGATGTGGCTGATACAGAACAACTACTACGTATCATTCAGTCTATCCCATCTCCCAAGGCAGAACCGTTCAAGCAATGGATGGCACATGTAGCATCCGAACGTCTTGATCAGATGCAAGACCCTGAGTTGAGTATTGAGCAAGCTATGATGGACTACAAGCGACTTGGTTACTCTGACAACTGGATAAACCAACGCTTGAAGAGCATTGAAATCCGTAAAGATCTTACAGATCAATGGAAACTACATAATGTAGAGGAAGGTGTTCAATATGCTACTCTTACAGACATTATCTATCAGCAATGGGCTGGAAAGTCGGCAAAGGAGTACAAACAGTTCAAGGGCTTGAAGAAAGAAAATCTCCGGGACAATATGACCAATGAAGAATTGGTTCTTAATATGCTGGCCGAACTCTCTACGACAAGTATTACTAAAGCTAAAAATCCTCAGACATTGGGTGAAAATATGCAGTGTGCGGCTGATGGTGGTGATGTGGCTCGTGTGGCACGCGAACAGTTGGAGCAAAAAACCGGTCGTGAAGTGGTAACTCCCTTGTCGGCAAAAAGGTTTTTTGAAGGTCAGAAGCCAGAAGATTTATTGGAAAACAAGGAAAACGATGAATGATATGGAATATACAGATAAAGAATATTGTTTGGAGGTGTGGGGCGATTGGGCTTGTTTCACTCGTCCGGAATTGAAAGTAGAGCGTGTGAGTTACGATGTCATAACGCCATCGGCGGCACGCGCCATCTTTGAAGCGATACTGTTTAAACGCTATGCCATGCGTTGGCAGGTAACCAAGATTGAGGTACTCAGGCCTATAAAATGGGCTACCATTAGACGGAATGAAGTTGGAGCGGTGGTAAATTCCAGCATGAAACCAATTTATATAGATGATGGAAAGACACGCCAACAGAAGAACACTTTGCTTCTGCTGGATGTGCGTTACCGAATTTATGCTAAGTTAGTATTTATTCCGGTAAAAGACCGTCCCAAAGAGGCTTTTGCCAAGCATCAGCCAAGTGCTGACGAGAATCCTATGAAGTATTATCAGATGTTCGAACGCAGGGCATCACAAGGGCAATGTTTTACGCAGCCCTATCTCGGATGTCGTGAGTTTTCTGCAAACTGGAAGTATATTGAAAGTACTGATAATCTTGATAATCCCTTAGCCGAAGACAGGGATTTCGGCATTATGCTTTATGATATGGACTTTGAGGAAAATCCACAAAAACCGAATGCTATGTTTTATAGAGTCCAAATGAAAAAGGGAGTGATTGTTGTACCGGATAAAGATAGTGAGGAGGTGTTGAGATGATACTGAAAGCATTATATGATTACTATCATCGAAGTGGAGATGATGTGGCCCCTTTTGGTTTAGAATACAAAGAGATTGGATTTATTATTGTTATTGATAGATGTGGAAAATTTCTGCGCTTTGAAGACAGGCGCATAGATAAGAAGTCGGCACAGCAGTTTCTTGTTAAGAAAAGTGTTAGCCGGTCAAGTGCCCCTGTTGCAAACTATTTGTATGACAATTGTAAATATGTATTTGGTTATTCCGATAAGGGGGATATGGAAAAGATACGTAAGTACTTTGAAGTATTTAAGGCGAAAGTAAAAGATATATATGATGCTTTTCCGGATAATGAGGACATAAAAGCTGTTTATGCATTTTATCAGCAAGACCCTTCTTTTATAGTTGGGGCTATGCAGAAAGATTCTTTATGGGATGATATAGCCAAAAATCTTAATAAGAAATATTCTACCTTTCTTTCCTTATAGAAGGGGATACGAAAATAGTGGCTTCGAAAACGGAATTGATAAATTTGTTTGAAGAGAATCATGGCGTGGTAGGAAATCTTTGTTTGATAACAGGGAGATATTCAAAAGTTGTAGAGATTACAACTGCTACAAAGATACTTGGAAGCCAAGAAACAGCCAAACTGGTTGCATTTCAAGTTAATTCCGGGTATGATTCGTATGGGAAATCTAAAGGATACAATGCTCCAATATCAGAAGAAGCTGAATTTGCATATACAACCGCATTGAATCATTTGCTGCGTTCGGATTCTCACAATAAGTTTATGGTGGGCTCACGTACTTATCTTTTCTGGGCTTCCTCCAATAGCGAGGCTTCAAAAGAGTCCGAGAATAGTTTATTTTCTTTGTTGGGGCGGATTGAAGAAGAAAATGACGACCCAAACAGGCGTATAAAGTTAGTATATGATACTTTCCAGTCTATCTATAACGGAAAATTATCGGCAAACGATGATGACAAATTCTTCATTTTGGGTTTGGCTCCTAATTCGGCAAGAATTGCGGTAGTATATTGGAATGAGATGCCTTTGCGTGAGTTTGCAGGTTTGATAAGTAAGCATTTTACAGATATGGAGATGGTGGACACTCGCAAAGATAAGAAGCCGTACTTGGGACTGCATTCCATTCTTGGAAATGTTACTCTTGGAGGAAAGTCAAGTGATGCGACTCCCAACCTTCCTGATGCTGTGGTGAGAAGCATATTTCAAGGGTTGCCGTATCCGGCTTCTCTCTTTCAAGCATGTATTCGTCGCATACGTGCAGAACAATCCGTCAATATAGTGCGTGCTGCTATCATCAAGGCATATCTCAACAGACTAAACGAAAATAACAACCATAAAAAATTAGATGTTATGTTAGACAAAGAAAATCAAAATCAAGGGTATCTTTGTGGAAGCTATTTGCCGTACTTGACAAGATACAGGAGGATGCCAATGGTATTCATTCCATTCGAGAACGCTATATGAATGCTGCATCAGCAACTCCTTCCATGGTTTTTGCCACGGTGCTCAACCTTTCTACTCATCATATAGAGAAGTTGAATCCGGGTGGACAAGTGTTCTATGAGAAGCTGAAACAGGAAATTATATCCAAACTTGATGCAAAAGGATTTCCTCCACATCTTAACCTGCAAGATCAAGGACGGTTCTTTGTGGGATATTATCATCAACGTCAAGACCTTTTTATGAACAAGGAAAATAAAGAAATGGAATAATAATTTTAAAAATATAAAGTTATGTCAGAACTAAAGAATAGAATTGATTTCGTTTACATATTTGATGTAAAAGATGGTAACCCAAATGGTGATCCGGATGCGGGTAATCTACCACGTGTGGATGCCGAAACAGGTATGGGACTTGTTACGGATGTCTGTTTGAAACGCAAGGTTCGTAACTATGTACAAATAGCAAAAGGGCTTGTGAATGGCTTTGATATATTTATCAAAGAGAAGGCAGTCCTGAATACTTTGATTGATAATGCACATGATGATTCAGAAGTAAAAAATGCAAAGGACAAAATAGAAGCAGCACGTCGTTTTATGTGTAATAATTACTTTGATATCAGAACATTCGGCGCAGTTATGTCAACAGGTAAAAATGCGGGTCAAGTTCGTGGCCCTATCCAGTTCACCTTTGCTCGTTCTATAGATCCAATTGCTGTAGCGGAACATTCTATTACTCGTATGGCAGTAGCAACAGAGAAAGAAGCAGAAAAACAAGATGGTGGCAATCGTACAATGGGACGTAAAGCACCATTCCTTATGGCCTCTACGTCTGTCACGGCTTCATCTCCGCCAACTTGGCACAACAGACAGGATTTTCTGAAGAAGACCTTGAACTATTTTGGAACGCATTAAAGAATATGTTCGATGTGGATCGTTCGGCGGCACGTGGATTGATGAGTGCTCAAAAACTGATAGTCTTCAAGCATGACTCCATATTGGGTAATGCTCCCGCCAACAAGTTGTTTGAATTGGTAAAAGTGGAGAAAGTCTGCGATGGAGCACCACGCTCATTCATCGATTATTCAGTTACTATAGATAAGGAGAATGCTCCATCAAATGTAACTATTGAGGAACTGATATAATTCCATCGTATGTACAATGAAGACGATATGCTCATGTTGTCGGGGATTCAGCACTTTAGGTTCTGTCCCCGGCAATGGGCTTTGATACACATTGAGCAGCAATGGGGCGATAATCGTCTCACCATCGAAGGACAGATTCTGCACAAGCATGTAGATGATCCGTTTTATAGACAGAAGTGTGGTGACCAGATAACATTGCGTGCGGTGAATATCGCTTCGCGTGAACTTGGACTCTATGGAATCTCTGATGCCATAGAGTTGTTTCCTTCCTCATCTCTTGAAAATACTATCTTGCATCCCAACTATCCGGGGCGATGGCAACCGGTTGCTGTGGAGTATAAGCATGGCAAACCGAAAAGAAACGAGGTGGATGAAGTGCAGTTGGCAGCACAAATCATGTGCATAGAAGAAATGTATGCTATCCATATACCATACGGCGCTTTCTTTTATGGGGAGCTTCGCCATCGGGTTAATGTGGATATAACGGAGGAACTGCGAGATATAGTCAGACAATGTGCCCGGGATATGCACGATATATTTAGTAAAGCGGTTATCCCGAAGGCTGAATATGGGAAACATTGTGACAAGTGCTCGCTGAAAGATATTTGCATGCCGGAAATGGTAAATAATTGTACTTCGGTAGATAATTACCTTACTAAAAATCTGTATCTATGAGAAAACTATTGAATACTTTGTATGTGACGACACCGGAAGCGTATCTTAGTAAGGATGGGCTGAATGTCGTTATATCTGTTCAGCAGGAGGAGGTGTTTCGTATTCCTGTCATAAATATAGAAGGCATCGTTACGTTCGGATATATGGGCGCAAGTCCCGGTGTGATGAAATTGTGTAGTGACAATGGTATATCACTCACATTTCTTTCTCCACAAGGCAGATTCATCAGCAGGGTTCAAGGTGCTACGAAAGGAAATGTTCTGTTACGCAAAAAGCAGTACCAATTGTCGGACGATGCATCTTGGTCGTTGCATGTGGTTCGGTTGATGATTGGTGGTAAGATTCAAAACTATCGCAATATATTGAGGAGATATATTCGTGATTATGGTGAGAATGAAGACATTAATAGGGCGGTGCAAGTATTGGAACGTGTCAAACGTGATGTTTTGAAGGCTCAAGATAAGACGGAATTAATTGGTTATGAGGGGATGGCTTCGAATGCCTATTTTGAGGTATTGCCAATCTTGATACTTAATCAGAAGACTGATTTTCCATTTCATGGTCGCAATCGTCGTCCTCCCAAGGATGCGGTGAATGCCATGTTGTCTTTTGCATATACCTTGATTGCCAATGATGTTGCGGCCGCTCTCGAAACTGTTGGCCTTGATCCATACGTCGGGTTTCTCCATACACTCCGTCCAGGGCGCACGTCGTTGGCTTTAGATATGATGGAAGAGTTACGTGCTTACCTTGGCGACCGTTTTTATTTTGTCGTTGATTAAATAAAAGACAGATTTCAGTAAAAGACTTCTTGTTCCAAGGTGATAATGGGGTTGTTATGACAGATAAAGGGAAAAAGACTTTTATTACTGCATGGCAGGCAAGGAAAAGGGAGGTGATAATTCATCCTTATCTTAATGAAAAAGTTGAAATAGGGCTTCTGCCTTATGTGCAGGCTATGTTAATGGCAAGATATATCAGGCAGGATATTGACGATTATCCGGTATTTCTTATAAAATGATTTTTAATTATGTACATTCTTGTGACTTACGATGTGGATACTACAAGCAAAGAGGGGCTCGCCGTTTACGATGTGTGGCCAAGGCATGTTTGGATTATGGACAGAGGGTGCAGAACTCAGTCTTTGAGTGTGTAGTGACGGAAGCGCAATATTCTCTTTTAAAAGGGAGAGTTAGGGATATTATTGATATGTCTCTTGATAGTGTTCGTTTTTATATTCTTAGTAAAAATGAGAATAAGAGGGTAGAAGTAATAGGTGTTGAAACGGCTTATAAAGTTGAGGAGGCTCTTATAATATAATGCGAATGTGGTGTGTTACAAAAAAAGTAGTATCTTCGCATGTGTTAATAATCAGTAGATTAAATTATTTGTAGAGTATTTCTTCGTTATGAAGTTGAATAATAATGATGATTCGCATAACAGTGGATTAAACTTGCTGATTTATAATATGTTATTAGATATAGAGTCACACCCTACGTGGGTGTGTGGATTGAAACACCCACATGTGATTGTTTTCAAAACCATAGTCAAGTCACACCCTACGTGGGTGTGTGGATTGAAACATCAATGGCCCAGTATTCGGCAATATCGAAGATGGTCACACCCTGCGTGGGAATATATGGATTGGAGCATTGTTCACTCGTCGGTCAAGTTTATGGAAGAACTGTAAGCATTCGGCCTCTTATGTATTTCTCTCCAGGCTTTTGATTTTGTTATGACTGGAAAAAACACGTACAAGCCCGAATGCTTATCTTTTGTCTGTTTTTTTTGTTGTTTCACCTAGTGACAATACATTGGCACCTAAGTGGAGAGGCGTAGTCACCCAAGTGATACGATTGCTTCACCTTGGTGAAACTATAAATTCAACTAAGTGTTTGCACGATAAGGCCTTGTAAATGAAGTAAATGGATGAACCATCATGTAGGACACATCAAGAAGGAAAATCTATGAGTCTTCAGAAACAATGGTAAAAATCCACATACATACCAGTTAAGGGGAATTACGGATCCTTTTACACCACAAACCGTTGAAAATAAATGGTTTGTGGTGATAGAAACAAAAAAAGAACAGATGTCTTTTTAATACGCTATCTTATCCAATATCCCGTTCAAGTGTGCAATAGCCACTCCATAATTAGTCATGGGAACCTGTTGCTTACGGGCATTATCAATCCGGTTTAGTACATATTTGCGATTGAACATGCAGGCTCCGCAATGAATGATTAAGTGATAGGGTGTCAAATCCTCCGGAAAGTCTGTACCTGCAACGATATCTATTTGTAGCTCTTCGCCTATCTTTTTACGCAACATACGTGGAAGCTTTACTCTGCCTATGTCCTCGGTGGCAGGGGCATGAGTGCAGGCTTCCGCTATCAGTACCCGTGACTGTGGGGTGAGGCAGTCTATGGCTGAGGCTCCTTCTATATAATAATGTATATCTCCCTTATATCCTGCCATCAGGACAGAGAAAGAGGTGAGAAGGCTATCTGCCGGCTTTTGTTCATAAACGGTATGAAAACCTGGGAGTCGGTTATAATCAGTTTCGGAGGGCGGGACAGAGCCTGCAAGGTGGAAGCTATTTGGTCTGTTGTACAACTCATCACCAGGCATTTCTTGTCCAATAATTCGCGCATCGTCTGTACCTGTGGAAGGATGAGACGGCCTTTGGGAGCCTGTATATCTTGCGGCATGACTAAGAACACTAAATCTCCTTCTTTAGCCAGATCTCCGGTAATGGTTTGTTGTCCGAAATCTGCCGGTAACTTTTCCAGAATCGCCTGATGTATCTTCTTTATACCTGTTCTTTCCTTTGCGCTGATAACGAGAGGCTTTTGACCGCAATCTTTTTCTATACGGAGTAGGGTGGGTGCTATGTCTTTTCGTATGTCAGCCTTGTTCAGTAGCAAGATGACAGGGATGTTTTTTTCCTCCAATTGCTTCATCCACTTCTTTTCCTCTTCATGGGCTTCGTCTTCACAAAGAAGTAAGGCTATGTCTGTTTGTTCGATGGCTTTCAGCGTGCGGATGATGCGCATTTCTCCTAATTCTCCTTCATCGTCAAATCCCGGCGTGTCGATAAAGAGACAAGGGCCGATTCCTTGAATCTCCATGCTTTGCTCACGGTGTCTGTCGTGGTACCGGGGATATCCGATACAAGGGCAGTATCCTGTCCGGTCAAGGCATTGATTAAAGAGGACTTGCCACTGTTGCGCCGCCCGAAGAGGGCGACGTGCAGGCGGTTGGCAGATGGGGTGTTGTTTAAACTCATATGTGGTTACTTTATCAGTCTGGAAACATCTCCCGGCGCGTGGGCCGGATTAGAATCTGAAATCTCGTTTCCCTTCTTCTATCTTTTTCAGGTTACGGGTTGCTATTTCTTTTATTTTCGGGTTGGGAATGTGTTCCAATTCTTTTTTTATCAATTGGATTCCCTTGGCTCGTGTATCCGCTGTCGCATAATCTTCCAGATACTCTTTCAGTGTCATCAATGCATTGGGTGCACAACAATTAGCAATTTGTCCCGATTTGACTAATGACATAAAGCGGTCACCTGTACGTCCTTCTCGGTAACAAGCTGTACAGAAACTGGGAATGTGCCTAAATCGAGCAACCAGTTCACTACTTCATCCAAAGTACGGGTATCGCTGATATCGAATTGTGCCGAGTTTTCTTCCGGTGTTTCCGGAATGGCATAACCGCCTACGCTGGTCCGGGAACCGCCGCTGATTTGTGAAATTCCCAGATTCAAGACCTTACGTCGGGTTGCAGCCGATTCCCTTGTAGAGATAATCATGCCTGTATAAGGAACAGCAATACGGATTACTGCCACAATCTTACAGAATATCTCGTCCGAGATGGCGTCCGGAAAGTCTTGCGTGGCGATATCATCTGCCGGACAAATACGAGGAACGCTGATGGTATGCGGACCTACTCCGAAAGTGGCTTCCAGATGTTCGGCATGCATCAATAATCCTACAAAGTCATAGCGGTAGGTATTCAGCCCGAATAAAACACCTAGTCCTACATCGTCAATTCCCGCTTCCATGGCACGGTCCATCGCTTCGGTATGATAAGCATATTTGCTTTTCGGACCGGTGGGATGCAGGCTTCGTAATTTTCTTTATGATAAGTTTCCTGAAACAAAATATAAGTGCCGATACCTGCGTCTTTCAGTTTGCGATAGTTTTCTACGGTGGTGGCGGCTATGTTGACATTGACCCGTCGGATGGCTCCGTTTTTATGCTTGATGCTATAAATGGTCCGGATGGATTCCAATATATATTCTATAGGGTTCCGTAGCGGGTCTTCTCCTGCTTCCAGTGCCAGACGTTTGTGTCCCATATCCTGCAAGGCAATTACTTCCTTACGAATTTCTTCTTGTGTCAGTTTCTTGCGTGCTATGGTCTTATTCTTCAAATGATAAGGACAGTAAACACATCCGTTCACACAATAATTGGAAAGGTACAGGGGGGCGAACATCACAATACGGTTACCGTAAAACTTATGTTTGATTTCCTGTGCCAGATGGAAGATACGTTCTATCAAATCCGGTTGGTCACATTCCAATAGTAACGCTGCCTCACGATGGGATAGTCCTTTGCATCGGGCGGCTTTGTCAATCAGTTGCTCTATCAGAGCACGATTACTTTTGTTGCTGCGGGCATACTCCAGTGTTTCCAGTATTTCCTGGTGGTCAATGAATTCTTCCGCTATTTTAGAATCTGCTTTATACATATTTATTAGTGGTTAGTGATTATAATCACCTCTATCTGTTGATATCCGGTAACCGATTGTTTCCAGTCGTTGTGCCAAGTTTCGTAGACCTTCGGCGGCTTCGGCGCCGAAAGCTGCTTTGTTGTCATACAAAGCATATTTTCTCTTTGCTCCCGAGGGAGAGATTGGGCATCACTACATTAGCTCCTGCCAATATCCCTTTTTCCCGTCCGTCCGGTGACAAGGTGGCAAGGGCGGTGGTCGATGGAATCAGGGCGGACGGGTGCATCAACCGGAAAAGGGATAATAGCTTGAGAGTCATTTTCACACTTCCGGCCGGTTCCATTCCGAATGGTGTTTCATGGTGGGGGATAAAAGGACCTATACCAAATCATCTGGGGATGGAACTGTTCATATGAACAACAGGTCTTCTAACCAGATGGGGCAGAGTTTGTCTACGGACTACCTACATGATT
>ENA-OQJX01000039-OQJX01000039.1-human-gut-metagenome-genome-assembly--contig:-NODE-39-length-83566-cov-3.220149_pt1 | contig 83566 bp, 77 predicted proteins | sample MGYA00242615_ERZ504782 | MGnify/ENA primary metagenome ERZ504782 (study PRJEB26092, sample SAMD00036354) | human gut metagenome | host: Homo sapiens | study: EMG produced TPA metagenomics assembly of... | reverse complement strand
TTTCAATTCACCCATTCCTTCAGAAGCTCCCTTCTGAATTACATGTATCGAACGGGAAGTATGCGTATCTACCGGTTTCGGATCAATCAGATACACCTCTGCTCCTCTCGGTACATAATGAAGCAGCCCCGCCGCAGGATATACATTAAGCGATGTACCGATAATGACGAAAATATCCGCTTTCTCCACATAGCGGATAGCTGTTTCAATTTCCGGCACAGCTTCTCCAAACCATACAATGAAAGGTCGTAATTGAGTGCCGTCACCGGCCTTGTCTCCCATCTTCACTTCATATTCTTCCGGTTTCAGCTCTTTTATAAATTGAGGATTATATGGATCTCTGCTGGAACATACTTTTGTCAGTTCGCCATGCAGATGAATAATGTGGCTACTTCCGGCGCGTTCATGCAGATTATCAACATTCTGTGTCACCACCGTTACATGGAAACTTTTCTCCAGTTCCGCCAACAACTCATGTCCACGGTTCGGTTTCACCTCCAACAACTGTTTCCGGCGTTCATTATAGAAATTAATCACCAGAGCCGGGTCCCGCTGATAACCTTCAGGAGTAGCCACCTGCTCCACAGGATATTTATCCCACAAACCGCCCGCATCCCGAAATGTACTGATCCCACTCTCGGCACTCATACCGGCACCCGTCAAAACTACCAGATTTTTCATTTACTATTCCTCCTTCTTTTTTTAATAGCCACACAAATGTAATCAGAATCATCGAATAAAAGAAGACTTTCTTACGCTTAATCTAACCTGATATATACGAAACTTTAAGATGAAAGATACAGATAGTTAGTGTCAGACATACTAAGATTTATTCGTCTGACTATAGTTATATTTACATCTGACTATAGTTATTCTTTCGTCTGACTATAGTTAGACGAAAAGTAAACTATAGTCAGACGATTAATTATCTGCATAAACAAACCTAAATAATCAGAATAAGCCGATTAAATCCTACGAACAAAAAACTAATTCTTTAAAGAAAAGTCGAATTAACTTTCACAGATATAAGAATTTTTAAATAGCAAATGCTAAATCATTCAAATAAAACACGTACTTTTGCGTTTCATAAATTTGCAATTGATTGAAAGCTAAAACCATGAAGGTGATACATTTCAATCGCCAACAAAAAACATTATATGGATAAATTCAGTTACTCTATTGGCCTCGGAATTGGTCAAAACTTATCAAGCATGGGAATCGGAAACCTTGCGGTAGATGATTTCGCACAAGCAATCAAAGATGTATTAGAAGGTAATCAGACGGCTATCAGCCACAATGAAGCCCGCGAAATAGTGAACAAATATTTCGAAGAATTGGAATCTAAGATGGGTGCCGTTGCTATTGAGCAGGGACAGGCATTCCTCGAAGAAAACAAAAAAGGACCGGGCGTAGTTGTCCTTCCCAGCGGACTACAATATGAAATCATCAAAGAAGGTACAGGTAAAAAGCCGAAAGCTACCGATCAGGTAAGATGCCACTATGAAGGTACATTGATCGACGGTACACTGTTCGACAGCTCTATCCAACGCGGAGAACCGGCTGTATTCGGCGTCAACCAAGTAATCCCGGGATGGTGGAAGCTTTGCAGCTGATGCCGGAAGGTTCCAAATGGAAACTGTATATTCCGTCAGAACTCGCTTATGGCGCAAGAGGTGCCGGAGAAATGATTCCTCCTCACAGCACACTCATTTTTGAAGTAGAATTACTCGAAGTATTATAAATAAAAAATTTCAAAGCAAAATGAAAAAAGTTAGTATTTTTATGGCAATCGCCGCTGCAGCAAGCCTTGCTTCTTGTACAGCTCAAGCTCCTAAAGCAAATCTGAAAACAGACATCGACTCACTGTCGTATTCTATCGGTATGGCTCAGACTCAAGGTCTGAAAGGCTATCTGACAGGTCGTCTGGATGTTGATACTACTTACATGGCAGAATTCATCAAAGGTTTGAACGAAGGCGCAAACAAGACTAGCAAAAAAGACATCGCTTACATGGCAGGTCTGCAAATCGGTCAGCAAATCAGCAACCAGATGATGAAAGGTATCAACCAAGAATTGTTTGGTACAGACTCTACTAAAACTATCAGCAAAGAAAACTTCATGGCAGGTTTCATCGCAGGTACTTTGGAAAAAGGCGGCGTAATGACTATGGAAGCAGCTCAAGAATATACTCGTACAGCTATGGAAACTATCAAAGCAAAAGCTTTGGAAGAAAAATATGCTGACTATAAAGCTGAAAACGAAAAATTCCTTGCTGAAAACAAGACTAAAGACGGCGTAAAAACAACTGCAAGCGGTCTGCAATACAAAGTAATCACTGAAGGTAAAGGTGAAATTCCTGCTGACACTTGCAAAGTGAAAGTGAACTACAAAGGTACTTTGATCGACGGAACAGAATTCGACAGCTCTTACAAACGTAACGAACCGTCTACTTTCCGTGCTAACCAAGTAATCAAAGGTTGGACAGAAGCATTGACTATGATGCCTGTAGGTTCTAAATGGGAACTTTATATCCCGCAAGAACTTGCTTACGGTGCAAGAGAATCTGGCAACCAAATCAAACCGTTCTCTACTTTGATTTTCGAAGTTGAACTGTTGAGCATCGAAAAAGATAAGAAATAAGAAAGTTCTTTTCTAAATAGAAAAAGGAAAGAGGCGCAAAACGTTTGTGCCTCTTTTTTTTGCTTTTTCCTATTTTTTTCTCCGAAAAGAAGAATAATTAAATAAATCTCTATATTTGCTTACTATTTGATAACAACAGGAAATTACAATTTATTATTATGGAAAGAATAGACAACCTCGACAGGCAGATCCTAGAGATTATCTCCCAGAATGCCCGCATCCCTTTTAAAGACGTAGCAGCCGAATGTGGAGTATCACGCGCAGCTATCCATCAGCGTGTGCAAAGACTGATTGACCTAGGTGTCATTGTAGGCTCTGGTTACCATGTGAACCCGAAATCATTGGGCTACAGAACTTGTACATACGTGGGTATCAAGCTGGAAAAAGGCTCCATGTACAAATCTGTCGTAGCAGAATTACAAAAGATTCCCGAAATAGTGGAATGTCATTTCACTACAGGCCCGTACACAATGCTGACAAAACTTTATGCATGCGACAACGAACATCTGATGGATTTGCTGAATAACAAAATGCAAGAAATACCGGGTGTAGTAGCTACCGAGACTCTGATTTCTCTGGAACAGAGTATCAAGAAAGAGATTCCCATCCGCGTTGAAAAATAATTGTGATGGAGTTTCTAAATGAATATCACCTTGCAGGGTTATTCATCGGAATCTGTACCTTTTTGATTATCGGCCTTTTTCACCCCGTCGTGGTAAAGGCCGAATATTACTGGGGCACAAAATGCTGGTGGATATTCCTGGTACTCGGCATTGCCGGTGTGATTGCCTCCTTAAGTATCGATAATGTGATCTTATCTTCTTTATTAGGCGTGTTTGCGTTTTCTTCCTTCTGGACGATCAAAGAGGTTTTCGAACAGGAAGAACGGGTACAAAAAGGATGGTTCCCCAAGAATCCGAAGCGCAAATATAAGTTCTAGAAGCAAAGGATTACAGTTTTTTCTCGAAAGAATTTGCATAATTCGACGGAAAATACTACTTTTGTCACCGCATCCAGTTAATGGATACATCGGGCTTTTAGCTCAGTTGGTTAGAGCAACAGACTCATAATCTGGAGGTCCTTGGTTCAAGCCCAAGATGGCCCACGAAAAACTCCTGTAAGTATTTCACTTACAGGAGTTTTTCTTTTATACGGTCAGAATAATGAGATTTACAAAATTAGGAACAGTGCTCCATATTGAAATAAGAATATCAATACTAAATGATTCCAAAGTGCTTCAAAGCCTTACACAAACCGTCATTCTCAACGGTATCAGTAACAAAATCGGCTGACGTCTTGACAGTCTCCGATGCATTTCCCATAGCTACTCCGATTCCGGCAGCTTTCAGCATAGGAATATCATTACCGCCATCACCGCAAGCCATTATTTCCGCCATCTCAATCTCATAATAATCGGCAAAAGCTGAAAGTCCGGTTGCCTTACTGATTCCTGCAAGGTTCACATCAGCAAATAAGGGATGCCAGCGTGATAAGGAAAGGTTAGGCAGAAGCGGCATTACTTGCTGTTCCATTTCATCATCGATATAAAAACAAAGCTGGCAACACTCTTTTCTGTCAAATAGTTCTTCAATGTCTACAACGGCGGGGATGGGATGTTCCACGGTTTTGGCAATCCGTTCGACAGTCGGAATCAGCCGATTGACAAACACGCCTTCATCCAGTTCAATAGCAACTGCGAAATCAAAAGCTTTTGCTATTTCCATGGCTTTCTTAAAATCATCCTTTGGAATAAGGTGTCTCCTTATCACAGTGCCATCCAGTAAGACACAGTCAGCTCCATTCAATGCAATAATTCCATCATACGGAACAGCAGCTATTTCATGAAGGTCGCCTGCCGCTCTACCGGTAGCAATGACTATTCGAATCCCACGGTCATGAATCTCCTTAAGAGCTTCAACAGAAGATTGCAATATTTTATGAGTTTCAAAACTCACCAATGTTCCATCTACATCGAGCATGATTGCTTTTATCATAACACCTACATTTTTTATTTACAGTCTATTACCCAGCGACAAAGTTACTGAAAAAATCCCCATAGCAGGTATACCTCCAATACATAAAACAAAAAAGGCAAAAGGAAACAAGATCCTTTTGCCCTATACCTATTGATACCTACTGAAAAATGATAGTTAACGTTTAGCGGAAGTCCTTCAACTCTTCCTGTAATTTCTGACGGGTAAAGAATATGCGGCTTTTTACAGTACCTAACGGAAGATTCAACTTCTCTGCAATCTCACGGTACTTGAATCCTGAAACGTGCATAGCAAACGGAACTCTGTATTCTTTAGGCAGAGCATTGACTACGCGGTGCATTTCCTTTAAATCGTAAGCTCTTTCTGTACTTTCAAAACCTGACTCTTGTGGCAGATTCAGATGATAGAGGTTTTCAGTCTGATCGACAAATGTCTGATCGCGCACTACTTTGCGGTAATTATTAATAAAGATGTTCCGCATTATAGTATACATCCATCCTTTAAAATTTGTGTCGGGGGTATATTTGTCTTCGTTATCCAATGCTTTTAATGAGGTTTCCTGTAACAAATCGTTTGCTTCTTCACGATCGGTTGTCAGTTTGTATGCGAAGCGGAGTAATTCATCCTGTACTCCTATCAGATCTTTCCTGAAGCTTAAACTTTTCATATACGCTATTTTTAAATTGTGAGTATTCGTTGTTATAATTTTGATGTTGCAAGTTTACGGGTTTTCAACAAATGTGGCAGGTGAAGAACAGACATTGTTTAGGGGAAAATCTATCGGTTGATAGAATTTAGGTCATTTTTGATAGTATTCAGGTGGTTTTAATGGCCGGTATAGCAAAAATCCCATTTTGAAGTCACACCTGACTCAAAATGGGATAACACAAACAAAACAAACAATATTAGCGATTTTCACAAACAGCTGTCTTTTTATATTAAAAAATTCATAAGACTTAATTTAGAATATGTCGCTTAAACATTCTTTTTATGGGAACAAAAATATTACTTTCTGGTAAAAAGGAACGCATGATTTAAGAATAGTTATAAAGAATAATTGTTTTATGTATAAAAATTGTGCCCAACTATAAAGAATTGTATTTCATAACTTAGTACAAAAGAGGCATAAATTAGTCTTTCGGTGATATTCTATAATATCACACATTCCAAAGTGATGTAAATTCTCCAACTTCTTTTTTCACGTAAGAATTAATTTCTATATTTGGGCAATGTACAACCAAATACCAATTTATTATCTATGACTGATACTATTTCTTATCAATATGCAGCTCCTTCCACATTGCAACGGTCGGCCGATCAGGACGAACTGTTTCTTGCCAAATATAGCGAAATAGAAAAGAGAGAAGCCCCCTGTTTCTTTTGGGGAAAGCTGACGCAACCTTATATGACGGCACGCTGCCTCATTGCGTTATCCAATGTTGTGCAGTCCAGTTTCAACCTGACACCGGCACAACTTACAATGCTGAAAGATCCGATTGTAACAGCTGGAAATAACCGTCTGCGCTTTGAAGGATTTTCTAATTGTGCAGGTGTATACGCCAGGGTCGATGTACTTCCTGATGGACACGACGGAGAATTCTTGGAAAACGGGACAACGAATGTAGATTTTAATCCCGGAATGATTTCCGCTTTAGGAGGAATAGGCAGACAAGAAAATGTAGTAATGTCGGTCGGCCCCAAAGAAGTGGGACTCTATAATAAAGGTGAGAAGGTGATAGAGCGAAAAGTACCTCTTCCCGTAAAATGGATAAAGGGACTGACTACGGTACAGATTTATCAATCCGTTGCCGAAAAGGTCTATTCCTTCAATCGCATACAAACCTTACAACTCTTCCAGACACTACCGAAAAGTAGTGTGAAATGTGACTATTATTTAGTGATGCGTGGTCAAAAACCGGCCTTTTCACCGGTGAAAAGTATGAATGCCATCTGCATCGGAGGACTCCACCGTTTGCGCTTACTCGAACCCTTGCTTCCGTTTGCTGATGAACTGAAAGTATTTGCACATCCTACTATGCAATCTACTATCTGGCAACTCTATTTCGGTCCGGTCCGCTTCAGCCTTTCTCTTTCCCGCGAATGTTGGAGAGGATTCTCCGGAGAAGGTGCCGCACTGGAATCTCTGCTCGAAGATGTACCTGAAAGATGGATAGAGGCGATGGATAAATACAGTTACGCCAACCAACAGTTCAACCCTACGCTTTTTGCCATAGAAGAGCATATTGACCTGGATAAGTAGATTCTCTCTCGGCACGATTGGCAGCAATGGGTTTGCTGGGATTCGATTTGGATGAAAACAGTTTCTTCTACCGCCGCCTGCCTTTCAAAACCGAACGTATTTTGAGCCTCAACCCGCGAATGATAGCTGCAGAAAAGTTGCTGGAAGAAGACAAAGTAGAAATCATTGCGAATGATGGCAACCGGACGGAAGCCCGTGTTGCAGGAAGCGGAGGAGTGAGGCATACCGTCATTCTGGACAGGGAGAACGAAAAAGAACGTTGCACTTGCACTTGGTTCAGCAGTAATCAGGGAGAACGGGGAGCTTGCAAACATATTTTGGCAGTAAAGAAACTAGCGCAATGGAAGAACTAAAAAAAGAACTGGAGAAGTTATCCAAAGCCTATGTGGATACTCCGGAGAATGAAGAGAAAATATTAATCCCTTTTATCAAGAGATTATTGGAGTTGCCAATGAAGGACAGGCGGAAGTTGCTGCCGCTTATCCGGGAATTGCAATGGATAAAAGGCAGGTTCGCTGGTTTCAGCAGTGAGACAACCTGTAGTGCGGCACGGGCACATTTTCTATCGGCAGTACAGTTTGTATGTGCCAACAGACGGGAGATGGATATGGCATATCATGTGAAGTTTGATATGCTTTGCAAACTACTCCCGCTTTACAACCCTACCTGGATGACAGATTTTATCAACGATGACAAAACATGGTTCAATTTCGATCTCAATTACGAAGAACTGATGCAGCTCATGGATATGGGTTACCTCAAAGAAATCGCTCCAAGCCGCATTGCACATGTACTCCCCTGGATTACCCGCATCAGAAATAAGAATCCCAAAGGAGACGATACTTTCAACAGTGAACTACTACTCAAACGGGATATTACACTGAAAGAACACATCTGGACGCTTTTCGAACACGAATCAATCATCGGTTATCAGGATGATTGTGCCAAAAATGCTTATAAAAAAGGAATCACAACACGGGATGAAAGTATCAGCGCGGCCCTCTACCGCTTTTCATTGGACGGACATCTGGATAGAGAACAGCTACTAAGAGCCACCCTCGCCACTTTTCACCGGAGCTTCAAAAAAGACATGGCAGGATGGTTTGCCAGATTCTTTGAAACGCTGCAACCGACCGCCGGAGAATTGTTATCCTTACAGGAAGAGATCATGCAAACATTCACTTCTTCCTACACCAAGCCGGTAAATATAATGTTGCAACAGTTGAAGAGCATTGCAGACGAAGAAGGATTCCGTTATCAGGAATTCATCGAACGGGCAACCATCCTTTTCTTCTCCAGTCCCAAAAACTCGCTATTAACCATTTACTCCATCTTTGAAAAGACCGTTGCGCAACATTCCGAGATGAAAGAGCCTTGTTGTATCACTCTCTGCCAACTATTCTTGAAGAAGGACGAAAGCCTGCAAAAGAAAGCTGCCAACTTTATTTCAAAATATGGGGACGCCTCTTCGTCCAATCTCCAAGAAACACTACAGTCTTATCAACCGGAGATGTTTCAAAGTGTGCAAGCAATACTCACATCTTTCAAGCCACAGTCTATAGAGCCACAGTCTACAGAGCCACACCTTGCAGAAGAAGCAAATGCAACAGATACAAGTGTGACAGAAGACATTCTTCATACAGAAGGAGAGAATACAGAAAGAAATAGTACAGATGAAAATAGTACAGATAACTCCCTCCTCTCCGAAGAGCTATCTCTGGAAGCCATCCGCATTTGCCGGGAAGACAACCGTATTCCATTCCCTGCCGACAAAGAAGATTTCCTGTTTCAGCTTAGCCGTTTGTTCGACATGGAGGAGAACTGGGAGATAGAAACAACGATTGCCGCTATCATTGCTTTCCATCCCCAACTGGATAAAGAAGACCTCAACCGGATGGAACCTATTTTCCAACGGGCAGCCAATATTGTTGCCAATAGTTGGGAACCATACGAAGATCTCCTTGCCACTTTCCTGTTGGAATACCAACGCTTATGGGCACAGACAGACAACTCCAACACAGGAGTTTTGAGAAACATGTTCACCCGGCTGGAAGAGAAACTGAAAGGAATAGATAAAAACAGAGGAGCTTACGACGAACGTTCCTTCAAACGACTTGCCAACTGGAAACCCGGTTACAGCAACGCAACCTGTTTCACACCTATCCAACAGTTATGGCTGAATGTGATCCGCCAAATAAAAGGAGGAAATTCATTGCCATTGCTTTCTACTCCCACCCACACCCCGGCATACCTACAAGCCACCAAACTGATACGCCGGCTTGCTGCATATCAGGAAGCAGGAAAGAAACCCTGTTCGTGGGATTTCCAACTGGCTATTGCCCGTTGTGCTCTGGAAGACAAGGAAGAAGCCATCGTCACCGCCCGGCAACTGTTGCAAGATGAGTACCTGCATCTCTGCCTGTTCTTATTGGACGAAAACACGCAACCCGAACCGCCCTACAACCATCCAACCGCCTGGATAGCCGCCGGACTGGTAAAAGCACCGGAGACGGAATTTGAAGCATTCAAGTCTTTCTCCTGTAACACATTGCCACACAATCATCTGACAGGAGACTACGAGTGGAAAGAAGTGAAACCTAAAGAAAACTCATACGAAACGGACAGACGCCTGCTCCAACTTGATTTTCACAAATGGCACAAATATATCGAACGCAACAGCCATCAGCTATGGCAGGAACATCTGATTATTAACAGCAAATACAACATGGATGACTCCCGCTACATGGAACCTCTATTGTGTTGCTACCCTAACCGGCCGGAACCGTTGATAGCCAGATTATCTCCAATTACATGGCTTTCGGCAGTCCACAGGAAGACAGCAAACGTACCCTTGCCTGTGCCTTGCGCATGTTGTTGTCTTTCCATTGCCCGCTCAAAGAAATGAGTCTACTCCTATTAAGCGGCTCGCTGCTTTTTGTAGACAAAACAGTCCGTTCCTATGCAGCGGAGTTATGGGTAGAAGGACTCTCCACAGGAAGAATAAACAACCACCGGGTAGGAGAAATCCTGGCCCGGCTTATCAACATGGAACTTGCTCCGTTAAAACGCTTCACCACACAAGTGTACGAAAGCATGTACAAACGAAGCGCTTTCCACAACCGCCAACTGGAAGAATTGCTCACTGTATTTATCAGCGGATTGCCCGACAAACCCGTCACCGGACTCAAACAACTGCTCGAACTCTATCTGGAACTATTAACCATCAACCGCAGCAAAGTTACAAACGAACAACTCTTGCAACGCCTGCAAGAATGGGCAACGAACAGCAATTTGAAGAAAGTGACCACTTCACTCAACAAACTATAATTAATTCATGATTATGACCCTAGAAGAACGCCTCAACGAAATAGTAGAAAAGCAACAGGGGGATGCCATCATCCCCTTTCTGCAAGGACTCACACAGGAAGAACGAAAGAGCCTGGTACCCCGCCTGAACAAACTGGAAGAATACTACAGTAAATTCGTGCAACTTAACAAGAACACATACGGTACACGGGGGACTTCCGCACAGCATCGTATCATCAATCTTACCGCTCTCGTTATCTATTCGCTGAAAGAATTCCGTAAACACCAATGGGGAATCAACACCGAGCAACTGAATGAATTAACCCCGTGGTACGTTCCCTCCTGGCTCGACAGCTTCTTCAAAGAAGGTGAAGGCAAAGAATTCGGCGGTTTCTACGGAATGGATTACGAAGTCCTGATGGATTGGATAGAGCAGGGAATACTTACTGTGACACCTTCTCCACAAACCATTGCGGGTTATCTAGTGAATTATATGAATAATACTGATTTCCTGCAAAAACGCGAAATCACACTTAAAGAACATATTTGGTATCTCTTTGAATACGACTGCGGACAAAATTGGATGGATAACCGGAATGGCGGACAACCTTATTTTTCTTTCAGATACTTCGTAGAACACGGACAACTAGACCGTATGCGTGTGCTAAAGGAATCTCTGCTCGCTGTCAACCGAAATATGAACAAGAATTTATGCGGCTGGTTTGCAGGCATGTTTACCGCACTTACTCCCAGCATAGAAGAACAACTCGCGTTACAACCGGAAATATTAGCCGTCCTGTCCGCCCCTCACAGCCGCCCTGTCAATATCATGCTCGGACTGCTGAAGGCTTATGCAATCATCCGCAATTCCGGATCGAAGAGTTTCTGAATCAGACTTCCGTTCTTTTCGCTTCAGATGTGAAGGCAGTCCATCAAAACACATTGGCCGTACTTAATAAGCTGGCAAAGAAAGAAAGAATTTCGTGACGACCATCTGTTGTGTTGCCGCACAAGGATTAATGAGCCGGGAAGAATCCACTCAAAGCAAGATAGCCAAACTGATCCTGACGTATGGAGAGACGGAATCTGCCACATTAAGAGAAGCACTCGCCGTATATACGGAAACGATGTTGGCAAACACTAAAAAAGAGCTGAAGGCTTATCTGGAGAATAATGAGTCTGGCCATACTTCTGCCCATAATGAAGCAGCTCCCGCCCACTCCGAGCAGCCCGACAACGATTCCGCCTCTTTCGTGTATGAACCGATACTCCCCATTATCCGTGAGGACAACCGGATACAGGAAATTGCTTCCCCCGAAGACCTGCTATTTCTTGCCAGCCAAGTGCTGGATGGGAACGAGATCTATCACTTCGACCTGTTACTCGGTGCCTTAGTGCAATGGGACCGCCAACAGGACACAAAACAAATCTCACAATGGGCACCCATCCTTCAACGCGCTTACAAACTACTGATGAGCGGAGGAAGTTCACGAAACGGCCTATTAGACCAACTGATGGCAACTTTCCTCCTTGATTATGCAAAACTACTGGTTAAACGCTTCCCTAAAGAAGCAAAAGAGCTAAGTGACTTGCATCAGAAAATGGTACAGAAAGACGAACTGCAGAAAGGTAAATGGAACTATCGTAATCTGCAGAAACTCACCATCCGTCAGAAAACGAACCAAAAAGAGAAGTTCCCTGTTCACAAGCAGCTATTATGCCGGACACTAGATCTTTTGGAGAGTAAAGAGAAACCTTTACCCCTATTGTCCACTCCCACCCATACTCCTATGTTTATCGCTCCGGCAACCCTGGTAGAAAGGTTAAAACAATATCAGCAAGCAAACACTGAGCCAGACGATATGGATATGCAAATAGCACTCTCACGAGTGGCATTGGATAATTCATCACAAGAACTTCCTATTATCCTCCAAGACTTAAAGGAAGAATACCAGCGCTTACTTTCTTTCTTGTTGGGAGCAGAAGATGTACTCCCCCAAGCACCCTTCACCCATCCTTCCTGGTGGATGACAGCAGGACTAATCAAGTCGCCGGAAACAATCTACTCCGAATTCAAAGATTTCTCATACAATAAAGGTCCACGCGAGTTCCTGACTGGAAACTTTACGTGGAGAACTTATCTGCGTACTCACTCATATACCGATTACAACAAGAAAGTAGTAGAATGGACCTCCGCAACTCTTACTTTCGATATTCCGGAAAGCAAAAACTCTCATGTCGTCAATAAAGATGAATATAATGAGAGAATCAGTTACCATTCATACGATTCGCATCCGTTAGTGGTCGAAATGTATCCGCTGATAGAGCGCTTCGACGATATACAAAATGACTTGCCACGTTTAGCATGGTTAACTCCCAATATGCCGGAACCATTATTAGTATGGTGTATCCGCAGTGCCATTTACGATCCGATGTTAAATGAGGTTAGGGAAATAGGCATCACCAAAGCCACCATCGAAGCACTTCATCAGTTAAGACACACCTGGCATGAGGCGTCTTACATACTGGAAGCCAGTTGTATGTTGGTAGCAGATAAGACTTCCCGTTCTTATGCCGCCGAAATCTGGATAGACCGTGTCAGCAAAGGATGCATAGACAGTAAGCGCATAGGTAAAATCTTAGGTTCACATCAACATACCGGCTGGGGACCGCTGAAAAGACTCACCGGCTTGATACAGCAACAAATGATGAATGTCAGTCCCCTGCACAACCGGGAATTGGAGAATCTAATCGTAGCAATGCTGGCCGGACTTCCGGAGAAGCCGATCAAAGATTTAAAGAAGTTGTTGGAGATCTATGCGGAACTGTTATCAATCAACCACAGCAAAGCCAAAGACGAACAGGTTTTGCACCTGTTGGATGTTTGGAAAGGGGTCGCTAATCTGAAGAAAGCAGTGGCTAATATCCAACATTAAGAAGATTGTTGCAACTACTTAATCTCTTACTTTGTGCCACCGTATTGGCACGGCTGTGCCATCGAAGTGGCAAAGTTGTGCCAACGTAGAGGCATAACTGTGCCAATATAGTGGCACGACCTGACCACTTAAACAATCAGGATTTAAAGGTAGCTTATTGGAGCAAAAGCCAAAAAGAAGTATCTTTGGCACACTAAATACAAAAGGTTGAATGATTATTCTAAAATATAGTTTAGCTATCTTCTGTTTGCTGCTGACAGGATGCTCCTTCTTTTCCAGCCAAAAGGAAAAGGAGAACCCCGCCCTGACGGAATATGAATATACGACGGACGATATGCAATCCGGCGAAGAAAGTGCCACCGTCTTACCGCCACCGCCAAAGCGAAGCGCAATGGCTCTCTACATGGATTCACTGGGACTCGTCAACGTAACCGATCTGGATAGCAGCCTCGTTGTTAAGTTAATGTATACGCAAGCTGATAATTTCACTGGCGAAGTGCTTTACGACAACTTAACGGAAGCCTATTTGCATCCGGATGCGGCATACGCTCTTATAGAAGCACAAAAAGCCTTGAAAGAGCTTCACCCGTCTTATAGTCTTATCATTTACGATGCAGCCCGCCCCATGTCGGTACAAAAGAAGATGTGGAACGTAGTGAAAGGAACATCCAAATACAAATATGTCTCTAACCCAAACCGTGGAGGCGGACTACACAACTACGGACTGGCAGTAGACATCAGTATTCAAGACTCTTTAGGGCAGCCTTTACCTATGGGAACCCAAGTAGACCATTTAGGTGTGGAAGCACACATCACAAACGAAAACGAACTGGTACATAACGGAAAAATGAGTGAAACAGAACGTCAGAACCGGATACTGCTGCGAAAAGTAATGAAAGAAGCCGGGTTTCGTGCATTACCCAGCGAGTGGTGGCATTTCAATTTTTGCAGCCGGGATGTAGCCAGACAGAAATATAAGTTAATACCATAAATCGGCGCTCAGCAAGATCATAACCGGTGCTCAACGATTCATTGTAATATCCTATAACACAATAACGCCATGATACAAATCTCCCCCGAAACTCAACTTTTTATCCGCGAACATTCATCGGACGATGTACGTACACTAGCTTTACAAGCTAAAAAGTATCCGGATATAAATATGCCGACTGCCATCACCCAAATTGCAGGAAGACAGGTTGCCGCCGAAAAGATTCCTTCATGGCGAGAAATAGAAGAGATATGGTATCCGAAACATCTGTCGCTAGAGCAATGCTCTTCTGAAATCACTGCCCGCTACAAAGCCCGTCTTTTTCAGGGAGATTCGCTGACCGACCTCACCGGAGGCTTCGGCATAGACTGTTCTTTTCTTGCCACCGGATTCAAGTCCGCCACTTATGTAGAACGCCAGGAAGAGCTTTGTGAAATAGCGGCACACAACTTTCCCATCCTGAATCTAAACCATATAAACGTAAGAAATGAGGATGGAGTAGCCTATCTGCAAACAATGTCCCCCGTAGATTGTATCTTCCTCGACCCTGCCCGCCGCAATGAACACGGCGGAAAAACGGTCGCCATCTCCGACTGCGAACCGAACGTAGCCGAACTCGAAGCTCTTCTGCTTAGCAAAGCCAACCGGGTAATGATAAAACTCTCTCCCATGCTCGATCTTTCATTGGCACTAAAAGAGCTGAAGCATACGCAGGAAATTCATATCCTATCCGTCAATAACGAATGTAAGGAACTACTCATTCTACTCAGACAAACATCACCGGCGGAAATCGCCATTCATTGTGTAAACCTCCTCACGAAAGGGACTCAAGAAGAACAACACCTCGTATTCACCCGCGAACAGGAGCAGCGTAGCCAATGTACTTATACCGATCTTTAGGAAATTACCTTTACGAGCCGAATGCATCTCTTCTGAAAGCCGGTGCCTTCCGCAGCATTGCCGCAGCCTACCCCGTCCGGAAACTGCACCCCAACAGTCATCTTTATATCTCCGATTCTTTCATTGAAAACTTCCCCGGAAGAATCTTCCGCATTGTCAACCAGTGCAGTTTCAATAAAAAAGAAGTAAAGGAGAATCTGGACAGATCTGAAAAAAGCAAATGTGACTGTCCGCAACTTTCCCGCCACAGTGGCCGAACTTCGCAAACGGCTCCATCTGACAGAAGGAGGAGATACTTACTTATTTGCCAGCACATTAAATAATGGGCAAAAAGTCATCATCCGCTGCGAGAAAGTCTGAACTATTTGCTATTTTTGCAAAAAGAAACACAATCTAAACTAATCCCGATGAATCAAACACCCGTAAAAGCGATTCTATTATTAATCGTATTCACGCTGTCCTGTCATACTCGGCTTTTCTCACAGAGAGATTTTGAGCGACATGAGTTCTCGTTTCATGCCGGCTACGGTGTGATGTTTCATAATCCTCCACACTAACGCTAAGTACTCACAGCTACCAACGTACACTTGCACAAGGCGTAAGCTGGGATGGACAATACCACTTCCGTCCTCTCAAACGCTTTGTCTTCGGAGGAATCTACACCGGATTTTCTTCCAAAGGAAGCCATCTTGAAGGAAAAGACCATTTATGGATTCATTTCATCGGTACGCAAATCGGAATGTGTAATGCCAATACCAAACATTGGCAAATCCGGGTGACGACCGGCCCCGGCGGAGTCATTCTACGGAACAACAGCGAGGTATTCGGCAACACACGAAAAGTGAGAGCCTTCACTATCGGTCTCCTCACTAATGCAAATCTTACCTATAAGCTGAATCCCAACTTGGGAGTCAGTTTAGGAGTACAATATATGTATAGCGAACTACTTAGAATGAGGACTTACTATCACGAAGAAAAGGTTACTGTAAAACTCAATTCAAATGATGATGTCAACCTCACGCGACTAAACATCACTACGGGATTATCCTATTATTTCTAACATCCACTAAAAAAGCACTATGAAGAAATATATACTCATTCTCTTTTCCATCATCAGCTTTTGGAGCTGTAAAGAAACGGAAAACGAATCGATCGACATCACCGTTTTGCCTTCTGCCACCACTACAGGAGCCAACACATTTGGTTGCCTGATGGACGGCTGGGTTTATGTGGGAGGGCGATACCTGAATTGGGGACACTCGTATGTATGGACGTATGATTCATTCTACTATTACACAGAAGAAGATAAACTCTCCGTTAATGTTTCAGTAAAGCCCGGTATCAATCTATCTTTCACTATTTTATCGCCCCAAGAAGGCAAAGAATCAACGATTACCGATATAGAGTTCGGAAGAGAAGAGCTGGAAGACGGAACAGCTTTCATAAGCCGTTTCGACACAGAAATGAAAATCATCAGTGTCACATTCGGTAACGGCAAACGGCTGACTAACGGACGTTTTGATATTCATTATACAGAACACGACAGTAGCAAGTATCCCCAATAAATGCAACCCAAACACTATAGTGTAAAAATGTTCGACAAAAAACAACTTTCATATAGTAGACGGTTCTGGGTGTAACGGATGTTATGAACAAAAACTAATTGCCGAATGAATGGGTACGATGGATAAATTGAAAAACTATTCAGGTTTACTTTCTTCTCCGGCTTTATTAGAAGGATTATTGCTTTTTGGTACTCCTTGGGAGTGGTCGATTCATTTCCATCCCGAACTGCCATATAGTGCGGTGACATGATTTCAATGCCGGCCTCATTAAATTTATCCTGAATGTTCTGATGCAAATCCGAATAAATCTGTGCCATCTTATCTGCCTGTTTGATATAAGCATTAATTTGATAGACCGGATACCAATCGCTCAACGAAGTTTCCAACACAAACGGACGCGGATCGTCCACCACACCGGGAGTGTTCAACGCAGCATCAATCAATATCTGATTAACCTGCCGCCAGGGAACATCATAACCGATAGATACTTCCGAGTGAATAATCAATCCATATTCACGGGCTGAAGTACTGTAGTTTACTGTATGAGACGACATGATAAATGAATTGGGAACAGTCACAACCTCATTTTTAGGAGTCCGGATACGGGTGACAAGAGGAGTTTTTTCGATGATATCACCTGTGGTATCATTCAATTTGATCCGGTCGCCCATCTTGAACGGACGCATATAAGTAATCACCAGTCCGGCAATAATATTACCGATAACCGTACTTGATCCGAGCGAAACGATCAATCCGACAAATACCGAAATACCTTGGAACACACCGGAATCGGAGCCCGGAAGATAAGGATAAATCATCGCAATCATAAATGCATAAAGCAGGAAACGGGCGATATGGAAAGTCGGCATCGCCCAGTCCGGGTAGAAGCCGTTGATTTTGAGTCGTCCTGCTTCCACTTCACGTGCCAGATACAAGACGAGACGCACCAGATACCTCACAGCATACCAAATAACGATAATGGTAAACAACTTAGGAATATAGTCAATGATACCCACAAAGATAGCGCGAATCGGATTCCATATATATCCCAACAGTTGATATGCCAACCCTTCTGTCTGCGGGAAGATGATAAAAATCAATGGTACGGTAAACAGTAGTTGCAATCCCATCAGTATATACCGCCCGATACTGGACAGGAATACTAACAGGTTTGCCTGTTTCTGCGCATCCAGCAATTCATATCCCTGGATAGATACCGGTTTTATCTTCGTGTCTTTCAGACGCAAAATACGCGCTTTCAGTTTACGGAACAACCAGTTGGTCAAGCGGAACAGAAAATACTGTCCTACAATTACCAACACAAAATAGAGCACACGCTTTGCCATTCGCCAAAGTCCGTGCTCCGCTTTCATCTCATGCAGTTTGGCGACAACGTTCTGCTGTCTTTCTTTAGCCAGCGAATCACGAGAGACTCCTTCCCACAAGGCGTCCTGATCGGTAAGAGAAAGCAGTACTTTGCTGCCGTACATCAAATCGGAAACAATGTCCGAATGGTCAATAGCAACAGAATCGGGTTTCAGATTAAAACGTCTTCCTATTTCTTCGATCGCTGCACCGGTCATCTGTGCACGTTGCTGGGGAGTATATCCGCCACGTTTGGTGAAAAGGTAAAATAAGGTATCACCGTCCGCCACTACCGGCATGCCCTTAGTGAACTGCCGCAGGGAGTCGATACGCTGTCGCTGCTGTGCATATTTTACGGAGTCGGCGGTAGCCATCTGGAGCTTCATCTGCTCCATTTCCATCCGCATATTCGCCTCGTTGAGCCGGGCTTCTTCCAATGATTTCCGCATATTCACCAGATGGATAGAATCCGAATCCCGCTTCAAAGGAACATGTCCGCCCGTTATTGTATCTCCGGCAAATATCTTCTTAACCGCCTGTTCCAACTGTGCTTGCGCCCGATTGCCAGGAAAGAAAGAACAACACCAGTAACGACCGTTTATTTATTTATTCCATACCTTATATTCCTTGATTATAATTAAGGTTAATCTAACATTTCATTAAAACAGAGCAAACATACGGATTGTTTTTGACATTACCATTTCCAAATTGATTATCTTTGCCACTAAAAGAGAAAAAAATATGAATATATTATTACTTATCGGGGGATTAATCCTCATTCTTCTAGGAGCTAACGGATTAACAGACGGTGCCGCCTCGGTAGCCAAGCGCTTTCACATCCCTCCCATCGTGATCGGACTTACCATCGTTGCATTCGGCACTTCTGCCCCGGAACTGACGGTCAGTGTATCTTCTGCTCTCAAAGGAAGCGCGGATATTGCCATAGGCAACGTGGTGGGAAGTAACATTTTCAATACGTTGATGATTGTGGCTGCACGGCCTTATTCGCCCCGATTGTCATCACCCGCAACACACTTAGAAAAGAGATACCGCTCTGCATACTTTCTTCTATTGTCTTGCTGATTTGTGCCAATGATGTATTTCTAGATAAAGCTCCGGAGAATATCCTGAACAGAGTAGACGGCTTATTATTACTTTGTTTCTTTGTCATCTTCATGGGTTACACCTTTGCCATCGCCTCCAAGCCGGGCACAACGGAACAGGCGGGACAGATAGCACCTCCGACCATAGAAGAGGAGACAGAAATCAAATCACTCCCCTGGTGGAAATCCATTCTTTATATCATCGGAGGCTTGGCTGCCCTTATTTTTGGAGGTCAGTTGTTTGTTGACGGCGCTACGGGCATCGCCCGCAACCTGGGTGTCAGCGAATCGATTATCGGACTGACACTGGTTGCAGGAGGTACTTCCCTTCCTGAACTGGCTACGTCTATCGTTGCCGCATTAAAGAAGAATCCGGAAATTGCCATTGGAAATGTAATCGGTAGTAACCTCTTCAATATATTCTTTGTACTGGGATGTAGCGCCAGCATCACCCCTCTCCATCTTAGCGGAATTACCAACTTCGACCTGTTTACGCTAGTAGGTTCCGGTATCCTGCTCTGGTTATTCGGGCTGTTCTTTGCCAAAAGGACTATCACGAGAATCGAAGGAGGGATTATGATACTTTGTTATGTGGCGTACACGGTGGTACTGATTTATAACACTTAATTATTATAACAAAATACCTGATATTCAGCTTCATTCCAAGTATTTTTTCCCTCTTTAGACATAGAACTGGTACGATACGAATATTTAATGATTTCTTTCCCTTAGTATACTTGGCTGGAATTTCAAAGTCATCTTCCAGCCAGCGTTTATAAGGGTTACTATCAGCTACATACCATAAACGTTCTGTAACCTCTTCACCATCAACAAAAACACGGGCTGCTTGTCGAACATCGTTTTGGTCGCTCAACCTACGCAAACGCACTCCTTCATTTTGAGAAGATATATTCACTCTAAAACTACTAAAACTTTCAAACCGGACGGTTTCTCCTACATATAAAATACGATCCTCATTTCCCTCAAAGAAACTTTCCAATTTTGTTCTGCGTACATTACCCATAGCTTTATAAGAGTGCCGTTTAATAGAACGAGAAGAGTTTAAATCCAACTATCAGTTTTCACCAGTACATTTTTATCTTGACCATAATAGAATATAGTACCCGAGTGTTCCAAATACTGATTGTTATATTCGCCCGACTCTATTCCAAACTTCAGTTCTGAATAGAAAGGATAACTATCGCCTATACAAAAACGAGTCATAGACCATGGGTTATCCGAAAGACCGTCATACCCTCCCATTGGATGCACTTCAGGCGGGGTCGGGAATCCCCAACCATAACAAACATAACTTTCAGAACCGTCACTCTCAACTTGTGGTGTTCGTTTGCCGTCAATATATACACGAACATCCCCCTCGCAAGAAATGATATGTGAACGTTCGGCATGACATGTAACATGAGCAGCAACCATCTTTCCTCTTCCTTGAATAGCAGCTATCGGACTATCTATTCCTGCCACATGTTTTCGGGTATAATATGGTGTATTACGAAAGTATCCGGTATTAGATGTGGGATAAACCGACCTGGAAACAGCTATTTCTGAGAATCCCAAAGAAACAGGAACGCCACTACGATTTTCAATTATTATCTTCGCATGCTTCCAATATGGCATTGGAAAATAATTATAAAACCAACCGTCTGTGTTATATCCTGACAGCAAATAGTTGGTATCGTGAAAGCCCAAAGAGTTGCCTCCCAAACACGCTAAAGGACATGAAATATCGGGTTGCTGATGAGCATCCCAAAACATATGAATCCATACATCCTGCAAGTGCTGCTCATTAATCTCCGGAAAATAAAATTTTAAAGAACCAATAGCTCCCTCTCCTTTTTCATCCAATAAAGTAATGGATTCGCCAGCATTAATCTTTTGTTCCGACTTACGATGATATGCCAATTGATCTTTGCACAAAAGATTACTTCCTTGTTTCTTCCATAATTGTATCAAAGTATCATAATTCTCCTTCCCGGTAAAGGTCTTGATACCATTGTCCGCATAAGTGTGGTATACAACATGTCCCCAACCTCCTTCACCTTTGGTTCTTTCATAACCTTCCAGTTTCACATCGGTGGTTACACGGCAGCCCTTGTTAAACGGCATTGGAACAAAACTCCGTGCAACACGTATGGGCCCTCTTCCGTTATCAAACGGACCAATATAACTTTCAGCCAAAGGTTTTATAAAAGGCTCTTTCTCTCCGAATTCAGATAAATGTAAACTAAAACGAGGCGTTTCTTCTCCATCAAAATAAAAACGGAAGAGCGGATCACTTGAACTCATATAGCGATGTTGTACAAGATTATAAATACATCCCGGACCATCAACATCAAATATTACCCATTCTCCACGTTGATCCTGGTAAAGACTCCAGTCCCAGTCGGCATTCTTTCCTCTTTTATCAATACTACCTTCATAATGGACAGAGATTCCACGATCTAACAGGGGCAAAGATGCAATATCAACCATTCGAGATATACCATAAGATATACTATCAGTCTGCCAACCCGACTGTGCTACAGAGACTATCGAGCCAATTGCCGACAATGACACAACCCCGAAAACAACAAAACAAACTAAAAAAATACTTCTTTTCATAAGGTGATAAATATAAAATAAAACATGAATCTATCTATAAAATTTAATTCATAAAAGTACGGCAACTTATATAAGCATACAACCACTTTATTATCAAATCAATATACTATTTTAACCTTCAAGCCATCTGTTATCATATTTATTTTCCGGCTTAATCTTTTTTGTATATATATAATAAGGTAATATACTCTTGCCTTAAATAAATAGTAAGAAAAGTATCAGTATATGATAACAAAGCACTTTTTTACATATTTTTTTTGTGCTTACTTTGCAACGTCCATCTTATATGTTATACCTAATTTATTATGAAAATGAAGAAAGTCATTTTGTTTATCACCTTATTCTCCATGATATCATTATTCAGTTACAGTAAAGATCCTGTAAAACAATGGGGACAACTACAAGTAAAAGGTAATCAATTATGCAGCCAAACCGGAGACTCTATTGTATTAAGAGGGGTTAGTTATGGCTGGCACAACCTATGGCCCAGATTTTACAATAAGCAATCTGTGAAATGGTTGAAAAAAGATTGGAAATGTACCGTTTTACGCGCCGCCATGGGAACAGTTATTGAAGACAACTACATTGAAAATCCGGAATTTGCATTAAAATGCATGAATAAAGTGATTAAAGCGGCAATTAAAAACGACCTCTATATAATAATCGACTGGCATACTTATTATCCACAAAAAAAAGAAGCAAAAGCATTTTTCTCAATGATGGCACAGAAATACGGAAAATATCCTCATATTATTTATGAAATATACAACGAACCTATGGAAGACAGTTGGGAAAGTGTGAAAGAATATGCAACTGATATTATCTCTGAAATACGTAAATATGATCCTGATAATATCATTCTTGTAGGCAGCCCACACTGGGACCAAGACTTACACCTGGTAGCAGAAAGTCCTTTAGAAGGATTCAATAATATAATGTATACCCTCCATTTCTATGCCGCCACTCATAAACAAGAGTTACGGGATAGAGCTGAAGCAGCATGGGAAAAAGGAATTCCCATTTTTGTGTCTGAATGTGCAGGCATGGAATGTACTGGCGATGGCCCATTAGATATACCAGAATGGACTCGTTGGGTAGAATGGCTGGAAAGCAAAAAGATCAGCTGGGTTAACTGGTCCATTTCAGACAAGAACGAAACTTGCTCCATGATTCTTCCGCGAGCAAACAAAAACGGAGGATGGGACGAGTCTTTAATAAAACCTGCAGGACGTCAAAGCCGTAAGTTTATCCGACAATACAACTCACATATTTATAAAAATAAAGAATGATAAAATAATATCAGTTTTAGGCAAATAACGTCAATAATTTACATTCCTTATTTACTAGCTTTGCATCAATAATAAATGTACGAGATTTTATACTAAAGTTAATTTTAAATTTGATAAAAATGAAAAAGAATCTCTTTTCTTTTCCCCGCTCAAAAGTGCGGATGCTAAAAGGATCAAAAAGGAGTCTGGCTCTTTTTGATTATGTTCTGGATGATAAATACAGCTGCATCAGCAGCAGGTATTGAAATTAAAGGTACTGTAACAGACAGTAAAGGTGAACCTCTTCCCGGAGTTAATATTGTTGAGTTAGGAGTTAAAAAAAACAATGGTACCATCAGTGATTTAAATGGTAAATATACTATAACAGTAGAAAGCCAAAAATCTGTTCTTCAGTATACTTTTATCGGTTATAAAACAACAGAAGTCACTGTAGGAAACCGTAAAACAATCAATGTTTCACTCAAAGATGATACTCAATCTTTGGATGAAGTAGTAGTTATCGGCTATGGTACAATGAGGAAAAAAGATTTATCCGGAGCCGTTGCTTCTATTAAAAGTGATGACTTGATGCTTGGTAACCCGACCAGCATTTCCCAAGCCCTACAAGGTAAATTAGCTGGTGTACAAGTAAACCAGAGTGATGGTGCTCCCGGTTCAGGTGTAAGTATCACCATACGTGGTGCTAACTCATTCTCTACAAATTCACAACCACTTTACATTGTCGACGGTATTCCGTTTGAGGTAGGAGATACTCCAAGCAGTAAAGCCAACGAGGGCAACAACTCCACCACTAATCCTCTGTCATTGATCAACCCTAATGACATCGAATCAATCGACATTTTAAAGGATGCTTCTGCAACAGCCATTTACGGTTCTCGCGGAGCGAATGGTGTCGTATTGATTACCACTAAAAGAGGTCGTGCCGGAGACGCTAAAGTTGAGTTCTCGGCCAATTTCGGACTTTCCAAAATAGCCAAAATGGTTAAAATGCTGGATGCTTACACCTATGCTAATTATGTAAATGAGGGTGTAATCAATGGAGCTGCTTATGACAATCTTCCTTATTCATACCTTCCTTATCGTGGTAAATGGAACTACCGTCGCGACGAGAACGATAAAATCGTTCCCAACTCCGGTAAATACTATGCTTCACCGGAAGATTATCTCAATCCGGGTTATCGCGAAGACGAATACGGCAATAAAGAATGGGTAGAGGGCACCAACTGGATGGACGAGATCTTACAAGATGCATTAACACAAGAATACAATCTTAGTGTATCAGGAGGAAATGAAAAGAGCAACTATGCATTTTCAGGCAACTATACAGACCAGACAGGTATTATCAAGAATTCTGGTTATGAACGCTTTGCTGTTCGTGCCAATATCGGAAGCCATGTGAAACCCTGGTTAAATACGGGACTAAATATCAACTTCACCCGTTCGTTAACTAAGTTTGCCAAGTCAAATTCTTATGATTATAGCATCATCCGTTCTGCCATGCTTTATTTACCGACATTATATGTAGGAGACAAGACAGAAGATGATTCTTATGCATGGTTGTCAGCCAATCCACGTACATACGTTAATACAGCTAAAGATGAGCTGAAGTCAATCAATGTATTTACTTCTGCGTTTGCCGAGATTAAAATCCTCGACTGTTTGAAATTCCGTCAGAATCTAGGTATCAGTTATTCAGTAAACGATCGTGCAAGTTACTACAATCGTGAAACAGGAGAAGGTAAAGCATCTAACGGACGTGCTGGTAAGAGTGATAATTTCTGGCAAAACTTAACAGCAGAATCATTGATTACTTTCGATAAGACACTTAATAAGTTACATCATCTCAATGTAGTAGCCGGTTTCACTTACGAAAAATCGGACTGGGGTGGAAAAACAATGAATGCATCCAACTTCCCGACTGACATCACACAAGACTTCGATATGAGTCAGGCATTAAATATTGAAACACCGGCCAGCTATCGAGGACAAGCAGTTCTAGTCTCTTTATTAGGACGTGCCAACTACACATTCAAGGATCGTTATATTTTCACAGCATCATTCCGTCGTGACGGTTCAAGTCGTTTCGCTCCGGGAAATAAATTCGCGAACTTCGCTTCAGGAGCAGTAGCATGGACCATATCGGAAGAAGAATTCATCAAAAACCTGAATATATTCAGTAACTTAAAGTTGCGACTCAGCTACGGTCAACTGGTAATCAAGCTATCAGCAGTTATCAGACTATCGCTTCACTTGCACCATCCAATTACCCTCTGGACGGAACATTAAGCAGCGGATTTGCAGGACAAACTTACAAAGGTCCTTTGAATGATAAACTCAAATGGGAAACAACCGATCAATATAATGTCGGACTCGACATGGGATTCTGGAATAACAGAATTAGTTTATCCGCTAACTATTATTACAAGAAAACCAATGACCTGCTACAAAATGTATCTATACCGAACAGTACTGGTTATACTACAATGTGGACGAATTTCGGCCATGTAAAAAACAAAGGACTTGAACTAACTGGTAAAATCATTGCATTAGATAAAAAAGACTGGACTAGACTTCGACGGCAACATCTCTTTTAATAAAAATGAAATCGGAGGTTTAACAGCTGACCAATATGCTAACCAATTATGGTATAGTGCCAAAGAAGTATTTCTGCAAAGAAACGGACTACCTATCGGAACAATCTTCGGCTATATAGAAGACGGCTTCTATGATAATATAGCAGAAGTCCGTGCAGATCCAATATATGCTAAAGCATCTGATGATGAGGCTCGCAGAATGATCGGTGAAATCAAATATCTGGACAAAAACAATGACGGAAAAATAACGTCAGAAGACCGCGCCATCATCGGTGATACCAATCCTGATTTTATTTATGGTTTGAACGCCAATTTGCGATGGAAAAATCTGACTTTGGGATTGTTCTTCCAAGGAACTCATGGAAATGATATTTTTAACGGAAACTTGACTAATATCGGAATGAGCAGTATTGCAAACATCACTCAAGATGCTTATGATTCACGCTGGACACCAGAGAATGCAGCTAACGCCAGATGGCCTCGCGTCACTACTGCAATGACTCGTGACATGAAACTCTCCGATCGTTATGTAGAAGATGGTTCTTACTTCAGACTAAAAACGATCAACTTAAACTACAATTTCGGTTCAGTCATAAAAGGTATTAGCAATTTGTCTGTTTTCGGTACAGTAACAAACGTATTCACGATTACAGGTTATAGTTGGTTTGATCCGGATGTAAACGCCTTTGGTTCTGACGCTTCCAGAAGAGGAGTTGATATTTTCTCATATCCAAGCAGCAGAACATATTCAATAGGTTTTAAATTAACGTTATAATCTCAAGAAATAATGAAAAAGAAAAATATATTCATATATCTGATGGCATCCAGCTCCTATTATCCGGAGCAGTAATGACATCATGCGAAAGTATGATCGAAGAAAAGCCTTTCGACTTCATTGTCCCTGAAGATGTTGAGGATTCTGATAACGGTGCCGACATGTGGGTAACAGGAGTATATAACACATTACACGAAGCCATGTTCAGATACGGTAGTTTCCCACGTCCGCTGGATTATGACTGTGACTATATTTCCGGTGCAGTATGGCAGTTCAGCCAATTTGGAAGTGGTAACTTCCAGGGAGGTGACGGACAAGCCGATGTACTTTGGACCGGAATGTACTCTTTGATTAACCGGGCAAATATAGCGGTTTCTGAAATCAACAAGATGCAAAATGTATCGGAAGAATTTAAAAAGAATGCATTAGGAGAATGCTATTTTCTTAAAGCATGGGCATATTTCTATCTGGTACGTGCTTATGGAGCTATCCCTATTTATTCCGTCAGTGTAAACGAATCCGGGCAATATACTAATAATCCGCGCATTCCAATTGCACAAGTATACACGGAAACAATCATACCTTTGCTTAAAGACGCCAAAGATATGATTTATAAAAATTCGGACAATGGATTTAAACCCGGAAGAGTCTGTGCTGCAACTGCGGCAGGTTTGTTAGCCAAAGTATATGCGACTATCGGCTCTGCGTCCATGGCTACCGGAGAACAAATAACAGTAAAAACCGGCGCACCGTTTGTCATGCAGAATGTAAACGGCACTATGACCAAAGTATATACAGAACCTGTTCCGACAACATTCTCCAAGGATCAAGTTGCCGGTTACGAAAGCTTTTCCTCTCAAGAATATTATAGACTGGCCTACGAAATTGCAGGAGATATAATAGGAGGAGAATATGGAATACACAAACTTGAGGACTATGATTTGGTTTGGTCTCCTTCCGGCAAGACTTGTAGCGAACATTTATTCAGCTTACAAACTAAGTCCGGTGATGAATTATACGGTACATTATTCAGCTCGCACTACTGTGGCAGACTCAATGCAGCAGGAAATATAGACAATAGCTTAACGGTAGGATGTAGAAAACACTGGTATCTATTATTTGAAGAAAAAGACTACCGCGTGGACAAGGGAGTGTTGCATTGTTGGATACGTCAGAACTCTGATACAAGTTGGGGGGGTGGTTCATACTATCCGAACTTTGGGAAATGGCAACGTATGGTTGAAGCCAAAGAACCTCCGTTCGATAATCCTAAAGTAACCTCCGGATGGAGATGTGATGAAGGAGGATCAGAACAGTTCTTCGCTTTCACGACCAAATATTCACAACAAATAGCCGATCAGACTCAACCTCGAACAGATGCCAATTACCCATTTTTACGTTATGCTGATGTTGTTCTAATTTTTGCAGAAGCAGCTAATGAATTAAATGGTCCGACAAAAGAATCGGTAGACGCTTTAAATGATGTCCGCACCCGTAGTAACGCAACAGGTAAAGAACTGGCAAACTTTACAGATAAAACCAGCCTGCGTTCTGCAATCCTTGAAGAACGTGCAATGGAATTAGCCTTGGAAGGCGATCGTCGTTGGGATTTAATACGTTGGGGAATTTATTTGCAGGCAATGAATGCTCTAGGCGGAATGGATGAAGCCAATAACGTAAAACAACGTTCCAGTAAACATCTGCTATTCCCGATTCCGACTCTTGAAATCCTGACGAACCAAGGAATTAATGAGAATAATCCTGGCTGGGATTAATCACTTATAACCATGTAATAAAACAGATTATGAAGAAAATAAAATATTTTGCAATAATCGCAGCATCCATATTTGCTTTAACATCCTGTACGGATATTGTTGAAGTCGACGATCTGAAAGCCAAAGAAAACAAACCGTCAACAGGTGCTCCGACTGTAGACAAAGTTGTTTTGGCAACAGATGCTGAATTTCCCATTGAGGGAGCGAATTTCGAACAAGTAGTACGAATTGAGGGAACAAATCTCGGAGACATCACCTCTCTAAAATTCAATGATATCGAAGTGGACAGCAAGGAGGTATATTCGACCTACGATATGCTTCTCGCACCTATTCCCCGTGCACTTCCTAAAGAAGTGACCAACACGATTTATATTACAACCAAACACGGAGAACTAAGTATTCCTTTTGTTGTTTCCATCCCTGATTTAACAATCAATGGACTCAAGAATGAATTTACCCAACCAGGAGATACGACAGTTATTACAGGTGACAACTTTGACCTTTACGGTATTACAATCGAAGAAGCAATTGTTAATCTAGGTAATTTACCGGTAAATGTAATCGATGCCACTCGTACAGAACTAACAATAGAAATCCCGGCAAATGCCACTCCGAAATCTACCCTTACTATAAAAGGAGCCAATATGGATGAAGCATACAAGCTCACATACATGGATCCGGGAGTATCTCAACTTTTTGATTTCAATAATTGGCCGGGAAGCGGTGCTTTTACACATTCCAGCCAATTCCCTGATGCCCCGAAAAATTTCTTATGTGACGGCACATTAGAAGGACAACCGGAACCATTAGTAGAAGGAGGAAAATATATTCGATTCAATAATTCCGTGAAAGCTTGGGGATGGATGGTTATGTGGGCCGGATATATTACTGTACCAGCAGAAGTAGCCGCAGATCTTTCATCATACGATTTAAGATTTGAAATCTGTACTGGAGCTAAATTCCCGATATCAGCCCAAGCGCGTATCATCTTAGGAGATTATGGATGGTATCCTTCCAAAGGAGGAATTCCGGTCAATACTTATGGCGGATGGCAAACAGTACGGATCAGTGCTGACACAGAATCATTGTTGCCCAGTTCCATCGATCCCAGTACCAACACAGCTTTCAAAATCATATTCTCTCCTGAATCTGCACAGGATTTTGATTTAAGTATGTGTAATTTCAGATTTGTTCATAAGTAAAAATAAAAAAGGGAACGCTTTAATATGGGCGTTCCCTCATAATCAAAAAGATTCGATTTATGCTAAAAGACTTATTTTCATTAGTAACGATTGTAGCACTTCTATTTTCATCTTGTTCCAAATCAGACGAAGAAGAAAATAGTGATGAGCCTCAACCAACCAAACAAACAGCTTATTTTGGAGTTAACCTGTCAGGAGCTGAATTTGGGAATGTGTATCCGGGGGTGGATGGTACCCACTATGGTTATCCCACAGAAAAAGATTTGGATTACTTTAAAGCCAAAGGCCTTTATCTGGTACGTTTTCCTTTTCGTTGGGAACGTATACAACCCACAATGAATGGGGAATTAAATGCAACAGAGCTGGCAAAAATGAAGAAATTCGTCAAAGCCGCTGAAGATAGAAACATACAGATACTTCTGGATATGCATAACTTTGGAAGATATTGTGTATATTGCGACGGTCAAAGTTCACAAAATAATCAATATGCAATCATTGGTAATGCACGATGCACTGTTGACAATTTCTGTGACGTATGGAAGAAACTGGCAAAAGAGTTTAAAGACTATAAAAATATCTGGGGTTACGACATCATGAATGAGCCTACGAAATGCTGGCGTCGACACCATGGGTTAACATAGCCCAAGCCTGCATTAATGCCATCCGCACTATAGATACTAAAACGACCATCATAGTTAGCGGAGACGAATTCAGCTCTGCCAGACGATGGAAAGAATGCAGTGACAATCTGAAAACTCTTACAGATCCAAGTAATAACCTGATATTCCAGGCACATATATATTTCGATTCGGATTCTTCCGGAAACTATAATAAAGGATATGATGAAGATGGTGCAACCGTTCAAACAGGGGTGGCTCGTTTGAAACCTTTTGTTGACTGGCTGAAAGAAAATAATAAACGTGGATTCGTTGGTGAATATGGTATACCTGATACTGACGGCCGTTGGATGGATATTCTTGATGCAGCACTTAAATATCTACAAGAAAATGGAATAAACGGAACTTACTGGTCTGCCGGTCCACGATGGGGTGATTATCCCTTATCTGTCCAACCGACCAATAATTACACACAGGATCGTCCGCAATTAAGCACGCTCCTGAAATATAAAAGTACACAACAATAATCAGAATAAATACTGTCCATGAGAACTCGAATCATCACTATTATCACTTTACTGCTATCCACTCCAATGGTTATTGCACAAAAATCAATGGATGAGATAGACAGAGAAAGCTTTGCAGCAAAGCTATCTCCAATGGAAGTAAAAGGTATACAGATGACTGAAACAGGAAATATTCCTCTTGTCAGAGATACTCCTGCAAACATCTTTTTGGACGGAACCTGGCAACTGGCAGAAGGAGGAACTGAAAAAGAACGTTTACACACTATCTGGACAGATCAAATACCTGCCCATGTGCCTGGTAGTATTCACACCGCATTAGTAGAAAATGGAATCATACCCGATCCATACATCGGACAGAATGACTCTATTGCAGAAAAACAATCTTACAAGACATGGTGGATGAAGCGGGAGTTCGAACTAGACTCCCCCTCATCTCACTGTATATTATCTTTTGGCGGAATTGCTAACAAATGTACAATATGGCTCAATGGAAAACTTTTAGGAACACACGAAGGTATGTTCGGAGGGCCCGATTTTTCAATAGGTAACTATTTAAAGAATAAAAACACTCTCATAGTAAAACTAGAAGCCATCCCTCAAATGTTTCTGGGCAACTGGCTCCCAACGCAAATGAAAGTTGGAAATATACAGTTGTATTCAATTGCGTTTATGGATGGCATTATGCACAAATCCCATCATTAGGAATCTGGCGTAGTGTTCAATTAAAAGAACAAGCGCAGTAGAAATAGAATCACCCTTCATCGCTACTCGTTCGCTCGATGGTCAAATGCGCTTAACTCTTGATCTGCATAAAAAATCATCTCCATTAAAAGGAGTATTATATGCAGAAGTATCTCCCAAGAACTTCAAAGGAATAACACAATATTATCGTTTCGACATAAATAGTCAGAAAAAACAGGAAACTTTATCTTTAGACTTTCAAATCAAAGATCCGCATCTTTGGTGGCCCAATGACAGAGGAGAACAATCACTATACGACCTCAACCTATTCTTCGTTCCACAAAAAGGGAAGACAGCCCATATAAAAACGTCGTTCGGTATACGGACTATTGAGATGAGACCATTAATTGATGGTGCTAAAGAAGATTATTATAACTGGACATTCGTCATCAATGGCAAGCCGATGTTCATAAAAGGAACAGGCTGGTGCACTATGGATGCATTAATGGACTTCTCAAGAAATAAATACGAGCATTTGCTCCAGATAGCCCAAAGCCAGCACATACAAATGTTAAGAGCCTGGGGAGGAGGAATGCCCGAAACCGATGATTTTTACGAATTATGCGATAAATATGGTATTTTAGTCATGCAAGAATGGCCAACGGCCTGGAATAGCCATAACACGCAACCGTACACTATCCTGCAAGAAACAGTGGAAAGAAATACCAAACGATTAAGAAATCACCCTTCTCTTATTATGTGGGGAGCAGGGAATGAATCAGATAAACCATTCGGACCTGCAATTGACATGATGGGACGACTTAGTATAGAACTTGACGGAACACGTCCCTTCCATCGTGGGGAAGCCTGGGGAGGCAGCCTGCACAATTACAACTGCTGGTGGGACGATGCTCATCTTAATCACAATTTGAATATGACCGCTCCTTTTGGGGAGAATTTGGGATAGCATCATTGCCTCACATCGAGACAGTGCGTAGATATTTGGACGAGGAAAAAGAAGTGTGGCCTCCCCAAAGGAGCGGTAATTTCACGCACCACACTCCTATCTTCGGAACGATGAGAGAAATAGAGAAACTTACTCAATATTCCGGTTATTTTATGCCGAAGGACTCGCTGGCTTCTTTCATACTCGGGTCACAGTTAGCACAAGTAGTAGGAGTACGCCATACATTAGAACGGGCACGCACATTATGGCCTCATACTACCGGAGCACTTTATTATAAGATGAACGATAACTATCCTGGTGTATCATGGTCATGTGTAGACTATTATGGTATCATAAAACCCGTTCACTATTTTGTGCAAAAGTCTTTTGCCCCGTTAGCAGCAGTCATGCTATTTGACCGCAGCAACCTTGCCAGTCAAGAAGTCAGTCTTCCTGTCTATCTACTTGATGACTGCCAAACATTAGAGAAAGAACCTTATCAAGTCAAAGTGTCTATATACAATGCATTACTAGATACTGTTGCCACCCATACTTTCAACGGTATCGGCGATGATAATGTCGTCAAAAAACTAGGAGAAATAAATCTGAATAGAGAACAAACCAAATCGACCATGCTATTCTTTGTTCTGGACATAATCAAAGATAACAAAAACATATATCGGAATTATTACTTTACCAATTACGAAGTACGTCCGGGCTCCATCGTATCAATGCCCCAAACAGAAATTAAAATGGAACGCACAGGTAATATGGTGACTTTAACAAATACAGGAAAGCACCCTGCTATCGGAGTACACGTAGAAGTACCAGAAAAAATGGACCAACTTATCGTTTCGGAGAACTATATATGGCTTAACCCACAGGAATCAAAAATATTAAAAATAAATTTGGAATCTCCAGTTATTGTAAAAGGCTGGAATCTTCAATCACCCTATTAAACAGAACATTATGAAAAAAGTTTTTATTTCGGCTTTTCTACTACTTAGCTTCTTACTCTAAATGGATGTAAAAGTAATCAACCTCCGGTAAAAGAGACAGGTGAACCTTACGGAGTAAACTTGGCATGCGCGGACTTCGGTTCATCTTTCCCCGGTGAGTATAATAAAGACTATACCTACCCGACAGATCAAGACCTCGAATATTGGCAAAAGAAAGGGCTGAAACTTATCCGGTTACCATTCAAATGGGAACGGCTACAACTTGACTTAAAAGGACCGCTAAACCAGCATGACCTCAATAAAATGAAAGAATTGGTCAGAGCAGCAGAGAAACGCGACATGGTGGTTATTCTTGACTTACATAATTACTGTCGCCGCTTCATGAACAACGAACATACCCTCATTGGAAACAACGGATTAACAATCGAAGACCTGGCTTCTTTCTGGCAAGCTATCGCTAAAGAATTCTCCACTTTTAAAAACATATATGGTTACGGGCTAATGAACGAACCACATGATCTGGCCCCGGAAACCAAGTGGTTCGACATGGCACAAGCGTCCATCAATGCCATACGAGAAGTCGACACAAATACGCTTATTATGGTAGGCGGCAACGACTGGTCATCAGCAGAGCGTTGGATCGAGCAGAGTGATACACTCAAATTCTTAAAAGACCCGGCTAATAACCTTGCTTTTGAAGCTCATGTATATTTTGACAAGGATGCATCCGGTACGTACAAATATTCATACGAAGAGGAAGAATGTTATCCGGAGAAAGGAATCGACCGGGTAAAACCATTTGTAGAATGGATTAAACAGAATAAATTCCATGGTTTTATCGGAGAATATGGAATCCCCGACAATGATCCCCGTTGGAATGAAACCCTCGACTTATTCTTGGGATATTTACAAGAAAATGGAATCAATGGTACATATTGGGCTGCGGGTCCGTGGTGGGATACCTATTTCATGGCAATCACCCCCAAAGACGGAAAAGACAGACCGCAAATGCCTATCATTGAGAAATATACAAGTACCTTAAAAAAATAGAATTATGTTCAAACGATTCTCATCTGCTATATTTTATTCATGTTTTGTATAACTGGAACTTCCGCCCAAGAAGACCGGTGGACAGGAAACGCCACGAATCTATCCAAAGGAAACTTAAGAGTAAATTCTTCAGGACGTTACCTAGAATACAGTGACGGAACTCCTTTTCTCTACATGGGAGATACAGCATGGGAACTCATCAGCCGCTTAAATGACAAAGAGACTGAACTATATTTGGAGAATCGCAGAGAAAAAGGATTTACCGTCATACAAACGGTAATCCTGGATGAATTAGATGATATGGATGTTTCATCTAACGGAGAACCTAAGTTAATTGACGGCAATATTGACAAGCCCGCTCCCGGCTATTTCACTCATGTAGACAAAGTTATTTCTCTGGCAGCAGCCAAAGGTTTATACATAGCTCTATTACCAACCTGGGGAGATAAGGTAGACAAACAATGGGGAAAAGGACCGGAGATTTTTACACCGGAAAATGCATATAGATACGGCAAATGGTTAGGAGAACGTTATATGAACGCACCCAATCTGATATGGATAATAGGAGGTGATCGAAGTGGAGACGGAAAAAACTTTGCCATTTGGAATGCATTAGCAACCGGTATTAAAAGTGTAGACAAAAACCATTTGATGACCTATCATCCTCATGGAGAGCACTCATCCTCGTTCTGGTTTCACAATGCTTCGTGGCTGGATTTTAATATGTGTCAATCCGGACACGCACAACAAGATTTCGCAATCTATCAACGTCTGCTTTTGCCCGATTTAAAAAAGGAACCACACAAGCCATGCATGGACGGAGAACCCCGATATGAAAATATTCCGATCAATTTCAAAAAAGAAAATGGAAGATTTGGAGATGATGATATCCGCCATACACTTTACCAAAGTATGTTCAGCGGAGCTTGTGGATATACATACGGCTGTAATGATATATGGCAGATGTTTGATACCGGACGTGAGCCTAAATGTGACGCCGACACTCCATGGTACCAATCAATGGATAAACAAGGAGCATGGGACTTAATTCACTTTCGCAGATTATGGGAAAAATTTGACTTTACTCAAGGAAAAAACCAACAAACCATCTTTGGCAATATACCTTTAGAAAATAAAAACTATCCCGTAGCATTCGGCAACAAAGACTACTTATTAGTATATTTTCCACAAGGTGGAGAGAGAACGATTTATTTGCCTTCAATGAAGGCATCCAAACGGTCTTTAAAGTGGATGAATCCTCGCAATGGAAGAATCACATTCCATCAAAATACAACAGCAGATACCATTCCCGTATCCTCTCCACAAAGGGAAAAGGAAATGACTGGGTTTTAATTATAGAATAATTAACCGAGAAAAATAACTATAGAATATGAAAAGTAATAGATTAGAAGAGCTAACACAAAATTATGAAGCTCTTATCAACCGAAAAAATGAGATATGTAACAATAGCAACGGTATATATAAACGTTACTACCACCCTGTATTAACAGCAGAACATGCACCACTCATCTGGAAGTATGATTTTGATGAAAAACAAAACCCATTCATGGAAGAAAGAATTGGTATCAACGCTGTAATGAATACGGGAGCCATCAAGATCAATCATAAATACTATCTTGTGGCGCGTGTGGAAGGAGCAGACCGAAAATCATTCTTTGCAGTAGCAGAAAGTAATAGTCCCGTAGACGGATTTCGTTTTTGGGATTATCCGATAGAAATGCCGGAGACAGACATTCCTGATACCAATATGTACGATATGCGCCTGACCGCACATGAAGATGGATGGATTTATGGCATTTTTTGTGCGGAACGCAAAGATACAAACGCTCCAGCCGGTGATTTATCTTCCGCAGTAGCCGTTGCAGGTATTGCACGAACAAAAGACCTAAAAACATGGCAACGCTTGCCGGATCTGAAATCTCCGAGCCAGCAACGTAACGTAGTGCTTCATCCGGAATTTGTGAATGGGAAGTATGCCCTGTATACCCGCCCTCAAGATGGTTTTATTGACGCCGGCAATGGAGGAGGTATCGGATGGGCACTCATAGATGACATCTGTCATGCCGAAATAAAAGAGGAAAAAATCATCAATAAACGGTTTTATCATACGATCAAGGAGGTAAAAAATGGAGAAGGGCCACACCCCATTAAAACTCCACAAGGATGGTTACATTTAGCACATGGTGTAAGAGGATGCGCAGCCGGATTACGCTATGTATTATACTTATACATGACTTCTTTAGAAGATCCGACAGAAATTATAGCTGAACCTGCAGGTTATTTCATGGCCCCTATAGGAGAAGAAAGAATCGGTGATGTATCGAATGTATTATTCTCAAACGGATGGATTGAAGATGATAACGGAAAAATTTATATCTATTATGCGTCTTCGGACACCCGTCTTCATGTAGCCGAATCAACAGTAAGCCAGCTTGTAGATTATTGTCTGCACACACCAACCGACGGTTTCCGTTCTATAGAATCTGTGAAGCGGATCATTACTATGGTAAACCACAATAAACAATACCTGAAACAATAAATACATCACCATGGAAAACATAAAACTAAGAGAAAAAATCGGGTATGGATTAGGAGATGCTGCTTCTTCCATGTTTTGGAAGTTATTCACAATGTATCTGCTATTCTTCTACACAGACGTGGTAGGTATCTCTTCGGCAGTGGTAGGAACAATGTTCCTTATCACACGCATTTGGGACACTTTCCTCGATCCGTTTGTCGGAATATTAGGCGACCGGACAAACTCACGCTGGGGTAAATTCCGCCCCTACCTACTATGGATAGCCATACCATTCGGCATCTGTGGTATACTGACCTTCTCATCTTTTGGAGATAACATGACTACCAAAATAATATTTGCCTATGCCACATATACCCTTATGATGATGGTATATTCATTAATCAATGTTCCGTACGCATCTCTATTAGGAGTAATGTCTGCCAATCCACAAGTACGCACAGAGTTCTCCTCCTACCGCATGACATTTGCTTTTGGAGGAAGTATTCTGGTACTATTCCTCATTGAGCCACTGGTTGATATATTCAGTAAAATGAAGATAACGGAAAATATACCTGACATCGCTTTCGGCTGGCAGATGGCTGCAGTCGTATTTGCGATTATGGCTAGTGGAATGTTCTTATTAACTTTTCTATGGACAAAAGAAAGAGTGCAGCCCATAAAGGAAGAAAAAGGATCACTGAAAGAAGATCTGAAAGATCTGGGCAGAAACAAACCCTGGTGGATTCTTTTATGCGCAGGAATCATGGCATTAGTGTTCAATTCTCTTCGTGACGGTTCTGCTGTATTCTATTTCAAATATTATGTAGACAGCTCCGATACATTCTCTTTCTCATTCATGAATAGTGCCATTACTCTAATCACGATCTACTTGGTATTAGGACAAGCCGCCAATATCCTCGGAATCATGTTTGTGCCATCACTCACCAAAAGAATCGGTAAAAAGAAAACTTATTTTGTAGCAATGGTTGGCGCTACCATTCTAAGTGTTTTATTCTACTTCCTTCCTAAAGATTTTATCTGGGGAATTCTTTGTTTACAGGTCTTAATAAGTATCTGTGCGGGTATTATTTCTCCTTTATTATGGTCTATGTATGCAGATATATCAGACTATTCCGAATGGAAAACCGGAAGACGGGCAACCGGCCTGATATTCTCTTCTTCGTCCATGTCTCAAAAGTTCGGTTGGACAATCGGAGGTGCTTTGACCGGATGGCTACTGGCCTATTTCGGTTTCAAAGCAAATGTAATCCAATCCGACTTTGCTCAAACCGGCATTTGTATGATGATGAGTATCTTCCCGGCAATTGCCACCATGCTATCAGCATTCTTCATTTCACGTTATCCGTTAAATGAAAAAAGATTATATGAAATATCAACAGAACTCGAAGAGAGAAGAAAAAAGTAAATTCATCACTAACCAACTAACCAATATGGCTCATATTCCAATTCGGTCCTATTTATATTTACTATTGGGCACAACCCTATTCTCATGTGTACCTCAAGAGCTAAAACCGCCATTTGAATTAAAATGTGAGAATATACCCGTTCCTGTAGGAGTAGATACTCAAACTCCCAGACTCTCCTGGAAACTTCCGCTACTAGAGGAAGATAGTATCAACAGAGTTGAAATATGGCTATCAACAGACAGTACTCAATTATCAGGCAGACAGTCCGGTTATTGGAACAAATCCATCATAGGAGCTCCCATAAGAGTCTCCTATGATGGACAACCATTAGATTCATATACAACATATTATTGGAAAATAGGCTATCAAACCTCTTCCAAACAGAAAACTACATTTTCTCCAATATCCTCCTTCACAACAGGATGTTTATCACCCGACAACTGGAAAGGGAAATGGATTACTGACAAACATGACATCACATACCGTCCGGCACCCTATTATAGAAAGAGCTTCCAATTAGACAAAACAATCGAGCAAGCCTTACTCACTATTGCATCGGCAGGCCTGCATGAGCTCTCTATCAACGGGCAACGGGCAGGAAATCATTTCCTTGACCCTATGTATACACATTTCGACAAACGTATACTATCAGTCACTCATGATGTTACGTCATTACTATCTCTGGGTGAAAATGTAATAGGAGTACAACTGGGGAACGGCTGGTATAATCATCAATCCACAGCAGTATGGTTTTTCGACAAGGCTTCATGGAGAAACCGCCCTAAATTCACAGCACAACTCCATCTGCGTTACACAGATGGAACAACAGAATATCTGGGTACTGACTCAACCTGGCAAACAACTGACAGCCCGGTTATTTTCAACAGCATCTATACAGCCGAGCATTATGATGCACAGAAAGAATTAGCAGGCTGGGACTCCCCCGGATTCAACGCTACCGGATGGTATCATGCACAAGAAACCGAATCGCCTACGGAAACGATCAAATCACAAGTTATGCATCCGATTCGTGAAACGGCCCGCTATACAGCAACTCAATGTAAAAAAATAAATGACAGCTGCTACGTCTATCATTTCCCCCAAAACATTGCAGGTGTCACCGAGCTAAAAGTGAAAGGAAAAAAAGGAACAAAACTGCGCCTGAAACATGGGGAACTTTTAGACAAAAACGGTATGGTAAACATGGCAAATATAGATTATCACTACCGGCCGACAGACGACAGCGATCCTTTTCAAACAGACATCGTCATACTTAGCGGAAAGCAAGATAGATTCATGCCCAAATTCAACTACAAAGGTTTTCAGTTTGTAGAAGTCTCATCATCTGCCCCCATTCAATTATCCGACGAAAATCTTATTGCAGTAGAAATGCACAGTGATGTTCCGATCATCGGCTACTGGTCTTCGTCATCCGATCTGCTAAACAAAATATGGAAAGCCACTAACAGTTCCTATTTAGCCAACTTGTTCGGTTACCCGACTGACTGCTCAACGGGAAAAGAATGGCTGGACAGGAGATGCACATATTGCCATAGAAACAGGATTATACAATTTCGATGGTATCTCTATATATGAGAAATGGATGAACGACTTTTGTGATGAACAAAAAGACAACGGAGTCCTCCCATGTATCATCCCAACTTCTGTATGGGGCTATGATTGGGCCAACGGGGTCGACTGGACGAGTGCTGTCGCCATTATCCCCTGGGAAATTTATCGATTTTACGGAGATACCACATTACTCCGCCGCATGTACGGACCAATCAAAAAATATGTCTCCTATATAGAATCCATATCAACCAATCATCTTACAGACTGGGGACTGGGCGACTGGGTACCTGTACGCTCAAAAAGCAATATAACCTTGACTTCCTCTATCTATTATTATACGGACGTCTGTATTCTGGCCAAAGCAGCCAGACTTTTCGGATATGCCGAAGATGCCTCCTATTATAACACGCTGGCACAAAAAATAAAAGAGGCTATCAACACCAGTTTTCTCAATAAGGAAACAGGAATATATGCAGAGGGAACACAGACAGAACTTGCCATGCCATTATACTGGGGAATCGTTCCGGAAGAAGATAAAAAGAAAGTTGCTGCCAGACTACATGAATTGGTAGAAAAAGACGATTATCATCTGGACGTCGGTTTATTAGGAAGCAAGGCCCTACTTTCCGCCCTGTCAGATAACGGATATGCGGAAACAGCTTACAAAGTCGCATCACAAGACACCTATCCTTCCTGGGGGTACTGGATCAAACAAGGTGCTACAACTCTACATGAAAATTGGCGGACAGATGTCGTTATCGACAACTCATATAACCATATTATGTTCGGAGAAATAGGAGCATGGCTATACAAAGGACTGGGAGGAATTCAGATAGATGAAAAACATCCCGGATTCAAGCATATTTTGCTAAAACCTTTCTTTCCGGCAGACATGAATGAACTTACCATACGCTATAATACTCCCTATGGCTGGTTAAATATCAACTGGGTTCGTCAAACTAATGACTGCATCCGTTATACAATCGATATTCCGGCAGGCACTTCTGCAACATTTGTTCCTTTTACAATGCCAGAACCCCAAAAATCGATAACTTTACAAGCCGGAAAACATTCACTTGAACTTGATTTTATTCACCAATTAATCAATCAACGATAACTATGTACAAAAGAATCACCTTATTCACATTCATTTGCCTGCTCGCTTTAGCAGGAATAGCCCAAAATAAAGACACTTATACCATTTTATTATCCGGAGCATCTTTTGCCGAACCTAACAATAAGTGGTTTGAAATGGGATGTCGTGCCCTTCACGCCATCCCCATCAATCGGGCTGTAAGTGCAGAATCTATTGCTCACACTGCAAATAAAATGCTGGACGGCACTCTCTATACCCCGGAAGAGTTCGATAACATTGATGTATTTGTCTTGATGCAAGTACATGAAAAAGACGTATATAACGAAGCAAACTTAAAAGAGAACTACAAGGATTATAAAACTCCTTTTGATGCTTCCGACTATGCCGTTTGCTATGATTATGTCATCAAGCGCTACATATCAGACTGTTATAACCAGAAATTTAATCCAAAATCCAGATATTATAACACTCCTTATGGGAAACCTGCTTCTATTGTCTTATGTACTCATTGGCATGACAGTCGTCCGATATTCAACACTTCGGTCCGAAAACTGGCAGAAAAATGGGGATTCCCAGTAGTTGAATTCGACAGATACATCGGATTCTCCAAAAACCAGAAACATCCGGTTACAGGAAAACAATATAGCCTAATTTACACTGGGGATTCACAAGAGACTCATGGAGAAGTATTTGGATGGCATCCGCCACATGGAGAACATTCATTTATTCAACAGCGCATGGCTGCAATCTTTGCCGATACGCTTCGTAAGATATTGCTTCCCAAAGAATATATTAATGAATAATCACCAAATACTCATCGGATGAAAAAACTTCTATCATTAACAGTTTGCTTGTTATTTGTCCTATCACAAATAATGGCACAGCTTTCCGTACCTTCTTTCTTTTCAGACCACATGGTGCTGCAACGTGAGAAGCCAATCAATATATGGGGAACTGCCAGTGCCGGTGAGCGAATTAGCGTAACATTAGGAAATGCTCAAAAGAGTACCCGAACCGATAAAAATGGAAAATGGTCAGTCAGCCTGCCCCCTATGCAAGCCGGTGGACCGTATACTCTAAATGTAAAAAGCCTCAAGCAGACTTTATCATTTACAGATATTTTAATCGGTGAAGTATGGATTTGTAGCGGACAGTCAAATATGGAGTTTCGTCTGCGTAGCGCTAATCATGCTACCGAAGAAGTCGCAGCTGCCAATTACCCTCAAATCCGTTCATTCAACGTAATTCAAGAAATGGGGCACACTCCTAAAACCGACTTAAAAGGTAAATGGGAAGTATGTTCACCCGCCTCCGCTTCTGATTTTTCAGCTGTCGGCTATTTCTTTGCGCGTGAATTATACCAAAAACTCAATATTCCTATCGGATTCATCAACTCCTCATGGGGTGGTACGGACATCGAAACCTGGATGAGCATGGAAGTGATAGAGCATTTCCCGAAATATGAAAAATCATTAGCCCGTATGCGCTCTTCTGAATTCGAAGAATACATCAAGCACAGTGACAAAGTCAAAAAAGAATTCGAACAAGCCATCATAAACGAACCGGGAGAAAAAGAGAAATGGTATTTAGAAAACACCCCTACAGAAAACTGGAAGGAACATATTGTTCCGTCATTATGGTCAAATGAAGAGTTATCCGGTATAGATGGAGTTGTATGGTTTACTTATCAGTTTTCCATACCGGCCAACTGTTTAGGACAGGATGCAGAATTGAGTCTCGGTACTATCGATGACGATGACATTACCTGGGTTAACGGACATGAAGTAGGACGAACGGTAGGATATGACCTGAAACGTTTATACAAGATCCCGGCAGAAGTATTAAAGGAACAGAATACCATCACTATTAAAATATCCGACTATCGTGGAGGAGGTGGTCTATATGGTCCTAAAGATGAAGTATACCTGAAAATCAACAACCGAATTTTCCCTTTGTGTGATAATTGGAAGTATAAAGTTGCAGTATCGAGTGCACAATATGATTATGTAGAATATGGTCCTAACGCTTTTCCTTCTTTGCTGTTCAACGCAATGATTCATCCGCTGGTAGGTTTGGGGATGAAAGGGGTAATCTGGTATCAGGGAGAAAACAATGCCGCCCGCGCCAACGAATACATTGATTTATTTCCGGCTTTAATTAAAGACTGGAGAAGCAGATGGAATAACGAATTCCCATTTTATTGGTTCAATTAGCAAACTTCATGTCTCCGGCCAAGCAGCCTTCCGAAAGTCATTGGGCAAACCTGCGGGATACACAGTCGAAGACACTGGCCTTACCACATACAGGACAGGCCGTCATTATAGACATCGGTGAAGAAAATGACATACATCCCCGCAACAAACAAGATGTAGGTAAACGACTTGCTTTGCATGCTCTCCACAATGATTACGGATATAACTCTATTGTTTGCACCGGCCCGATATTCCAGTCGGTAAAAAGAATCGGAGATGCACTGGAGATCACCTTTAACGCTTGTGACGAGCAACTAGTAGCTCGTAATAAATATGGCTATTTATCAGGATTCGCCATTGCCGGCGCAGATGGAAAATACCAATGGGCACAGGCTAAAATCGAAAACAATAAAGTAATAGTATGGAATAAGGAAATACAGCAACCGGTCTCTGTACGATATGCTTGGGGAGATAATCCCGATGATGCTAACTTATACAACGCAGCCGGTTTACCTGCCTCGCCTTTCGAAGGACACATCAGCCAATAAACGGCCTACAAAAACAGAAAAAGAATACCGGCAATGAATGTATGATCATCATTTCCGGTATTTTTCATATTTACAGTCCACTCCCTAATCGTCCAGAGACGATATTTTCTCTTTCCGGCGCGTTGTAATTTAAAGATTATCACGTATCTTTGCCTGCTCAAATCATAAATACGAGATATGGCTATTACAATCAAAAAAGTCTCCACAAAGAGAGAACTTAAGAAATTTATCCGTTTCAATTACAGAATGTACAAGGGTAACCCTTACTCTGTGCCTGACCTCTATGACGACATGCTTAACACCTTCAACAAGAAGAAAAACGCAGCATTCGAATTCTGTGAAGCAGATTATTTCCTCGCATACCGGGACGATAAAATAGTAGGACGTGTAGCTGCAATCATCAACAATCAGGCGAACGAGAAGTGGGAATGTAAAAACGTTCGTTTCGGATGGATAGACTTCATCGACGATCCCGAAGTATCATCCGCACTTATCAAAACAGTGGAAGAATGGGGAAAAGAACGGGGTATGACTCATATTGCCGGTCCTCTCGGATTTACTGATTTCGATGCGGAAGGAATGTTAGTTGAAGGATTCGACCAACTTAGCACCATGGCTACTATCTACAACTACCCATACTATCCTGTACACATGGAAAAGTTAGGCTTCGAGAAAGACGCCGACTGGGTGGAATACAAAATCTACATACCGGATGCCATTCCCGACAAGCATAAACGTATCTCCGAACTGATCCAACGAAAATATAACCTCAAGATAAAGAAATATACTTCCGGAAGAAAAATAGCCAAAGACTACGGACAGAAGATTTTCGAGCTGATGAATGAAGCATACAGTCCTCTTTATGGCTATTCTCCGTTGACACAGCGGCAAATCGACCAATACGTGAAAATGTATCTGCCGATCCTTGACTTACGGATGGTTACACTGATTACTGATGCCAATGACGAACTGGTCTGTGTAGGTATCTCCATGCCATCTCTCGCCGAAGCTTTACAGAAATCACACGGGCGTCTGTTGCCACTCGGATGGTTCTATCTGTTAAAGGCACTATTTATGAAACGCCGTGCCAAAATGCTTGATCTGCTACTCGTTGCAGTGAAACCGGAATATCAAAACAAAGGTGTTAACGCTTTGTTATTTTCCGATTTAATTCCAGTTTATCAAAAATTAGGTTTTATCTTTGCGGAAAGCAACCCCGAACTGGAACTGAACGGAAAAGTTCAGGCACAATGGGATTACTTTGAGACTCAACAACATAAGCGCCGCCGTGCGTTCATCAAAGAGATAAAATAAAAAACAGCTATGGAAGAGAACGAATTGATACCTGTAGACAACAACAATGCAGTAGAGTACACTGACGACAACATCCGTCACCTAAGTGACATGGAACATGTACGCACACGCCCCGGTATGTATATCGGAAGGCTGGGCGACGGTGCACATGCCGAAGACGGAATCTATGTCCTCCTGAAAGAAGTAATTGACAACAGTATTGACGAGTTCAAAATGCAAGCCGGTAAGAAAATCGAGATTACCGTTGAAGAAAACCTCCGTGTCAGCGTACGTGACTACGGACGAGGCATCCCGCAGGGAAAACTCATCGAAGCCGTCAGCATGCTGAACACTGGTGGTAAGTACGACAGCAAAGCGTTTAAGAAAAGTGTCGGACTAAACGGTGTCGGTGTGAAAGCCGTCAATGCCTTGAGCTCCCGTTTTGAGGTACGCAGTTACCGCGATGGCAAAGTACGTATCGCCACTTTCTCAAAAGGAAACCTGCTGACCGACGAGACGCAGAATACCGAAGAAGAAAACGGAACTTACATCTTCTTCGAACCGGATAATACATTATTCCTGAATTACTGTTTCAAGCCTGAATTTATTGAGACAATGCTACGTAATTACACGTACCTCAATACCGGGCTTGCCATTATCTATAACGGACACCGTATCTTGTCGCGCAACGGCCTGGTAGACCTTTTGAACGACAATATGACGGCAACCGGACTTTACCCGATCATCACCTGAAAGGGGAAGACATCGAAATCGCCTTCACGCATACCGGACAATACGGAGAAGAATATTACTCCTTCGTCAACGGTCAGCATACTACCCAAGGAGGTACGCATCAGAGTGCTTTCAAGGAACACATCGCCCGCACCATCAAAGAGTTCTTCAACAAGAACATGGACTATACCGACATTCGTAACGGACTGGTTGCTGCCATTGCCGTCAATGTGGAAGAGCCTATCTTTGAGAGTCAGACGAAAACGAAGCTGGGTTCTACCAATATGGTTCCCGGCGGAGTGACAGTCAATAAATATGTAGGCGACTTTATCAAACAGGAAGTGGACAACTTCTTGCACAAGAATGCGGATGTAGCCGAAGCGATACAACAAAAGATCCAAGAATCCGAGAAAGAGCGTAAAGCCATTGCAGGTGTAACCAAACTTGCCCGTGAGCGTGCAAAGAAAGCGAACCTGCACAACCGCAAATTACGTGACTGCCGTATTCACCTCAACGACCCGAAAGGAAAAGGACTGGAAGAAGACTCCTGCATCTTTATCACCGAGGGGGACTCTGCAAGTGGTTCCATCACCAAAAGCCGTGATGTGAACACGCAAGCAGTGTTCAGTCTACGTGGTAAACCGCTGAATTCTTTCGGGTTAACTAAGAAAGTGGTCTACGAGAACGAAGAATTTAATCTGCTTCAGGCAGCCCTGAATATAGAAGATGGCTTGGACGGACTACGCTACAACAAAGTCATCGTAGCAACCGATGCCGATGTGGACGGTATGCATATCCGCCTGCTATTAATTACTTTCTTCCTGCAATTCTTCCCTGACCTTATAAAAAAAGGCCACGTATATATTCTGCAAACGCCTTTGTTCCGTGTACGCAATAAGAAAAAAACAATCTATTGTTATAGTGAAGAAGAGCGTGTCAATGCAATTAACGAACTAAGCCCGAATCCGGAGATCACGCGATTTAAAGGTTTAGGAGAGATTTCACCGGACGAGTTCAAGCATTTCATCGGTAAAGACATGCGTCTGGAGCAAGTTTCTTTGCGAAAGACGGATGCAGTGAAAGAACTACTTGAATTCTACATGGGTAAAAATACCATGGAACGACAGAACTTTATTATAGATAATCTGGTTATAGAAGAAGATTTGGCATCATGAGAAAAGCAATATTCCCGGGTACTTTTGACCCCTTCACCATCGGACATTATTCGGTAGTGGAACGTGCACTCACCTTTATGGACGAAATCGTGATAGGAATCGGTATCAATGAGAACAAGAATACATACTTTCCCATTGAGAAAAGAGAGGAAATGATTCGGGAACTTTACAAGGATGAGCCTCGTATAAAAGTGATGTCCTACGACTGTCTGACCATTGATTTTGCGCAGGAAGTAGGAGCCAGGTTTATTGTCCGCGGTATCCGTACAGTGAAAGATTTCGAGTATGAAGAAACGATTGCGGACATCAACCGCAAACTGGCAGGCATTGAAACCATCCTGCTCTTCACAGAACCGGAACTGACTTGCGTCAGCTCGACGATTGTACGCGAATTATTGACTTATAATAAAGATATCAGCCAGTTTATTCCCAAAGGAATGAGGATAAGTTGAGAGTTGAGAAGGATGCAGGCGTATCTGTGCCCGGTTGTTAATACTCGGCTATTAATATAAAGTAAGATTATGAATAAGATTAAAATATACGTCCTTTTGGCTTGCCTGTGGGCAGTATCAGCCTTACAGGCCCAAAATTTCGGTTCTGAAGCCATGCGCAAGCTACAAATGGCAGAGTTCGCAATCTCCCATTTCTATGTAGACAAAGTAGATGAAGACAAGTTGGTGGAAGAAGCCATCATCAAGATGCTGGCACAACTCGACCCGCACTCTACCTACTCGGACGCAGAAGAAGTGAAGAAAATGAACGAACCTCTTCAAGGTAACTTCGAAGGTATTGGAGTTCAGTTTCAGATGATTGAAGATACCCTGTTAGTAGTGCAACCCGTCAGCAACGGACCCTCCGAAAAAGTCGGCATCCTTGCCGGTGACCGTATTGTTGCGGTCAATGACAGCGCCATTGCCGGAGTGAAAATGAGTACGGAAGATATTATGAAGCGTCTTCGTGGTCCGAAAGGCTCTAAAGTCAACCTGACTATCGTTCGTCGTGGCGTGCAAGATCCTTTATTGTTCACTGTGAAAAGAGATAAAATACCTATCCTTAGCCTCGATGCTTCTTACATGATTCAGCCTAAAACAGGTTATATCCGCATCAACCGCTTCGGAGCAACCACTGCCGAAGAATTCAAGAAAGCAATGACAAGCCTTCAGAAACAAGGTATGAAGGACCTGATTCTCGACCTGCAAGGAAACGGAGGAGGTTACCTGAATGCAGCCATCGACCTTGCCAACGAATTCCTGGGGCAAAAAGAATTGATTGTCTACACGGAAGGACGGACTGCCAAACGCAGTGATTTCTACGCCAAAGGAAACGGAGATTTCCGTAATGGACGTCTTATCATCCTAGTAGATGAATATACGGCTTCCGCCAGCGAAATTGTCAGCGGTGCAGTGCAGGATTGGGATAGAGGAATTATCGTAGGACGCCGTTCTTTCGGCAAAGGATTGGTGCAACGCCCTATCGACCTGCCGGACGGCTCCATGATTCGTTTGACTATTGCGCGCTATTATACTCCATCGGGACGTTCCATCCAGAAACCGTACGACAGTACTGTCGATTACAACAAGGATCTGATAGAACGTTTCAACCACGGTGAACTGATGAATGCTGACAGTATTCACTTCCCTGATTCACTGAAAGCACAAACCAAGAAGCTAGGACGCACTGTTTATGGCGGAGGGGGTATCATGCCGGACTATTTCGTACCTATCGATACTACTCTTTATACGGATTATCACCGTAATCTGGTAGCTAAAGGAGCCGTGATTAAATTCACCATGCAGTTTATCGAAGGACACCGGAAAGAGTTGAAAAACAAATATAAAAAATTCGAATCGTTTGATGAAAAGTTCGTAGTCGATGATGATATGCTCGCTACTTTAAAAGAAATAGGAGAGAAAGAAGGAGTGAAATTCAATGAAGAACAATATCAGAAGTCGCTTCCCCTTATCAAGACGCAGCTTAAAGCACTGATAGCCCGTGACCTTTGGGATATGAACGAATATTTCCAGGTAATGAATACCACCAATGAGAGTATACAAAAGGCGCTGGAGATACTGAATTCGGATGAGTATCAGAAGAAGCTGAAACAGGGTATTCAGTAAACAATCATAAGACATCATTTTCAGTTCGGTGGACATATATACTCACTATAGTGAAAAAATATCTATCATAAGTATCATTCATTTTGATACTCTTCTCATTATCAAAGAAATAAGTATGATAGATAGCTTTTAAAAAAGGTATCTATCATACTTTTACCAGCAAAAACAGGTTATCTATCATCTACAAAATAGCCGAATAAAGGCCCTATATGCATAAGATAGCTTGTTTTTGTTGAATAGTTTAATTCTCCCCTGCCCTATATCTATCAGATAGAACAAGGCGTATAAATACCTCAAACAAGCAGAGATAGTTTGCTTTTCTCCCTGATATAGTTTATCTTTGTTACCGATATAGTTCATTCTTCATGGCCGTGGCGGATTCCTACCACGGCCGTGGAAGATACTACCACAGCATGAAGAGATCTCTCCACGGCCGTGGGAAACTAATGATAAAGGCACCGGAAGACAACTATCCCTATGCCTTAGTCCAAGAATAAAGGCAGGATAACTTATAAAAGCCGCTTGATAGCAAACAAACAACAGCTATATAACACCCTCCCCCTAAGTCCGAAGATGATCGATTAGCTTTGCAACAACAGAAAACAATGTCCTTATAGGCTTGCAACGGTAAATTAAAGGTACGTAGTAATGTATAAGGCAAAAAACAAATAAATAATGGCAATACAATTTGAATTGTACAAGACTCCCCGTCCCAAGGATGAGGAAGACAAAGAAGTGTATCACGCACGTGTAGTCAACTTCCAACACATTGACACAGACTATTTGGCAAAAGAAATCCAGATAGCAACTTCTCTAACTGAAGGGGATGTAAAGTCAGTTCTCGAATCCCTAAGTCATTTTATGGGGGATCGTCTTCGGGAAGGACAAAGCGTCCATCTGGATGGCATCGGTTATTTCCAGATAAAGCTGAATAGTCAAGAACCTATCACTTCGCCCAAACTAAAAGCGAATCAGATAAAACTCAAAGCCAACATCAGCTTTAAAGCGGACGTCAAACTGAAAAAGTCTGTCAGTGTTGTTCATGTGGAGCGAAGTAAACTGAAACCCCATTCGGCTGTCCTTTCAAATGACGAGATAGACAAATTGCTGACAAACTACTTCAAGAGCAACCCTGTATTAACCCGTCGCGACTTTCAAGGATTGTGCGGCTTTACCCCTACCACTGCCGCACGGCAAATCAAACGGCTGAAAGAGGAGGAGAAGAAGTTGAAGAATATCAATACTTATTATAATCCGATTTATGTGCCGATGCCAGGATATTATGGCAAGGCGGAGATGAAGACAGATGAATAAAAGGAACAAACATAATACAGAAATAAAATGAAATCAGAAGAAATAAAAGAGCTATTTAAGCAGTTTGAGAGCATTGTTTGCGAATACAACAAAGTGGAATGTTGGAGTGCGAGAGAACTTTATCCATTGTTAGGATATTCTCAATGGCGTAACTTCCTGTCTATCATAGAGAAAGTAAAAGATGCATGTAAAAATGCCGGAGAAAATATTGCATACCATTTTGCTGACGTCAGCAAAATGGTTATATTAGGTTCAGGCGCTGAAAGAGAAGTAGATAACATCTTTCTGACCCGTTATGCCTGCTATCTGGTAGCACAAAATGGAGATTCTCGAAAGCAAGAAATTGCCTTTGCTCAAAACTACTTTGCAATACAAACGCGCCGTGCAGAATTAGTAGAGCAACGTTTAATAGAATATGAACGTGTCCAAGCACGTACCAAACTAGCCGAGACAGAGAAACTTCTCTCGGGTGTTTTATATGAAAGAGGAGTTGACAATCAAGGATTCGCCATTATACGTTCCAAAGGAGATAAAGCACTGTTTCACATGGACACCAAAATGCTAAAACGTAAACTTGGCGTACCTGATAGCGACCATTGGCTGATTTTCTTCCGACCATCAGCATAAAAGCCAAAGACTTTGCCGCAGAAATGACCTCTGTGAATGTTCAGCAAAAAGACCTATACGGACAAACTGCCATTGAAAATGAACATGTTGACAATAATGTCGCAGTCAGAGATATGCTTGTTGGTAGAGGCATATTTCCTGAACAAATTCCTGCAAATGAAGATATTGCGGCAGGGGTATTTCTCTAAAGAAAAACGTTTTAACACATTCTTTATAAATCTGATTTATAATAAGGAGGGAGGAACCTATTAAAACAGAGCCTGTTAGGCAGCATCTATAAAAAGGATTTACAAGCAGCAGTCGTGCGAACTAAGTCATTCCCTCAATTCTTCAGTCATTGTTTTTAGTAATGACCTGCTGTCACTTAACGGCAAATCCGTAGCTAAATCCCAACTCATCATACCTTTCAGCTTCTGTTCCTTTGCATAACGGGTTTTGATACGAATGTTATCCTGACCGTCAAACACATAAGTATCTCCCTGATAGATCACTTCATTCTGTGCAGGACTCGTAACCAATCCATTCTGTACAAAATTGAAATAAGCCTCTGTCTTCTTTGAATTATCTTTGGTCACCCCATAAAAAGGAACTCCTGCTACCAGTTTTTCCCTCGGAATGCCATACTCCAATACCATCTGTATATCCGAACAATATTTCTCTATCGGAAAACGAACCGGTGAAGGACCATAGCACTGAAGTGAAATAAAATCAACAGCTTCAATAGCTTCCTTACTAATCTTATAACAAACAGGATGCAGAGATACACTGAAAAGATACTTGTCTCCCAACACTTCCCGCATCTTCAGGATAGCCAAACTATAATCTTTATATTCTTTCTCATTTTCCGCCCACTCAAAATCAAGATCAATGCCATCCAGTTTATTCTTTTCCAGTACAGTCTTTATGTTCTTTGCAAACGTCGTACGAGCGGCCTCATCGGCCACCATCGCTTTCCATTCGCCACTGGAAGCTCCCAAACGTATTTTCACTTTTGTACCTTTTACTTTTGCACGAACCGATTTAATCAAACCTTCCCAAGTGGTCACCCCTTTTCCCTGAAATACACGTGGATTCTCAAAAGACAATGATCCGTCTTTATTAGGATGAACATTCAAGAAAATAAGGTCGTCACTTGCCCGCAAGCTTTCTGTAGAGATACGACCACGGTTGTAAAAATTACCCCGCACATAAGAACTGACCATATAGTCTTGCTGTGCAAACAATGATAATCCAACAAACAAAAAAAAGAAGAATACAATTTTTCTTAGCATTAGCATAATGATTGATAATTAAAACGTTTAGATTGCAAAAATACGCATATCAAAGGGAAACAGATGATTCAAAAACAACTATAATACTTCCAAAATCAACATAAAGTTTCTATTCAGAAATTTACAACAGATAAATATTGAATTCTCTAACATCATCCAAAGGGATAAGAATAATATTTGCAGGTTTCTACTAAAACATAAATAAAAGAAAGAGTTCCATTTTCCGCAAAAAAAGCCTATCTTTGTTCCGTTAAGATAATAAATCACGCATAAAACTCATGCCAGGAGATTCATTTTGCATACAATATACCAACTGTACGGGAATGTCCAAAAAATGTTGAGAATATCCTTGTATATAGAAACTTACCTAAAGGAGAGCATATCCCCAAGGATAAGTGTACGCAGAATTGTATGCTTTTTATGATAAAGGGCGAATTACTTATCAATAGCGAAGAGCATCCCGGAATAACGTTACGCGAGAAACAAATTGTTTTGCAAGCTATTGGCTCCAAGGTCGAAATACTGGCACTGACAGATGTTGAATATGTTGTCTACTGGTTCAACGAACTGCCTTTGCTTTGCGAAGACCGATATAAGGAAATGATGGAACAGGCGGAAGCTCCTTTGACCTACACTCCACTGATTATGAGCGAAAGGCTTTACCACCTTGTCACCAGTATGCCCGAATTCCTCGCTGAAGAAAACCCTTGCAGCAAGTATATCGACTTAAAATGCAAAGAACTGGTTTTCTTGATTACCAACTTCTATCCGCTGCCCCAACTGGGTTCATTCTTCTATCCGATCAGCACTTATACGGAAAGTTTCCACTATTTCGTCATGCAGAATTACAGCAACGTGAAGAACGTGGAAGAATTTGCGCATCTGGGAGGATATACGACCACTACTTTCCGCCGCCTTTTCAAAAACCTCTATGGTGTGCCCGTATACGAATGGATACTGGAAAAGAAACGGGAAGGAATCCTGGAAGACCTGCAGCACACCAAAATGCGAATCACTGAAATCTGTAACAGATACGGATTCGACTCCCTGTCGCATTTCGCACACTTCTGTAAAGACTCTTTTGGCGATACCCCACGCGCTTTACGCAAAAAAGCAGCCGGTGGTGAGAAAATCGGAAAGGTACAATAAACAGTCCCATCCTACTAATGTGCCAATCAGTTGCACCATGCGCGCATACTGGCTGGCATATTGACACATTGGCGCATTGATCTATTATTAAAGAATTATTTCTTTAATTCCTTGCTCAATCAATCTATTTCCCCTATTTTTGCAGTCCGTAAGAGGTGTAAAACGTCGAAATTTTAGTTCTAACAATTAAATAATTTAAATTCAATCATTTATGTGGTTAAGTAATTCATCTGTAGGAAGGAAAGTGGTGATGAGCGTTACCGGTATCGCCCTTGTCCTGTTTCTAACATTTCACATGGCGATGAACTTGGTTGCAATCATCTCGGCTGATGGTTACAACATGATTTGTGAGTTCCTGGGAGCAAACTGGTATGCGTTAGTGGCTACCGCAGGACTAGCCGCTCTTTTTGTGATTCACATCATCTACGCATTCTGGCTGACAATGCAGAATCGCAAAGCGCGTGGTAGCGAACGCTATGCAGTGGTTGACAAACCAAAAACTGTAGAATGGGCATCTCAAAACATGTTGGTGCTGGGTCTGATCGTTATCGTAGGTCTTGGTTTGCACCTCTTCAACTTCTGGGCAAAAATGCAGTTGCCGGAACTGATGCACAACATGGGCATGCACGCTGATACACTGACGCTGGCTTATGCCGCTAACGGTGCTTATCACATCCAGCAGACTTTCTCTAGCCCGGTTTACGTAGTTCTTTACCTCGTTTGGCTGTTTGCTTTGTGGTTCCACCTGACTCACGGTTTCTGGAGCTCTATGCAATCACTGGGATGGAACAACAAAGTATGGATCAATCGTTGGAAATGTATTTCTAACATCTATTCTACGATTGTTGTACTCGGTTTCGCACTGGTAGTAGTGGTATTCTTCGTGAAAACACTGATTTGTGGCGGTGCTTGCTAAATAGTAAATTGTAAATGATTAAATTGTAAATAATATTATGATCAAGATAGATTCAAAAATTCCAGAAGGCCCGGTGGCTGAGAAATGGACCAACTATAAAGCTCACCAGAAATTGGTGAACCCCGCTAATAAACGTCGTTTGGACATCATCGTTGTGGGTACGGGTCTGGCAGGTGCTTCTGCCGCTGCTTCACTTGGTGAAATGGGTTTCAGAGTATTCAATTTCTGTATTCAGGATTCTCCCGTCGTGCACACTCTATCGCTGCACAGGGTGGTATCAATGCTGCAAAGAATTATCAAAATGATGGTGACTCGGTTTACCGTCTGTTCTACGATACTGTAAAAGGTGGCGACTATCGTGCCCGTGAAGCAAACGTATATCGTTTGGCTGAAGTGTCTAACGCTATCATCGACCAATGTGTAGCGCAAGGTGTTCCTTTCGCTCGCGAATATGGCGGTACACTGGATAACCGTTCTTTCGGTGGCGCACAGGTATCCCGTACTTTCTACGCTAAAGGCCAGACTGGTCAGCAGTTGCTGCTGGGTGCTTACTCTGCATTGAGCCGTCAGGTAAACGTAGGTACTGTTAAACTGTATACCCGCTACGAAATGCAGGATGTTGTCATCGTTGACGGACGTGCCCGCGGTATCATCGCAAAAAATCTTGTAACAGGCGAATTGGAACGTTTCGCCGCTCACGCTGTAGTAATCGCTACCGGTGGTTATGGTAACGCTTACTTCCTGTCTACTAACGCTATGGGTTGTAACTGTACAGCTGCTATCTCTTGCTACCGCAAGGGTGCTGTATTCGCAAATCCTGCATACGTTCAGATTCACCCGACTTGTATTCCGGTACATGGCGACAAGCAGTCTAAGCTGACTTTGATGTCTGAATCTCTCCGTAACGACGGTCGTATCTGGGTTCCGAAGAAGAAAGAAGATGCTGTAAAACTCCAGAAAGGCGAAATCAAAGGAAGTGATATTCCGGAAGAAGACCGCGACTATTACTTGGAACGCCGCTATCCGGCATTCGGTAACCTAGTTCCGCGTGACGTTGCCAGCCGTGCCGCTAAAGAACGTTGCGACGCTGGTTTCGGTGTAAACAACACAGGTTTGGCCGTATTCCTCGACTTCTCTGAAGCTATCAACCGTTTGGGTATCGACGTTGTTCTTCAACGTTATGGTAACCTCTTTGATATGTACGAAGAAATCACTGACGTTAATCCGGGCGAACTGGCTAAAGAAATCAGTGGTGTGAAATATTATAACCCGATGATGATTTATCCGGCTATCCACTATACAATGGGTGGTATCTGGGTAGACTACGAACTGCAAACCACTATCAAGGGTCTGTTCGCTATCGGTGAATGTAACTTCTCCGACCATGGTGCAAACCGCCTCGGTGCTTCTGCATTGATGCAAGGTTTGGCTGACGGTTACTTCGTATTGCCTTACACTATCCAGAACTATCTGGCAGACCAGATCACTGTTCCTCGTTTCTCTACCGATCTTCCTGAATTCGCTGAAGCTGAAAAAGCTGTTCAAGCTAAGATCGACAAGTTCATGAGCATCCAGGGTAAAGAATCTGTTGATTCTATCCACAAGAAACTGGGTCATGTCATGTGGGAATATGTAGGTATGGGACGTACGGCAGAAGGCCTGAAGAAAGGTATCGCCGAACTGAAAGAAATCCGCAAGGAATTCGAAACGAACTTGTTTATCCCCGGTTCTAAGGAAGGTATGAACGTAGAGCTTGACAAAGCAATCCGTCTGTACGACTTCATCACTATGGGTGAGCTTGTTGCTTACGATGCATTGAACCGTAACGAAAGTTGTGGTGGTCACTTCCGTGAAGAATACCAGACTGAAGAAGGAGAAGCAAAACGTGATGACGAAAACTTCTTCTATGTAGCATGCTGGGAATATCAAGGTGATGATGAAAAGGCTCCGGTATTGCACAAAGAACCGCTGGTATACGAAGCTATCAAGGTTCAGACTCGTAACTACAAGAGCTAATCGGTGAAGTTAAACATTTAAAAGAATTAGAAGAAAATGGATAAAAATATATCATTTACACTGAAGGTATGGCGCCAAGCTGGTCCGAAAGCTAAAGGTGCTTTTGAAACCTACCAAATGAAAGATATCCCCGGTGATACTTCCTTCCTCGAAATGCTGGATATTCTGAACGAACAGCTCATCAGCGAAAGAAAAGAACCGGTAGTATTCGATCATGACTGCCGCGAAGGTATCTGCGGTATGTGTTCTCTTTACATCAACGGACACCCGCACGGTCCTGCAACAGGTGCTACTACTTGCCAAATCTATATGCGTCGTTTCAACGACGGTGATACCATCACTGTTGAACCTTGGCGTTCGGCTGGTTTCCCTGTCATCAAAGACTTGATGGTAGACCGTACTGCATACGACAAGATTATGCAAGCTGGTGGTTATGTAAGCGTACGCACAGGTGCTCCGCAGGATGCTAACGCTATCCTGATCGCGAAACCTATCGCTGACGAAGCTATGGATGCTGCTTCTTGTATCGGTTGCGGTGCTTGTGTAGCTGCATGTAAGAATGGTTCTGCTATGTTGTTCGTTTCTGCAAAAGTTAGCCAGTTGAACTTGCTGCCGCAAGGTAAACCGGAGGCTTTGCGTCGTGCAAAAGCTATGTTGTCAAAGATGGACGAACTGGGATTCGGTAACTGTACAAACACTCGTGCTTGTGAAGCTGAATGTCCGAAGAATATTTCTATCAGCAACATCGCTCGCTTGAACCGCGACTTCATCATCGCAAAATTAAAAGACTAGAAATTGCTAGATTTCAATAGCGAGAGCTTAATTTGATTAATGACAGAATCCCCTGCCGGCTAGTCCGACAGGGGATTTCTTTATGTATGAGTAGATCACAATTATTATTAATACGGATCAGTAACATGAACTTTTAATTCATAAGTTTCACCGATTTCACCTTATAGCCAGAACTGTTATGAATGAGAGAATTACGGGTGAAAGCGAGGATTGAAATAAGGTAAAATCATTCGTTACCACTTTCACCTGTCTTATTAAAATATCCCTTGAGCTAAAACAATTATCATTATAGCTAATCCGGATATGCTTATAGCAAATCCGCTTTCAGGTATTAATGAGTGAACTGTGCGGATGTAATACTTTGGCCACCAGGTCTTAACACCTTAGTTCTCATGTGTTAATACTTGAGTTGTTGCATCTATATATCCAGCATCTTGGAGCTATATATCCAACACCTTGGAGCTATATGTCCAACAGTCGGTATGAATAAACTCAATAGGTGAAACCGGGAAGGTTCAGTTTCGCCTGAATTTCTCCCTTGCTTTCACCCGCTGTTACCTTATTCATCGGCATTTAGAGAATTGGGTGAAACCGGTGAACCGCAATTATCTTACATAGTTGCATTTATGAAATGTCTTGCCTACGTAAATTACGTGGAGAGGCACCAAAAGATTTCTTGCAGAAATTAGAAAAATGGGGTAAAGATTCAAAACCATATTTATAGCATATCTCCGAGATGCTACATTTAGAGTTGTTCAAGTCGTCCAGAATGCCCTCTTTACGTCTCGCCAGCATCCATTCATAAACAGGTTCATGAAAGACGTTATTGAAGATACGACGGAATGTACTAAGGGTATATCCACCCAATTGTGCCAGTTCTTCCACTGTCTTTACTTTCTTATAGTTTTGAATAACGAAGTATTGGAAACTATTTACATATTTAGAGAGTGGATGCACCAAGCTCGAAAGATCATAATCGGAATAATAGTATCCCAATACAAACGCCAATTCTTTTCGTTTCAGAGATAGCAAATCCCGACAGACTTTATCTCCTTTCAAATAAGTAATAGACCCATTGAGGAAATATTGCAGTTCTGGAATTATTTTTAATGGAGTATAAATAAGTGGAGGAGATACTTCCTTCATGATATGATTGAAACGGAAATCACAAAACAGTTCGGGCTGAATAAAACGATAATAAATGCACTCACATTCAGTCATAGCAAGCATCTCAAACATAGAACCAATGGCCTGAAGGATAAATTCACCTTCCTTAAGCATTGTCCCCGCATATTCCTTACTATTGACCAGTATTTCTCCCTTCATCAAAAAAAGGATAAGATTTTCTTCACACTTTTGAGCCGGTTTATGAAAACCACGCTGATAAATCACATGAGTAATGGCATTACTCACCGCTTTTGGACATATTTGACAATCCCAGGTTCCTTGACAAATAGATGGCATACGCTGACTGTGTTTGTGTTTGTTTATGCTGCCAGCAAAAATATATGAAATCTTTCATATTGCCATAAAAAAAGAGAGAAAAGTGAAAAAGAGGTTATGTTATATCGTTATATCAAAATAGAACTGTATAATTCATTAATTTTATACAGTTCTATTTATCAATCTAAACCATAAATTTCAAGATTAAACAACCCAATCAAAGACATGCCAAATGCTGTCCACTTCTATGCTCTACTCCCCTTATTCAACATCTTTATTTACTGGAGTATCATCATCATTCGCCCATGGGCCAACCTCTGGAGCAAAAGTCATGGTAGCTGCATTGTTTGCCAATTTTAAAGTATAACGAACTTTCTTACCTGCTTCCCATGCAGCAGTTTCTTTTAATGGAATTACTGTATTTTCTGATTTCGAAATCTCCGTTTCTCCATTATAAACAGAATAACTTATTTTAATTTGGGCTGCATCTGTCATTGCCTGTGGCATTAACATTAAAATACCATTTTGTTGGTCAAGCTGAACAGCTGTCGTAGAACTTGAAACAGAAGCATTTGATGCAATAGTATAAGCATATTTTCCTGTTGTTTCACTGCCAGCAGTCCACTTACCTGTTTTAAATGAATAAACGCCACTCTCTGCAACTCCTTCAATTGATACAGAGCTTATTTTATACGTACTATTGTCAGCTCCAATTACAGAAAAATTGACTTGTGTAAGAGCATGAGTAAAAGTAAGCTGAAGAGCCTCTGCCATTTTCTTCTTATCATTAGCTTGAGCTACAACAAAATCCTTTTGGGATTTGACATCAGAAGCAATAGTATATTTCAAAGTAGGAAGTCCTGCCGAAACACTATATTCTGTTACAGCATCGTCTGTTGCATAAGCAAAAAACTGTACATAGTCATTTAGTGGCCAATAATATGTACCAGTAAAGATCCAATTCTCTCCTGAAGAAGTTACCGCCAATCCCTCAGGTATAATAGAGTTAGTTAATTCTAAGCCTTCAGAACTAATAATATTAGCACCAGTATTATAAGCATATACAGTAAACCCACTACTCCGTAAACCCGTAATATCTGTCACTGCAGCTCTTGTTGTTTTACTTACAATTGTATTAAATACAATTTCGGATTTTAGTCCAGTACTTTCAAACTCTTCATTTTGTGAGCAACCCGTAATTGCTAAAGCAGCTGTTACTGCCAATAAAATTTTCTTCATAACTGTATTTTTTAAGTTTATAATATTGTTATATTTTGTTTATAGCATTTATTTAATTCACGGGTAACTCAACATTATCTTCGGGCCCCCATTCATCAACATTGCCGCCCATTCCTCCACCTCCATCAGGATTCGGTGGTGTTTCCGGCTTATCAACCTCAATCTTATCATCAGGCGGTAACTCAATCTCCGGTGGTGGGGTTGGTTTTCCATCTTCCCCTGTTCCAGCATTTTCAAGTGTACCTATTATTTCAGTAACATCAATTGTTGCTTCCTGAACTGTATTATCTGTTTTGATAAATTTCAATATTAATATTATAGCATCTTTCTCACTAGAAGTTTCTCTCTCTGATGTTGACATTCGCGTCGGCATTGTCATTTCCTTTACTTGTTTGAAAGCGGTGAAAGATGCCGTTACCTTATTGTCTCCCTTCCTTACCTCAAAGTAGATAGGTTGTGAGCTACATACTCCACGACCTTTGCCTATACAGTAACAATCGGATAATCCATCAATGCTTCCTACCACTGTTGCAACATACTCCAAACCTTTAGCCTCTACTGCAAAAGAATATTTCTTCACCACAGATTCCAACTTCCAGTCTAAGCGAAGCACTTCTTCACTCTTCTCTATTTTCAGCTCATCTATATTCAACACATACAATGAATCCGGTGACCAAACCATCTTTTCCGTTCCTTCAATCCCTAAACCATTACAGTTTCCCGTATAGGCTTCTATCGTTTCATAAGACTCTTCGCCCCTGATTCGTATAGATTCCGTGTTATAGTTGTAGGCTACTACCGAATACCTCCCCGGAGGAACTTTCATTTCTCCACCTCGTACCGAAAGGTATTTATCTACTTTCCTGCCATCTCCGTTCTTCGGATAAAAAATCACCCGAACTCCCTCCGGCAGTTGATCTGTCACTCCATCCCAATCCAGCTTTATATCTACCCCACTTACGGGATAATCATCCAATATATCGCGACGGCTACATCCAGTTAGCATCAGCAGCGAGGACAAAAGCACAAGAAACCCGTATCTTGTATTTCGCATTACGCCCTCCTATCTCTTTGTTGTTATCAACCATACCAAAGAAACTTTCGCCTTGGTAGGACCAATAAAGTTATAACGCCCACTATTTGTCCATACAATATCTCCCTCATAAGGAGTATATTTTTTATATTCTGTTGTCAAATACCCTATGCCAAGACTGAATTCAAGGGAAAAATGCCGTGCCAATTGCCGTGCATATCCATAAGTCACTCCCGCAGCTCCGTAATACTTACCTTGATAGCCGTCTCCACGCAGCTGGAAGTCATATATCCCGCCTTCAGCATAAAGTCCGATAAAATGTCCGGTCAATCGGTCGCGTTTCTGACGGTTTCCCAGCCAACAACGTCCTTCCATCCCTCCCGAAAGGAGCTGATAGCAGAAATCATGTTTGCTATTCAGCCACCACGGACATTTATATTCAGTATTCAAAGACCACCTCTTGCCCATCGGAATTTCCACTTCTATATTTGGCGCCAATGCCAAATCATATAACAGATTATTCTTCACTGCAAGTACAGTTTGGCTTTTCACCGGCCCTTCTGCCTCCGATATATCGACCTCACAGGCCTGTTTTTTTTCACTTTCTCCCACAGGCTTATCAGGTTGATCTTTCGGAAGCGCCTCTTCCTGCTTTGAAACAAACAACCCGGAGACAGAAGATACCGGTTCAAAAGCCTCTTTACCTAATTTCGAAGTTTCTCCGACAATCGTAATAACCGATCTCCGCAGTTCTGGAAAGATATTGTGAACAATGTATCGGTAAGCAATTCCCCGATTCAATTTTCGCAACAGTTGTTTCCGTTTATTGACATCATTCTTATGATAATCAATCAATATCAGCACTTCTTCCCGATCTGGTAAGTTAGAGTCGGATGCCACCAACTTACGAAACTCCGACCAATCCTCTCCCCCTGAAAAAAATGAATCTTATCAACACTAACATCCGAATTATACCGTTGTAAGAATTCCTTTATCGAATCATTTCTCCGAGCAGCCAAACTTCTATTATAAGATTCATCACCATCAGGAGAAACAAAAGTTTCCACATTCAGCGCTGTTATATATTTCGTATTTAAATTTCCGAGAAGCAAAGAATCTAAAATTATAATTACCTGATTATTATTCTTATAACTAAGATTCACTTTCGCTTCATTCGCATCAAAATATATCACTGCCCGCCGGATTGTATCATTCGCAACAGCGAAAAATGGAATCGAAGCATACCCACTTTCTGGAAGGCTTAATAAAGCCATAAGAATAGTCAATATATAGATACCATGTTTCATTGTCGTTCGTTTCTGATAACAAATATAGAAGTTAGAAAACAAATCGAATCATACTTTTAGAACAAAAACAAAGGCATGAAAGGTTCTGTGAAACGATTGAAACTATTTTGCAAGTTTTGAGAGTTTAAGGTCAATAATAAACAGAAAAAGGAAGTTCTGACAGGCGGCTTTTCCACATACACATGGATGCCAAGCTTCATCTCCTCTATACAAATCGGGAAATAACTATGATCGGGAGTCGCCAGGAATTTTCTACGAGATATTTTATCCCCACCCAAAAATTTCATTAAAGAAATCATGTATCAAAGTGGTTTATGAATAGATCACATTTCTATAAGGAGTGTACAAAGCGGATGGGAGTGGCACCTAAAGACTACCGTTTGCATAATAAAAAATAGAAAAGCTACAAAGGTCTCATATACTAGCAGCAATATCATTCCTGATCTGCTGAATTGCAAGAAGCAATCCAGGTAGATGCACTTTTACTATTTTAAAAATTTCTTCGGGGTCAATAGATAAATATTCATGAGAAATAATATTGCGCAGTCCAATGATGCTCCTCCATGGAGTACCGGCATAATTTATCAATAATTCATGATTAGTCAGGTTATCTATATTCTTAACAGTCTCACCTATGGTTTGCAAACGCATACAAGTCGCATCAAAAATATCCATCTTATCAGGAGAAGCTAAGAAATCATTTACAGAAATGACACTACCACATCTTTCTATAGTTGTATTAATACGTTCTTCTACAAAAAGAAGCATATCCAATAGTCAGCATTAGATATAGATTGCATCTTTCTCTATATGATTGCGAAATAAACTACGCATAATTGCGGTTAAAGACACGACATCCACTTTTGCATTAAAACGCTCTTCTAATGACTCTTTTATTTCCATTCGAGTAAAATAATCCGGATCTTGAAGCTTTACACAAATATCAATATCACTATCCTCTTTCTGCTCACCACGAGCCACAGAACCAAAAAGTCCCAACTTTTCAATTCCATATCTCTCCCCAAATTCTTCCTTAAAATTCCGGAGAATAGCGATTATTTCATCTTTTGTTTTCAATTGACACTATTGTTATAATGCAAATATTAAAATTTATATTGGAATTAGCAGATTCTTAATCATATTTTGTAGTATCACTAATTAAAAAAAGATGCACAGGTCATCGAATTTTCATCGATCCCCTGTACACCTGCTACTCTAAATTCTACTTCAAAACATAAATAGCCTAATTATGCTGCCGAATCCATTATTAACAACCATGTTAGTTTTATCCATCAAAAGTACAGAACATAATTACGTAAATAGTTCAGAAGTGCCCAGAACGCCATCATCATTGCCAATACAAACAAAACGACAAGTCCGATTGCCAAAGCAATCCAATGTTGTGAATGATCATCAGAATATTCTTTATGACCATCATTAAACTTGTATATTGTCCGCACTGTCTGCGCTCCTGCCAATAACCCGAACACTCCGGCAAAAATACCATTATGAATATTTCCACCGCCACGAAGTGCCCGCTTATCAATTAAGAATTGAGGCGTCCTGCTCGCTACCACATACAAACCGGTAGCTATTAAAGTAGAAAACATCATACCGACTCCCATCATCCAATACATCAAGATACCCACAATGACACCTAACCAGATTAATTTCTTGGAACCATCAAAATGACGTTCTTCACCACTATTAATCACATCAGTCAATGAATTTAAGCGTTCTATGACATCAGCATCAGTAGGACACATACCGATAACCTGATCAATCAAAAGAACAGATTTCTTAATTTGCTTCATCTTTGTCGGCTTTCTGAATTCATCATCATCTGTTTTTTCAATCACCGTCCAAGTAGCAAATGCCTCATCCATCAGCTTCCACGCCTCCGTTATCTCTTCATCCGTCATTTTCTCCGGCATTCCGGCTGCAAGGCGTTTATTCAACATTCCTTCTACCGTAAAAACCTCTTTATAACGTGCGCCCTTATACCATACAAAAAACATATGCCCCACAATAAATAAAACAACGGCAATATACAAAATCAGTTGGAGAACAGCCAATATCTTTACTCCCAAAGGAACTCCGTCATCCGCCGCAGCATCAGCTATTGCATCAGCTCCACTACCGCTTTTTACAAGTGTCAATCCATTAAAGGCAGCATCTTTTCCGCCTTTATCAAGTCCGGTAAACGACAACTTATCATCCCTATAAACGACTTTGCATTGACCGGAAATCCCGGCATCAACCTCCGGACGTCCACCTACAAAAGAAAGAGTCAGTTCATTCCCGTTCATACTCTCGACGTAAAACTCATAAGTTGCCATCAAAGATTCCCTTCCACCGGGTTCCAGCATATTCACTTCCATAAATCCATTGCATCTGGCATTCTCATTATAAGGATTCAATTGCCAATTACCATCACAATTCAATGTGAACGCAACCTTTAAATCGCCTTCTTTATTTGCTCCTAGCCAGTCACCGCTAAAAACATCTTCCTGCGCAAATGCAGTCATCGAAATAACCATCATTACAATGGCACACAAATACTTTTTAATATTCTTCATAATATAATAAAATTAATATTTCAACACCTTGGCTGCCACATTCTTAAATTGCGACATGGCAAGCCCGATAGAAGCTCCAATATAAGTAGGATCACAAATTATGTACTTCTTTCCGCTTACAGTTATATAATCTCCGTCAATGTTTTCATCAAAACAGACCGCTGTTGCCATGTGATTGGGATATTCCAACAATACAACATCAAGCCCCATAAGAGTACGTACCAAATAAGAGTATAACACAGCACGGTCCTCGCAATCGGAATAAGGATAGTAGAACAGCTCATCCACAAAGAAAGGCTTTTCATAACCAAACTGGTCACCATCTGTCTTATAATCAAAAGCTGTCTGCACGAAATTAATCAGTATATTAGCGGCTTCCGATTGTTTTTTCCCTTGTACGGCAGCTTGCAATGATGGAAGCACCGTCTGTTGTACTTCCTGACTGACAGGAGCTCCCACATAGACAGAAAAGTCACATTGCGGATAATCCTTATAGAAGGAAATAAGTCCCGAATTTACTTTCGAGCAGACTTTGACGGATGGATAAGCTTTCGCTTGCAACGTTTTCTCCACGTAAGTTCCTGAAAAGGGTTGAGGAGCAGTGATATTCATATTTACCGGGTTCTTCGCATTGGCGAAATCACGGTTGTAAGTGTAAATAGAATTAGTTTTATCCGGGGTAGTATCAAACCTGTAATAGTTTACTCCATTCAAAGTAATAAAACAGGTAGCATAAATCATGTTACTCGAAGCATAGAATAAAGTAAGGCGGTTATCCATACGCGCCACCTTAACCCTATATCCCGATTGAGAAAGGAGAAACATTTGCATAAGAGCTATTTCATCGGAATGAGTACTTCCACATAGTTCAGTAGCAACTTTCCTCGTTAACAGCAGATAGCCATAGTCATTCAGGGCATTATCCTTTTTAAAAGCCAGACAGTCGTCTATCAAAGGCTGATAGTTGCTACGCGATAACGTCTCCCATCCGGCAGAAATATCTTTCTCTGCAATCCCTTTTAAAGTGAGCCGGTTCTTCAATGAAGCATTGACAACACAATCTTTACTGTAGAACGAAAACTCTACACCGGAAAGTGAGCGTTTGGCCGGAACGGTTTCTTCAGGCTTCACTTCCGGTTTTATTTCAGGGAGCACCGCAGAATCCTTTTCCGGTTCTACAGCCACATCTTTACCTCCCGGTATAACCGGAACCGGTGTTTTCCCTTTTGAAGGAGAAAATGTCGCACTTGGAGTCACTGTCGGAATGGGGAGTCGGGTCACCTCCCTACTTTAACCTCTTGCGGTTTTGTTGCCGGCTTCTTATGGTCAAAGCTGACCGGTTTTACAGGCTCTGGTCTTTGAGGACGTACCACCGGCTTCTGCAAATCATACTCTTTCCAGGTTTCTTTCAGGAATTCGGCAAATTCCTTATTCTGTTCGCTCACAAAATCATCAAACTCTTTTTGCTGCTGCTTCACAAAATCGTCAAACTCCTTCATGTCTTTATCTATTTGCGCAAAAAGACTAAACGGCAAACACAATGAAAAACTACCATAGATAGTATTCGTATCCTATTTTTCCTCATTTCCTTATTATATTTTGTTGTTCTGTTATCTGCCAATCCACACACAGCTTATTATTCCGTATATCTTTGATAAAGGGGAAAATGGACAAGACAGCGACAACCTTCTCCCGATACAAACCACAACCGGAATCAGTGCCGCCATTGAAACGATCGTCCACCTGCTTGACATTTACATCAGAAAACGGATATAACAACAGCGCCTTCACTAAAGAAGACATATAGGCATTCCAAAAGGCATTCCTCATATCCATCTTCTCCAATCCGTCCTGACCTCCGAAACCGGCATCTTCATACCAACAGCCTTCTTGTGAAGAACAAATTTCAACTCCGTTCATATATGAAATTATTTGAGGAGATGACTGTGTTCCCTTAAGCTGAAACCATGACTGGTCTGATTGCTCCCTACAACTATCCGATTCCAACAATAAATTGAATTTCACCTCTTCTTCCTCAACCCTTTCTTTCGTAAACAAAAGCATCAACTCACTAACGAAATGATAAGAAAAATCGCAACTATCATTCGATGGAGTAAAAGATACCTCCAGAAATTTCTCTCCAAATATAGAAGTATATTCATGCTCAATCCGGTAAGAAACATGTTGAACGGGATGTTCGATCACTCCCAGTACAAGCATTTTGTTTCTTTGGTCTTCGTATGTATTACTGGCAGTCTCCATGGTGGAAAAAACGTCCGAGAGAAGTCTCAATTGTACCCCTTGCTGCAATGAATACAGATAAGCCGCTCTTTGCAAAGCAAGCATCCTTGCAGCTTCGGATTTCATACGAGGATCAGATATACCAACTACCCGACCTTTCCGTTGAGAAGCAAACACCCATTCCGGCAAAGTCTCCCGCTGTCCCGGTCTCCAGTCATAAGATTGGTTATAAACTGTATCAACAGGCATTGCCTGTGAAAACACATCAATACCGGGAGACAAAAGCAACTGGATAATAAAAATAACTACCCAATTATATCTTATATCCGACAAATTAAGTTTCATCATTCAATCTTCAAATAGTTGGGTAGTTATTAAAGATAAACAAGCTGCTTATTGGGCGTTTTTACTCATTTCTTCTTCAAATACCTTTTTGAACTTTTCATATTCAAAGTCAATGCGCAATTTGTCATCATTCTTAATACGATTTGCCATAGCATTCATGATTTCCTCTCCTGCCAGTTCAAGAGAGACATATACTTTGTATTTACCATCAGGAGTCTTCATGGTTTTTTCACAAATTACACGCGTACCGCTCAATTCCTGTTCCACTACCGTACGGGTCAATGATTGATAACGACTTTTGCTTTCATCATTTTCATCTTGCTGATAAGAGGAAACATAACTATCGGTTACCGATTTCACTTTTGCATTGATAGCAGTAGCAATTTCAGCCCGGGCCTCCGTCATCGCTTTTTTCTTTGCAATAGACATATCCGTAGAAAGTCCCATCGAACTAGCTCTAAAATACTCTTTGTTCGTTTGAAATTCCGGTCCCGAACAAGGAACATTAATTTCTACGTCCTGTTGCACTGCCGGTTGCTGCACTGTTTGTGTTACAGGTTTTGAACTACCGCAACTTGTCATAACAACAATGGTTAGCAATGCTGTTCCCAATAAATTAATTCTTTTCATTTCAAGTCTTTTTTAATGTTAATATATGATTCATTTCAAGCCTCTCAACTTCACTATATTATTTTTGAAATCCTTCAATTGCAGCAGTGCCATAGATTGCAACTTACTTACCTCAATAACCATCTCCGTAGGCAGATCAGGCACAATGAGCGCAGTGACTCTGCGGTCATTGAACTTAGACCCCAGTTTGAGACTGACAATCGGAGATTCTTCACCTTTTTCGTTTATAACCGTCAGATTTCCACTATATAAGTCCACTTCGCAATCGTCAGCATTTGTATTCACAATCTTAAGATGTATCCTCGATTTGTCTCCCAAAGTTGCAAGTTTGTCAAATTCAACAAAGACACCATCCAACCATTCAACCCGAATTGCCTTTTGATTCTCTGGTTTGGCGGACTTAACCGGAACCAAAGGAGCAGGAATAACTTCCGGCACCACAACAGGGACAGATATAACCGGATCAGCTTCTTTTTCCGGTACGGAAGCACCGACTACCGGAACAGGAACATCCGGCAACATCTTCTGTCTTTCCGGAATCTTTCCGGTTCTGTCGAATGTTATTTTCTTCAATTCACGCGCAAACTCCCGGTTCAACCGTTTTATCAATTCACGCGCCGCCATATTCTTGCCTTGAGAAGCGGACTTATTTTCAGGTACTAATGTCCGTTCATCATTAATAGAATAATTCAATAGGATTTGCCCCGTCCGGTTATTTTCTATTTTAATCCCCAACGTAGAAAAGAATTCGATGAAGTTGTACAGTTCACCCGGAACGGTATTGCCTTTACGACACTTATTATCCAATGTAACGATAATGTCGGCTTCAGAAGGAGATGCAACTACGTTAAAGAAATGATTGTTCAGCAAACTCTTCACAGTTCGTTCCACCGTCTCTATATCGCTCTGCGCACTTCTAACATAAGCAGAAGTCTGTGTCTGCGCCGTGTTGACAGTCAACGTTGCTCCGGGAAGAGAAGAAAGCATTTGTTTGAATAAAGCTGCATAACTTCCCTTCCGGAACAAGCTGAACACATCATCAATTAATGAAATTCCAATTTCCTGCTGTGCCTGTTTAGAAGTAATATTGCGCACATAAAGAGCGGCAACTCCCGATTCGTCGGTGGGAGACATGGAAGACAAATCTCCCGACCCGGAAACAAACTCGGCTTTCAACCGGATATTCCTTAACGGATTTCCATTACGGTAAACACCTATAGCAATAGGCTCCCTTATACCTTGAAACGGCGTGGCTGAAACGGTTGCCGGATTCAGAACAATCGTTATTCCATCAAATACTCCAGCCAAAGCCGCATATAGTTCAGTCGCCAGATTAATTGTCTTTCCTTCGTAAGAACAGAACAACTCCTGATTAAGCACCGGGCGTATAGCTCCATTCCATTTGAGAATAATTCAATGGCAGTCATTAAATCTCCCTGTTGTAAAGTAATGTGTCCCTTATACCAAAAATCGAAGCCGTTACGGATTGCCTTCTGACGACGTGCTTCCACCAAGGCCGCATAATCATCCTTATTCAGTTCATAATAAACCCAATACTCATTGTCACTTCGCCAGGAATCCACCAGACGAAAGTTCTCTATTTCCGCCCGGGCTTCTGTACGAATACTTTCTGCGAAGGTTTGTTTCACATTACCATCGTCCTCCAACGTATTCAACAAAGAATTGGCGGCAATCACCACTTGAATTTCAGATACAAGGTCAGACAAAGCGTTTTGCTTTGCCTTTTGCTGATAATCCCCTCCCGATATTTCAGCCATTCCTATTCCGATATAATTTAAACCATCAACAGGATGCTGTTTCACCCAGTCAGGACGGTTCGTTTGTTGACCGGAAAGCGGAAAGCAAAACCATGAAATCACAAGAATAAATAAAAGCCAATGTTTCATACGTCCTTGATTTATTGAATAGTCAAATAGATGGTACTTCCATCCACTCTGTGTTCACTATCTATTCCGGAATCATTCAGATAATTAACCAGATTATCCGCAAACGTGATGCAATCCATCGGCAAGCCGTCGCTGTCCTTTGCAGGAATCTGTATCGAATCAAATATCAGACTATCGTCCACAGCACCTTGAATATGGTAGCGTCCTCCCTGAGCATTCTTCCTCACCCAGTTGCGTATATGCGCCGAAAGAGTAGTGCTCCCGTTTATCCGGCTGTTCATCGTATTGACAGCGTTATCAGCAAGACTGACCCGAAGAACTATCGTATTTCCCTGTTGGACTCTCCGGGCAAACTCCTTTGAAATATCTTTCAGAAAACCATCCAAAACATCCTGTGCCGCATACGCACATAGTTTGTCCACATCTGTTGTCCTAAAGCGGTTCGTCCAGCTTTTCCGGCTGGCTAAATCAATTCCTGTAGCGGTCTCACGAGCAGTCATAATCAATGATACCCTACTACCTGAGGTTGCCGATATATCTTTCTGCAAATCAACAATCACATATACATCTGCCCCCGAATTCATCAACAACTGTTTATCATTGGAATCAGCATTCTTACTCTCCCATTCAGAAGCACGCAGAGTACCTGCCTGTTTTCCTTCGGCAGCTACCGTCTTCACACCAAGTTTGACGAATCCTTCTTTTACCGTACTTACCGCTACGCGAAGATCAAAATCATTTTTCAGGATACCGGCATACGAACTCCGGTCATTACTTTTATAAGGAACCACCATAATGGTTGGAAGAGCAACCTGTTGCCGGGTTTCTTCCATCGACATCTCCTCCATGGGCTTTGTCATCAATTTGTTCCGTATCAAATCCTTTTTAAGTGCACCCAGTAAAATTTGGGCCGTAACCGTACCCTTATAAAGTCTGGAAGATTGTCGCACCGGTTCTTCGACCGTCTCATAATTTTTCACAAAAAGCATATAGCGTGAATTGAAAAACTGGTTCATATAGTAAGAGTCTTCTTTCCCAACCAGCGGCCGACCGTTTTCTACTCCGTCAATACCATTCAAGAAGAGAGCGTTGAAAATCGACTTCAATGCCATAGAATATACATCTTTCTTCTTTTCTGCTATTCCGGAGGCTGCGATAACAGCCAAATTATTATCTGCTTTCACGCAAAACAGATCATTGGAGTATAGCTCCTGTGCTGTGAGATGAATAGTATATGTCGCCAGCAGGCTCAAAAGTAGTATTCGTAGTTTCATTTTCTTTTTGCTAGGAGAAAAGTTGATAATTGAAATTGATTATAATGACAAAAAGGTATCTTTCCTCGAAATGATAATCAACTTCCTTTCTTCCTTGGTAGCTCTCATGATTTCTTCCCCACCTTTGCTGACACTGCACAAAGAACGTGTCCCGCTCAACACTTCTTTCACGTTTAAGCGACCGATTTCTTTCAATGACAGTTCACCGGCAATGTCCATCTCTATGTAAACAGTAAACTTCTGTCCTTTCTGTATACCTCTTTTTGTTCCAAGATCAACGTATACAGTTTGTGCTTTATCTTTCTTTGTGCTTTCCACTTGCACAATCGTACCTTGTATCTTAAAATTCTCGTTAACAAAGTCATCCATACTTATTTTGGCATAATCCAACGTTTTAATGATTGCCTCTTCAGGAGTATCTCCTATACTTCCCGTCAACCCTTCATGAGAGAAAGCCTGAGTACCTTTGAGCGTACCATTAGAAGGATCCACAATCTTTAATGTGTAAGAAACACTTCCTTTATAATAGGGCTTTCCTTTACTGTCCGTTTTTTTAATACCCTGCATACTTGTAATATTCCCCTGAATCAGATATTTAGCTCCCAACGTCGTCATAGCCTCGCTTCTGGCAACAACATCTCCCATAGCGGAAGCTTCCTGACGCCGCCTGGCTTCGGTTTTCAATGCTTCATTAGAATCAACGTCAATCAACACGACACGATTCATTTCTTGAATACCTTCAATAATTTTATTACGCAAAGCTTCTGCTAAAATGTTGTTTATACTGCCAGGACGGGAAAAATAATCAATGTAAACGCTTTCTTTTCCATCTTCATTAGTTTGTGCATAACCTAACATCGAAATTAAGCAGATTGAGAACAATAGTAAAATCTTCTTCATGTTTGTTTTTCTTTTATTATTAATGAAATGTTTGTTTTTTAAGTGTTAAGAGTCACTGCGTGTTTCTCCGGTTGCAAAGTTAAGCACACATCAAGATCAATTGTATACACAATATTTACTACAACTATCCATTAAACGCATAGTATTATCCAAATATCAACGAGAAAGGAAAATATAAAAGGAATATTGCAGTATGTACGATAATATGAAGTATTTTTCTCTCATTCAAAATCTTTCCATCATTGTATTTTCTTCAGTTCCTTTGAATAAGTATAAAATAGCATTTGTTATATCCGCTAAAATTGTTACATTTGTCGAATAAAAATTGCTTCCCAACAACAATATACATGGAAACGGATTTAAAAAAGATAGTAGGACATCGGCTGCAAATGCTTCGTATGGAAAAGAATCTTACTCAAGAACAAATGGGAGAAAAGTTGAACCTGTCAACAAGTGCCTATTGTAAGATTGAGTATGGTGAAACCGACCTCACATTAACAAGGCTGAACAAAATAGCAGAAGTGCTAAATATGTCTGCATTGGAGCTATTTAATAAAATAGATGGAAATGTGTATGTCAATAACACAGGTACAATCGGGACAAATATCGGAGTCGCGAAAGATTGTAGCACTGTCCGCATTGAAGCTGCAGAGGATCTCCGTGAACTAATCAAGCAAACAGCCGGTTTATCGAGATATTGTGCAAACGCATAGAACTTTTAGAGAATAAAGTACTGGTATAGTAACATACTCATAGAATTATTACATTAAGGTAACAATAATGAGAATGCACAGATCACCGATTAGTTATCGATTTTCTGTGCATCACTACTATTTTAAAAACACTTTTAAGACACCCTACTAAAATTCTTTATTAGGTGTAGCTTATACCCTAACTCTTATAAAAGGTTTACGCAAAGATATCACTCCGTAGAATATAACCGATTACATCTCCTTTACGTACATTGGTACCTTGTTGCGCACATATTTCCACCACACGTCCGGTAAATCCGGTCAGAATCTTTTCATATTCTCCCCATGGGGTAGAAAGATAACAAAAGACTTCATCATGCTGATATTTACGTCCGATGAATGGAGCAATGGATGGTCCCTCTACGGAAACTTCCCAAAGTACCTGCCCGTTATCAGGAGCAATGACCGGGTCTGCCTTGGCACGTTTCAATTTCTTAATTTCCTCTTCCGAATATCCGTTCTTTGCCATTGCCGCATCTTTAGCATGTTGTAACTCTTCCTCAAAACGCTTTTTGGCAACCCCGGACTTATAATCACGATACTGGCGATCGTGCATGGCCAGTTCGAAAAGTTCCTCGTCATCCTCTCCATATTCCCAGCCATTTTCATCCATTTCCTTTCGATATTCATCCAAAGCATCCGGATAATTCAACTGCGGGTCGGTATCGACAAATTCATATCCTTTAGATTTCGCCAACTCTACAATCTCCGGTGCGAGCTTACCCGGAAGACGTCCACTTTTACCCAGAATCATATCCCAAGTATGGTTATCTATCATTGTCCAGCGATCTTCCCCTTTTACCTGCTGCATAAGATTCATTAATGCAACATTCTTCACATACTGGCTGAAAGGAGTCACCAAAGGAGGATAACCCAGCTTAGGCCATACATATTCCACTTCATCAAAAAGCATCACAAGCAGATCATCCAGACTAAGTTCCGGCTCATTCTTACTCCTTAATATCATATTGATACCGGAATGTACTCCTTTCAAGTCTGCCATCATGGAACCCATCATACCACCCGGCAAACCACATTTCAGTAGAAGTGAAGACATGTATTTATTGGTAGGATCCATAAAATAACCCAGAAAATCATCAATGAATTCTTGCGTCATAGCACGAGCTTTCATATATGCTTTCATATTTATGTCGGGAACCTGGAAACCTAAATCTTTCAACATAGCCTGCACAGAGATTACGTCCGGATGCACTTTACCCCAAGACATCGGTTCCATAGCCACATCAATGATGTCCGCACCATTTTCGCAAACCTCAAGAATAGAAGCCATAGACAATCCCGGTCCGCTATGACCATGATATTGAATCAATATATCCGGATGTTTCTCCTTGATAGTCCTGACCAATTCTCCTAACATACCCGGACGACCGATACCCGCCATATCCTTCAAGCATATTTCAGGTGCACCGGCCTCAATCAGTTGATCGGCAATTCGGGCATAATACTCAACAGTGTGTACGGGAGAATAGGTGATACACAGAGTTGCCTGCGGAATCATACCTGCTTCCAAAGCATATTTAATAGAAGGAATGATATTTCTTGTTTCGTTCAGTCCACAAAAGATGCGTGTGATGTCCACTCCCTGCGCATGCTTGACTTTATACATCAACTTACGCACATCTGCCGGAACCGGATACATACGCAACGCATTCAATCCGCGATCGAGCATATGCGTTTGAATACCCGCTTCTTTAAAAGGTGCGGTAAAAGCACGGACGGCTTTATTAGGATTTTCACCGTACAACAGATTCACTTGCTCAAAAGCACCGCCATTCGTTTCAACTCTGGCAAAACAGCCCATCTCAATAATCAAAGGAGCGATACGAACAAGCTGATCAACCCGAGGTTGATATTTACCGGAAGATTGCCACATGTCCCGATAAACAAGACTGAATTTAATTTCCTTTTTCATCATAGCCAATAATAAGTGATTTTTTCTTCGGTTAACTTCACATATACAAATATAAAGGTTTAAACTGACATATAGTCAAACAATCACCTTAAAAAATAGATATAAAGAGATGTTTAATATCATAATGCAAGAAAACCACCTCCACATAGATCCATTTACTATAAATAACAAATCAAATTGTTTTATGTTCGCATTTATTCTTTTAAGAATACTAACAAGTCTATTAGTAACAACATTGTTAGTAACAAACTTGTTAGTATTTCAAAGAATCACTATATTTGCCCAATAAGAATAATAAAGAATAGTTATGGAAAAGCCGTTTGTTTTTGGTGTAGCCACTTCCGGAGATAACTTTACAGATCGCGAAAAAGAGACTCAACGTTTACTCCTAAACTTTGCACATGGTGTAAATACAGTGCTTATTTCTCCTAGAAGATGGGGAAAAACATCACTAGTTAAGAAAGTAGCCCAGCTATCACAAGATAGCAAGAGAAAAGTGGTCTACATAGACATTTTTTCCTGTCGCACCGAAAATGAGTTTTATCGTCTCTTTGCCACTTCTATCTTAAAACAAACTTCTTCCAAATGGGAGGAATGGATAGAGAATACTAAACAATTCCTCTCACACATCAATCCCAAAATCTCTATCGGAGCAGATCCGATGAACGATTTCTCTATATCATTCGAGTACAACATGCAAAATAATACGGAGAATGACATCTTACAGTTACCCGAAAAAATTGCAATAGAGAAAGGAATACAGATAGTCATTTGCATTGATGAGTTCCAACAAATTTCGGATTTCGAAGATTCCAAAACGTTTCAGAAAAAGCTACGTAGCGTATGGCAATTACAACAACATGTCTCATATTGTCTTTTCGGAAGTAAAAAGCATTTAATGAACGAACTTTTTGAAAAGAAGAATTTACCATTCTATAAATTTGGAGATGCTATCTATCTCGCAAAAATAGAAACAAAATACTGGATTGAATATATATGCAAACGATTTGAAAATACAGGAAAACACATTTCTCCCGAACTTGCAGAAGAAATCTGCCGCCTTGTAGACAACCATTCGTCTTATGTACAGCAACTTTCCTGGCTACTTTGGATACGTACCATTAATACAGCAACCACAGAACAACTTTCTTATGCATTGGAAGACCTACTCGACCAAAACAATATTCTATTCCAAAGTGAAACAGAAAACCTTTCTGCCTATCAAATGAATTTTCTAAAAGCAATTGTTGATGGAATACACACTAAATTCAGCAGCAAAGAAGTCATTTCAAAATACAATTTAGGAACATCGGCCAATATTGTCCGCTTAAAAAATGCATTACTACAAAAGGAGCTCATAGAGACAAATGGAAAAGAGATAGTTCTTGCAGATCCAGTATTTGGAGTATGGTTTAAAAAAGAAATGCTTTACTGACATATATACAATAAAAGATGCACAGATTGCCGATCATAAATCGATTCTCTGTGCATCACTACTACTCTAAAGACACTTTTAAGACAAAACTAACTAAATTATGGAAGAATATATAATACCGCGCAGAAAACGTATCCCATACGGCATGATGAACTTCGCAGTAATCCGCCGCGACGACTGTTATTATGTGGACAAAACCCGGTTTATCCCCATGATAGAAGAGGCAGACAAGTTTTTCTTCTTTATTCGCCCGTGCCGTTTCGGCAAAAGTCTTACAGTAAATATGTTGCAACATTATTATGATATACTTGCCAAGAATAAGTTCGATGCCCTGTTTGACGACCTTTACATCGGAAAACACCCTACCCCCTGACCGGAACAGGTATTTGGTGCTGTATTTCAACTTCGCCGGAATAGTCGGTGAATTGCACAACTACCGAAAGAGGCTGGATGCGCATTGTGGCACCACCTTTGAGAACTTCTGCAAAATATATGCCGACTATCTGCCACAAGATACGGTGGACGAATTGATAGAAATAATAAAACCCTGGTATGACAACTACTGCTTTACGGAAGAATGTTATGGCGAAACCACCATGTACAACTCAAATATGGTGCTCTACTTCGTCAAGAATTATATTCAACGAGGCAAAGCACCCAGGATCACCAACCCGACAACTTTGTGAGCCTGCTCTATTATTTCGGCATGCTTACTATCAGTCAGTGGTATGTATGAAGGAAAGACTAAATTTACCATCCCCAATCAGGTAGTCCGCGAACAAATCTACACCTATCTGCTGAGTACTTATGACGAAGCCGATCTCAGTTTCAGCGGTTACGAGAAGAACGAACTGCCAGCACCCTTGCCTACCACGCTAACTGGAAAGCCTATTTCGGTTATATTGCCGACTGCCTGAAACGTTACACTTCCCAACGCGACAAACAGAAAGGTGAACTTTTTGTCCACGGCTTTACGCTTGCCATGACGGCACAGAACCGCTTCTACCGTCCCATTTCCGAACAGGATACACAGGCAGGATATGTCGATATTTTCCTCTGTCCGCTACTGGATATCTATTCTGGCATGAAGCACAGCTACATTGTAGAACTGAAATACGCCAAATATAAAGACCCCGAAAGCCGTGTGGAAGAACTGCGTCTGGAAGGATTACACAAGCTAACCGCTATGCAGAAACCGAGACGGTGAAGAATGTGGTCGGTGCCACACAACTTCATAAGATTGTGGTGGTGTATAAGGGAATGGATATGCCGGTATGTGAAGAAATTTAAAGCAAACTCAGCAATAAAGCTATACAGAATCTCGAACATCACTGGGAATGGAAGCATATTGTGCCCGTTAACAGTGAAAATCCGTAAAAGAATTCAAAAGAGAAACAAATACAACAAAATTATTTGGAAAGGGCAAGAAGAAGGCTTATATTTGTCATGTGATTTTTTCATAGTATTAGATTTAAGGTTAACAAAGGTTGGAGCAAGGCGTTGCTCCTTTTTTTATGTCTTATTCCCTGCCGCCAACAGTTTCCCGAACAAATTCAGAATCCCCGCTACACTCTCTTTATCAGATACAGGTATCCGAATACTAGTCCGACCTGTCTCCTTATCTTCCTCTACAATAGAATCAACCAATCTCTGAGTAGCTTCTGGCGAACTAAGCGTACGTGCCAGTCCGCTAAGGAAAGAAAATCCCTGCTGAAGCAATTGCTCCGGATTATTATCTGCCGCAGATACAGAAGACTTCTTTTCCGTACTCACCTCTGTTACTCCTTCTTCAGGTGTTTCTTCCTCAAGCAATGCCAATGAATCCGTGTCCGTCGTTTGCAAAACAGCCGTTTCCTCCACAACTTTCTCTTCATTATCATTCAAATCAATACTGCAGCCCGCCATACGATTATGCGCTCCGTCCACTTCTTCAGACGGTTCGGCCACCACCTTGAGACTATCCATCATCTTGTCGAACTTGCTGTTTTCCAAGAAGATGGTATCTTCACCATTATCAAGGATACCCTCAAAAAGAGAAGTTTTGAAGTTGAGGGTAGACAACATCCTCTCTTCAATAGTCTGGCTGGCAACAAGATTGATAACCTGGATATTCTTTTTCTGACCGATACGATAAATACGGGCAATACGCTGCTCGAGAACGGCCGGATTCCAAGGCAGATCGAGATTGATAAGTATAGACGCAACTTGCAGATTCAGCCCTGTACTTCCGGCATCAGTTGACAGAAAGACGCGGCTTTCCGGCAGTTCGGTAAAGTTATCCGTCAGATTTTTACGGGCTTCGGAAGGAATCCCCCATGAAGATACTCATACCGGACACCTAAAACGTCCAGTTCTTTCGCTATCAGACGAGTCATCCTCTCCCATTGGCTGAAAATAACCACCTTCTCATCTCCACTCTCAAAGACATTCCTGAGAATATTCAGCGTTTCCTCCACCTTCGTATCATAACGGGTTTTCTGGTCAAGAATATAAGTGCTGTCGCAAAGCATACGCATCTGGCTAAGCATCAACAATAGCCGCTTCCGGTCTTTCTCACTCAGGAAACGGGTTTTCGTCCATTTGAATACTAGTTGCGACACGATAGACTGATATTCATCATGCATATTCCTCTGTTGCTCAGTCATCGGCACAAACAGAACTTTATCCATCCGCCCGGGCAACTGGAGAGCTACATCTTTTTTCCGGCGGCGAATCAGTACGTTCTTCATCTGCTCGCCAATGGCATTCAGATTCTTGTAAGAAACCACCTTACCCGTATCCGACCGGACAACAGTCTGGTCAAGAAACTGATAATAAGGTCCCAAACAAAACTGGTCGACAAACTGCATGATGGAATAAAGGTCCTCCAACTTATTCTCCAATGGAGTACCGGATAAAATAACCGAATAATCCGACTCAATATGACGGGCTGCTTTGGATATTTGAGTATTCCAGTTCTTCAGACGCTGCACTTCATCCATGATAAGGAAATCAGTATGAAGAGACTTCAAGATTTTAATATCATTGCACACACTGTTGTAAGACACTATCTTATAAAATTCTTCCGCTCCATATAGCACTTTCCTGGTCAGGTGATTTCCTTCTACCACAATAGCCTTGGCATCGGTAAAACGCTCTATTTCCTTTTTCCATTGATATTTCAATGATGTAGGGCATATAATCAGAGCGGAAGATATAAACTGATGCTTCCTCATCAGTTCAGCCGTTCCAATAGCCTGGATAGTTTTGCCCAGTCCCATTTCATCCGCGATGATAGATTTTCCGGCACGAAAAGCAAAACGGATTCCTTCTTTCTGATAAGGGTAAAGTTTTGTTTTCAGCAATGTGTCCAATGCTGTGTCCGAAGCATAGTCCGGTAGCAATTGCGACCGCCTCCGCAAATCACGCTGTTCAAGTATAAATCCCAGTGCGTCGGGATACCAACGGAATGTGTTATTCAGGCGGGTAGCAGCCTCAAGAATTCAGTTATCGAGTCAATGGCGGCAGGCGCATCACTCCGTCGGGAGTAAAATAAGGACTTGCCAGTTTGCGGAACTCCTCCTCATTGTCCGTACCGATTCGCAAGCAAACTTTACGCTCTCCCTGATAAGACAGGTATACGGAAGAATACGGTGGCGTGACACGGCAAACTTTACGTCTTTTCTCTCTAATCCATAGTTTGACTCCTTCCAAATGTTTGCAAGTACCCAATTGGCTTGCCTTAAAATCCATACACGAACAATAATTCCAAGGACTCTGATGTCCTCTATATACCACATTATATTCATTGCCGGATGTAGGATTTATCACCGTATAATAACCGGGATATTCTTTTTTGTCTCTCTCAGATATTACAAACTTCTCTTTCATTGCCGCCTGCCTCCGCAAAGCAATCTGCCAGTCTTGCAAAGTCATATTGTCCGGTCGATAATGATAAGAAACTTTATTCACTGTGCTTTTCGTCTTTTTATCTGCTTTTGTCTTTTTTGCCATGCTCATTGTACCTTCGAAATTTTGCCAAAAATACGAAAAGGTTTCTGTTTCTCCACAATATAAAGTATACAAATTATCAGGAAATTACTATAATAACTGGTACATTCCCCCTACCAACACACGAACTACACCTTTCATTTCAAGCTCGAAAAGAATCGTATTCATTTTCTGCACGGGAATATCCGCTTCAACTACTAATGTATTAATCTGTAAATCGCCTCGTTTCTCAAGAATTTCAATAACCTTTTGCTCCTCTTCAGACAAATCAAGAAAAAGACTACGCTGCACATTTGCCACTTTTGCCGAATGAGCACTAACCTCCCAGCCCATAGCCTTCACAAAATCTTCGGCTGATAATAACAAAGAAGCTCTGTTTTCTCTGATTAACAGGTTGCATCCTTTTGAATATTCATCATTCACGCGACCGGGGAAAGCGAAACAGTCGCGATGATAACCTTCGGCAAGTTCGGCTGTAATCAGTGAACCGCCTTTCTCTGCTGATTCAATGACAATTGTAGCATCACACACACCGGCGACAATACGGTTACGGCTGACAAAGTTATGCCGGTCGGGATTGGTGCCGGACAGAAATTCGGTCAGTAATCCCCCTTTTTCAAGCATGTCAACAGCTGTTTTCCGGTGGACATGAGGATAAATACGATCCAGCCCATGAGCTAAAACACCTACTGTAGGTAATTCATTGGCCAAAGCTTCACGATGCGCATGAATATCGATTCCATAAGCAAGACCGCTGACTACAAGCACTTCAGGACAAAGTGCTTTCAGATCCCGCAGAAAAGAGGCGCAGATTTGTGTCCCATAATCAGTAGCATTACGGGTTCCTACCATATTCAGGATATGAAGGGAATTTAGATCGGTATTTCCTTTAAAGAAAAGAACAATAGGGGCATCTTCACATTCCCGCAAACGGGAAGGATAAGCCTCATCATGAAAAGACAGACAAGAGATCCGATTCTTCCGAATAAATTCATATTCTTGTTCGGCGCGGAGCACAGCTTGTGGACAATCCAATGCCTCTATCACCCGTTGACTTACTTCTGGAATACGTTCCGGTATTTCTTTGCGCAAACGGAAGACATCAACGGCATTACCCATTCCATCTATCAAATGTTTTGCTCCTATGTGCCCGATACCGGGCACCATTGTCAGAGCAATACTATAAATTTGTTCTTCTTCCGAGCTGTTCATTTCAGGTAGGGCGCAAAGACATTATCGAACAATTCGCTGTCACTTAAACGTCCGTTTACCACACATACCGTCTCAACAGTGGATTTCACTACTACTTTATTATCATTCTTACGGAAGATATCCTGATAAAACACATATTTGATACCTTCCTTTTTCATATATAGTTTCGAGACAAACTCATCTCCGCTTTTCAATGGAGTCTTGAATGCCATACTAATGCGTGCCACTACCGGATCAACTCCCTGCTCATGAAGTGCAGCAAAACTGACACCCACCGAAGTCAGAAACTCGTGACGGGTATGTTCCAGATAGTGCTGATAATTGGCATTATTGACAATACCTTGAAGGTCACATTCGTAATCGCGAACCTTCATTTCCAATTCATAGATATAGTTCATTTAAATTGAGAATTGAGAATTAAAAGTTGAGAAATAACAGTTAGCCTCTTTTTTGCTCAATATCGAGCCCTTTGAACTTCTTCAATTCTTCGGTCGATACCAGTTTATACAGCTTATCACTGGGACGTATCTTATCCGATTTCATAGAGAAATGCTGTCCCTTCTTCACTGTTTGCACAGGTTCCAAGTCAACACGGGCTTCTTCCAAAGTCATAAATAGGGCACCGGTAGTCGGCCCTGTAATGAGAAGCTTATCGCCTACACTTACTTCAGCAGCTTCTACCAGGAATTCGGAAACTCCGATATTGGAGAAGTATTTGATACCTTTGCCTACATAAATCTTACGTTCCGTAGCTGCCGAACCATAATTCCTAGTCCATTCGCCCAAACGCTGTCCCAAGTAATATCCATCCCAGAAGCCACGGTTGAATACGGTTTTCAGGCGTTCATCCCAAGCCGCAATCTTTTCATCGGTGAATGTTCCATCCAAATAAGCTTGATAGCTTCTTTGTAACATTCAACCACCGTACGTACATATTCAGGTCCACGGGCACGACCTTCAATCTTGAATACACGTACACCGGCATCCAACATTTTATTCATAAAATGGATGGTCTTCAAGTCTTTGGGAGACATGATATATTCGTTATCAATATCCAGTTCCACATCCGTTTCCTTATCACGAACCATGTAAGAACGACGACATACCTGCATACAAGCACCGCGATTGGCCGAATGATTCATCTCATGTAAAGAGAGATAGCATTTACCCGATACTGCCATACAAAGCGCGCCGTGGCAGAACATTTCGATACGAAGTTGTTCGCCGCTCGGACCACAAATATGTTCTTCCTGTATCTGACGATAAATCTCGGCCACCTGTTCCAGATTCAACTCACGGGCCAATACTACCACATCTGCAAATTGCGCGTAGAATTTCAAGGCCTCCGCATTGGAGATATTCAACTGGGTGGAAAGATGCACCTCCTGTCCTATCTGACGGGCATAATTCATCACTGCCACATCAGCTGCAATCACCGCAGAAATTCCCGCTTCCTTGGCTGCGTCGACAATGGTATGCATCAAAGGAATATCTTTATCATAGATAATCGTATTGACCGTCAGGTAGCTCTTCATCCCGTGCTCGTCACACGTACGGGCTATTTCCCGCAAATCATCAATCGTAAATGTATTAGCCGAACGGGCACGCATATTCAGGTTTTCTATACCGAAATAGATAGAATCGGCACCTGCCTGAATGGCCGCAGCAAGAGATTCGCGCGAACCCACAGGAGCCATTATTTCAAAATCTTTTATATTCATTTTACTGTCCAATAATCATTAATATGATAGAAGTGTGCAAAGGTACGAATTTATCCGTATTTTTGCAGAGAATAAAGCAGAAAGAAGAAATGGAAAATAAGAAACCAATCGTACTCAACAATCTGGAAGAGTGGGATTTCACCGACTATATAGACTCGTTGATACAAAAAGAGGAAGCTGTAGATTTGGAATTCAAGATTGCCAAAGATGGTCTTCCCAACAGTTTATGGGACACTTATTCTTCTTTTGCCAATACAGATGGAGGAGTTATTATACTTGGTGTGAAAGAGTATAAACAGCAATTCATTATTGAAGGACTGACAAAAGAACAAATCAGCCAGTACAAAAAAGACTTTTGGAATCAGATTAATAATCCGGATTGTGTAAATGAGAATCTGCTTTCTGATAACGACCTGTATGAAGGTTGTTATAAAGGAAAAAATCTGCTCCTCATTTATGTTCCTCGTGCAACCCGTATACAACGTCCTATCTACAGAACAAGAAATCCTTTTGGCGGACATACATTTAAACGTAACCATGAAGGCGATTATAAATGTACAGATGCTGAAGTGAAACGCTTGATTGCAGATTCGGACGAAAACCACCCACGTGATTCCAGAATCCTGTGCAATTATTCCATAGAAGATATTGATAAGGAAACCCTGACACAATACAGGCAACTATTTGCCAATCTGAAACCATCTCATCCATGGCTTAGCCTGAATGACCTGGAATTTCTGACAAAATTGGAAGCG
>ENA-OQJX01000038-OQJX01000038.1-human-gut-metagenome-genome-assembly--contig:-NODE-38-length-83735-cov-5.409781_pt1 | contig 83735 bp, 72 predicted proteins | sample MGYA00242615_ERZ504782 | MGnify/ENA primary metagenome ERZ504782 (study PRJEB26092, sample SAMD00036354) | human gut metagenome | host: Homo sapiens | study: EMG produced TPA metagenomics assembly of... | reverse complement strand
TTAAAGGAGTTGAGATGTTTTCCTCTGCAACTCCTCTTTTTTGTCCACACTTTGTTCTTGTAGACTTTCGGGAGTTTTACCGGATAGTGACACCGCTTGTTGCATCTGCAACTGATGCCGGCCTTGTTAGGCGGAATGATCGGCTGATCGTGTTCCAGTTCTTGTTGGCACTGGTATTCGGACGTATTTATTGTTCCACGATATGTCCGACAGGCGTATTCCAGGATATCATCAACCGCCTGTTTTGCATCGGCAAGAAAAAAAAGAAAGGAAGCCGCCGTTTTACGTATCACAAACCGATGAACTGGTTTCGCTACGTGCTGTTGGCAATTACGATGCTCATGGCTGTTTTCGGTTTTAGCGGGTTGTGCTTGCTTCTGGACCCATACAGCAATTTCGGACGCATTGCTGCAAGCCTGTTTCGTCCGGTCGTAATGTGGGGGAACAACCTACTCGCCGATCTATTGATGAAAGTAGACAACTACTCGTTGTTCCATGTGACAATCAGCACTGTGACGGTTTCCGGTCTGATCGCGGCAACCATTGCATTGCTTGTTTTCATTGTCATGACTATTTTCCGCGGACGACTGTTCTGTAATACGATCTGCCTGTCGGAGCTTTACTGAGCCTTTTCTCACGCTACTCGTTTTTCCGCATAACCTTCGATAAGGAAGCCTGTACACATTGCGGAAATTGCGAACATACTTGTAAGGCGGAAGCGATTGACAGCAAAAATCTGACAGTCGATACATCTCGTTGCGTAGATTGTTTCAATTGTGTCTCTTCCTGTTCCAAAGGCGGCTTGCAGTATCGCTTGCAATTGTCGACCGCATCGCATTCCGGCCAATCGAAAGCTACGAACAGCCGCCGTACATTCCTGGCCACAAGCGCAACCGTTGCCGCCTCTCTGCCGATCGCCTCAGCGATAGCCGGAGGAGGAAAAGGGAAAATGAACAGAAAAGGCAGAAAAAAATGGCCTCCCCTCACGCTCCGGGTTCTATCAGCCTGGAACGTTTCAAAGATAAATGTACGGGATGCCAGATATGTGTCGTCCGCTGTCCGAGTCAGGTTTTGCGCCCGACAGGATTGGAATATGGTTTGGATTATATGTTAAAGCCGCGTTTGGCCTATATCAGCAGTTATTGCAATTACGAATGTACGGTCTGCTCCGACGTATGTCCCACCGGCGCGATCAAACCTCTGACTGTCGAAGAGAAGACGACGACACAGGTCGGTATTGCCACTTTCTTCAAAGGCCGTTGTGTTGTTAATACAGAAGAGAAAGACTGTGGTGCCTGTGCAGAGCACTGCCCGACCCAGGCCGTACACATGGTTCCCTACAAAGGGACACTTACGATCCCGCAGATCAACCCCGACCTCTGTATCGGATGCGGCGGATGCGAATCGATCTGCCCGGTACGTCCGATGCGTGCCATCATCGTCAAATCGAACGTTGAACACAAATTCGTCGAGAAGCCAAAAGAAGAGGAAGTCAAAGAAGTCGAGGTAGACGATTTCGGTTTTTGATTAACGATATATAACCGACTATATTATGAGGCCTTATTTGTGAAAGTAAGGCCTTTTCTTTATCTTTGCAGCCATGAAATTCGAATTACAACATAACGATACAAAATCAAATGCAAGGGCGGGTCTGATTACCACTGATCATGGAGTAATTGAAACGCCTATTTTTATGCCCGTCGGCACGCAGGGTACGGTTAAAGGTGTCCACATGACCGAGTTGGAGGAAGATATCAACGCACAAATCATTTTAGGAAACACCTACCATTTGTATCTCCGTCCCGGACTGGAAATATTGGAACAGGCAGGCGGCTTGCACAAATTCAATACATGGAACCGGCCGATCCTGACGGATAGCGGTGGTTTCCAAGTTTTTTCCCTTTCCGAAAACCGCAAGTTGCATGAAGAAGGTGCCATGTTCCGCTCACATATCGACGGCTCCAAACATCTGTTTACCCCGGAAAAGGTCATGGATATCCAGCGGATCATCGGAGCGGATATCATTATGGCCTTCGATGAATGTTGTCCGGGCGATGCCGATTACGAATACGCGAAAAAATCCCTCGGTCTGACGGAACGTTGGCTGGACCGTTGTTTTGAACGTTTCAATTCTACAGAGCCGAAATACGGTTATCAGCAAAACCTTTTCCCGATTGTACAAGGTTGTGTTTATCCGGAACTGCGCCGAAAGGCTGCCGAGAATGTAGCGAAAAAAGGTGCTGACGGCAATGCGATCGGTGGCCTGGCTGTTGGTGAACCGACCGAAAAAATGTATGAGATGATCGAAGTAGTCAACGAAATCCTGCCGAAAGACAAGCCTCGCTACCTGATGGGAGTCGGTACACCGATCAACATTTTAGAGGGAATCGAACGGGGGATCGATATGTTCGACTGCATTATGCCGACACGCAACGGGCGCAACGGACAAATATTTACCCGTTTCGGCACGATCAATATGCGCAATAAGAAATGGGAGAACGACTTCTCTCCTATTGATCCGGACGCTCATTCGGCTATCGATACGCGCTATAGCAAGGCGTATTTGCACCATCTGATCAAAGTGAACGAGATGTTAGGACTTCAACTGGCATCAATCCATAACCTTGCGTTCTACCTGTGGCTCGTAAAAGAGGCACGCAAACATATTATTGCCGGCGATTTCACGACCTGGAAAAGTGAAATGGTCCGTCAGTTATCAAACCGGTTATAAGCAAACTGTCACATGAAATTCAAACTGAAACGGATAGACTGGTATATCATCAAGCAATTCTTAGGTACTTATATCTTTGCGATTGCCCTGATTATCGCTATCTCGGTCGTCTTCGATATAAATGAGAAGATCGACAAGTTCCTGAGTCCGGACGTGCCGTTGAAAGCGATCGTCTTTGACTATTACATGAACTTCATCCCGTATTTCGCGAATCTGTTCAGTCCGTTGTTTACTTTCATTGCTGTTATCTTCTTTACCTCGAAGTTAGCAGACAACTCGGAAGTGATCGCAATGTTGGCAAGCGGGATGAGTTTCCGGCGACTGATGTTGCCCTATGCGATTTCGGCAGGGATCATTGCACTCAGTACATTTGCGCTGAACGCTTATATCATTCCGCCTGCCAACGCCACGCGTATCGATTTCCAAAACAAATATATCAAGAATAAGAAGGTAGACTATGTCCGTTCCGCCCAATTGGAGATCGAGCCGGGCGTAATTGCCTATTTCGACCGCTACGATGCGCGTTCCGGGATGGGATACCGCTTCTCTTTGGAACACTTCGAGGACAAGAAGATGATTTCACGCCTCACGGCCAACTCCATCAAATATGATTCGCTCTACAACTGGACCCTGATTGACTACATGATCCGCGACTTCGACGGGATGCGCGAGCATATCACTGAAGGGAGCCGCCTGGACACCACATTGACAATCGTCCTTCGGACTTCCTGATCTCTGTCAACGACTGCGAGACGATGACTTCGCCAGAGTTGTCCACGTATATCGACCGCCAGAAGAAACGAGGGATCGGCAATATCCAAACGTTCCAGATCGAATATCACAAACGTTTTGCCGCCATCATGGCCGCTTTCATCCTGACCTCCATCGGAGCCTCGCTCTCTTCCCGCAAAATCAAAGGCGGTATGGGATTAAACATAGGTATCGGACTGGCCCTAAGTTTCTCCTACATCCTCTTCACCACCGTCACATCGACCTTCGCCATCAACGGCAACCTCAGCCCTGCTATGGCCGCCTGGATCCCTAATATTTTATATACGTTTATCGCGATTTACTTATACCGAAAGGCTCCGAGGTAAGAGAATTGACAAGTTGTTAAAGTAGTTTTATTATGTATATTTGTACTATATAGAAAGGGCTATATCAATAATTACTTTTTCCCATTCTTTGATCAGGGACAAGAAAATTTTGATATAGCCCTTTTAATAAGTAGTCGTTTAGAAACTAATATTTTATCGATTTCTAATTACTGTTTTTCCAGATTTAGACCAGCATTAAATTCTGTTGTCGTTTTTATAAGTTCGGGAAGTTGTGCAAAAATTGCTTTTACCATATCCTGCTGGGCTGTTGGAACTTGTGTTATTATCAGTTCGGCTATGCTTCAGAAGATAATATGTTTAACAATGGCAAAATCAAATCCTTATCAGCATATACAGCGGCAGCTCCATTTTTCACCTCACAATTTAAAGGAATTCCTTTCGAAAGCAAAGAGGCAAACTGCAAAAGAACCGAAGTATCTGATGCTTTAGTCTTATTCGCAGCAATAGTCGCAAGAATCATATCTATATTCAACTGCAAAAATAACTTACTGTCTTTGATATAGTACTGGGCCAGATTTGCAGGAGAAACAGTATTCTCGCCTTCTTTACCTGTAGAAGAATAACTTGCAACAATATTTCCATCTTCTTGAAATGTAATCGTATGGAGATACTTCGCTAACATCGGAGGCAGAACTAAATTGCCCAATAAAGCAGCAGCATCTTTCGTGGGCCACGGTTCATCTATTACACCGGGAATTGTGATACCAGAAGATGTAGATATCCAAGAAAGAATAATAGGTGACTTACCTGTTGCCATATCCTGCTTTGCCAAGTTCCAAGTTCCCAACAAATCATTTTTAGGCATCGTAACGTTGACGGACAAGGTCATGGAGGTGGAATCGACTGTGCCGGCGTACTTCATTTCGCGACCGTTATTGGAGTTTGTACCTTCGAATGTGTATTTATTTCCCTCCTGAGTCAGATCGACATTAAACATAGTTGTTACTTCCCCCGGAACAACACCCGGAGCTAATGCCACCATTTGCTCAGTCTTTGAAGGCAGCAAGTCCTTGATGATACTCGGATCGAAGACACCTTCCATCTTAATCGTTCCGGTTTTGCCATCTTCGGTCGCAAATGTGATCGCTTTGCCTAAAAGCGGGCTGTCTCCATATTTGAGAGAAAGCTTTTCGGCACTGTAAATTTGTGTACCCTTCAACAGCACTGCTCCTTCCGGCTCATTTTTTCCATTGTTATCATCACTACAGGCGATGAAGAAACTCAACGCACACAACATCGTAAACACAAATAATAGATTTTTCTTCATAATCTTCTATTTAAATTATACATAAAAACGAGGCGAAGGTACAGAATAGAGATGTGAGAAACAAAGTAAAAAAGTTAACGCCGGTTATTTCCGAAAAAACAACCGGCGTCACTTTATTCAAAAATATTTCTGATCAAAACCTTAATCAACGAGCGAACTTCACAGATTGGCTGACACCATTTTCTGTTACAACAATTACATAAATGCCTTTTGCCAAAGAAGAAGTAGAGATGTAAGCATTGTCACCCGAAACAGTTCCGTTAGCGATTGTTGCACCACTCATATTAACAATACGATAGGTAGCTTTTCCGCTATTGTCGATATAGATACCACCCTCTACCGGTGTTACTTTTACGGTATTAATCGTGATATCGTCATTGCTTGTCACGATACCTGCGATATTGGAAGTGAAATATGCACTACCCATAGTTACATCTCCTTCCATAATCTCAATCTTGATCACCTTACTACCAGCAAGGTCCGCCGTAGCTTTCAGATTCATTTCCGTATCTATAACAACATCTGTATCTTCTTGTTTATATGATTTGATATTGATGTCGGCGATAGCGTTTGTCCCGGAAATAGATGGAGTCACTTCGATATCCATTACTGGAACCTCTCTATCGTTATTATCTCTTACACCATCACCATTCGAATCTATCGACTTAGTAATAGACATCGTATAAATAGAAGCTTCGCCAGTTGTCGCTAATTCTGATACAACACGTTCTATCACTGTTTGTGCAGCAGTTTTAACATCTGCTACTGTACTCTTTGAATCACTCATGCGAATGATGAAAGCACCATTATACTTCAATTGCTCCCAGTTTCCTTCGAGAGCAGTATGGTCTTCGATAGCAACAGTCATACCAGAAGCTGCTTGTTCTTGAATGAAGGTGTATTTGCTCCATCTGTTCGCCTGTGCATTTTCATAAGAAGTAACGTTGATATAATTAACGGGGATAGTCTTATTTAAATCCAAAGCAACAACAGCGTCTCCCATAGGAAGTTCTTTTGCTTCACCTGATTCAGGAATGCCATAAAGGCTCATGGGAAGTTCGCCTGTAAAAATACCGGACAGATTCACTGTTATCTTGTAATCCAATTGTGGCAACTCTGGTAATTGGAGCATACCTTTAACTAATCCCCAAATACTATGCATTCCCTCTTGAATATCTACAGTCGCTTCTAATAATGATGTTGCCGGGTTTTGCACAAAAGAGAAACTTAATAAAGGTTCGGCTCCTTTTCCTAACAAAGAGATAGCCATGTCCATACCAAAAGGAACCAATTGTCCGTCTTCTCCCGTCACTTCAATCGTAATCTCAGCCACTTCACCCATTCTGGAAGAAATAACCTGAATTTTTCCAGGTACATCAATTGTCAAAGGACGTCCCAACAACATATCACCGACCATCGGAATTGTCCTTGTCGTATAATCTTCAAAATCGACTTTAATATCTCCAGTTAAGAGGCTTATTCCCGCATTAATCGCTTTCATATTTATTACAATGCTATCCGGTTTCACGCTATAAGCGTCGGAGAATCAGCACGAAAACCACTCTGAGTATTCAACACAGGCAAGCTCTGTATAAAGTCTTTTGTCAACTGCGGCTGTGCCCATCCTAAGATATCGAGACCTGTTTGCTCTTTAATCTGCTCGAATACGACTGGCAATACTTCTTTTTGAATTTCTGTTTTCTGAGCTTCGCTCAACTGCACCGTCTGTGCAGAGGTAGTAAAGGAAGACGCTACAAGACATAACGCCATACTAATCGATGTAAAAACTTTTTTCATAAATCTATATTTTTAGATTGAACATAAAACATTTTTGTTTTATAATGATCGCAAAACTAACTAATAGCCTCGACTTATGCAAGACAAATAAGTTAACACCGGTTATTCAAAATTGGATAACTGGTGTTATCTTAAAAACAGACAACTCTATCTAAAAAAACAGCTTACTATTCTACTCAATAATGTCAATTAGGGCCATCCTATCTTGATGATCTCTAACCAACTCGTTTTTGATGCCGAGGTTATATGCCACGACGATCGTCTTCGTTGCGATGAAAACGGTCAATTTCTCATTTATTATTTTAGGCCTTAGCAAAAAACAGAAAATATAGAGTGCCTTTTTGCTCCTATCCGTTCCTCCTATTCGCCAAACAAGCCGTCATAGAAATTGTTAAAACCGACAATATCCCCCTAAAAAACAGCTTATTTAAAGAGTACTGACAATCAACATTATAGTATGTATAAGATTATTAAAAAATATTACCCTTGCGGGAAAATTCATTTTCGTGCCTATGAAAACCGATTTTCATGGGTATGTGTTTCGAAATAGACCAATAGGGATTTTAGTCAATTATTACAATAACAATAAAATGCAGGGGCATATGTCGTCATACATTTGAAGAGGGAAAAAGCCTGTTTTCGATATAGTTCTTTTTGTTATCCCATAAACTATAGAAGATTTTATGTACTTTTGCCTCAGAATATAAAAAACTTAAATAATTCAATTAAATCAACATGAAACGCTTAATGGCTAATCGTAAACAGAAAAAAGCGATCCTGATCGCTCTTGCTGCGCCATTGATGTTTTCCCCTGCCCCTTTAATGGCTGCGACCGGAACCTCCGAGCCTGTAGTTGCTATCGCCCAGCAGGCGCAAACGATCGTCAGTGTGCAGCGGATCAACCCGACTACGGTCGACGTTGTATTTTCCAACAATCAGCGGATGACATTCGATTTCTACGGAGATAATATTTTCCGTATGTTCCAAGACACAAACGGCGGTATTCTTCGTGATCCGGAGGCTAAACCGGAGGCCCGGATTCTGGTGGACAATCCTCGTGTCAAAGTTTATCAATTGGAAATCCAAGATGAAAATGGACAAATAACCATCGCTACTTGGAGTACCAAATTACAAATCGATAAATCGACTACCTTGCTGAAAGTTTCCGACCGAAGGACAGGAGCAATCCTCTTTGAAGAAGTAAAACCGGTTGCCTATGAAAAAGGGAAAACAATTTTAAGCCTAAAAGAGAATCCCGATGAATATTTTTACGGAGGAGGTGTACAAAACGGTCGTTTCTCTCACAAAGGAAAATCGATTGCAATAGAAAACCAAAACAGTTGGACAGACGGCGGTGTTGCATCTCCTACTCCGTTTTATTGGTCAACGAAAGGATACGGCTTCATGTGGCACACGTTCAAACCAGGTAAATATGACTTTGGAGCAGATGAAAAGGGTATTGTGAAATTATCCCATGACACAGACTATTTAGACGTTTTCTTTATGGCCGACCGGGAACCGGAGAGCATTCTCGGTTCCCTTTATAGCCAACCGACAGAAGCTCAAAGAATATCAAAAATGGCTGTTTCCCTATTGAACAGTTTCTACCAACTGACCGGTAATCCTGTGCTGCTGCCCAAGTTCGGATTCTACCAGGGACATCTGAACGCTTACAACCGCGACTATTGGGTAGAAGACGAAAAGGGTATCCTTTTTGAAGATGGCAAACGCTACAAGGAAAGCCAGAAAGACAATGGCGGTATCAAAGAATCGCTAAACGGAGAAAAGAACAACTACCAGTTCTCCGCCCGCGCTGTGATCGACCGTTACAAGAACCATGATATGCCGTTAGGCTGGTTGTTACCGAACGACGGCTACGGAGCCGGCTACGGGCAGGCCGAAACATTGGACGGCAACATCCAAAACTTAAAAAACCTCACTGAATACGCTCATAAAAACGGTGTCGAGATCGGCCTTTGGACACAATCCGACCTGCATCCGAAAGACAGTATCAGCGCCTTGTTGCAGCGTGACATCGTAAAGGAGGTGCGTGATGCCGGTGTACGGGTTCTGAAAACAGACGTAGCATGGGTCGGCTGGGGCTACTCGTTCGGTCTGAACGGTGTGGCTGACGTCGGACACATCATGCCGTATTACGGAAACGACGCACGCCCGTTCATTATCTCTCTCGACGGCTGGGCTGGAACGCAACGTTATGCCGGTATCTGGTCGGGTGACCAGACGGGTGGACAATGGGAATATATCCGTTTCCATATCCCGACTTATATCGGTTCGGGACTTTCCGGACAACCGAACATCACATCCGACATGGACGGTATCTTCGGTGGCAAGAATTTGGCAATGAATACCCGCGATTTCCAGTGGAAGACCTGGACACCGATGGAGCTGAACATGGACGGCTGGGGATCAAATGAAAAATATCCGCATGCTTTGGGCGAACCGGCCACTTCCATCAACCGCTGGTATCTGAAGATGAAATCCTGTCTGATGCCGTATGCCTACAGCATCGCCCGTGAAGCGGTAGACGGAAAACCAATGATCCGTGCCATGTTTCTCGAAGATCCGAACCCGTACACGCATGGTAAGGCTACGCAATATCAGTTCATGTACGGTCCGTACTTCCTCGTCGCTCCGATCTATCAGGAGACGCAAATGGATGACAAGGGGAACGACATCCGCGACGGTATCTACCTGCCTGAAGGCGAATGGTTCGACTATTTCACCGGCGAGAAATACACGGGCGGTTGTGTGGTCAACAACTTCGCTTCTCCGCTTTGGAAACTTCCTGTATTCGTGAAAGCCGGTGCGATCATCCCGATGACGAACCCGAATAATAATGTAGCGGAAATCGATAAGAGTCTGCGTATATATGAACTTTACCCATCCGGATATAGTGAGTTCGTCGAATATGACGATGACGGCAGAACGCAAGCGTATCTGAACGGAGCAGGTACATGGACAAAAATCGAGATGGAAAACGATCAGCCTCCGTATACGTCCAGATTGGCAATAAAACAGTCGTCAACACAAACAGGAAAAACAAACCAGGAAAAATCTCAATCACCATCCATCCGACAACAGGCGATTTCGACGGCTTCGTGAAGGAGAAGGCAACCGAATTGCGCATCAATCTCTCGGAAATGCCGAAGAAGATCACCGCCAAAGTCGGTTCTTCCAAAGTGAAACTGGTAGCCGCCCGTTCGATGGACGAATACCTGAACGGCACAAACGTCTATTTCTACGATGCTACCCCGAACCTGAACAAATTCGCCACCAAAGGAAGCGAATTCGAAAAGGTAACGATCACCAAGAACCCGCAACTGTTGGTCAAACTGGCTCCGACAGATATCATCATGAACGAAACGGTCGTCACCATCGACGGATACCAATTCGATATGCCTGATACCCACCGCATTTCTACCGGATCGCTGACTGCTCCGGTTGCACAGGTGACAGACGGAAACACAGAAGCTTACACCTTAAAACCGACTTGGGATAAAGTTTCCGGCGCCGACTTTTACGAAATAGAATTTAACGGCATGCTCTATACACAGATCAAGAACACCGAACTGCTGTTCGACAACCTCTCAGCCGAAACAGACTATTCGTTCAAGATCCGTTCCGTCAACAAGGACGGTCATTCAGACTGGTCTACTTTCTCCGTCAAGACAAAATCCAACCCGCTCGAATTCGCCATCAAAGGTATCCGCGGAGAAGTGACAGCCGAAGAACAGGAAGGCTTTGAAATCTTCCGGCTATTCGACTTTGCTGAATTGGGCGATATGTTCCATACGAAATACCGTAAGAACGCAATGCCGTTCGACATGATCATCGACTTACGCACCATCAACCAACTGGATAAGTTCCATTATCTGTCCCGCCAAGATGGAGCAACGGTACGATCCTCGCCGGCAACGTGGCCTACAGCATGGATAAGGAAAACTGGACGGCAGTCGACTCGTTCCGCTGGGAACGCAATGGTGACGTGAAAATATTCACTTTCAAGAACCAGCCGAAAGCCCGCTACATCAAGTTGCATATTACGGAAGGTGTCGGAAACTACGCTTCTGGCCGCGAATTGTATGTATTCAAGGTTCCGGGAACGGAAAGCTATCTGCCGGGTGACATCAACAACGACAAGAAAATCGATGCAAACGACCTGACCTCGTACATGAACTATACGGGTCTGCGCCGCGGCGACAGCGATTTCGATTATGTCAGTGCAGGTGATATCAACCAGAACGGTCTGATCGATGCTTACGACATATCGGTTGTGGCAACCCAATTGGAGGATGGCATCGAGAATCCGGGTACGGATCGTGTAGCCGGAACGCTCTCTCTATCCACACCGAAACAAACATACAACGCCGGAGAAACAGTCGAAATCACCGTTAAAGGTGATAGTATCAAAGCAGTCAACGCTTTGAGTTTCGCATTGCCTTACGATCAGCAGGACTATGATTTTGCAGGTATCGAACCGGCCAACCTCGGTGCGATGGAGAACCTGACATACGACCGCCTACACACTAGCGGCCAAAAGGCGCTCTATCCTACATTCGTCAATCTCGGAGACAAAAAGGCGCTCGAAGGCTCTGAAGATCTCTTCACCATCAAGCTAAAAGCGAAACGCAAAGTCAAATTCAATTTGAAAGCAGTCGACGGCATCTTGGTTGACAAGAACCTGAATATGCAGAAGTTCTGAACAAAGAATTTTTGAAATAAACAAAAGCAGAAAGGCTTCGCCCCGGAACTATCCGGTAGGCGAAGCCTTTTTCATTAAGATTATGAATGTTTTCTGCCTCACAGATGTTATCTTTGCAAAAAAAGCGATCAAACCATCGCATGACAAAGCAAACAAACACATTATGTACTCAGATAAGAAAAACATCCTGCAGCTCGTAGCCCTGCTCATCGAGCATAACGTCAAGAAAATCGTTTTGTGTCCCGGTAGCCGCAATTCCCCTATCGTACATACGATTGCCAACCACCCGTTCTTCTCCTGTTATCCGGTAACAGACGAACGGAGTGCGGCTTTCTTCGCGATCGGACTGGCATTACATGGCGGTAGCCCGGCTGCTGTCTGCTGCACATCGGGCAGTGCATTGCTTAATATTCATCCTGCCGTATCGGAAGCTTTCTATCAGCAAGTGCCATTGGTCGTCATCTCGCAGACCGTCCCGGAGCCTGGATCGGGCAGATGGACGGACAGACGCTTCCACAACCCGGCGTATTCGGGCAGCTTGTCAAAAAATCCGTCAACCTGCCGGAGATACATACTGACGAAGACGAATGGTATTGCAACCGTCTTATCAACGAAGCTCTGCTCGAACTGAACCATCATGGGAAAGGACCGGTACATATCAATGTGCCGATCTCGGAACCGTTGTTCCGCTTCACCACAGAGGAATTGCCCAAGGTGCGCGTCATCACCCGCTACCAAGGATTAAATATCTACGACCGTGAATATACCGGACTGATCGAACGGCTGAACAACTACAACCGTCGCATGATCGTTGCCGGTCAGATGAGCCTGATCTATCTTTTTGAAAAGAAATATTCAAAACTGCTATACAAGCATTTCGCCTGGCTTACCGAACATACGGGAAACAAGACCGTTCCCGGCATCCCGGTAAAGAATTTTGATGCCGCCCTTTACGCCCTGCCGGAAGAAAAGTTAGAGAAAATGGTTCCTGACCTGCTGATCACTTACGGCGGACATATCGTGTCGAAACGTCTCAAACAATTTCTCCGCAAGCATCCGCCCCGCGAACACTGGCATGTTTCACTTGATGGAGAAATAACGGATCTTTACGGTTCCTTGACAACCGTTATCGAGATGGACCCGTTCGAATTCCTTGAAAAGATCGCTTATCTGCTGGAAAACCGGACAACGGAATTTCCACGCATTTGGGAAAATAACACCCGCGACTTGCCGCAACCGGAATTCGGCTATTCGGAAATGGCAGCCATCGGAGCTTTGGTCAAATCGCTCCCAACACCTGCGGCTTTGCATTTAGGTAACAGTTCGGCTGTACGTTACGCCCAGTTATACACACTCCCCGAAGATGTCGAAGTCTGCTGCAACCGGGGGACGAGCGGTATAGAAGGATCGCTTTCGACTGCCATCGGTTACTCCGTTTGTTCGGACAAACTGAATTTTGTGGTAATCGGCGACCTGAGTTTCTTTTATGACATGAACGCACTTTGGAACACCAATTTTGGTTGTAATCTGCGCATCCTTCTGCTCAATAACGGAGGCGGTGAAATATTTCAAGCACTCCCCGGACTGAAAATGGAAGATAAGACACAGCGTTTCGTGACAGCCACACACAAAACGTCCGCCAGAGGATGGGCCGAAGAACGGGGATTCTCCTACCTTCCCGTCCATAACGACGAAGAACTGACGGATGCGATGGCTGTTTTCACCCAATCCACCCCTCATAACCAGCCAATGCTGATGGAAGTATTCACGAATGCGGCTGAAGATGTACGGCAACTCAAAGAGTATTACCACCGACTAAAAAACAACTCATAATTCATAACTTATAATTCATCTTATGGAAACAAAAAGAGAATGGACAACCATCAAAGAATATGAAGAAATCCTGTTCGATTTCTACAACGGGATTGCCCGCATCACCATCAACCGCGAACGCTATCGCAACGCTTTCACACCGACGACTACGACAGAAATGAGCGATGCTCTCTATATCTGCCGCGAACGTCCGGATATCAATGTCGTCGTGCTGACAGGAGCCGGAGACACGGCTTTCTGTGCCGGAGGAGACATGAACGTGAAAGGTCATGGCGGTTACATCGGCAAAGATGGTGTAGCGCGGTTAAATGTACTCGATGTACAAAAGCAAATCCGCTCGATCCCCAAGCCGGTGATTGCTGCCGTAAATGGTTTTGCGATCGGAGGCGGCCATGTGTTGCATGTGGTCTGTGATCTGACGATTGCTTCTGAAAATGCGATATTCGGACAAACAGGTCCTCGCGTGGGAAGTTTCGACGCTGGGTTCGGTTCATCCTATTTAGCTCGTATCGTCGGCCAGAAGAAAGCGCGTGAGATTTGGTTCCTCTGCCGCAAGTACAATGCGCAGGAGGCACTCGACATGGGCCTCGTGAACAAGGTCGTACCTTTGGATCAACTTGAAGACGAATATGTCGGATGGGCCGAGGAAATGATGTTGCTCAGTCCGCTCGCCCTCCGCATGATCAAGGCCGGCCTAAACGCCGAACTGGACGGTCAGGCCGGCATCCAGGAACTGGCAGGCGACGCCACCATGCTCTACTATATGACCGACGAAGCTCAGGAAGGCGGTAAAGCTTTCCTCGAAAAACGCCGTCCCCGTTTCGAAGATTATCCAAAATTCCCTTAAAACAAGACACATGATCCACATTGACATTTGTTCCAAAGAGTTGTTATTCAAGAAGCCAGCCACAACTTCGCGCGGGACATACACAAAACGGAAAAGCTGGTTCATCACCCTTTCTTCGGATGACAGACCTGGCCATAAGGGGATTGGCGAATGCGCCCCGCTCCCCTATCTGAGTTGCGACGATTTGCCCATATCGCAATATGAAAAGGTACTGAACAAAGCTTGCCAAAATTTTGTCCGTACAGGCCAGATCGACACGGATAGCCTGTGCAACTATCCTTCCATCTTGTTTGGGCTGGAAACAGCCATTCTACACTTTGAAAAGAATCGTTTCTCCTTCTTCGACACTCCCTTTTCGCGTGGCGAAGCAGGCATCCCGATCAATGGACTGATCTGGATGGACACTTACGAGAATATGTTGAAGCAGGTGGAAGAGAAGATCGAAGCCGGCTTCCGCTGCATCAAGCTAAAAATTGGGGCAATCGACTTCGAGAAAGAATTGGAGATCCTGCGCTTCATCCGCAGACATTTTTCTTCTAAAGAAATTGAACTACGTGTCGACGCCAATGGTGCTTTTTCGCCTAAGGAAGCCATGACGAAACTGGACCGCCTGGCCGAACTGGACCTACACTCGATCGAACAGCCGATCCGCGCCGGACAATGGGAAGAGATGGCCCGCCTGACCGCCTCCTCCCCGATTCCCATCGCCCTCGACGAGGAGCTGATCGGCCACAACACACCGGAAAAGAAATACAAACTGCTCTTCCTCCTCCGGCCGCAATACATTGTCTTGAAGCCATCCCTTCACGGAGGCATATACGGCTGTAGCGAATGGATCACGGAAGCGCAAAACTGGAAGACTGGCTGGTGGATCACGTCGGCTTTGGAATCGAACATTGGCCTGAATGCCATCGCCCAATGGTGCGCGACGCTGGACAATCCGCTCGCGCAAGGATTAGGAACCGGCGGCCTCTTCACCAATAACATAGATATGCCATTGTCAGTTGACAATGGACAATTAGTAATTGACGATGGACAATGGACAATTGATAATTAAGAGACATCCCGATAATTGCCAATTATCAACTATCAATTGTCAGTTATCGGAATTTATTTCCGACTGGAAGTCTCCCTCTCCTTATTTGGAGGTACAGACTTCCGGCTCGACCGGTGTGCCCAAACGAATCACAGTCCGCAAGGAGCAAATGGTAAACAGCGCCCGCCTCACCTGCGATTATTTAGGTTTACGACAAAGAGATAAAGCTCTCCTTTGTATGCCACTCCGGTACATTGCCGGAAAGATGATGGTCGTCCGCTCACTCGTAGCAGGGCTGGATCTGATCGTGCGTGAACCTTCCGGACATCCGATGGCAGATATCGACATGCCGCTCCGGTTCGCCGCCATGATCCCGTTACAAGTGTACAACACATTACAAGTACCGGAAGAACGGGAACGTCTTTGCCAAACCGAGATACTGATTATCGGCGGCGGCTCCATCGACCGTGAACTGGAAGCCCAGATACAAGAATTGCCTATCTGCGTCTACTCCACCTACGGAATGACGGAAACACTTTCGCATATTGCTCTCCGACGGTTGAACGGACCGGAAGCCTCTTCTTATTACACACCTTTCCCGTCTGTCAAACTATCACTCTCGGCAGACGGCACACTGGTAATAGACGCTCCTCTCGTCGCCGATGAAACGCTCGTCACGAACGATGTCGCCGAACTGCTCCCGGACGGTCGTTTCCGCATCTTGGGAAGGAAAGACAACATCATCAACAGCGGAGGCATCAAGATACAGGCAGAGACCGTAGAGGAAGCCTTACGTCCCGTTATTTCTGCTAACTTTGCCATAACATCCGTTCCTGACCCGAAGTTCGGAGAAGCAATGGTTTTATTGATCACCGCAGGGAACGACCACTTCCCTGGCCAGGGAACAGCCTTTTCCCTTACTGGAAAACAGTCTATCTCCTTACCGGAGAACAGCCTCCTTTCCGAATGGGAAGAAAAGATATTTGAAATATTACCCAAATACCAGCGCCCGAAGCACATCCTCCCAATCGAAGCCATTCCCCTCACCGGTAGCGGAAGATCGATCGGGCGGCATGCCGGAAACTGGCAAAGCAATTGACAATGGACAATTGATAATTGACAATTAAAATAAATGTTATATGAAGTATTTATCTATTCTCGCATCCGCCCTTCTCACCACGGCGTCCGCCTATGGACAAAGCGGGGAAAGTTGCCGGATGGCACCCGACCCGACTTTGCAGAAGCCGGAATTATATGCAGGTTACGACTGCGTGAACCTGCTTGACAGTACCGCTGTGACCGTGCAGCCTACCGGCTCCGCTCATTCACTGTCTGCAAGATCGTCAAAGTCATGAACACACGCGGAGCAGTCGCCAATCGCATCCTTAAATACGATTACGACCCGCTGACAGCACATGCAGAATTCCATCGTGTGACCATCTACAAAGCCAACGGCGACGTGATCAACCTCGACATCACCAAGCAGCAGGATTATGCCGCTCCCGCTCGCGCCATCTATTGGGGAGCACGGCAGATCATGATGGAAGTAGGCCGTCTCGATCCGGGCGATATCATCGACTACCAAATCAACAAGAAGGGTTTCACCTACGCCCTGCTGGCTTCCGGTACAGGTGACGATGAATCCCGTTTCATCCCGCCTATGCGCGGACAATTCTATGACATCGTTCCTTTCTGGGCGACTGAACCGACCGTCCGCAAGGTATATAAGGTAAATATCCCGATGGAGAAAGAGATGCAGTTCCAGTTCTATCAGGGAGAATGTACCTCCTCCATGCGTTACGAGGATGGACAGAAAGCCTATACATTCGTCAGTACGGACATCATGCCGACTCAGCGCGAGCCGAACATGGTCGACCTGTTCGACGCCGCACCGAAACTGATGATGTCGTCCACACCACGCTGGCAAGACAAATCCCTTTGGTTCAATAAAGTGAACGAAGACTACGGCAGTTTCGACGCTATCCCGGAAGCCCAAAAGAAAGTGGATGAACTGATCAAAGGCAAAAAGACAGAAATGGAAAAGATAGCCGTTCTCACTCATTGGGTAGCCGACAATATCCGCTACTCCGGTATTTCAATGGGTAAAGGTGAAGGCTACACGCTGCATAACCTGAAAATGAATTACACGGACCGTTGCGGTGTTTGTAAAGATATTGCCGGTACCTTGGTCGCTTTCCTGCGTATGGCAGGCTTCGAAGCCTATCCGGCTATGACAATGGCCGGCAGCCGGGTGGAAAGCATCCCGGCCGACCACTTCAACCACTGTGTCGCCGTCGTGAAACTTTCCAACGGGACCTATATGCCGCTCGATCCGACCTGGGTTCCTTTCTGCCGCGAATTGTGGAGCAGTGCCGAACAGCAGCAAAACTACTTGCCGGGGGTTCCCGAAGGTTCCGACCTCTGCCTCACACCGGTTTCCGCACCGGAAAACCATTACGTCCGTATCAAAGCCGACAATAAGCTGGATGCCAAAGGCACGCTGACCGGACAGTTCACGATTACAGCCGAAGGGCAGTCAGACAGCAATATCCGTCGCATCTTCACCACCGGATGGCAGTCTCAATGGCAGTCCGCACTGGAAAGCCAACTCCTGGCCGTTTCGCCTAAGGCTCGCCTTATCAGCGTGGATTATGGCAAAGACCCGAAGAATTACCAGGCAGCACCGATCAAAATGACATTCCGTTATGAAATACCCGGCTATGCCTTCCAGGAGAAAGAGAAATGTTGTTCAAGCCATTGGTAATGAATAATCTCTACAACCAGGTAAAAAGCTATCTGCGCATCAACACCGACCTCGAAGAACGCCGGTATGGGTTCAAGGATGCCTGCTCGCGTCTGGTCGAACTGGACGAAACGATTCAACTCCCCGCAGGCTATAAGTTAGTGGGTGACGAAAAAGAAGACAATGTGCAAAGTTCTGCCGCCGACTTCGAAGGTTCCCTCCGCCAAGACGGTAACAAAGTGATGCTGCACCAAAAGTTAGCATTAAAGAAACGCGTGTACGAAGCAGGCGACTGGAATGGGTTCCGCAACGCCGTGAACGCACATAAGTCATTCGGGGATTATATCATCATCAAACAATAGCCTCTCATCATTCATAAATCATCAATCAAATGATACAGAACAAACATAAACTCGCCTTCCTCCTTTGCCTGCTGCTGATGGCTACGACAGCCTTCGGAGCATCGGAAGCCGAATATAAAAAACTGGCAAAGACCTGGACGCTCAATGCCGACGGCAGCCAGGAATTCCGTTATAACATGGAACTGACGCTTTTCACTCATACGGCCATGAACGGCACCTACGGAGAAAGCTTCATCGTTTACAATCCGCAATATCAGGAACTGAAGATCAACTCGTCTTACACCCGGCAAAAAGACGGCACGATCATCAAAACACCTGACAACGCTTTCGTGGAAGTTCTTCCCCGCAATGCGGCTGATGCTCCTGCCTACAACCACCTGAAAGAAATGGTTGTCGTCCATACGGGCCTGGAATTGGGAGCGACTATCTATCTCGACTATACTGTCACTTCCAAACCGGGTTATCTGCCGGAGGTTGACATTTTCGAAGAGCTGCTCCAATCCTCTCCCGTCAAGGAATACACCCTGACGATTGTGACGCCCGAAACCAAAGAACTTGCCTACACATTGGCGAACAATCCGGCAAAAGCGTCAGTCAAACAAGCTGATGGCACTTGTACGACAAGCTGGACATTGCGCAACCTGCCGGCTTCTTCCCGCGCTCCGTTCGTCTCTGTCCGGAATGGCGACGTTCCTTTTCTCGCCGCTACGACTTACGTATCCGAAGGGGAGGCATTGGCCACCCTGTTCAAACAGTTCAATCCGTCCGGTGATCCTCAACTCACAACTCTGGCAGAAAGCCTGACCGAAGGAAAAGACAAGGACGAGGACAAACTGAAAGCGATCCTCGAATACACAACCCTCCATATCGGGGGCAGTATGTTGACACTGGACCAGACCGGCTACCGCCTCCGCCCTGCCGATGCAGTCATAAACACTGCTTACGGAACTGAAGCTGAAAAAGCCAACTTGCTCGCGGGTCTGTTGGATGGAGCAGGCTTCAAAGCCGAACCGATGGTAACTTACCAGGCTCATGCAGACAAGGGGTTGGCACTGAAAGCAGTCGACCAGCTGTTCGTCTCCTGTATGGTGAACGGTGAATTGTACTTATTCTCCACTTATTCCACCCGTCGTCCGCAAACGGGGAACTTCGACCGGACTCCGCTTTTCAGCCTGCAAACGGGAAAACCTGTAGCCGTTGCCGTTCCACAGGATTACCGGATCAAGAGCGACATCACTGTCAGTTTCAAAGAAGGAAAGGTGACGACATTCACTAAAGAATCGGTCGGTAAAGCATTGATGCCTTATTTCAAGACAGGTAACGGCGAAAACAATCAAGTTGTTCCTTTGAAAGTGGAAAACGGGTATGCAACGATCTCACTTCCGGATGCAGAATACGGCTTCTCCCATCTGCCTTATGGCTACCTGAACAGCAAGCGGAAAGAAAACCTGCTGATTCCGCGTCCTGTCAGCGAAGTTTACACATACACGATCGAATGTCCTGAAAATATGGAACTGCGCACACCGAGAATGTACAAGGCGATCAGCAATACTGCCGGTAAACTATCTATCATTGTCAAAAAGGAAGGACGCACGGCAACCGTCACCCGCAGCCTGGAATTGAGTAAACAACTCTATACTCCTTCTGAATACAAGGATTTGCGCCAACTTTTGACTGAATGGAGTGACGTAAATGGAAAGACGCTGTTGTTTTCGGTACAGTAAAAAAATGATTTATCCGGCATATAATAAATGGTAACCCGTAGGGGCGGGGTTCTACTCCGCCCGATTGAGGGCGACATTACCCGATTAAATGCATCAATGGGCAGAGCAGAGCCCTGCCCCTACGGAACGACATACCGATCAAATCATCATCCATATCGTTAATTAATCATCTAAATAACTCAAATATGAAACTACTAAATCTAACTGCTGCCCTCCTTGTAGGAGGTGCCCTGCAAGCACAAAATCCCCTGCCGGCCATCCATCCGCAGCCGCAGGAAGTCACATTGTCGACTAACTGGTTGAAAGCGCCTCATGGTTTTACCCTCTCCGGCATACAGCATCCGGATGAAGATGCATGAGACTGATCAAAGAAACCTTATCCGTCACGAGTCATTCGGAAGCTCTGCCGCTTACGATCAAACAGATCGACAGCAAGGACTCTGAACTGAAACGTTCGGGTGCCTACCAGCTCACCATCGATCCCAAAGGAATCGAGATTGCCGTTTCCGACAGTCGCGGTCTCTTCTATGCAGCACAGACACTGCAACAATTGGCCCAAACCGACGGGCAAGGTAATACGACGCTGCCACTCGGTGTCATCAAAGACTATCCCGATGTCGCCTATCGTGGAACTGTTGAAGGTTTTTACGGCGATCCCTGGAGCCACGCCGACCGCATCGAGCAACTTCGTTTTTATGGCAAAATGAAGATGAACACCTATATCTACGGGCCGAAAGACGATCCCTACCACAGCTCCCCTAACTGGCGCAAGCCTTATCCGGAAAAGGAAGCGGCACAAATCAAAGATCTGGTAAAGGAAGCCGCTGCCAACAAGGTGGACTTCGTCTGGGCAATCCATCCGGGCCTGGACATCAAATGGACGGATGAAGACCGGATGAATGTGTTGAACAAGTTCGGTATGATGTACGATTTAGGGGTCCGCTCCTTTGCGGTCTTCTTCGACGATATATCCGGTGAAGGGGCTAAAGCGGACAAACAAGCCGACCTGCTCAACTTCCTGCAAAAGGAGTTTATTGAGAAAAAAGAAGGTGTCAGCCCCTTGATCATGTGTCCGACCGAATATAACCGGGCTTGGGCAGGAAGCGACTACTTAGATGTGCTGGGCAAAACACTCGACCCGGCAATCCATGTGATGTGGACCGGCAACAGTGTGATCCACGATATCACACTCGAAGGGCAGGAATGGGTAAACAAGCGCATCCAGCGCCCGTCGTATGTTTGGTGGAATTTCCCTGTAAGCGACTACTGTCGTGACCATCTGCTGATGGGGCCGTCTTACGGGCTCGATCCAAATGCTATACATGCCATGTCGGGATTCGTGGCCAACCCGATGGAACGGGCGGAAGCTCCAAAGTAGCTCTCTACGGAGTCGCCGATTATGCTGGAACATGAAAGCCTATCATCCCGAAAGCGACTTCGCCGAAGCCTGCCGTTACGTTCTACCGGAAGCACCTGAAGCCTTCCAGACATTCTGCGAGAACAACTGCGATCCGGGACCAAACGGCCACCGTTACCGCCGCGACGAATCCGTCCGTAACGCCGGTTATGCCGGAGCCTTCCTCTTAGACTTCCGCCAGCACCGCTATAATGCAGATGCAGCCGACCAGATGAACCGATTGTTCGCCGAAATCGCTGCCGCTCCGGCTGCCATCGAAACAAGCCGAAACAAGGCGCTGATAGACGAAATCAAACCGTGGCTGATGCAGTTCCACTTGTTAGGAAAAGCCGGACAAGCTGCTATCCGGACAGCTGAAGCCGGACAAGGACAGGATCGTGCCGCCACCTGGCAATCGTATCTGTCGCTCACCTCATTGCTCGACAGTATGCGCACGATCGACCGGACTTACAATCAAAATCCGTACCAGAAAGGGGTGAAAGTCGGTTCACGCGTCCTGACCCCGTTCGTACAGGAGATACATTCAGGGATCGGAAGCAACCTGCTGTTCTCAGACCAGTCAGATGCCACCACTACCCGGATGAGCAAGGCTTCTATCCTGACGGATATCGAACAATTGAAATATCAACCGCTGAAGGAAGGTAAGGACCAGATCGGATATAACCGCCTGAACGAGGTACTGCGTATCGAACCTGGACAATCCTTCGGCCTCACTTGGGAACTGCAAAAGGAGGCTACTTCTTTCAATTTCAGCCTGCCGAAGAGCGAAAACAGCGGACGGGTATTCGAATGGTCCGCCGACGGTAAACAATGGACGGCTATTGCTGACATCCCCGCCGACCAAGCCCACTTCAAACTGGAAAAGATCGCCCCTGAAGCACGTTATATCCGTATGCGGAACGCTACGGACAAGCAGATGCAAATCTACCTGTACGAATTTGCCATAACAACGAAAGAAAATACCTCTATCGATCCTGTCCGCCTGATGTATGACAAGAACCTGGAATCTGTCAATACATTGACCGCAGGTTCACGTATTACGGTTGATAAAAGAAAGGGCAATTCACTCGAACTATTTCTATCCGGCTCTCCTTGCAGCCAAGTTGTAGTGGAAGGTATACCATTAAAAGGAAAAGCAAAACAAGTGCTCTATTCCGGCCCGGTAAATTACATCAAGCTGAAAAAGGAAGTATTAGAAAACATAAAGACCCTGGAACTGTATAACGCAGGACAAACAGAAATCCGCATCCACGAGGTCAACTAACAACTAACAATGGACAATTGACAATTAGCTCTCAAAACATTTAATTGTCAATTGTCCATTCTCATTTAGTCCATCGGATACCGCACGCCCCATTCTTCCCGGAGATCATCCAACATCTGCATGATATGCAAAGTTCCGTATGTGGCATATAAGGCGTCTCAATCTTTCCCTCGCGAATCGCATCGATGGAAGCCTGCACCTGATACTCAAAGCCCGTTATCTGCGGCGGACAGGTATAGCGAGCCACTTCTTCATGATTAATCGAATAAACGATTGCCTGCTGTGGATTGTTGATATTGTCAACGATGATGTATCCTTTATCTCCCGAAATAACTCCTTGCCTGTCGTTCGCACAAAAAGCAGTCATTTGTAAAACAGCCATCCGATGGTCCCGATACACAAAAGTAATGCTGCTCTGCAAATCCACTCCCGTCTCCCCTTCACGCAAGCTGAAGTAATACCTGTAATCTCCGAGCCGAAAAGCATCCTCGCAAAATTGATCGGATAAACTCCGATATCCAGCAAAGCACCACCACAAAGTTCCGGCCGGGCGATGCGCTCCTTCTCGGCAATCGGATAGCCGATATTGGCAGTCAGCATCATCACGCGTCCGATCGTCCCTCCGTCGACCAATTCGCGGAGCGTCTCGGAGAAAGGCATATAACGTGTCCAAATCGCCTCGGTCAGGAAAACCTGTTTCTCTTTTGACAAACGTATCAACGCTTCCGCCTGCCCGGCATTGGCAGTGAATGCTTTTTCACATAAGACCGGCTTCCCCTTTTCGAGACACATCTGCGCCTGCTCAAAATGGTGGGAATGCGGGGTGGCGATATAAATCAGCTGCACTTCGGGATCACCCGCCAATTCCTCATAGGACCCGTAAGCCCGTGTAAAACCCCATTCAAGGGCAAACCCTTCGGCATTTTCCAAGTTACGGGAGGCGACTGCATACGATTCGACTCCTTCCATATCGCGCAACGTATGCGCCATTTTACGGGCGATATGCCCGGCTCCTATAATTCCGACTTTAAAACGTTCCATTAGCTGTCATTTTTTATCGGGTAAATATACAATAAAAATTCCATGCCCATGAAACTTTTACCTCACAAGCATGGAATTCAAAAGCGATCGGCAGCCCTTTCCTACTCCATAATCACCACCACCGGATTATCCTCCTCACTGACTTTCTTCAAGGCGGCCACTTCGGCCGGAATACCGGTTTTACCGGTATGTTCTTCAAACCAGGCAACCACCTCATCCGCCGGAAGTATGTCCGCATACTCCCTTCGGGTGAAACAAACAACGGTTGCAACGGCAGGAAGCCGTTCCGGTCATCTATGATTTTTTCTTTGAAAGGAGAAACCTTAACTATCCCGTCCGCTTTCCGGTAAAGTGCGTTATAGGTCAGGTGCTTTTCCTCGTCATATACATTCGTTATGAAACGGAATAAGATGATATCTTTACTTTCTAAAAAAGAAGCCGGATAAATCGCATCCTTCTTTTCTTCAAAACGCTCATCGAAGGGCCATTCATAAGCACCCAAATCCAACAAACGTACAGGTTGTAGCTCCATCTTGGGAGATACCCGATAAATCGTATCGTTATACGGCTGTTTGAAATACAATTCCTTGCCTCCATGCCAGAAATTGATGTTCCCGTAAGGCATAAGCGAGCATTTGCCGTTCTTCCGTTTAAGGACCATGACATTGCAAGCACCTCCTTTCCGGACCGAAAGCAATGCGATTTCATCCGCCTCGACTTCCTTATTCCCCATACCCAAAGGCAAGACCTGTTCATAGATCGGTTCATCTCCCTTGAAAGCGATCAAACGGGCAGGCTGTTTGTCTGTCTCCGAATAATAGCTGACGTTGACTTCCGCATCCAAATAATCGTATGCCGCAAAAGTCGGAAACTCTCCCGGTCGGATCGAGGGCCGCCACGTATGGTTCAAGCGACCATCCGCCTGGTAGACATGCCAATCTTTTTTCCAACCGGGGAAATAGAAGAGTTTGTTGTGAGGATTCTGCCATCCTCCACGCAAAGACTGGCATTCGCCGGGACCTTGTCCCACACGCCCGACCGAACGGATAAAACGGCCCGTCTGCTTATCAAATAAATGACACAGGTTCATTTCGGAGATCACCACGATATAGTCACCTAAAATCTGAGCCAAGGCCCCTCGTCCTACCAAACAGTTGTTTGTAGTCTCCAACGGCACGTAGCGTACTTTCTTAAAACAATCGGAAACTTTCAAACCTTTCTGCTTCTCTAAAGCAGCTTCCAAAGGGATCACTTCCAGATCCCCCTTTTTTTTCACTCCGCTTCCGCAAAGAGTAAGAAGCAGGCATAACGAAGCCGCCCAAAGATAAATTTGTGTTTTCATCACCATTTTCAATATCATTCACATTATACTCCTACTCCATGATAGCCACTACCGGATTATCCTCCTCACCGACCTTCTTCAAGGCGGCCACCTCAGACGGGATATCCATTTTACCGGCGTTATCTTCGAACCAGGATACGACTTCTTCCGAAGGGAGAATGGCGGCAAATTCGCCGGAGGAAGAGACAGATATGGGTTGTAAAGGAAGAAAGCCGTTCATATCATCGGTTATCCGTTCATCGAAAAGACAGACTTTGACAGTTCCGTCCGCCTTCCGGTAGAGGGCATTATACGTCTTCTGCTTGTCGTTATAAACATTTGTCATAAAGCGGAAAAAGATAACATCTTTGTTTTCCATGAACTTTGTCGGGTAGATAGCGTCTTTCTTATCCTCGAAACGCTCGTTGTAGGCCCAACCATAGGCACCTAAATCCAGTACACGCACAGGCTGTAGTCCCTCCACTGCTGATATCTGATAAATCGTATCATTGTAAGAATGGTGGAAATAAAGTTCCTTATCTATATTCCAAAAATAAGTATTTCCAAGCGAATAAATAGCCGATCGGCCATCTTTGCCTTTTATCAGAACAACACCCGATCCCCCATCTTTCAATACCGATATCATGGCAATATCATTAACACCTGCTACCCCGTTTTCCTCTGATTGCCCCATCAGCAACGAGTCCACACGGATGATCTCATTCCCCCGGAACAAAGCAACCCGCGCTGGTAAACTATCGGATGCCGAATAATAGCCAGCTATGACCTCCGCATCCAAATAAGTGAATGCCGATATATTCGGGAATGCTCCACTTACGATCGGCGGTGTCCAAATCCGATCAAATCTACCATCTGCACCATACATGACAAAACCACCCTTCCATCCGGCAAAGCTCAACTTGTCGGTATACGGATTCTGCCATCCCCCATGAACTGTCGAACACCCCTCAGGATCTTCACCCACATGCCCGACCGTACGGACGAAACGTCCTGTCTCTTTGTCGAACAACTGGCAATTACGTCCCGATACCACCACAAGCCAATCATTTAAGATCGTCACCGAGGCACCTTTATCCACCAGGCAACTATCCGTCGTTTCCAATGCGACATAACGTATTTTCTTAAAACAATCGGAAGTCTTCAACTCCGTCTGATTGTCGAAAGCAGCTCCCAGAGGGATCACTTCAAGTTTTGCCACCTTCGTTCCACCTCCACTGCAAGCGGCAAGAAAAAGACATGCCGACATTGCAAACTGATACACACAATTCTTCATTTCCTTCTTTATTTTATTTGGACACTCGCTTTGTCGTGATCAGGATCACACCTCCAGCCGCCTTGCTTCCATATATCTCTTCGGCTCTCTCGTCTTTCAGGATACTCATCGATTCGATTTTGTTGGCATCAATTTTATCCAGAGTCCCCGTATATTCGACACCGTCAAGTATAACAAGCGGGTCCGGTTTAGCATATTCAACACCTTTGGCAGGGCGCATGTTCGATTTAAGTTCCAAAGGACGCAAGAGAGGCTTATCTTTTTTTAGTATGTCAAAGACCTTTCCATCCTGCTGTTTCATCGATCCGTAGCCGATAACGACTACCTCCTCGCGAGGCTCCCGGTTGACCGCCATCTCGATTTCGGCTTATCTTTGCGCATCTGCTTTTTATCTTCGAGAACTTCGTTACGGGCTTCGACAGCGTCCCGACGGACTTGCTGGGTGTCTTCTCTGGCTTCGACAGCATCCGCTTTCATATCAACGACACTTTGCTTCGCCTCTTCTTTCATTGCTTTTGTCTTTTGCTTCATCTCCTTGGAACCCTGTTTCATTTGTACAGATTCCTGTTCCGTCGGTTCGGCGTCCTGTTTCAGCTTTTCGACAGCTTTTTGTTTCTCTGCCTGCGATACTTTTTTGTCCTGTTGTGATGTGAAGACTTCAACAAGCTCCACATCGGAAACCTTTTCCAACCGCCGGGATATTTCAGGATGGGCGAATGCGGCAACGGTAACGGCTGCAAGCGGAAGCACATAAAGAAACTTCAAGCGAGCCCAAGGATTCGATTTTTGTTTTAACATCATAGTAATCCGTTTTTTAAGTTTACTGTGGTTGAAGCTGTTGGCCATAGAGGTAAAACGCTGTGCTCCGACCGCCTTCTTTATTAATAATAACTGATAATGCTTTGCATCCACACCATGTGCGATCACACTCTCGTCCGCCTCATATTCATGCACGTTCTGCAATTCCTGTTTCAGCAGCCAGGCAGCGGGATTGAACCAATGCAGGACGGCACAACATCCGGCAAGCCACATATCCAATGAATGGCAAGCTCTGATATGCGCCTGTTCATGCGCCAGGATTTCAGTTCCGCTCTCTTCCATATCGATACGGGAGATAACAATATATTTCATCCAGCTAAAAGGAGGAATCGTCCGGTCGGTGACGACAAGCCTCGTCCCGTCCTCCAATACGGCCCGCTCACCCGAACGGATCAGACGCACGATCTGGCAGAGGGAATAGAGGAACCGCCCTGCAAAAAAGAGACATCCGCCGGCATAGACGATAAACAAGACCGCCAACCAAAACGGGAAGCTACCCTCTTCCTCCACAGGAGCTCCGGCCATTTGCAATAACCGTTCGAAATCCGACACCGTACCTTGTACAGTGGCCGGTTCATCGGTAACCAGTCGTATAAAAGGAATTGCGATCGAAAAGACGATCACGCTGAGAAGCGCCATCCGGTTGAAACGGTGGAATGTATCCCGGCTCAAAAGCAGGCGATAAAACAGATAGAACACCGCCAGACAGCAGGTAGATTTCATTATGAAGACTAAAAATGTTCCCACGTTGAATATAAAATTAAAAATGAAAAAATTCGCCCTTAATTGTCAATTGTCAATTTTCCATTGTCAATCGATTCAATCAGTTCTTTCAGTTCCTCCACCGAAATCTCCTCCTCCTTCACCAGTGAAGAGATAACACCGAGGTAGGAATTGTTGAAATACTTGGCAATGACGTTTTTCAACGTTCCCCGGCTATAGTCGGCTTCCGTCACCGCGGCATAATATTGGTAGGTATTGCCAAACGTATGATGTGCCAAAAAACCTTTATCCTCCAATCCGCGCACGATCGTAGAAAGGGTATTGAAATGTGGCCTCGGCTCGTCGTAAAATTCGAGCAGTTGCTTAACGAACAAAGGGCCTTTCGTCCAGAAATACCCCATGATTTCTTCTTCTCTTGCAGTCAGTCGTTTCATGATATTTTGTTTGTTCGGGACAAATGTAAACTAAAAAAATAGTTTCCAACTATTCTAATTAGTTTATAAACTATTTTTTAGTGAGACGGGAGATGTAAAAAGTAAAAACTCCATCCGAACTTCGGACGGAACTTCAAGAACTCTAAAAACGCCGCCCGAACTCCGGATCACATTTCAAAAACTCCAAAAGTCCGATCCGGACTTCTGAAAAAGTTCCGAAAGTCTTTGAGACGTCGGACAAGGCTACACTTTTCATCACGCAACTCAACCAGCTGATCGATGAAACACGCACCGCCTACAACCAGCGCAAAAGTATCGCCGCATCCAATAAGGACAAAGGACAGAGCGGCAATGACGAACGTCCGGGTGAACTTTAATCCCTCACCTCCCTTCCTCCCCAGATAATCCATACAAGCACGGATCGACACAGCTTACAACCATCCACCTATGTCGATCCGTGCTTATTTTCACCCTCTCTACAAGTCTCCGAAGAAACATTTCATGATAAGAATTATTAAAATATTTATTGATAACATTTTTTAATAGGCCCTGAACATTCCTCTTTTTCCAATCTGTCTACCCCCATTCCCTTCTCATCACCCATCCTCGGAATAACATCAGAGAGCATTCCCATCTCATCCTATTACAAATCTAAAGGATCGAAAAATAAAATCGTAATTCTCTATAATAATCAAGCAAAACTTTTACAAAGAAAAACATCTTGCCTCCACCACACTCCCTTTCCCTTCTGTCGCAATCGCCACCACACACCTCCCCTCATTCGTGGAGCTTTTTAAGTTAAGAAACGGACTGTTTCGCATTTCCTTCCGGCTCCCGGAGTCGTAAACAAACTAAAACGATTCTTGGTTATTGAATGCAAAATCGTATCTTTCAGTCACAAATCCCGAACATCTCGTTGAAAAAGTGGTCAGGTATGGAGGTAAAACCAATTCATCAGAGTAGGAATCTAGACATTATTATTGCTATAGGGAATTGGAAATTACAAATTCACGCCCTTATTAAATTCTCAAAACCTGTGAAGAAATAGGAGCTTTTTTAATGAAATGAATCGGGTTTTTCATAGATGTTTCCTATCTTTGTCGTGATAATTGAACCTTGAAGCGTCAAGGAAACATTATTTTATGATTTATATAAAAAGCGTTTTGGTTTATCCTTAAGTAGAAATCTAGACAATTTCAAGCCATAGAAGGGTTATAAACAAAAATGCTCATGTTTCGATTATATACCCAATGTATATAGCATAAGGGCGTGAGCAAACTGTTGTATAGTACTGCATGGCGGGTTGTCTAGAACCTCTACTTAAGTCCGAACAACAGTCCTCACGCTTTTTTATTTTATAATACGCCCGATTTCGGAGGACAACCGGACAATTTAACAAAAATGCCTATGAATTAATAAGACAATATTTTTTTCCACAATAAGCGATTTTAGTATTATCCCTAAGTAGAAATCTAGACAATTTCAAGCCATCCGGGAGAAGTAGCTAAACAATCAGTTCCTTACGTTTTATCGTATCTGTAAAGCGTGGGCTATGTTTATACTCATCAGGATTAGCGATAGTATTAAAGACAACAGTCCCGCGCTTTTTCATCTTAGACAAATCCGCCCGGGGACAGGGTACGGAAAGAAAAACAATAACGATAAAACAAACTATTATATGACTACAAAAAGAGCTCTAATCAAGGAATTGGCACAACGGATGGAATGTACGGACGTTGCCGCGAAGAAATTTCTGAATTCATACATCGAACTAATAACCGAAAAACTTTCAGAAGGTGAAGGGGTGAGCATTCATTATTTTGGCAAACTGGTTCCCCATTACCAGACAGAGCGTCCGGGACGTAACCTCCGTACAGGCGAAGAATGTAAGATACGCGCCCGCACATCAGTAAAATTCAAGGCCAGTGAAATCCTGATTCAAAAGTTGAATACCGGGAAGTAAAATATATAAAGGGGCTGCTTCGACACAGCCCCTTTTCGTATCATCGTTTCGGGATATCCACCGATGTTTCCTGTTCACCCAGCAAGTTGCGGGAGAAATAGTCGACCATACGCCAATAGAAATATTCGTCCATGTCACCGAAGCCATGGCGTTGTTGCGGCAAAAGCAGCATATCGAAGCGTTTTCCGGCCCGGATCAGGGCGTCTGCCACACGCAACGTATTACCCGGATGGACATTGTTGTCAATGTCACCGTGTACGAGCATCAAGTGACCTTTCAGCCTTCCTGCGATCTCTTCGTTCGTCTTAATGTTGTAGACGAAAGTCGTATCCCCCTTTTCGCTGACCACTTCCTTCACACCATGATGCGTCTCGCTCCACCAACGGTTATAGATGCGGTTATCATGGTTTCCGGCACACGAGACGGCAGCCTTGAAGAAATCAGGATATTGCAGAATGGCAGCCGTAGACATAAAGCCGCCACCTGAATGACCATGAATACCGACACGGTTGATGTCGATGAACGGATAGCGGTTGGCCAATTGCTCGATAGCTGCCTTCTGGTCCGCCAACCCGTAATCGCGCAAGTTGCCATAGCCGAAGTTATGATACCATTTCGAACGGCTCGGATGTCCGCCCCGGTTCCCGACCGTGATCACGACAAAACCGGCCTGTGCCAGACGATCCGTGCGCACACTCATACGGCTGAACGGATAAACGGTAGCTTCGACCTGGGGCCGGATATACATAATCGATGATCGGATACAGAGCTGTTGAATCGAAATTGAACGGTTTATACATCACACCATAGAGATCGGTCACACCATCCGCTGCCTTCACCTTGAAAGGTTCGGGGAACTGGTAACCGGCAGCCAGCAACCCAGAGAAGTCACTCTCTTCGAGCGTCATCAGCTTCCGGCCGTTACTATCCATCAAATCCGTACGCGGGATAGTATTCACACGCGAATAATTATTAACTACAAAGGCTGCATTGTCATCCATGCTGACCGTGTGGAAATAGTCGCCCGGAGTGACCTGTTGCAAGCCGCTTCCATCGAGGCCCACACGATACAGGTGTTCGTAGTAGGGATTCTCATCCTTATCTTTCCCATTAGCCAGGAAGTAAACGACACGTTTGGCTTCGTCCACTTTCACGATCTGGTCTACATGCCAGGGGCCGCGGGTGATGCGGTTCTTCAGGTTACCTTCGTCGTCATAGAGGTATAGGTGCGCCCAACCGTCTCGTTCGCTCCACTGGATCAGTTCCTTACCATCACCTATGGTTGCCAATGGGCGGACTTCCTGGTACGTATTCATACGTTCTTCGATGATCGGACGAATCGAATCTTGTCCGATCGTATACGAACAGATGTCAATACGATGCAGGTCACGACTCGAACGGGTGACAAAGAAACGGTTATTGTCACCCAACCAGACACTTGCCACCTCTTTCCGGTCACGATCTTTCTGTCTCCACGGCTTACGTGCCAGGCGCAACGTCTGGTCTTTGAATGCGGACGTGCGGATTTCTTTATGGCTATTGTCGTTCATGTCGAACAGGAACAGGTGTTCGACGGGTGCTTCTTTCTCACCGGGCATCTGGTATTTATAGGTTTCCAGCGTCGGACGGGGCGAAGCCATAGAGTTGATAACCCAGAGATCTTTCACGGCACGCTCGTCCGTGGCCGTTACGGCAAAATAACGGGAATCGGGTGACCAGACGATCCCCCAGACAGCTTTCCGCTTGCCGTTGCAAAGCGTGTCGGTATTCAGCAAGCTATAGGGCTGACCGAAACCGAAGTCTTTCACGCCGAAGGTAGTGAGTTGTATGTCCGTAACCGTACTATCCTTGTCGTCTTTTTTCAGCTTCTCATAATCCTCGCGGGACATCCGGTAGAGGTTCAGGTCTTTTGCATACACGACCGTTTTTCCGTCGGGCGAGAAAGAGGCCCAATCCGGATATTCCGTCTCTTTCTTCTTATCCTGAAGCCAGGTCAGTTTACGCGTGGGATAGTCGTAGGAGAAAAAGAATATCTCTTTCTTCGGACCTTTATCCTTATCGGTACTGTCTTTTTTAGCATCTTGCGAAGAGGTGATCTGGAAAGTAAAAGTGCGTCCGTCCTCTCCTGCTTCGAGCTTCTGGATGGGTAATTGCTGAGCGGTGAACGGGTCTTTGACGATCTCGGTTATCTGTGCGGCAATATCGTCGAGGTCGAAAAGCGAACGTTTCGTCTTCGCCACCGGATCGACGACATACCAGGCTTTACCGTTGCTGGTCTTATATTCGTACCAGAAATTATTGCCCTTCTGGAACCAATGCGGATCGACGGATGTAGAGAAAAGCATCGTGTTCAGTTTCTCCTTCGTGAAACGTTCGGCTTGGACGTATCCGGATAGCCGCTCCGTCTCCTGTCCCTGAGCTTCCGTACCGCAGAACATCCCGGCACAGAGCATCACCAAGAGTAGTTGTTTTTTCATTTGACGTTGTTTTTTTTATATAAGTTAGTATTCGTAGCAGATAAATGCTTATTTATCGATGTGTAATAAAATAATGGTATCCCGTAGGGGCGGGGTTCTACTCCGCCCAATGAGAATAACGTCCTTTTTTGCCTGAATCCAATGGGCAGAGCAAAGCCCTGCCCATACAAACGACAATTATTTTGTATAACCATACCATTCATGTTTCACACCGGCAAATCACAATTTAACATTGAATATCAAACAAATAAAAAGGCTGCATATAAAGTATAGACATTATATACAGCCTCCTTCGTTTGTTTTTATTCGATTATACCGGAAGAGTTCCACCGATCAGGATAACAACCAGCAAAGCCAAGATTGCATACAATTCGGGGAATACGGCCATCACCATAGTAGCACCGAACACATTGTGACCGGCTCCAACACCTGCGATACCATTTGCACAAACTTCTGCTTGACGGATAGCGGAAAACAGACCGGCAAATCCTAATACCAACCGGCACCGAATAACAGCCGTCGCATTCAACAATCGTGATGCTATCCACTAAAAATTTCTGCATCATGAAGTAACCTACGAATCCATACAATCCCTGAGAAGAAGGCAACGCACTCAATGCGATGTAAGTACCCAATGCATCGGGATTTTTCTTCATCGCTCCAACAACAGCGTTACCGCAGATTGTTACACCATAACTACTGCCGATAAAGGTTAGACCTGTCATCAACGCAATACCCAGATAAGCTAATAAAATTGGTTCCATAATGAAAATTGTTTTTAATTTATTCTTTTGTTATTATTTAATTTTTCTTTGAAGGAAACGCTTCCCCTTTTGTTTTTTATGCTTTTTTGAACGGCTTGTATTCTTTTCCGCCGCCTTCGAACTCTGCATTCTTATAATATTCCACGAAAATAAGACGCAACGGATGAACCAGCGAACTGATCGTACAGAGACCGATATTGATTGCATGACCGACCAGTAGGATCAGCAACATACAAACCGCACGCAGGACGACATTCATCCCCTCCGTCATATCGACGGCCAACGAGTTGAACACCCCTCCCAAAATCGCCCCGGTCAGACCGATCGCGAACAGACGAATGTAAGAAAGCGTATCTCCCAACAAGCCCGAAGCCATATTATAAGTATTCCAAAGTCCTGTGCCGAAGTTCAGGAAGATGTTCTTTCCCGGAGAATTGTAGAGAAAAGCCACCAACAAACCGGCCGCAGCAACACCTAAGAATACGTTCTTCACTGTGTCAGACAATTGTACGTTCAACATCGGCAGACCAAACGCGCAACACAGAGCGATAATGATAAAGACCCAAGCAAACGGGGCGATACCATACTTCGTTCCTTTCTGCGACATGATCTTTAAAGCGGCAACAGCCTTTCCGAATACGATCTGTACCAAACCGATGATAATAGAGAATGTCATCAGGTTATCACTATTCACAAAGTAATCCTTAACCGAGGCAAATGCCGGTACATCAACCAGAGCGATACCGAAAAACGATCCCGTACAGGTCCCGACAACCAACGCTGCCAGACCGAGATACTGGAACAAGCTCAGATAAGGTTTGAAATCAGTTCCAACCTTGCGTTTCATAATCGCGCAAGCATAATCACCAGTAAGCCATAGCCACCATCTCCGAAACAAAGCCCGAAGAAAAGCATAAAGAAGGGGGCGAAAAACGGCGTCGGATCAAACTCAGCATAGTTCGGCAAGGAGAACATCTTGGTGATCGGTTCGTACAACCGGCTGAACTTATTATTTTTCAGCTTGATCGGCACCCGGTCCCCATCCTGTATATCCAACTCCTGGAAATAGTAGCCGTCTTTTTCAAGAGCAGCCTCCATAGCCAGAACCTCTTCCGTCGGAACGAAACCTTCCAGCAACATCAACTTATCACCGGCCTCTCGATCCGTCTGCATCAGCGTATTGGAGAGATTGAATTCGTTTTGGATATTCTTTTCCAACTCGACCAATGTATTGTATTGCCCAGCCGCATACTCCTTCAACTGATTGTTCAATGCCTTGATATTATCCAGTAATTGCTCCATCGCAAGATGAAGTTTCGCCAATCCCCGATCGGCATTTTCGGACGTTCGGCATCGATATCGATTGGTGTTCCTACCTTAGTGACCGTCACGAAATAGGTAACCGACTGAAAATTATTGACCAAAAAAGCATTGTACTCTTCTCCCCATTTGTTCGTACTTGGAAGTCGGACAACTAAAGAAGGTCACGTCGAAACCCGCCTTTTTCAACCGCCGGATATTTGCATAGCTAAACTCTCCCCAGATATCCATATAAGCGATATCCTTCTCCAACGAGGCTTTCTCAGCCTGCAACAGAACCTGCTTTTCTTGCATCTCTTCGAGCTTGCCTACCAGTTTCAATCCTTCGGCTTTCGTCAGTTCACGTGCCGGAGCAAGGGTCACCCCTTTCGTCTGGGAATTCAAGCTCTTACAATAGCGAATCGCCGTACTTACCTGTTTCCGTTCGGTCAACAAAGCCTGTAGTTCCGCATTATCCAGAATCGAGTTCGTTTCCTTCACATGCACAACACCCAATTCGCGGAGAGTCGTGAGGAATGCATCATATTCTCTATGATATACCATAAAGGCATATTTGCTCATCTTTACTATCATACTTCAGCCTCCTCTTTTTCTTCTTTCGCTTTACGCTTTTCCTGATTAGCCCGCATGATCTTTTGTGATGACTTGGAGAGACTTTCCTCGTCTTCCATGAATCGTTTCACTTTGCGGATCGCATCTTTATAACCCGGAATCTGTACCTTCTCAAAAAGATTCACTTTCTGAGTAGTTTTCTTCCGCGCATGCTCCAACAACTCCAGCTTCATACCCGAAAACTCGGCTTCAATACCGGTACGTGCCAACTTCTTCAATAACTCGATACCGTCAGTAAACCAAGCAGGGGCATTGAACAGGCTGTAACGGCCGATCTCGAATTCGATCTCGTCCAACACAGGAACCACCACGCCGGCTATCTTTTTGGTGGAAAGAGAAACATCCCGTACCGCAATCAATTCGGGATTGAACTCATTCCACAAAGCCATCATGTTTTCATAACTCTGTATTTCCTGTTCAAGCTGAAGTTCCAATTTCGTCACTTCATCTTTGGTCCGCTTCACTTCGATACGCAGGGCGCTTTCCTTGCTTTTGATCGTCGGCAGAGAACGCTCACGCATCTTCAGCTGCTTTTCCAATTGCTGAAGAGAGGTTTTATTATATTGAAACTTAATCGCCATTTTCTATACATTTATGATTTATGATTTATAATTTATGAGTCGATGATAAATCATAAATTATAAATCATAAATCTTTTATTTCTTCCAATATTTATCCACCAACGCCTGCTTGATATTCACCTCGGCAGGTTCGAAATACTCGCCGAACAAGTTCCATGCCACATCGAGCATTTCGGTCGTATCGAGATTGACGTCGATAGCCAATAGCTTTTCGGAATAATCCTTTGCAAAAGCCAGCGTACGGTTATCGTAGTCCGTCAAGTCGAAACCGTTCTCCATCTTTGTCTTCGCATTGGCGGCATCGGCATACAGACGGACGGCGGCATTCATCACCTGCGGATGGTCTTCGCGTGTCTTCTTTCCGGTCACCAGCTGTTTCAGACGGGACAGGCTTCGGAACGGGTCGACGATTACTTTACCGACATCGCTATCCTTACGCAAGTACAACTGCCCTTCGGTGATATAACCCGTATTGTCAGGCACGGCATGCGTGATGTCGCCACCGGACAAAGTCGTCACGGCAATAATCGTGATCGAACCTCCGGCAGGGAACTGGACGGCTTTCTCGTAAATCTTAGCCAAATCAGAATACAGGGAACCCGGCATAGAGTCCTTCGACGGGATCTGATCCATACGGTTGGACACGATTGCCAAAGCATCCGCATAGTTAGTCATGTCGGTGAGCAACACCAACACTTTTTCATTCTTCTGCACAGCAAATATTCGGCCGCACATAAGGCCATATCGGGGATCAGGATACGTTCGACAGAGGGGTCTTCCGTCGTATTGATAAAGCTGACAATACGATCCAGCGCACCGGCATTGCTAAACGTGTTCTTGAAGAACAGGTAGTCATCATTCGTCATCCCCATACCGCCCAGGATAATCTTGTCGGACTGAGCACGCAAGGCAACCATCGCCATTACCTGATTGAACGGCTGGTCGGGGTCGGCAAAAAACGGAATCTTCTGTCCGGTTACCAACGTATTGTTCAAGTCAATACCGGCAATACCCGTAGCGATCAACTCGGAAGGTTGCTGACGACGAACCGGGTTCACAGACGGACCACCGATTTCGACATCTTTACCTTCGGGAACGGGACCGCCATCGATCGGATCACCATACGCATTGAAGAAACGGCCGGCCAATTGGTCGCCCACTTTCAGGGAAGGAGCCTTTCCCATGAATACGACTTCGGCATTCGTACGGATACCTTCCGTACCGGAAAAGACCTGCAAAGTCACTTCGTCGCCGATGATCTTTACCACCTGAGCCAGCTTGCCATCGACAGAGGCCAGCTCGTCATACCCTACTCCCGTTGCTTTCAGCGAACAGGTCGCCTTTGTGATCTGGGTAATCTTTGTATATATCTTTTGAAAAGCCTTCATAAAACTTCGTTTTAAATTAATAATTAATAATTAACAATTAAATATTTCTCCAATCATCAATTACTAATTGTCATTTGTCATATTGTCACACGTCACGGTCATTTGCCCGATTGTCCATCGATCAACGCATCAAGTTGATCATTAAACTTCTTGAACTGTTCGCTCTCATATTCGGAATAGTTCATTTGCTTGAAGATGTTGATCATCTTCTTAAAATATTCCATTACTTCGAGGAAAGTGTCGAATTTGAACTCGGTATGGCAAATTTTTACCACCTTGTCCAACATGAACTCCTGACGTGCGAGAGGAGTTACCGCATCGATCGCATCGAACGCATCCTGTTGAAGGATCACGAAGTCGATCAATTCCGATTTCCAGAAAATCACGTGATATTCCACTGGTACACCGTCGTCACCGAGGATATTGATCTGTTCGGAAATTTCCTTACCGCGCAACATACGGGTCTTGATCTCGTTCACCTTGTCGATCCAAGTCGGAGAGATATGCCCCGCAATATATTCCTGAAATTCGGGATATTCCAGATATTTGGAGTAACTATCGATCGGGTTCACCGCCGGATAACGTTTACGGTCGGCGCGCTCCTGCTCCAATGCGTAGAAACAACGGGCCACCTTCTTCGTATTTTCCGTCACAGGCTCTTTCAGGTTACCACCGGCAGGCGATACCGTACCGATGAAGGTAACAGAACCCGTTTCACCATTATTCAAATGTACATAGCCGGCACGTGCATAGAAATTAGCCACGATTGCGGACAAGTCCATCGGGAACGCATCCGGTCCGGGAAGTTCCTCCAGACGGTTGGACATTTCACGCAAGGCCTGTGCCCAACGGGAAGTAGAGTCGGCCATCAAAAGCACCTTCAACCCCATGCTCCTATAGTACTCGGCAATTGTCATGGCCGTATATACGGATGCTTCACGGGCAGCTACAGGCATGTTAGACGTATTGGCGATAATGATGGTACGCTCCATTAATTTACGGCCCGTATGCGGGTCGACCAACTCCGGGAACTCGGTAAAGATTTCCACCACCTCGTTTGCACGTTCACCACAGGCGGCAATGATCACGATATCAGCCTCCGCCTGCTTAGAGATAGCGTGCTGAAGCACAGTCTTTCCTGTTCCAAACGGTCCGGGAATAAATCCTGTACCCCCTTCTACGATCGGATTCACCGTATCAATTGTACGGACACCCGTTTCGAGCAACTTATAAGGGCGTGGTTTCTCTTTATAACAGGTGATGGCACGTTTTACCGGCCAGCGTTGTATCATCGTCACCTCCACTTCTTTACCGGCTTCGTCCGTCAAGACGGCTATCACCTCATTGATGGTATATTGTCCTGCTTCTTTCAGGCTCTTGATCGTATATTCTCCCTTGAAGGTAAAGGGGACCATGATTTTGTGAGGCTGGAAGTTTTCGTCCACTTCACCCAGCCAGTCACCGCCGGCCACCTTGTCACCCACTTTGGCAAGAGGCTTGAAATCCCACAATTTATCATTGTCCAACGGGAAAGTATATTCTCCACGTCTGAGGAAAACGCCTTCCATCTTGTCAAGGTCGTTCTGCAAACCATCGTAGTTGCGTGACAACATACCCGGTCCCAACGTTACCTCCAACATGTGTCCTTCAAACTCGGCTTCGTCACCCACCCGCATACCGCGAGTGCTCTCAAATACCTGTACAAAAGCATTCTTACCTATTACCTTAATAACTTCCGCCATCAGCTTCACGCCTCCTACGGAAATGTAACAGATTTCATTTTGGGAAACCGGTCCATCCACCTCTACGGTAACAAGGTTGGAAACGATCCCTTTTACAATTCCTTTCGTAGCCATAGCTTTTTTTTTATTCTTTTAATTCTTTACTTTTTTAATTTTCGCTTTGAATTCATTCAAAGTGATCCTGCTGCCTTTCTTCATCGCCCCGACGATCTCACGGAAAGTCTTTTCACCGGTCACCTTATCCAATGTCACCCAGCGTTCGATCATTTCCAGTTTTAGCAGATAGGCGAATATACTCTCTATGTCGAAAGGCTTAAAGAATGTATGCTCTTCGAGCCATTCCCACTTCAAAAGATCCACTTTCTTCTCACGAGCCATCAAATCCGTTTCTTCAGCAATACGCCCGAGATCGGGCAAATAATCCACCGTATCTCCCAACCCGAAATCACGGGCGTTGGATGTACGAAGCGCCTGAGCTACCTCATTATCCCCGACGATATACCCGGCTTTATCGAGACCATGTTTACGACAAGTGATAGCGGTCAGCATATTGTTGATATTTAAGTTCAGGGAGAACCAATCGCTAACGAATTTATTCGGATTTTTCATGGCATATGCATAATAGAGCGTGGCCAAGCGGTCTTCCCACGGAATTTCCTGTTTGTTCTCTTTACCTTCGTTTTCAAGATAAAGTTTGAAAAAATCCTTGAAATAAGGAGGTATCCGGTCATTCTTGGGTGGCTTTTCTTCTTCTTTCAACGCTTTGTACAGAGCATTGAATTCATCATACGTTATATATCCCCGGGGGTCCGGATCACGATCCGGTTGTTTGACATGAGCAATCAGGTTCTTATTGTCGAATTTGAGAAAGAACAGATCGATCAGCTTCTTATCGGCTTTCGTCAGTATGCCGTCCAATTCCTGTCTGAATTCACTGATGGAATAGGTCAGCTTGCTATCATCAAGCGCGATATTGGGGAGTCCTGCGATTAAGCAATAATACTTACCCATATCAGAACAGCATTTCTACCAACCGGGACGAAGGAATTCTTTGAAGAAACTGACAAACTCGTCTTCTCCGAAACTTACTTTATACGAGCCGTCAGCCGGAGCAATCGTGAAAGAAGCATCATGGCCACTTACTTTTTCAATCTTCACACCTCCATCCAAAAGGCTTTTGGCATTGGCTTCAAAATATTTGGTGAGAGCATCGGCATCGGCTGTCCGGATTGTAATCGCTTCCTTCTTCGCCCATTCCTTTGCCATTTCTAAAATCACTTTCTGCATAAATGCTGTATCAGAAACGATCGCTTTCACATTGGAGGAAGTAATTTTTCCCGTGATGAGGTTTACCACTTCGCTCTTCAGCGCTTCTACAGATTGGGTAGCAAACAATTTCAACTCGGCTTCCGTATTCTTTTTCAACTCAGCGGCTTGCTTTTCAGCCTGTGCCACAATACGTTTTGCTTCCGCTTCTGCTTCAGTCAAGATAGCCTGTTTCTGAGCATTTGCATCGGCAATGATTCGCCCTGCTTCTTCGTTACCTTTCTCTACACCTTCTTTGTAGATCTTGTCGGTCAGTTCCTGAATCTTTGTATCCATTTCTATATATTTTTTAAGTTGTTCCCTGTTGAGGCGGTTCGCGAACCGTCCGTACTTAACGCCTACAAAGTTATTCTTTTCTTTGAATTAGCATCCAGTCTATCCTAAAAATTTACGATTATACGATTTTTTATCTAGTCATTCCCGACTATCAAAATGTCACTGCACCTCCATGTAAATTGGATTAATACCCCATATATTTGGAATTAGTATGGCGGGTAATATTTTTTAACATTTCAAATCTACTGAAAACAGTCTTTTTTTCTGCCGAAATGACAATTCGCATTCTATCTTTGCGTCACATTTTTTTTGTCATTCATAGTAAATCATACATATATGTTTTCCATCGAAAAAGCAACCCTCGCAGACTGTCCCCTGATCCGGACTTTGGCATCCCATATCTGGGAACCGACCTATGGTTCCATCCTCTCCCGCGAACAGCTCGACTATATGTTCGAGATGATGTACAGCCATGAGAGCCTTCAAAAACAGATGAACGAACTTCATCACCAGTTCTTCATCATCTATGCCGACGGTGTTCCCTCCGGCTATCTGTCCATCGAAACCGTAGAAAAGGATGTATATGAATTCCAAAAAATATATTCTTTGCCTTCCCTGCATGGTTCGGGAATCGGGCGTTTTATCATCGAACAGGGAATAGCTTACCTGAAAACGATCCACCCGGGTCCTTTCACAATAGAGTTGAACGTAAACCGCCACAACCCGGCCGTAGGTTTCTACAAGCATATGGGGTTCCATGAATATGCAACCCGTGATTTCCACATCGGGAGTGGCTATTACATGAACGATTACATCATGAGAATGGAGGTAAAGGAATGAACGTACGCCTAAAACCGATCATGTTTGTCGGCACTTGTTCGGATGCCGGCAAAAGCGTTATCAATGCGGCTTTCTGCCGTATATTCAAACAAGACGGATATCATCCGGCACCGTTCAAAGCGCAAAACATGTCGCTCAACTCTTACTCTACTCCCGAAGGTGGAGAAATGGGACGTGCACAGGTGGTACAGGCCGAAGCCTGCGGGATCGCTCCACACACGGATATGAACCCGGTGTTACTGAAACCGACAAATGATAAAAGTTCCCAAGTCGTCTTGAACGGCCGGCCGGTCGGAAACATGTCGGCACGGGATTATTTCGGTATGCAAAACCGGAAAGAGGAATTATTCGAAGAAGCGGTCGAAGCTTTCCACCGCTTGGAAAGCCGCTATAGCCCGATCGTCCTGGAAGGAGCCGGCAGCATTTCCGAACTGAACCTGCGCGACCGGGACATCACCAATATGCGGATGGCTGAGCGGGCCGGAGCGGCTACCTTTTTGGTTGCGACATAGACCGGGTGGTGTTTTCGGGTCTGTCTACGGAACAATTGCCCTTCTGAAACCGGAAGAACGAGCTTTGATGAAAGGGATTATTATCAATAAATTCAGGGGAGATGCTTCTCTTTTTGACGACGGCAGGAAGATTATCGAGGACTTGACCGGCGTACCGGTAGTAGGTGTGATCCCCTGGTTTCACGATATCAAGATCGAAGAAGAAGATTCGGTAGCTCTTGATATGAAACGCAATACTTACCGGGACGGAAAGATCAACGTAGCGATTATCCTGTTAAAACGGATGTCTAATTTCACCGATTTTGACGTGTTGGACATGGACCCCCGTTTCAATGCTTATTATACGAACAACATCGACGAGATAGAAAAGGCGGATATCATCCTGCTCCCCGGCTCCAAAAATACCCTTTCAGATCTTCAAAGCCTGCGGGCGAGCGGTATAGCCGAAACAATTATCCGTGCCCACAAAAACGGGAAAAAGGTCATCGGCATCTGTGGAGGGTATCAGATGATGGGAGCACGCCTCGAAGATCCGGAAGCGATCGAGGGAAACCTGCGTGCCGTTCCCGGACTGGGTCTGCTACCGCAATGCACGATCATCGAACCGGAAAAAATAACTCGTCAAAGTACTTTCGCCTTTCGACCTGGGCTATGCAAGGACGGTTCCTGTAAGGGCTACGAGATACACATGGGGCGGACAGCTCTGCTTGGCGACGTTCCCGAAAGTCCGGTAGCCATCCTCGACGACGGACGGACAGACGGTTATTATCTAGATAACACATGCTGGGGTAGCTACATGCACGGAATACTGGATAACCCGGAAGTCCTGGAAAATCTGGCCGAAGGATTTGATAAAGAAACAGCAGATATCCCCTTCGACTATGCCGCATTCAAAGAAGAACAATACGATAAATTGGCAACTTTAGTCAGGGAACATGTCGATATGGAGTATGTCTATCGACAATTGACCCCTATTTCAGCCGGTCCACTCTGGCGACATCGTCCAGTTTAACACAGACAGTAGCCCCCAATTGTTCAAGGTAAAGAACCAGATGGTTCTTTTTGATTTTCTTTACTTTTCCAGAAACATGTTTCATAGCCCCACAAAGGATTTCAACCTCTTCGCCGGGGCATAAAGCATGTTCGGATGCTTGGTCGAGAAATTCTTGGATGGCGTCGATCTCTTTTTGGCGAACAACAGCCGGTTTTCCATTATAATAGACGATACGGGCCACGCCATACACTCGGATCAGATTTCTTAACTCCGGATCGGTACACCGCACGAACAGATAAGAGTTAAATAATGGCAACTCCACGATCTTGACACGGTCAGACCAAACCCTGGGTGTACGATGAAGCGGAAGCCAGCACTCGATTCCAAGTGCATCAATCCGGTCCCTCACCTGTTTTTCCGCCCTGGGAGCGGTATATAATACATACCAACTTGTCTTATCGGCGTTTCTCTTAAGTTCTTTTTTCTCCATAACGTACACAAATATACGACTATTTTTCATACATGGAATGGTCGGTACCCAATAAACCTTTATCCATTCCTAAACAAGTTGGATTAATATTTTTATTTTTCTTGAATATCAATAATTATCTCTACATTTGCAAAATAGAATTTTGCACCTCATATAATTTCACCTATGGACAAATATGCACACTATTCAAGGGAAGACCTTATATCTGAAATTGAACGGCTAAAGAAGGAACAGGTTGAGAATGATTCCATCTCCAATTCAAACAAAATGATGGTCAATATGATTGTCTTACGCAGAACAATATCGGATGTCCTTTCCCTTTTACTTAGCACTAACGACGAAGTCGTCATAGACAAAGCGTTGTTGCATATCCTACATTTCTTCGATGTAGAACGTGTGTATATCGGCATCTTCGACGAGCAAAGTTCCATCGTCGATTTTACCCATGAAGTGACCTCCGAAGGTATTATCTCGATGCGGGAAGATCTGTTAAGACAGTTATCGAAAGACGATATCCCCTGGTGGATAGACCAGATCAAAGCAGGGAAAGACATTATCATCTATGATACGGCAAAAATGCCTCCGGTTGCGGCAGCCGAGCAACATCTGCTGGAACTTCAAGACGTCCTCTCACTCCTGGCCCTCCCGGTTTCGAGCGAAGGAAAAGTGTACGGGTTTATCGGTTTGGACTCCGTCAAGAAGTATTCAAACTGGAATGCCTTGATATCGAAAATCTACGGGTATTGGCCGATATCGTATCCATAGCGATCGAACGGGAACATGCCCAACACATCATGGAACATTCTGCAAACTTGATGCTTAAAAGCGAAGCTAAATTCCGCATTATTTTCGAAAAGCTTTCTTTGGGAGTCGAACTATATGATATTGACGGAACTTTACTCGATCTGAATGATGCCGATTTGGAAATATTCGGTACGACACGTGAAAGTGCAATCGGCGTCAATATGTTTCAAAATCCGAATATCCCAGAATGGGTTAATCATAAACTAAAAAACGGAGAAGACGTCACTTTCACATTAGACTATAGTTTCCATTCCATCAAAGACACCCAATATTATGCAACTGTCATCAATGATGGAGAAAAACACCTGCAAGTAACGGGTATTACATTAAAAGATTGGCAAAATAAAATATTCGGGTACCTGTATATTGTTTTAGACGATACGGAGAATTATCGGAAAGCTGAAGAGAAACGGGAAAGGGACAATGAACTGATCCGCGTAAAAGAAGCAGACAAACTAAAATCCGCTTTCTTGGCAAACATGAGCCATGAAATCCGTACACCTTTAAATGCAATCGTCGGCTTTTCTGATATAGTAGCCGAAACTCCGGACGAAGACGAGAAAAAGGAATACTTGGAAATCATCCATAAAAATAATGATTTATTACTCCATCTGATAGATGATATTCTGGACTTCTCAAAGATAGAATCCGGCACGCTTGATTACCACATTACCGAAACGAATATCAAAGAGATTTGCGGAGAAGTATTCCTGGCAAGCTCTCTCAAGATGAAACCGGGTGTAAAGTTAGTATTCGACAAGGAGTTACCTTCCATCCGACTGCAAACAGATCCTCAACGAGTCATGCAAGTCATATCGAACTTCGTAAATAATGCAATCAAATTCACGGAGAAAGGAAGTATTACGATCTCCTATAAACAAGAAAGGAATTACTTGCGCGTAAGCGTACAGGACACCGGAATCGGTATTTCTGAAGATGACCGTAAACGCATATTCGAACGCTTCATCAAAATAAACGAGTTTAAACAAGGGACCGGTCTGGGACTGACAATCAGCAGGACCATCATCGAGAGCTTGAACGGGACAATCGGAGTCGACTCTGTAAAAGGTTCCGGTTCTACTTTCTGGTTCACACTACCACTCGAATAAAAAGAGGGTGTGTCGATACTATCCTGTTCCCGCGCTTGACGCGGGATCGCATTAAAACCAGCCCTATAAAAGTCTGATTGATAAATTTTTCCTCTTATGTCCCCACACTTGGTGCGGGGACAAGGAGATTTTGACACACCTTCTTTTTATTACTTCTGCATCGGGCCAACCGATGGTGGTGGATTTCCAATCCCCCATTCCTTATTTGCTTTCGGCCCCATTTTCAGAGATAGGACACCGCCTGCGGTGATCCGGCTATGATCGAACCAAGGTCCGCTCAACTCTTCGCCGTTCAACGTAACCGATTGCACGTATTTATTATCATGGGAAGCCCCATCTGCCACAATCTCGAACACGTTACCATTACCGAGATCGATCTTCACATCCGAAAAGACTGGACTACCGATATTATAAGTCGGAGATCCCGGTGTCACCGGATAAAATCCCATCATACTAAACACCACAAAAGCAGACATGCCACCACCGTCTTCATCACCCGGAACTCCCATCAAGTCGTTACGGAACCATTGGTCAAGCAGAACACGGATGCGTTTCTGCGTCTTCCAAGGTTGCCCGGCATAATTATACAGATACGGGATATGCAGGCTCGGTTCATTTGCCATCGAGAACATACCGACATTACCGGTGTGGTCCGGCAGGAATGAATAGAATTGCCATTTGGACATTCCTAAAGGAGTGTCGAACATCGAATCGAGGCAGCCGTAAAGACTTCATTTCCCCCGATAAGCGAAACCAGGTCGCCGATGTTGTGTTGTACATCCCAACGATAAACATAGCCGTTGTTTTCATCATAATAATCACGAGCACCCAAACCACCGGAATACCGGTAATCCACTCCTTCGATAAAATTGCCGTCCTTATCCTTCGGATGGAAGAAACGGGTTTCCGGATGAAAGAGGTTCCGGTAGTTATAAGATCGGGCAAGGAAATATTCCGCATCCTCTTTTTTACCCAGTTCGGCTGCGATCTGAGAAAGACACCATTCATCATAAGCCGTTCCTAAAGTAACGGCCACCGGCTGGCGTTTTTCCCACGGGGAAACGTTGGCCACCGTTTCTTTTTCACCCGGTTTCAAAGCCGGGATATAACCATGCTCCTTATAAAATTCATCCAGCCATCCGGAAGGAGCCGCCGACCAGGGAATCAAAGTTTTCTCCTCTATACCTTTACGGGCTGCTTCATACGCTTTTTCAAGATCGAAACCGCGAACCCCTTTTCGCCATGCATCGATAACGGTGGCAACGGCATGGTTGGAATTCATACGGCGGGAATCACCAGTCACTTCAGGGAATGTAGGCATCCAGTTCGTTCCCATCTGCTGGGCCATCAAAAGATATGAATTGATAATATCTGTTTCACGTTCTTTATCGATTAGGATACGAAGCGGATGGGTGGCACGATAAGTATCCCAAATCCAGTCATCGGTATAGAACGAATGACCACCGTCTTCATGTATCTTGCCGTCGAAAGCACTATAGTATTTACCGTCTTCGCTCAGATTCACCGGACGTTCATAACAACGATACAGGGAAGTATAGAAAACGGTCTTGTCGTTTTCACTTCCTCCGCTTACCTGTATCTTGCCCAAAGCATCGTTCCATTCGTTTCGTCCGATCTCAGCAATTACATTTACATTATATGAGTCGATTTCACGCTCCAGATTTTTCCGAGCTTGCTCCGTACTGATAAAAGAGATACCATAACGAACTCCGATCTCTTTCTGACCGGAAAAAGCCAATGCCAGAGCGGCATCCTTCCCTTCTACGAACGATTCACCATACTTCACGGTTCCACCGGCCAAGACACCAGATTTCTCCGGTGCCTTGTCTGTTTCAGCATATAAATAGACCTTCGTTTTCTTATCTACATATTGAAAACCACTTACCGTATTTCCATCACATTTCAACTCTCCATTCCGGCTATTGAACACCAGATAAGCCGGTTCTTCTTTCTCGAATGTAAGGTTATAAACCGCACTTTGGTGAGAGGGAGCGTAATCGACCTCGATATTCGCATCGTCCAAATATACCTGATATCGGTACGGGACAATCTTTTCCCGATCGTAACTATACTGAATGACTGGTTTCAGGCCTGCTTCATCGCCCTGGTAAGGACTCAGGTTGAAAGCAGAACTACCCCGATGGCTTGTCACGATGAGAGGTAATCCTCCTAACCGGTCGCCCGTGAAATCTCCACGTTCAGGATAAACACGCAACATACTATTCGGCAGATGGACGGTCGGATAGGTCGGCACCAACAGATGGCTGATGTTCCCCATATAGGGATTAACATATTCTACCGGTTCTTTCGGTAAATTAGCAGCTATCAACTGCTTGCCTTTGACATAATACCTGTTGATCATCATCGCGATAGCAATTCCGATAACGACACCCAATAGAAATTTTCCTGTTTTCTTTAGTATCTCCATCATTTATTTCTTTTGTTTTTCATTGATTGAAAATGAATATGGGAAATCTTCCGGATTCACTCCTCTGTCCATGTTCGGCTTGTCTCCCATCTTGATATTCAGGACACCACCTTTCAAGAGTTCGAAATGTTCCAGATAGTTTTTCGTATAATCCTTTCCGTTAAAGGACATAGACTCGATATAGATATTCTTGTCACTGTTCTCCGGTGCATTAATAACCAGGCTCTTTCCATTCTCAAAATGCAGAGTGGCTTTCTTAAACAAAGGTGCGCCCAATACATATTGTGTTGTTCCCGGAGCAACCGGATAGAAGCCGAGAGCGGAAAAGACATACCAGGCAGAAGTCTGTCCGTTATCTTCATCACCACAATAACCATCCGGGGTCGGAGTGTACATACGGTCCATTACCTGGCGTAGCCAATATTGGGCTTTCCAAGGCTCACCGGCATAATTGTACAGATAAATCATATGCTGGATCGGCTGATTGCCATGTGCATAGTTTCCCATATTCATAATCTGCATTTCACGGATCTCATGGATCACCTGTCCGTAATAGCTATCATCAAATACAGGAGGAACGGCAAATACGGAATCCAACATCGTGATGAATTCTTTACGTCCACCCATCAAATCGATCAATCCCTGCGGATCGTGGAATACCGACCATGTATAATGCCAACTATTTCCTTCCGTGAAAGCATCTCCCCATTTCAACGGCGAGAAAGGAGCCATAAACTTGCCGTCCTTATTCTTTCCACGCATCAATTTGGTCTCTTTATCAAACAAGTTTTTATAGTTCATTGCACGTTTGGCATACAGATCCAGTTCCTTTTTAGGACGTCCCAAGTCTTTTGCAATCTGGTAGATGCACCAGTCATTATAAGCATATTCCAACGTACGGGCGGCATTCTCGTTAATCTTTACATCATAAGGCACATATCCCAGTTTGTTGTAATAGTCATGCCCAAGGCGGCCGGTAGAAGAAACCGTCGGATGTACGTTTTCTGTTCCGTGGATCAAACCTCTGTACAAAGTTTCGAGATCATCCACCTTTATACCCTTGATGTAAGCATCCACCAAAACCGAAGCGGAGTTATTGCCCACCATACAACCACGGTGTCCGGGACTTGCCCATTCGGGGAAGAAACCACTTTCCTTATAAGCATTAATCAAACCCTCCTGCATTTCTTTCGACATGGTTGGATACATCAGGTTCAAGAACGGGAACAGACTACGGAACGTATCCCAAAAACCGGTATCTGTAAACATATAACCTGGTAACACTTCTCCATTGTAAGGACTATAATGTACAATTTTCCCTGACGCGTCTATCTCATAAAACTTACGGGGGAACAGAAGCGAACGATACATACAGGAATAGAACGTCCGATACTGGTCCAGCGTACCACCTTCCACTTCGATCTTACTCAGCTCCTTATTCCAAATGTCTTTGCCTTTTTGTACCAGTGTGTCAAAATTATCAGCACCTAACTCTTTCAGATTGAGCGAAGCTTGTTCGAAGCTGATAAACGAAGAGGCTACCTTCGCATGTACAATCTCACCTTTCGCCGTCTTGAAACCGATAACGGCACCGACATGGTCGGATTGCTGCTCACGAATACCTTCCTTCAATGTTGCATCGGCAAAAGTTGCTTCATTAAGTGAAGGGCTTGTCAAATTCGATGACGAAATAGTTTTTGAAATTGTCCGGTACACCGCCGCTGTTTTTGGTCGTATAACCGATAATTTTGTTTTCTTCAGGGATCACTTTGATATAGGAACCTTTGTCAAACGCATCCACTACGACATAAGAATGTTCATTTTCCGGGAAAGTAAAACGAAACATGGCGGCACGATCTGTCGGTGTCAACTCGGTCTTCACATCATGTTCCGCCAGATAGACTTCGTAGTAATACGGTTTTGCGATCTCACTTTTGTGAGAGAACCAGCTGGCACGTTTATCCTGGTCAAATTCAGGAGCGCCGACAACCGGCATGATCGCAAACTGCCCGTAATCATTGATCCAGGGGCTTGGCTGATGAGTTTGTTTAAAACCGCGTATTTTATTGGCGGTATAGGTATATCCCCATCCGTCCCCCATCTTACCGGTTTGCGGTGTCCAGAAATTCATACCCCAAGGACGTGCTATAGCCGGATAGGTGTTACCGGTCGATAGCTCAAACGACGATTGCGTCCCCATTAAAGGATTAACATACTCTACCGGATCAAAAGCACCGTCTGACGCAACGGCAGGCCTCCCCAAACAGGTTAGCATAGCAATAAGGGCAAAAGCCATATACTTTTTTTCTTCATTTTTATTTATACAATTAATATTCTACTTACAAAGATAAGTCAAACAACCCCTTAAGTAAAAGCAAGTAATGTGGATTTTTCTCAAAAATCAATAAAAAGGGAGGTTGCCCGTGACGAACAACCTCCCTTCTGATCAAGACTGCTTTTTAATGGGTTCTGATATTAACTCAATACCTCATTATACAATCGGTTCCATTCGGTTATCTATCGTAACCCGGATTTTGTTCCAATGCCGGATTTCTCTGAATCTCGTTGTGAGAGATCGGCCACAATAAATGCTTCTCTTCGAAGGTAGCTCCCCACGGATTAGTCGCCCCGATTACATTTCTATAAGTAACTTTACCTCTATTAGCTTCAGATGTTTGCGGATATTGGCGTGTACGCTGGATATCCGACCAAATCTTGTTCTCAAAGATGAACTCACGGAGGCGTTCCGTCCATACTTCATGGATAAAGTCTTCTTTGGACAAGCCAGCCAGACTAGCTACAATAGTAGCACGGTCCATCTTTGTATAAGCTCGTGCACGAACATCAGCCAAATAGCCAATTGCTTCAGATGTAACCCCTTCACTTTCTGCTATTGCCTCTGCTGCAATCAGCAAGATTTCAGGATAACGGTAGATAGGAAGGTCTTTTCCATTCTTGCCTGTGCTCAATAAGGCTTCTTCATTATACCAAACATAAGGCTGGCATCAAACGTCTGTGTGATTTCCTTACCATCTTTTATATAAGTATAAGAAGTATGGAAATATTGTTTTTCCTGAACACGCAAGTCATTTTCCGGATCATAAATATTATACAGTTCTTTTGTCGGAGTATAAGTTCTCAACAAAATAGAATATTGAAAAATTCCCCAACCTTCAGCGCCCAACGGGAAACTAAATCCCGGTTGCGGATTATTACCGGAAATATTCGCATCATATTCTCTTGAGAAATATACTCATTAGAATCATCAAGAGTACGAATCTGGTTATAAGCACTATTTGCTTCCGTATCCTGATTTTCAATCATTGCATGACGATGACTATTAATCACATTACGGGCAGCCTTTGCAGCATCTGCATAATGATTTTCCTGAATAGGATAACCACTCAAAGTCAAATAAACATCTGCCAACATTGTTTCGGCAACCCATTTTGTCACACGGAAGCCATTCTGAGTATAAGCAGCATCATTCAAAACGGCAGAAGCGTCTTGCAAATCCTGAATAATTTGTGCATATACTTCTCTTGAAGCCGTACGCGATACAAACATATCTTCCAAGCTTTCATACGGTTCAAGAATTAAAGGAACATCTCCAAAGAATTTCACCAAATGGAAATAGTTCATGGCACGAAACAACTTGGCCTGTCCCATCAGATTCTCTCTCTCTGCCTCTTCCAATCCGGGAGTTGCCGGAATATACTTGATAGCCGTATTTGCATTCGAAATCCCGACATAACAATCATCCCACAATTTTTCGATTGGACCGGACAAATTTTGCGAAGTATAGGAAAGAGACTGGCAATAACGTACCATTTCTTCCTGTGCCTTCTTCTCATTATCGAAGAAACCAGACATATACCCACCATACATCATCTTACTTCCGGCATAGGCATCAGCATCGTAGAACTGAGGAACACCAGAACGATATAGTTTATTAACAGCGGCACGTGCATGATCCGGTTGTGTAAAATACTGACTTGAGGAGATTTCCGATTTCGGATTTTCTTCAAGAAAATCACTACAAGCGGTTGTACCTCCGAGAATACTCATGCAAGTTAATGCAATATATATTTTTTTCATATCAACTGTTCTCCTTATTTATTAAAATGAAACATTCACACCTAATGTATACGTTCTGGGTTTCGGATACTGGAAGAACATAATATTCTGTCCCCATTGGTCAGTGTTCCATGACGTACCTTCCGGATCGTATCCCTTAAAGTCTTTTGAAGTAATACAGAATGCATTGTTTACACTGAAATAAGCACGAAGGCTACCCAGATGCAGCGCTTTCAGCACTGAAGGTTCGAACGTGTAACCTAACTGAATCAAGTTGGCACGCAGATAAGAACCATTTGCCACCCAATGAGAGTCCGGCTGTGAATTTTGGCTATAAAGAGCCGGAATCATCGTATTCGTGTTTGCCGGAGTCCATCCTTCAGAAAGGACAGAGGACAAAGCATTGGCAATTCCGAAACGGTCCTCAGTCGAATGCAAGAACTGCTGGTAAACATCGACTCCCAATACAAACTGCAAATCTACGGTCAGGTCGAAGTTCTTATAACGGAAATTATTAATGAAACTACCTGTTACATCAGGCAAACCCTTACCTAAAATCTCTCTGTCTTTAGAACGTTTAGGTTGTCCTACACCGGCACCGGCAGCTTTCGCTTCTTCAGCTTCATCTTCCCCCCAAATGCCTTCGCGCTTGTATCCCCAAAAAGAGCCTAAAGATTCGCCTTTACGAAGGATTACCAGATTTCCGGAAATAAACCAGGGACCGGTGAGAATATCTTCGTCATTCTCGCCTAATTTCTTGATCTCATTTTTATTATAGTTGAAATTCAAGGTAGAGCTCCATCCAAAGTCTTTAGTGTCGATATTAACTGTATTTACCATGAAGTCAAGCCCCTGGTTCGCGACCTTACCAATATTATCCATTACAGAGGTAAAACCGGTTGTATGAGGAACCGGACGCTCCAACAACAAATCAGTCGTCAATTTATAATAATAAGAAATATCAAAATTCAAACGATTACGGAACAGGTTCAGATTAAAACCAATATCGAACTGGTTTGTCTTTTCCCATTTCAGATCCGGATTGGCCAGACGAGCAGTATTACTTACGGGAACACGACCTCCATTCAATAGGTCATTCCCTGAAGAGATAGTTGCCAATGATTTATAAATACCAATCTCGGTATTACCTGTCACACCAAAGCTGGTATGAAGCTTCAACTGGTCAACAACAGTTGCATTCTTCATGAAATCTTCATTCGATATCAACCACCCCAAACCGACAGAAGGGAAAAACGCATATTTATTATTATCACCGAAACGAGAAGAACCATCGACACGCCCTGTTACAGTAGCCATATACTTGTCATTGTAAGAATATGAACCACGAAGGAAATAAGAATTCATCGCCCATGAAGAATATGCAGACGTAGGAGCAGACGGGATAGTACCGGCACCCATATTATCGGTTCCGAAGAAATCATCTGCAAATCCTTCTGTTTTAGACTCATTCCAACGTTCCGTACGTTGTTGCCATGACAAACCGGCCATTGCATTCAAACGATGCTTTTCCCATGTCTTATTGTAAGTCAAATACGTTTCTTCCTGCCAGTACAAAGTATTTATATTCTTGATACGTGCGCTACCATTCGGATAAGACAAATTAATAAGATCTTTTGGAGAATAATCGCTTTCCTTATTATTATGGGCATCCAAACCGATCTGTGTTTTCAAATCCAACCCCGGAAGAATATGGAATGTCAAGGCTGCATTACCAAACATCTGTGTTCTGTAACGCATACGTTTCTGAGTTTTCAACACATGTACAGGATTGGCCATACCTTCCAGCCCCCAACCATCCGTTCCGGTTGTGGAATTTGACCATGAACCGTCAGGGAATTGAACGGGTAACCAAGGAACCATTTCAATCATTGAACGACGAGGCATCTGATGTCCACCTGTTTCTTCCGCTTCATTTCCCCATGTATGGTTTACCAACAAATTGACCGAAGTAGACAACCAACTCATAGGATCTGCATCATAAGCCATTTTCGCATTGATACGTTTCATATAAGAGTTAAGCATAATACCCTGCTGGTCTGTATAGTTCAGGAACGCACCCATTGAAGATTTCTTTCCACCTTGCTGAATATTCAACTGATGATTATGTGAAAAAGCCGTACGAGTAGCTTCTCTCTGCCAATCCGTATTATAGATAGGCGTTCCGTCTGCATTGAAAAGATCACGGTTGGATAAATTCATCGGCTTATTTTCGCCTGCATACTTCATCCAATTGTCCGATGCAATTTTATAAGCATCCATCCATTCGTTTGCATCCAACAGATCCATATATTTAGACATTGTACCGACACTAACAGATCCACTATAGCTGACCTGTACGCCTTCTTCCTTACTACCGCGTTTTGTTGTTACCATGATAACACCATTAGCACCACGCGCCCCATAAATAGCCGCGGAAGAAGCATCTTTCAACACTTCGATACGTTCGATATCATTCGGGTTGACAAACTTAAAGTCTTCCATAACAACACCATCCACCACATACAACGGATCTGTTGAAGAGTTAATAGTGCTCATACCACGAATAATCACACGGCTTGAACCACCCGGCTGACCTGAGTTTGAAAAGATATTTACACCGGCAGCTTTACCCTTCAATCCGTCCAAAGCACTGAAAGATTGCTGTTTCAACATCTCATCCGCTTTTGTTACAGAGATGGAGCCTGTTACATCGGATTTACGTTGCACACCATACCCAACGACTACAACTTCCTCCAATGCTTGCGAATCTTCTGTCAGCATAACGTTAAATGTTGTCTGGTTTCCAACCGGAAGCTCTTTTGTCAGATAACCGATAAAGGACACCTGCAGGACTGCTCCTTCCGGAACGTTAGTAATTGTAAAGTTACCGTCCATATCTGTCATTGTACCGTTCGTAGTACCTTTAATAATGACATTGGCACCGGCAACCGGACCAAATTCATCGTTGACAACTCCAGAGATCGTTTTACCCTCCTGGGCTACTACCGGATTTGCATTCTTTGTCAAAACGATATAATCGTTTTCAAAAGCATACTTTACATTCGAATCACCGAATGCTTCACTTAAATACTGAGCGACCGTTTTATTTCCTGACTTAACGGAAATGGCATCGTTCGTATTCACTTCATTTTTACTATAGACAAACAGGTAATCCGTTTGTTTCTCTACCTGATCGATAAACTCACCGATCGTTAAATTCTTTCCACTGATATTGACTCTTGCATTTTGCGAACTTGTTTTGGCTGCAAATGAAGAGAATACGCAAAGGAAAAGAAGGAAGGCTGAAATTCTCATGACATTTAGAAATTTCGGTTCTTTTTTCATAACTTTGCTTCGTTTACTTGTTAATACTTAATTTGTTGGAATTTTGTGTTAGCTTTCGGACCGGTAGGTGCGGGAACACCTATCGGTCTTTTTATATTTTCTTCTCTCTAAATCATAGGCGACGGCATTAAATTAAAGATTAAACATGTTTTTCTTATTTCCATATCCGTTTAGCGAATAGTAATACAATTGTTTTCCTCATCCTTTACAAATGAGAAATAATACACTTTCTGCAAGGTTTGAAGTACGCTCTCCACCCCGTCACGCTGACGGAACTTACCACTGAATCTATATTGATCCAGTTTCTTGTTCTTTTGTATGATTGTTATATCATAATATAGCTCAAGTTTTTTAATAATATAGCTGAAAGGCACATCGTCAAAAGCATAAATACCTTCTTTCCACAACAGGAAATCAGAATTATCGAAATAACTTTTTACAAGTTTTCCATCTGACAGGAATACACATTCATGCGGTGTAATATCCAAAGCATCTGCATCGCTTTCACCCTGGTAAACTTTCACAGAACCTTCAACCAAAGATGTGTTGAATTCCTCATGTCCCTTATAAGCAAAGACATTAAACTTTGTACCCAACACCTTGATGTTTGCTTTTTCCGTTGAGATGACAAAAGGAACTTTTCCATTCTGTTTCACTTCAAAGAAAGCCTCTCCGTCCAATTCTACTTTCCGTTCATTTTTTCCGAAATGATTGGGGTAGCGTAAAGTCGAACGGGCATTCAACCAAACAGTTGTCCCATCGTGCAACTTCAAAAGCGCACGTTGTCCGGAAGGGGTGGAAAATTCTTCATATGCGATTGCTGGCTCTTCAACCGTAGGTTGCTCTGTCCGGTTGGTAATCATCCAGGTAGAAAAGACGGCGACACAAACGGTTGCCGCATATCCCAAGATATGCTTATATGGAATTACAAATGATTTCTCTTTACGGGCTTGCTTAAATTCAAGAAGCTTGCCCACGGCAACAGATTCGTCCTCTCCTGCCGGAATCCACGAGGTCAAAGTACGAAGATTCTGAACAGATAAGAACTCTTTTTTCAATTCTGCATCTGTTTCCATAGCGGTAAATAACAGCTTTTTCTCTTTAGCAGTTATTTCCCCATAAAAATATTTTGTTATCAGTTCATACATTTCTCATGCTTTTGTAAGGAAGAGCGATTATCTTTTCATTTACCACTAAAAGACAATCGTAAATAAATATTATTTAACACTAATAAGAAATAGCAACAGGGGCAAGTAGTCCTTGAGTTCAATACGAAGTTTTCTTAAGGCTATGGACATCTGGTTCTCCACCGTATTCATCGAGATATCTAATTCATCGGCAATTTCCCGATATTTCATTCCTTCTATACGGCTTTTTAAAAATATTTCACGACAACGTTCAGGCAGTTTATCGATAGCGTTGGCTATCACTTTCTCTATATCTTCTTCAGATGTAAAAGTATAGTTCAATTGTTCAAGGGCCAATAACTTAAAAGTCAGTTCCTGCTTGTATTCCTCCGCCACCACTTTATGGCGAAGATAATCAAGGCTCCGGTTTTTCACAAGCGAAAAAAGATAGGAAACCAGGCTAATTTGTATATCCAACACTTCCCGCTTCTCCCATAAAAGAAGAAACACATCCTGGACAACATTCTCAGCATCTTCCTCAAACAACACATATTCCCTGGCAAAACGGAGCATACGGGAATAGTATGTGACATAAATTCTGTCAAAATTATTCTGTATGCTACCTTCGATAGAAATAGGTTTGCTCATTCACTTATATATCTTTACACTCTCTTTAAATAACTAAGTTCTGTAAGAACTCCAGAATTTCATCGCACAACAAAGATATAAAAGATTTATTCATGATACGAAATTTTCAAACAAATAATCCATTTACCAACGTTTTGATCGTAATATATTACAAAACAAATTATTAATATGATTACGATTAATAACCCGTAACTGTGCTTTCTTTCACTATAATCATTATCAGCATCCATATACATAGTCAGGGAATTAGCTATATCCTTTATTCGGGAAAGCGGAGATGCTACCTTTTTATTGAGAGATTTAAAAACCTTTTTATTTTCAACAGGTTCAACTAAATATACCGAGTTCTTACAGAACTATGGCACTGTATCAAAACAAAACGCAGGGAGGTACACAGCGTTGCATGCAGGAAGAAAAAATTTCATACTGATGGAGGAATAGTTTCATAGGCATGAAACAAAAGTTTCCCGCAAGTGAAACAAAAGTTTCATAGGCATGAAACAAGAGTTTCACTTACGGGAAACAACCGGGATAAGAGAGGGAATCGTCCGGTAGAATATAGTCCCTCCTCTTTTTTATAGTTTGAACTTATACAGTTGCGCCATCACCTTCTGGTATTCGTTCTGCAACTGCATGTGATTCTGCATACTCTGATAAAGCGTGGTGACATCCACAAAATATTCAATCATCGAGATTTGCCCTGCTTGGATCGCCTTGTTCAACAGCACCAGGTTGTTCTGGCTTTTCAGCACTTCGCTATACTCGTCGATGGAAGTCTTCAAGGCCACTGACTGGTTATAGAGTTGGAGCAATTCGTTCTCTACCGTCGTCGTCGTGCTTTCCAGCTGTAAATCGGTGTAAAGGCTCTGTGCTTTCGCCTGCTTCACGTTGTTGCGATTAGAGAAAAGAGGAATGCTGATACCGACCAAAAAACCATTGAAACGTTCGCCACCTGAAGATGGATTCATACGGTAACCCAACTCGAACGAAGGCAATCCCATCGTCTTATTGACACTGATTTGTCTCGATGATACGGCCTTTGCACTTTGCAAAGACAACAGACGCCGATCATTTCCCAAGATTTCCTGACGCAAGTCGGCAAATGAGAGTGGAAGTTCCACAGCCTCATAAGCCGTATCGGTCAGTTGAACAGCAATCCCTCCATTCAGCATTTCCAATTCCCGCTGCTTATTCACACGGGCCGCTTCGTTCATGCGTGCCTCGTTACGGACGTTCAAGAGTTCGAGTTCAATCTTGTTCGTTTCCAAAATATTGGCATCACCCTGTTCCAGGCGTTGCTGATAGAGTACAGCAAGCTGTTCGGCGCTTTTCCGACGGATATCCAGCAGGTTCTTTTGCTGGTTCAGAAAGATCAAATCCAGACAGGCCTCTTTGGCTTGCAACAAAATCTGCTGGCGTACTTCTTCGCCCTGTCGATCGTAATTTTCGCCCTTCTGCTTGGAAAGCTTGTTCCGTTGCATATAGAGAGACGGGAAGTCAAACGATTGCGAAGCGACTAATTCACCGGTGAATCCCATCCCCTCTTTGTTTCCATACAGATGAGAATAGGTAACGGTAGGATCAGGCAGGTTGTTGTCCAGTTTTGCTTCCAACTTTTGTGCCGTCACCATCTGACGGTTGGCCTGCAATTCCTTGTTATTGGTTTCTACGCTCCGGAGCACTTCCTCGATGGAAGTTTGCGCCCCGGCCACCAATGCGGAAGAAAGCAATGCTATTGTTAATATGAATCGTTTCATTCTTTATCTTCTTTATTCATTAATAAATAAACAATCGGGATGATGAAGCCGTTCAAGAAAGTGGATGTCAACAAACCACCCAGGATAACGGTAGCCATCGGGCTTTGTATCTCATTGCCGGGCAGATCGCCGTTCAGCGCAAGCGGGATCAATGCGAGAGCCGAACTGAGCGCCGTCATCAGGATAGGATTCAAACGATCCATAGAACCTTGCAAGACAGCTTGCTTCAGCGGCACATTCTCTACGGTCCGGAGATGTGTATAGTGGCTGATCAGTAACATACCGTTACGAGTGGCAATACCAAACAGGGAAATGAAACCGATAATAGCCGGAATACTCACCTCGCCAGAAGTCAGCTTCAAGATAAACACACCCCCGATCAGCGCCAACGGCAAGTTCAACAGTACAACACCACTCTCTTTTGCATCCTTAAACTCATTATAGAGCAACAGGAAGATCACCAACAGAGACATCAACGAAGTAAGCAGTAATGTACGGCTGGCGGCCTGTTCACTTTCAAACTGTCCTCCATATTCGATATGATAGCCTTCGGGCAACTGGATGGAAGCATCCACCTTCTGCTGTATCTCATTAACGATACTGCGGAGGTCACGCTCGGAGACATTACCACTGATCACAATCTTACGCTGCACATTCTCACGATTGATTGTGTTCGGGCCTGTCACGGAACGGATTTCAGCAACATAGCTCAACGGGACTTTCTTGCCGCCTGCATCAATCATCAGATTACGGATATCCTCCATTGTGGTACGGCTTTCATCCGAAGTCTTTACCGTCAGGTCAAATGTCTTGCCGTCGTCATACACCTGGCTGACAGCTTCGCCACCCAACATGACATTGACATACTCCTCAAACTCCGGCAATGTGATGCCATATTGTGCCATCAACTCGCGCTTCGGCGTAATGGTTAGTTGCGGACGCTCGATCTGCTGTTCCACTTTCAAGTCCACCAGACCGGGGATTCCTTGGATGGCTTCCTTGATCTGGTTACCGACCGTAAACATCAGGTTCAGATCCGTACCAAATAGTTTGATTGCGATATTTGCCTCCGTACCGGAAAGCATGGCATCGATACGGTGAGAAATCGGTTGTCCTATTTCGATATTGGCGCCACTGATGGTAGATAGTTTCTTACGGACATCATTCATAACGGCATCTCGGCTACGGTCTTTCAAGACAAATGGAGCTTCGATTTCCGACACATTTACTCCTAAAGCATGTTCGTCAAGTTCGGCACGTCCGGTCTTTCGGGCAACCGTCTGGATTTCGGGAACCTGCATCAGCAGTTCCTCTGCCCGTCGTCCCATCTCGTCCGATTCTTCAAGAGAGATACCCGGAAGAGAACTTACGTTGATCGTAAACGAACCTTCGTTGAACGGCGGCAGGAAGCTGCGCCCCAACGTAAAGAATGTTCCCAATGCGATAAGAAACAAACCAATCGTGCATCCTAACACAATCTTCTTATGTATTAATGCACCATTCAAGGCCCTGCCATATAATTCTTTCAGCTTGCGGGCCACCCAAGCCTCCTTCTCTACTTTCTTGTCCGTAGACTTCCGGTTCAGCAGATAGCTACACAACACCGGAGTCAGCGTCAACGCGACAACCGTAGAGGCAAACAGCGCAACAATAAAGGCGATCCCCAGTGGCACCAGCATACGTCCTTCCATCCCATGCAGGAAGAAAAGGGGCACAAAACTGACCACGATAATGAGTGTCGAATTCAAGATCGGCATACGCACTTCACGAGAAGCATCGAACACGACTTCCAGAATGGAACGCTGCTGATCAGGTGGCAACAAACGATTCTCTCGTATGCGTTTATACACATTCTCCACATCGACAATCGCATCATCAACCAACGAACCGATAGCAATCGCCATCCCTCCCAAACTCATGGTATTGATGGTCAATCCCATATAATGCAACGCCAGTATGGAAACTAACAAGGAAAGAGGTAAGGCAACCAGCGAAATCACCGTCGTACGGACATTCATCAGGAACAGGAACAGGACAATAACAACGAAAAAGCTGCCTTCGAACAAACTATTCTTTACATTATTAATAGAACTGTCGATAAAACGGCTCTGACGGAATATGTCGGTCGAAACATGCACATCGGCAGGCAGATTCTTCTGCAAGTCCGCCATAATCGCATCTAACTTTTCCGTCAAATCGATCGTGCTGGTATTGGGCTGTTTGGTAACCGTAATCAACACGGCAGGTTTCGCCCGTTCGGAAGCTGTTCCAAGCTTCGGACTCTTGCTACCGATCTTCACAGTTGCTATATTTTCCAACAAGACGGGGAAATCTCCGACAGTCTTAACGACTCCCTTTCCGATCTCCTCAGCATTCGCAGTAGAAAGGACACCCCGAATGATGTATTCGTTATCATATTCATAAAGGACACCTCCATTGGCATTCCGGTTCATGTTACGGGTAACGGTCAGTACTTCACCCAGACTGACACCATAATGTTTCATGCGGGCAGGATCGAGCAATATCTGGTATTCCTTGATATCGCCACCGATCACAGCAACTTGCGCCACCCCTCCTGTCGATAGCAATCGGGGACGGATGGTCCAGTCAGCAATCGTACGCAAGTCCATTTGGGTAGTTGGGGTAGTTCGCGAATCGTCCTACTCTCACTTGTCTCATCGACCGTCAGCCCGATAATCATCATTTCCCCTAAGATGGAAGACTGCGGTCCCAGCGTCGGTTTCCCGACATTCTCCGGCAGACTCTCACTGACAACAGCCAACTTTTCGGAAACGATTTGGCGAGCCCGGTAAATATCCGTTTCCCAATCGAATTCAACCCACACAACAGAAAAACCCGTCGTAGAAGACGAACGGACACGGCGCACATCCATCGCACCATTCACAGCCGTTTCTACCGGAAAAGTGACCAAACGCTCCACCTCTTCGGGAGCCATACCGTTCGCCTCTGTCATAATGACAACGGTCGGCGCATTCAAATCCGGAAACACATCCACATCCGTATGGAAAGCGGTATATGTCCCGGCAATCATCAGCAGCAGGGAACAGATCAGTACAACTAATCTGTTATGCAGCGAGTAATATATTATCTTATTCAGCATAATCTTTTTTTAATTGACAATTGATAATTGACAATTGACAATTAAAGGACACGACAACCAATTGTCAATAGTCCATTGTCAATTGTCAACTCATTAATGGTTATGTGTATGTGCAGGAATTGCATTAGAAGCAGAAGCCAGCTTAATCTGGTAAGCACCGACCGTCACCACTTCGTCGCCAGCTTTCAAGCCACTCAATATCTGAACTTCGGAGCCGTTGTCGGCACCTAATGTCACAGGAACCTTTTTATAGGCTTCTTCATGCACGCGGACAAAGACAGAATAAACACCCTGCTCCTCGATAAGGGCGGAAACAGGGACACTGATTACATTCTGCATCGGAGCAGTAAGCAGATAAATCTCGACAAATGAGCCGGGAATAATAGCCCCTTTGTTATCAAACTCGAATGTAACCGGGACATAAAAAGAGTTAGTATCGGAGGCCTTGCCATAAGAAAGCAGACGTCCATGCAGATCGGATAGTTTATAAGTCACGTTATCGTACGGTGTACGGAAATTAGCGGACTGTACGGAAGGCAAATAGTTGTAATATTTCTCTGAAACCTCCGCACGCAACACCAAGCGGTTATTCTGCGAGATCGTAGCCAAAGGCTGGCCTACCGTCACATAATCGCCCTCTTTCACTTGCAAGTTTTTCAGATAACCGTTCATTGGAGAAACGACCGACACACCGTTAGCGGTCTGTTTTCCTGCCACCGCTTCCCAAGCCACCTTCGCATTCTCGTAATTCAGACGCGCCTGTTCAAAATCCTTGGCAGAGACGATCTTATCCTCTACCAGAGTTTCCATACGTTCATATACTTTCTTTGCATTTTCGTATGCATATTTGGCCTTAGCCGCCACATTACCGTCAGACAAACTGCTCGAAGCAAGACTCAAAATAGCCTGTCCCTTGCGAACCGCCGTTCCATCGACAAACGACAGGTTGCCGAATGTCACCACACCAGGAACCGTAGCTACCACAGTAGACTCCTCTCCCTGCGCAGCCATCACTCGCCCACTTGTTTTGATCACATCGGTAAAAGCACCCGGCCCAACCTTAGACGTCTGCAGTCCGACCGCTTCCGCCAACGCTTTCTTAAACGAGATTTCACCGGCATGTCCTTCTCCGGCCTCTTCATGTTCGTGATCATGTCCCTCATGTTCATGGTCATGCCCTTCGTGATCGTGGTCGTGTCCTTCCTCGTGTTCATGGGCCTCATGTTCATGCTCTCCATGTGTCGCAGTATTGCCATTGCAACCTGCCAGGATGTAGGCGAAAACCACCCACATTAAATATACCTTTTTCATTCTGATTTATGAATTTTGATTTATGATTTGTGAATAAAAGAAAGTCAGTTTATGGTTTATAATTTATGGCTTATCATCAACACATAAATTATAAATCATAAATCAAATTCATACGGAGGCGCACGAAGCCCTGATGCAGAAACAATCCACGTATCATGCAAGGACTCGATGTAGTAAGCCCGGTCATTCTCGAACAAGAGCTTATAAAAGACCGGAGCAGGAGGATTTATATAATCAAACAGGACAAGCAAAGGGAAAAGAAACTGGTTCACGTTTCCATCCGTCACATGCGAGAAAATGGAAGTGTAGAGTGCGATATTATGCCCGCTGCATCCGCAATCATGTGACTCAGGACTCCCATGCCCACCATGAGCAGCCTCAGCTGACAGTGATTTATAGCATGGCAACCCATTACTATGATGATGGTGCGGTACAACTACCGACATAAGCATCACGATACTAACAAGCAGCATCACATATTGATATATTTTCTTTTTAACTCTCATACTTCCGACTACAAAAATAAGAAGTTTTTCATTATTACGCAATTATGCCTCCTAAATTAAATGTATTCACACTCAAAACAAACCTCCGGCCCATTTTTATTTCGTTTTTTGAAACAAAACTCCTTTTTATTGCGTTTATATAAAAGGTGCTATTTTATAATTAAAGAAGGGAGAAATAAGAAAATGATTACAGAAGTTCTCAATAATAATCTGATTGAGGCGATGAGAATCAGAATACCCGACGGTACAAACCTGGCAAACGTACTAATGGATATTTTATATATTGGAAAAGAGGCGGTCTACCGTAGATTAAGGGGGGAAGTTCCCTTCACATTGGCCGAAGTGGCAGCTATATCAAAAAGCCTGGGTGTTTCATTAGACCAGATTATCGGAATCAGCTCTGCAAACACAGCAATGTTCAATCTGAATTTTCTACACTATTCGGAGCCATTACAGACCTATTCATCCATGATCCGGCGCTATGCTGAGATTTTAGAAACGATGTCCGGCGATCCGAAATCAGTGCTCAGTACGGCCTCCAATATGTTGCCGCAGGCTTTTTACCTGAAATACGACTATCTGTCACGTTTCCGTCTGTTCAAATGGATGTATCAACATAAACAAGTCAACTGTGTCCAAAAATTCTCGGAACTGCAACTGACACAAGAACTGATAGACGCACAAAAGGCGTTCGTTAAAGCCAATCAGGATTTCCGTACGACTAATTATATATGGGATCAGATGATTATCATACATTTGGTGAACGACATCAAATATTTCCGGGATATCAATCTTGTCACGGAAGAGGAAGTGAAGAAACTGAAAGAAGAACTTATTCTTCTTCTGAACGAACTTGAAGAAGTCGCCACGATAGGAATGTTTCCGAAAACCCGCAACAGCGTCAATGTCTATATCTCGAATATCGATTTCGAAGCGACATACAGCTATGCGGGAACAGAGAACCTGGAGATCGGCATGATCCGAATTTATTCAATCAACTCGATCACTTCCCTGGATAAAGCATTTTGTAAAAGCCAGAAAGACTGGATCAAATCTCTCAAAAGATTTTCAACCAATATATCGGTTAGCGGTGAAATACAACGCATCCAGTTCTTCAACACCCAAAGGGAGCATATAAAGGAGCTTTAAGATCTTTTCCGGCAGGGAAGAAAGCTGTGTCAATATAAACTGACCTACGAACTGACATAAATTAGGCATGGATATAAACCAATACAATCCATGCCTAAAAATCGTGATGAAGATATTCTGACATCTCCTTGTTATTAGGGAATAAACCTTTATTTGTCCAGTTTGGCACAAATAAGTTCAGCCGCTTTCTTACCGCTCATCAGCATACCGCCAAAGATCGGCCCCATGCGGAAACTACCACTCACCCCATTGGCAGCCATACCTGAAACGAACAGTCCCGGATAGATTTCCTTCGTATTTTCTACGGTTGTAGACTCACCCAGCTCGACATTCAACGAACGTTCGCCGATCACACCCCCAGTCGGAGTATTCAGCTTGATATCGTTCTTGCGAGCCACCACGCGCGCGATCTCACAGTCATGGCCGGTTCCTTCCAGGACAGCCTTAGACATAATCGTCAGCGGGTCTACATGCATCCCCTCGCGGATAACCGGAGCCCAGTTCACAACTACACCGGCTACGGCATCGTTATGGAACACCACGTCTTCTACGGAATAGCAGTTGAAAATAGTCGCACCGGCTTTCGTCGCACTATAGATCAAAGCCGAGGTTGTGTGCACGGAATCCATGATATAAGTACCATTTCCGGCATCCTTATAACTTACACCCAACTCACGTACGATCGGCATAGCCTCTTCCTGAACCACGATATCGTTGAACATCATGGCGCCGCCCCACATACCTCCACCAGGAGCCAGCTTACGGTCGAACAAAGCCACCTTTTTTCCGGCCTTAGCCAGATAATAAGCGGCAACGATACCAGAAGGACCGCCACCGACAATAGCGACATCAATAGACAAATTGCTCTTTAACTTCGCAAAGTAAGAGTCGATAATTCCTGTTGAAACAATCTGTTCCATTACAAAATAATAATTAGAGTTCAAACATCGGGAAGCACATAGAGGTAACGCTTCCCTTTATTTAGTAATTCTACCTTTTCCCTTCACGGCGTTATCCGGCAGGTTCAATGGGTATAATCTCAGCCTGTATAGTAAGGCACCCCTATGATAAGTCGGTTGCAAAGATAATAAATTATCCGAAATGCGGCGGACGCTTGTTCATTTTCCGTTCCACAAAATTCTTCATGAAAGCAACCGTCTCGTCCACTCCCAACACGGAGACATCTATCGAAAAGTTGTAGGTGGATGCAACTCCCCATTCCTTATTCGTGTAATAGTTATAATAAGCAGCACGCGACTTGTCGGTCTTCAGCATCAATTCCTCCGCCTGCTCGACCGTCAGGTCCTGGCTTTCGATGATCCGTTGAATACGGTTTTCCTTGTTGTTATGAATAAAGAAACTCAAGCAGTCGGGATTATCACGAAGGATATAGTCGGCACACCGTCCGACAATCACGCAAGAACCTTTTTCCGCCAGATTACGGATCGTATCGCTCTGATACAGAAACAAACGGTCGTTAGACAACACATCGGCATACGGTGGAAACAGCCCCATATACGAATAGCCCATTGTAAAGCATACGCCAAACCGCTGGAAGCCCTCTCATCCGCTTTCTCGAAAAACTCCTCGCTCAGTCCGCTTTCTTTCGCGGCAAGCGCCATCAGTTCCTTGTCATAATAGCCAATGCCCAGTTCTTTTGCCAGCTTCTGTCCTACCTCACGACCACCGCTGCCGAACTGCCGGCCGATGGTCAATATGATTTTATTATCCATGTCTATCTATCTTTTTGGTATCAAGACAAAGGTAAATAAAATTTATTTAGAATGAAACTTCCTGAACTGGTTTATCAAGACGAGGGCCGTAACAATCGTAGCTGTCGTGTCGGCGATCGGGATGCTGATCCATACTCCAAGTGTTCCAAGCCATCGGGGAAGGATCAGCAAGCAGGGAACAAGAAACAGCATCTGCCGGGTGAGCGAGAGGAAGATGGCCTTCTTCGACATCCCGATAGAAAGGAAAAAGTTTGTCGCCACCATCTGGAAACCGACAATCGGAAAGACTGCAAAGACGATATGCAAACCATACACTGCCGCCTCGATCAGTTCCGGATCGGTCGTAAACATGCGGACAATCATAGACGGGAACAACTGACAGAGCAAGAACCCTGTTGTCGCCACCCCTATCGCCCACTTCATCGTCAGCTTCGTCACCTCCGTCACACGCGAATACTGGCGGGCACCGAAGTTATAGCCGGCAATCGGTTGCATTCCTTGGTTGAATCCCATGATAATCATGATAAAGAGGAATACCACCCGATTCACGATCCCGTATGCCCCAATCGCCATATCGCCCCCGTGTTCTTTCAGCCCCCGATTGATCAGAATCACGATCAGGCAAGCGCAGAGATTCATTAGGAAAGGCGACATCCCGATATAAAGAATCCCCTTCACGATCTCGCTTTTCAGCCTGTAAATGCCTTTCTTGAAATGCAACAACTCCTTCGGGCGAGAAAAATGGATCAACTGTCCGGCCAACGAAATGACCTGAGAGATGACGGTCGCCCATGCCGATCCTTTGATTCCCCAACCGAAGCCGAAGATAAAGAGCGGATTCAGCACACAGTTGATCACCACTGACGCCAGCGTCGCATACATCGCTAATTTCGGAAAACCGGAAGAACGCAACACCGCATTCAGTCCGAGATACATATGAGTAATCACATTTCCCATCAGGATCACATTCATATAGTCGCGGGCATACGAAATCGTGTTCTCGCTCGCCCCGAAGAAATAGAGGATCGGGTCGAGCAACAACATAAACACCAACGTAAATGCAAGCCCCAAGACTACGTTCAGCACCAGTACGTTTCCGAGTACCTTGTTCGCCCCTTCATAATCTTTCTGTCCCAACTTCACGGACACCAACGTCGAAGCCCCCACCCCGACCAGCGAACCGAAAGCAGCCGCAAGGTTCATTAACGGGAAAGTTAAAGCCAGGCCCGAGATTGCCAATGGTCCTACCCCGTGTCCGATAAATATACTGTCCGCCATATTATAAAGAGAAGAGGCGGTCATGGCGATAATGGCCGGTATGGCGTACTGTGTCAACAACTTGCTGATGTGCTCGGTTCCAAGCACTAAAGGAGAATTTTGTTTACTCATGTTGCAAAGGTACGGAGAATCCGAAAAAAAGGTTACTTTTGTTTTCTTATAAAGTATAAAAAATGGCGGAAAATTTAATCATCAACGGTGGGAACAAGCGGGAACTGTATGAGACGCTGCTCCCTCAATTACAATCGCTGACAGCGGGAGAAACAGACATCATCGCCAATATGGCGAATGTCGCCGCTGCCTTGAAACAAACATTCGATTTTTTCTGGGTAGGCTTTTATATCGTGAAAGAAGAGATGCTCGTGCTCGCCCCTTTCCAGGGTCCTCTTGCCTGTACGCGTATCCGGTACGGGAAAGGCGTATGCGGGACAGCCTGGAAAGAAGCACGGACGATCATCGTACCGGATGTGGAGCAGTTTCCGGGGCATATCGCCTGTAGCTCCGCCTCGCGGTCGGAAATTGTCGTACCGGTGATCAGAGATGGAAAAGTGGTTGCCGTACTGGATATCGACAGCGACAAGCTGAGCGAGTTTGACAAGATGGATGCGGAATATCTGGAACAGCTCTGTGCCTTTTTGCCCATGTAACAGATCGAAGATATGATCATGAAACCTCACTTTTTGTTTCACAAGGTAATGACGCCCAAAATAAGGACCCTTTACCATAGGTAGATTCGAAACCGACTTTACCTCCCATTGCCTCGGCGATAGCTTTGCAGATCGACAATCCGAGGCCGGTCCCTTGGGCAAATTCGTCCAATTTCTCGAATCGATGAAAAACCCTGTTTTTCTTTTCATCAAGGATACCGATACCACTATCTTTGACATAAAAATAAATGCCACTTTTCGTTGCATCATATCCCATTTCAATCGTACCCTTAACAGTATATTTAATTGCATTGATCATATAGTTTGTCAGGATTTGCGCCACACGATTCTTGTCCAAGCAAACCAAACATTTGTCATACCGGTTCACGATAACCAAATTCACATCCGGATTCGTAATACGTTGTTTCATCGATACGGCAAGCTCGTCAAAATAACCCGACAAGTCAAAATCCTCATACTTCAATTTTACGCTTCCAGATTCGATTTTGGACAAATCGAGGATATCACTGATTAGCTTCAAAAGCAATTCATTGTTATTGTTAATAATCCGGGTATATTCTTCTTTTTCATCCGGATCATTTGTCTCGACAAGCAGATTCGAGAATCCTACGATAGCGTTTAAGGGCGTACGGATCTCATGGCTCATATTAGCAAGGAAAACCGATTTTAACCGATCCGACTCCTCTGCATGCTTGAGTTCTTTGATCATGCGTTCCTTGTCTGTTATATCATCTATGCGAATGACGAAGCCATCAATTTCACCGGTATTTCTAAACACAGGGGTGGCAAATAACTCAACCATCCTGTTTTCTTCGAGAAAAATCCTCATCTGCTCCACTCTATGCGATACGGCAGCCCGTTGTATCACGCAATTTTCGCAAGGAGACCGGCGATTATAAGTACTTTTATAGCAAAGCTCTCCCTGCCTATAAGCTCCATTTGGTAAAGCGGTCGAACACTTCACCATATTTTCCCATTGCACGACATAGTCGGGGGTAATATAAGCCAGTCCTGAGTTTATATTATTAAGTATCAGCTCCGCCTTTTGATTGCTTTCTTTCAGCTCTTCCTCGGCACGTGTCTTTTCAGTCACGTCCTCCATGACAAACGTATAACTGCCAATCCGGCCATTCGGATCGATAATCGGCTTTCCGTTACATTCGACCCAAACATCATCATTATTTTTATTCGTACTGTAATATTTCGTTTGTGCTATTGTTTTGAAATTGTAAGGAAACCGGACACTGATCGGTTTTTTACTGTATACAGCATTTTTCACACAATCAGGAACATTCGGGTTATCATATATAGAAGGCTTTTTCCTGATAGCACCCTCAATATCGGATATCCCGAATATAGCAGCATCCGTATCATTCAAAAAAGAAATCGTACCGTCGTTATCATAAAGTTCTATTCCTACAGGCAGTGAATTCATAATTGTCAGCATCTGATTGTAAAGGTTCTCGTACTTAAACTGAATAGCCCCGTAATCCTGCGAAATAACCAGATAACCGATTATCTCTTTTTGCTTGTTACGAATGATGGAGATTGTTCCATCAATATGATCTATGCCTTTTTTGACCGTCTTGAAATAGTCGGTTGTTTTTACTTTATCGAAGTCATATTCCAGAGAGAAATGAACATCCTGACCGGCTTTGATATCATCTATTATTTTATCTGAGAAATTTGGATTTTCAAACAGGCTGATTCCAAGTGCCTCATTTAAATCGACAACCCCCATAATTTCCATTTCGGCCTTGTTTGCATCGATTAGCAAACCATTCCTGTCATAGAGTTCAAGACCTATGGGCAAATATTCTTTAACGACATCAGAGAATAATATTAGTTTATCATCCAGTTTCAGCCTCGATTTAGGGAATGTTTGAATTCTTGCCATAATTGCATTTTTAAGATTGGATATTATCAATTGTATCTTGTCACCTGTTTGAGGGTGTGCCGAATATAGGTATTCATGGGACGCAGACAACGCAGACGAGCGCAGATTAACTCATATATTATTAATTATCAGCAAAATAAATCTGCGTCCGTCTGTGTGTTCTGCGTCATCTGCGTCCAGTGATATCAAATTGACACACCCTCTTCAAACCACTTGTTTACCTTCCCGTAGACCTGCGAAGGCATTTCAAGCCACTTGTTTGTCTCCCCGTATAGCTACAAGGGCATTTATACTTGCCTGTTTGCTATCTCGTATGCCAACAAGGTTATTTCAGATAAAGCCATACTTGCAAAATCGCTATAGGATTATCAAAATGACGAATTAAAACGTTCGTTTTTTTAGTCATTTGCAAAGGTAGAATATATGTTTTGATAATCAAGAGATTTTGAAAATAAAATATTTTGAAAATCAATATTTTAGCTATGTTTTGGTGTGCGTAAAAAATAACGAGAAATCCAAATTTTAATAGTAAAAAAAATGACTAAAAAAAACGAACGTTTTAATTCGTCATTTTACATTTCAGTATAGGCCTTGTATTTCAAATTCCACAAAAGTATATCCCTATATACACCATAACTTTTCTTAACATTATACTTTCCTCTCCTGATGCGGGTTTCAGAAATCCGTTTTTAGTTATTTTCATGATTTTGCTAAAAACAAGGCAAAAAAATAGCCGGACGGTACGCTGAAGCGTCAGCATTCCCCGTCCGACCATCGATAAATAAGATCACTCGACCGTCACCATCTCCCCCTCCGTATTTGCCCGGACGAGATGGTCATACATCGCCTCGCAATAGACCGGAGGCAAGTAGAAACGACCAGGATAAACGGCGCAGAGGTTGATGCGGACCGTCACCTGTTTTCCGGCAGGCAGATAGTCGATATAGCTGTAAGCACGATCGTCGCGAATATCCTGGTAATTGACACCTGCCGCCCGGTTATCTGCCGTACCGCCTGTAAGGAAGCGCGTGTTCAATATCTCCCATCCGGCCGGAAAAACCTCCGTCAGCACCAAATGGCTATAACCACGAGGAGACGGATTTGCGATAGTCACCACAGCCGTGAAGTTCGTACCCTGCTGCAAAGTGGAGGCATTCACCGGATGACCGTCATGATCCATATAGCTGACGGCAAGCGTCAGACCATTCGCATAGGCTTTCTCTTTGCCCTCGGCCGGGATACCTTCGGTCACAAGGTGGGCGAACAGAGTGGATTTGCCGGTGTTCTTCAACTCCAAGGAGACGGAAGAGGCTGCCTTGTCAAGCAAAGTCTCCGTCCAGATATTCCGGGTGGTGGAAACCTTCTCCGTCTTGCCACCCAAAGTATAAGAAAAATCCATAGAACCGGACACCTTGTATTTCTTCATATAATCAGAAAGGGCCACCAGGCTGAATGCCGTGGATTGCGTGCTCAGCCAATCGTCGGATGCGAGCGTCTTAGAGATTTCATTTGCCAAGAGAGCCGCTTCCTTACCGCCATCGAGCAGACAGAGCGTCATCAGGCGGATTGAGTTGTCACGCAGGTCGCTACCGAACGTCCGGTCATATTCAGAATAAGCCGTTGTCAGAGCCGTCGTCTTTGCGATCAGCTCCTTCGATACATCCGGGCGACCGACCAAAGCATAACCGGCTGCCAGCAGATAGCGGCTCATAGGTGCAAGTGTCTTACTCTCTTTCAATCGGTTCATGGCGCCTACCTCGGCAGTTTGGCCCAAAGCGAGGACGAACAAACGGTATGCCTGCGTCATTTCTTCGGATTCAGCCAATAGGAGGTTTCCGGTTTCCAGTTACGGGCAATGCGGCTCAAGTCGTTCAACACATCTCGTTTCATACCTTCGGGCACGAGGTAACCTTTCTTCTCCGCTTCCAGCAAGAAATGAGTAGCGTAGACAGTGCCCCAGGCATTGCTGCCCGTTCCGCCGGGCCAGTAGGAGAAAGAGCCGTCTACTGTCTGGTAGGAACGCAGGCGGCGGATTACTTCTTTCACAGCCCTTTCAGTCAATTGTTCTTGTTCGAGGGTCAACGAGGCGAACCCGCTCAAGTACAGTTGTGGGAATGCCTTCGAGGTGATCTGTTCGACACATCCGTGCGGGTAGCCTAACAGGTAGGACAACCGCGTGGAGAGATTGACAGGTTGGACATCCGACATTTCGAGCATAAAGGAGTTCGTACCCTCCACGCCAGGAAGGCCGACTGTCCCTTTCCAGCTCTTTCCGGCTTCGAGCGTCACAGGCGTTACCTTGACCTGCGGACGGCGCACGGAGCGGATTTCGATATCGGTTTCATATACGGACTTCTCACCGCCGCTAATAGCCGTGATCCTTACATGTCCGGCTCCGGGGGTATCTTTCACGCGGATGCGGAACTGCGCCGATTTGTCACCGACCGCTTCGAAATGCAGCGTACGGCTTGCCTCACCTACTATCTCCATGTTACCGGAGCAGGCGATCGTGACCTGCACGTCTCCAACTCCTTTTTCGGTAGCAAAGACAGTAGCGGGAACCACCATCTCCTCTCCTATGCCGATAACGCGCGGGAGTGTACCGAGCAGCATGACGGGCTTGCGCACGAGCACGCTCTTCTCCGTGTTACCGTAAGCCTCCCCGTTTCCGGCGACGACCATGACGCGGACACGTCCGTTATAGTTCGGCATCTTATAGGTATGCTGCCGTTTTTCTCCTTTTTTCAGCAGGAACGGGCCGGCAAATTGTACGACCGGCTTGAAGCGGTTCACGATCGCTTTCGGACCTTTATTCAAAGCGTCGTCGCCACCGATGCTGAACAGTTGCTCGATGCGGCCGCCATACGCGCCGACCACATAGTTGTACAAATCCCAGGTATTGACACCCAATGCTTCGCGGGCGTTAAACGCCTGCCAGGGATCGGGCGTACGGAAGCGGGTCAGGTCAAGCAACCCTTCGTCGACAATCGCCAACGTGTAGGCCATCTCACGACCGTTCTTCTCAGAAACCGTCACGTGGTAAGGTGCTTCCGGCTTGATCTCGTCCGCCATACGGACAACCGGAGCCAAATGGCTTTCGGGAGAAGTCACCGTGAAGGGGACGACACCGTACATACGGATCGGCAAGTCGTTCTTCGTGACACCATGCGGTTGCAAGAGTGTTATATAAAGGTACGCGTTTGGCTGCATATCCGGAGTGACGTCGAGCTTGACCGTAGTCTGCCCGTCGTTGCACATGTGCTCAGTGGTCGAGAGGACACGTGTTCCGTTCTCAATGCTGATGATCGCGCGGCTTCCCTTGACAGAGGGGAAGGTAACGACGATCTGTTCGCCTGGTGCGTATGTGTCCTTGTCGGTCTTGAAGGTTAGCATATTGGCGGAGGAAGAACCGTCAGCATCGCGTCTGCCTTCACTGTAAGGCCAGTCGAAATAGTTCATCACACCGGTAGAGTGTTTGCTCTCTTTGTCTTTCACCGAGATAAAATAGGTTCCCCAATCGGCATCGGCATATTTCAGGTTGAAAGAGGCCGTGCCATTCGTGCCAGTACGGATGGTGAAGGTTTTCACCGGCTTGTTATACGAATTGGAGACATAGTTAGCCAGATTGCCGTTGTCCGAGCTCCACCACCAGTACCAATGGACTTTATAGACTCTCACTTCGAGTTCAGTATTGGCTACCGCCTGTCCGAGATAGTCGACGGAAGCTACTTCATATTTATATTCGGTTCCGGTCTTCAGCGGTTCCCCATCTTGCTGGGGCGACTTGATGCCGGCATAGCGGCGGTAGGGTGAATAGGACGCTCGATTGGCGTCGATGCTGAAATCGCCGGATTCCTCATACACACGAGTGACAAAACTCGCCAACAACATGCCGGGAGCCGAAGCACCGATCTCGAAACGGGCTTTGATGATGGCGTTGCCCGCTGCATCGGTCGTACCGGAAATCACTTTGCTTTCTTCGCTGTTGAAGATTTTCGAAGGATCATCGAAATAGAATTTCTTATAGCCGGGAAAGGTGGTCGGGGTCGAGATAAAGGTTCCCTGGATGTCGTATTTCAGATTGCGAGCAGTCGCTCCTTGTAGCCATTCCACGTGCATAGCAGCATCAAGCGGTTCGCCCCGGAGCAATTTTTTTGGGGGCATCGTAAGGGATATCTTCAAGCGGTTCGGTTTGATCGTTTCGATACGGAGACGCTTCGTAAAGGTGACGCCGCCTACATTCACGTTGACATTCCACGCGCCTGTCGGTGCGTCGGGTTCGGTCGGCATATCGAAAACATAAAGTCCTGCTTCACCTTTTGTCTGTGTCTTGCGCAGGTAGAGCTGGCCGAGCGGATTGTAAAGTTCCATGATGACCGGATGATTAGCTGGGAGCATCCGGCTGCGGTCATTTAACATAAAGCCGAGATGCAGCGTGTCGCCCGGACGCCATACACCGCGGTCGCCGTAGATGAAGCCCTTGATGCCTTTCTGCACGACTTCTCCGGAGACATCGAAGGAACTCAGCGAAAGGGCGGAACCGTCGTCTACACGAAGATACGAGCGTTGCTGTCCGAGGGAAGCAGTCAGATAGAACGGCTTGCCGTTTTTCAGCGAGAAACGCACCTGCCCTTTGTCGTCCGTCATGCCGGAGGCTAATTCCTGACGCTGGTAGTTGTAGGCAACGACTTCGACGCCTTTCTCCGGATGGGTGCTCAGAATGTTATGTACAAGGACAGTCATATCGTTATCTTCGCCGGCCATCGCCAACAGACCGAGATTGGTGGCAAGGACATTCTTGCCGACGGTCGTGTTATAATAATAGCTGTTGGAACAGGGGTCGCCACGTTTGCTGTAATCGTAGTCGGACCAGTCGAAGTCGCCGTTATAGTAGTAATAACCGCCTCCATCGAAACGGCTGCTTTCTTCCTTGAACTTGATCTCATCATCGGCAAGTAGTTGTTCTTTACTTTTCTTGACGAGGTCTTCGCAGGGATAGACAGACAAATCCCGGTTGAACGACAGTTCCACCCGGTAGATGGCACCGGGTTCGGGGTCGATCAGTTCTTTCAAGTCGATCGCGTAGGTATTCCAGCGGCTGAGCTCCTGGGTGGCATCTTCATCAAAGAAGATCGTTTTACGCGCGATCAGGCGACCGACACGCATCAGGTCACTCGTTCCTTCGAGATCATTCACCTGAAGGAATTGTCCGATGTTCTGTTCGAATATTTTGATGACACGCACTACTACGCCGCGCAAGTAGACGGCTTGAAAAGGAACGGTCAGTTGTGTGGACTGCGGGATGATCACTCCGTTGCCGATAAAACGGACTTCCGGCTTCTCATCACTGACTACGATCTGGCGGACGATACTTTCTTTCAGGTTCAGCCCGTTTTTGCTTCTGATGTTCTGACTCAGATGAACATTAAGGGCACCTTTGCTACCTGCATCGGGATAAAGGCGGAGCTTATTGCCCTCAACATTGACGGTCTCCGATTTGTTACCGTCGATCCAGGCAAGTCCCTGCATGTTTTGTGCCGCATCGAGTAGTTTCGTAAAGGTGACTTCGACGTAACGTTCCGGCTCTGCGACATATTCGACTTCGTACACGGCAAAATCATTCAGTTCGGGAATGTCGACGGATAGCAGTTCCTCTTCCGGCACTTTCAGCTTGTTCGGAGCGACAGATAGTTTGAAGGCACGTGCCGCGTCCGTCCCGGCCTGTATGTTCGGGATGAAGACTTCGTGCCTCTTTCCATCGGGACTATGCTGCCAGGTGGCATCCGCCTTTTCAGAGAAACGGACAAGCGACTCTACGGTTTCGGGCGTCTCCTTGTCCGGTGTGAACACCGAGCAGACGATGTCATAACCGTTTTCATTTTTCCGGTTGATATCTACGGATTGCAGGTTGGCCCGCAGCAACAGAGGTTGTGTCGAGAATCTGAATGTAAAACACTTGTCTTTCCGTTCCGTATCGAACCATTCTGAAAGGTCTGCCTTTACCTCGTAACGGGTGCTGCGCTCGAAACTTTTAGTCGGCTTGAATACAATCGTCCGATTGTTCTCGAATGCCCACTCGCCAGCCGTCTCGGGTTTGATCCGAACTAAGTCGTGGAGCTGTTCAGGTTTCATCCTGTCAGCTGCTATTTCCTGGTTGAAAATCAAATATACGGGCGTATATCTTGAAATCGTACCGGAGGTAAACGCCTCCACATAGGGACTGAAAGGGAGCTCTTCGGACTCACCTTTCCTTCACATCCGCAGACTAAAAGCGAAAGACAGCAGACGCAGAGATAATATAAATATTTCACCATATTTCCAGCATTTAATATTACAACTTCAACAAACAGACTATCTGCAAATATAAACATTTCCATACACATATATGATTACGGCTCTTGCTTTTAAAACCATGTTTTGCCGAAAATATCATTTGGTTATCCTTTTTACCATACTCATATCTTTTTGCTATGTTAAAAAATATTACCCGCTATAGTAATTTCAAATAAATGCACTACTAATCCGATTTTGACGGGATGGCAGTGACATTTTGATAATGGGCAAACGCCCTTAAAAACGGATGAAGTGTATATCATTATTGCTATTTTTTACCAAATGGTAATTTCCAGCCGGACTTAAAGGACTACTTTTGCAAACCGAAATAAAAAGTAATTTGAGTTATGCAAAGAGATCGTATTGATTTTGGTAGTATGAACATTCCGGTTCTATTCCGCAAAATCTTTTTCCCGACGTTACTGGGAATGGTTTGTATGGCGTGTATCACGATTGCCGACGGTATATTCGTGGGGCGTGGCGTGGGAAGCGACGCGTTGGCCGCCGTCAATATCGTCGCCCCGATTTTTATGGTGACGACAGGGATCGGGCTGCTCTTCGGGGTGGGATCGTCGGTCGTGGCTTCCGTCCACCTGTCGCAAAGAAAAGTGAAGGCGGCCAACATTAATATTACACAAGCGTTGCTGGTGTCCCTCTTGTTGATGGCTGCAGGAATATCCTTGGTAATGTTGTTCAACAAACAGACGGCCTATATGCTGGGGAGTTCCGATCAGTTGCTACCACTTGTGCTGGAGTATATGAACTGGATCGTGCCATTCTCTATCTTTAGCATGCTGGCCAACATCGGGATGTTCATGATCCGGTTGGATGGCTCACCGAAATTCGCGATGCTGTGCAACGTTGTTCCGGCTCTGATAAACGTCGTGCTCGACTATGTTTTCGTTTTCCCGATGCAGATGGGACTGACCGGGGCAGCACTGGCAACTGCGTTAGCAGAGGTAGCAGGCGGCTTGATGGTGTTGGTCTACCTGTTCGGCTTTTCCAAGACGTTACATTTATACAAGTTGAAGATGAGTATGAAAAGCCTTCGCCTGACCTGTCGGAACACAGGGTATATGATCCAGTTGGGAGCCTCGGCGATGCTGGGCGAACTGGCGATCGCCTGCATGATGCTGGTCGGCAACTATGCTTTTATCCGGATGCTGAAAGAGGATGGCGTAGCAGCATACAGTGTAGCCTGCTATTGCCTGCCAATCGTGTTCATGATCGCGAACGCAATCGCCCAGTCGGCACAGCCGATCATCAGCTACAATTATGGCACGGGAGATGCTGCACGAGTACATGAGACGTTCCGGCTTTCGTTGAAAACGGCTTTTATCTCCGGGCTGACAGCTTTTGCCGTGATGTATGTGTTCTGTCCTTATATCGTAGCGATGTTCCTGGAACCCGGCTGTCCGGCTTACGGGATTGCAACAAAGGGAATCCCCTACTTCGCTTCCGGGTTTATCTGTTTTGCTTTGAATATTGCATGGATCGGGTACTACCAGAGTATCGAATTAGCACGGAAAGCGATGCTTTTCATGCTGCTGAGAGGAATCATCCTGATGAGCATATGTTTCCTCGCTCTTCCTCATTTGTTGGGAGAAAAGGGGCTATGGCTGGCTGTTCCGTGTGCCGAACTGATCATCTTTATCGCACTGACGATAGATTACCAATACCGGCACAAGATATGCAGAGTGGTGGAATAAGGTTGTTATCCTTTGGCATTCCGCATCACCCGCTCTATCGCATCGTCCATCTGAGCGATGGACTCCAGACCGAGTGTCATGCAATGCAGATTGCTTTCGGTGACGGCAAAACGGATGGAACGTTCACGTTCTGCATCAGAAACATGTTTGCCTTCACCGAAAATTTTCATTCCGATAAGCCCTTTACCTTTTTTGCGGGCCTTACCTAAAAGTTCGTTTACAGCTTCAGTCGTGCCATCCATATGGCTTTGGAACGGATTCAGACGAGCAAGGATAACGTCGCACCACGGGTTGTCGACAGCCTCGACCATCGCATCCCAGTTATGACAGGAGACGCCGACAGCTTTCACAATACCGTCCTGCTTGGCCTTTGCCAGACCGTCCATATAAAACTTACGGGTTTCCGCCCAGTCGCCTTTCGTCATGCAGTGCAACAGAAGGATATCGAAATAGTCTGTACCAGCTTCCTGACGGAAACGGTCAAGTGTTTTGCTGACCGGCTCACGTTTTTCCGACCCTTCTTCGTACGTCCACATCTTCGTCATCAGGGTGAGTTTCTCGCGGGGCAACTCTTTCAGGGCTTTTCCGACAAATGGCTGCGAACCGTACATATCGGCCATGTCGAAGAAACGAATACCGCGTTCATAACCGTGACGGGCCATCTTCACAAAGTTATCCAGTCCGAGCCGGGTCTGGTTGGACTGGTAATTCCAGCCTTTCGTCCCGGTTCCCATAGCTATACGGGAGACTTTCAATCCGGTCTTTCCCAGTTTCACCCTGTCAACCGATATATCCGAAGGAACGGCCATCCGTATATTGGCAAGTCCCGTGTGAGCTAAAGATAAACCGGCTACTCCGGCAACTCCTGTTTGAATAAATTTGCGTCTGTCCATCTCTATACTTTTTAGGTAATACTTTTTTAATATCAAGTAGCCGCACAAACCGGAAATAAACGAACCGGCAAATACGCCCAACTTTGCCTGATTCAACAGCTCTGCTCCAATATCGGGCATCCCGGCGAAAGACAAGTTCGCGATAAAGAGGGCTACCGTGAACCCGATACCGCCCAACATCGACACCCCGAAAAGGTTCCGTTTGCTCACCCCTTCCGGCATCGTTGCAAGACGCAAACGGACAAAAACATAAGTGAACAGGAATATGCCCAGCGACTTTCCGACAAACAGGCCGAGGAATACCGCCAACGGGATTCCCGGTAACGCACCGATCCCGATATCTCCGAAAGTAACACCTGCGTTAACAAAGGCGAAAAGGGGCAGGATCAGATAATTGACTAACGGATGGAGCTTGTCGGCTATACTTTGCAACGGACTGATCGTTTTGTCCGCTAACGAATGGATATTGTTGAGTACCTGAATCTGTGTCGGCGAAAGAACCGCCGCCTTCCGGGAATGACGCACTTCGGTGTAATCCAACATATTCAGATAGCCGGTCATTTCACAAGTGAAATCATCCAGCTTGACAACCGGACGGGCCGGAACGGTGAATGCAACCAGTACGCCCGCTATTGTCGGATGAATACCTGATTCAAGAAACAGCATCCACACGAAGAAACCTATTATATAATAGAAAGCAATGTTATTCACTCTCATCCTTCCCCCCACATATAGCAAGGCCAGCAGGACGAGTGAAACCAGAAGCGGCTCGAACGCAATCTCACCACTATAAAACAAAGCGATAATAATGATACCGCCGATATCGTCAACCACCGCCAATGCCGTCAGGAAGATACGCATACTGAGCGGAACCCGTTTCCCCAACAGCCCTAAAACAGCCAGTGCAAAGGCGATATCGGTCGCCATCGGAATAGCCACACCTCGCACTTCGGGTGCCGAATGACAAACCAGAAAATAAAACAATACCGGAACGATCATCCCGCCGCAGGCCGCAATAATCGGAAGCAGCGCTTTCCGTACCGAGCTCAACTCCCCGATCAGAATTTCCTGCTTAATCTCCAATCCGATCACAAAAAAGAAAACCGCCATCAAAGCATCATTCACAAAGGCCAACATTGGCATCGCTTCTCCATGATGCATAAACGGTGTGAAATTGCCTATCTTCAAATCAATCGGATGCGACAGGATATTGTGGTAAGACTCCGCCCAGGGCGAATTGGCGAATAACATGGCAAGAATCGTAGCCATGAACAATAAGATACTCGCGTTCGGTTTCTGCATAGCGAAACGACGCAACGGTTTAAGGATAACGTTGATGGTTCTATCCATATGGTATTTAAATATTTATGGGAAGCGGCGTGCAAACCGCTTCCCTCTGAGTTTTTCCTAACAACTGTCCGCCTATTTGCCAGCTTGCTCCAGCTCATAAGCGCTGCGGGTCAGTTTTTCAACCCACACGACAAATATACCAGTTAAAATTAAATTAAACACTATGGTGAGCACGGAAATCATAAGCGCAGGACCTCCTAAATTGTAGCCAAGCGCAATAAAGATAATCCCGGCCCCTACTTCACCGCGTGTAAACATGCCGATCGACAGTGCCAGACGTTCGCGCTTCCGCCTTTCCCGGTAGAAAAACAGAGGGAACAGTTTCCCGATATTGGACAGGAACGAAACAATCACGACATGCAGGATGATCACCGGCCAGGACATCATCGGCTGTGCTCCGGTTATCGTTGTCGCCTCTGCAGACTGCGCGGCGAAGTCCACTCCGAAAAAGACCGGCATGCTGACTCCTACCAAGAACATAAAGAGGAATGAGACAGCCGTCGCCACATTGTGCTCAACCTTCGTATCGATATGCTTATGTCGCATCACCATACCTAATACAAACGCAGGTAACAGGACCTCGATATGAATGCTGGCATCTTCGCCATAGAAATACTTAGACACCAAATAAACAGCCTGCGTGATTCCACAGGTAAGGACAGCATAGAAAAGAATCGCCTTCCAGTCCTGCCTCATATCATAACTTCCCATCTTTCTCCATCCGATGATCAATAGGCCCATCACAATCAGAATGATAACGCCCAACTGCCAGCGCAAGCCTACCATCATAATCTGCAAAGGAATCATCAACAGAATCGTATCGAGGTCGTCGAAGATTGCCAATACCTGCACTTTCTTGTATACCCAGGAAGATTTCAACCCTGCCGCCGCCAACATTGTAAACAGTATACCGGCTGAAGTCGGGGCTGCAAACCGGCTCAACAAAAGGTTTTCTTTCCAAGCTTCTCCACTGTTCCAGTAAATATCGGGAAGCAACACGAACATATAATATAACGCCACGAAGATCCAGGGGAAAGCAGCCGTCGCCATTGCAATAAAATAATCTTCAGTATAGGACCGCCAACGGCTTTTATCCATTTCGAACTCCCGCCCCACATTTATCATGATAAAGGCCAGGCAGACATACAACAGGGTATTGGAGATCGTCTTCACCGACGAATACCCCTCACCTACCATCGCAGGCAGGAATTGAGATACAACCAATCCCAACATCAGAAAAAAAGAAAATAAAAGAATCTTCTTCATTATTTACAAATTGTTTTTGTTTAGAATTATAATAATATAACAACTTACTTAAAATTCGGTTCTGGGAATATAGGCACTTTCCACCTTTAATAACCGCGCTTTCAAACGTTCGGCCTCTCCTTTGCGGATACGAAGAGTCATTTCACAATCCATTTCAAACTTTTGGGAGACGATCACTGGATTCTCTTCCTTGACAATGCGCATGATTCCGTTCAGATAAGGGTATTCGAACGCAATGGTGATATCTTCATCAACAGTGCGCTCTTCTATCTCGGCAGCAGCTATTGCTTCGGCGGCGGCTGTCCGGTAGGCAACAATCAAGCCGCTCGTCCTAATTCGATTCCGCCGAAATAGCGGATCACGACGATCAGGATATCTGTCAACCCGTTCGAGTTGATCTGTCCCAGAATCGGTTTTCCGGCAGTAGAGGAAGCTCGCCGTCATCGTTCGCACGAAAAGTTAGGCGTTCGGAACCTAACATATAGGCCCAGCAGACATGGCGGGCGTCATAATACTGTTTACGATATTTGTCCAGTTGCTCTTTCGCCTCTTCCACCGTACGCACCGGGATCGCATACGAGATAAAGCGGCTGCGCTTCTCCGTATAGTACCCTTCAGCTACCTGCTTAATGGTCTTGTAACTGTCGTCCGCCATCTTTTAATCCGGTATATGAGTTTCCTGTTCTTCCCGGAAAGCCCGGAAATCTTTCATTATCTCTTCTATCTCCTCAATAAAATAAGGATCTTTCACGTGCTTCTTCACCTCCTCATAATAGGTTTCGATGGCCTTCAACGCACACAAATCCTGTCCGCGCAGCAGGAAGTAGGGTTCTTCCTTCTCCACGCATTGTTTAATCATCTGAATAGGATTCTTCATTTCTTATCGCTTTTTAATTCGTCTTTCAAAAATGGAGCCGTATAGCTCTTCGTTTTCACTTTTACCATTTCTTCAGGAGTTCCAGTGAAAAGAACCTGCCCACCGTTACGTCCGCCTTCAGGCCCCATGTCGATCAGATAGTCAGCACATTTGATGACATCGAGGTTATGTTCGATAACGATGATCGTATTGCCCTTATCCACCAGTTTGTTCAGGACACCCAACAAGACCCGTATATCTTCGAAATGAAGACCGGTCGTCGGTTCGTCCAATACATAAAGCGTCTTGCCTGTATCTTTCTTTGCCAGTTCGGTCGCCAATTTGACACGCTGGCTCTCACCACCGGAAAGAGTCGTGGAAGGTTGCCCCAACTTGATATAGCCCAGGCCGACATCCTGCAATACCTTCACTTTCGACAGGATCGACGGGATATTCTCGAAAAACTCCACAGCCATATTGATTGTCATATCCAGAATGTCCGCAATGGATTTCCCGCGAAAACGGACTTCCAATGTTTCCCGATTGTACCGCTTGCCATGACATTCTTCA
>ENA-OQJX01000037-OQJX01000037.1-human-gut-metagenome-genome-assembly--contig:-NODE-37-length-84656-cov-10.627891_pt1 | contig 84656 bp, 95 predicted proteins | sample MGYA00242615_ERZ504782 | MGnify/ENA primary metagenome ERZ504782 (study PRJEB26092, sample SAMD00036354) | human gut metagenome | host: Homo sapiens | study: EMG produced TPA metagenomics assembly of... | reverse complement strand
CTCGCTCCCTTTCAAGGCTGGAAAGGGGGTGAGCAATGATGAAGCCATCTGAATTTCAGACAACCATAGAGAACCAGTTTGATTATATCTGTAAAGTCGCTATGGAGGATGAACGCAAAGACTATCTCAAAGCGTTGTCCAGACAGTGTAAACGGGAAACCCTGTTCTGTGATATGGACGATTACACCGTCAATCTGTTTTCTTCCGAAGACACCTATCCCTCCCATTTCCATACTTTTGAAATGGATGGATTTACTGTCCGCATTGAAAACAGCCTATTAGCAGAAGCATTAGAAAATCTGGATGGAAAGAAACGTGACGTTATCCTGAGATATTATTTCCTCGGATTTGACGATACGGAAATTTCAAAAATTCTGGAAGTCAACCGTTCTACCATCCAGAGAAGAAGACACGCCGGACTGGAATTTATCAAAAAATTTATGGAGGAAGAAGCATGACAGCAAAGCACCCTATGATTCCGTTTCCTGTGATTGTCAGGGCTGCGGACGGCGATATTGAAGCAGTCAACCAGATTGTACGCCATTACAGCGGTTTTATTGCCAGCCGTTCCATGCGTCCCATGAAAGACGAATATGGCAATACCCACATGGTTGTAGATGAAACCCTACGCCGCCGGATGGAAACACGTCTGATTGCAAAGATTTTATCTTTTGAAATCAGGGAACCAAAGTAAAAATAACGCTCTCCTGTGGAAGCATGGACAAGCCCATGCTTCCCAGACAGAGCTTGCCAGTCTATTAAAGTGCATTATCACCAGTGCATTTTAACAGGCTGACAAAGCCAGATTGTTCCTTGAAAAAGAAAGCGTCTAATCAACGCAGCATAAAGCAGCCGAATACGTTTCGATAGAAAGAGAGCCGTTGGGCTGGCACGCCGTAACCCACCAAAGGAGGGATGAAACCGGATAGCGATTCCTGCCAGCGTTCCATAAGCAGCTTACCGCAATAGCTGCCGCCATGACCTTTCTATCGTGATAATGATACTTCCGTACAGCCTTAGTCCGTGTGATGATGTAGCACCGCTGGCAAAGGGTACGGCTGGATGAGAACCATGCAGGGGTGAGATTCCCATGAGCTTTAGCGGAAGCTGTTCGGTTTGCTAAGGATGATTCTTTCATAATGAACAAGCATTTTTGCATAGTCTGTAAACATAGTAAAGACTGTGAGGTGGAATTATGCCAAAAGAAGCAGAAATTTCCTGCAAAAATGTATTTAAGTGTGAAGATAAGTCGGCATTAAAAAAAGAGTTCAATCAGAAATGGATAGAACTCATCAATCAATTAGAAAAATCCAAAGGACAGGTATTACCTGTAAAATGATAGACAAACATTTCTCAACACGGTATAATAAGTGTAGGTGGAATGTTTGTTTTATCTTCTCTTTAAGGGAGATAAAATATGATGAACACAAAGTCAAAAGTTGCTATTTATTGCCGCTTATCAGAAGAAGATAGAAACAAACAACATGAAACTGATGATAGTAACAGTATTCAAAATCAAAAATCCATGCTGATTCAATATGTATTGGAACAAGGTTGGGAAGTCTACAATATATACAGTGATGACGATTATACTGGTTCAGATAGACGAAGACCAGAATTTAACAAACTGTTAAATGACGCTGAACACCGAAAATTTGATATTATCCTCTGTAAAACACAATCCAGATTTACCAGAGAGTTAGAGTTGGTGGAAAAATACATACATGGATTGTTTCCTATTTGGGGGATTCGTTTTATCAGTATTGTAGATAATGCAGATACCGCTAATAAAGGAAACAAAAAATCAAGACAAATCAATGGTCTGGTTAATGAGTGGTATTTAGAGGATATGTCAGAAAACATCCGCAGCGTATTGACTGACCGCCGGAAGAATGGATTTCATATTGGTGCATTTGCTCTTTATGGTTATAAAAAAGACCCCGAACAAAAGGGACACCTGATTATTGACGAAGAAGCTGCTGCTGTTGTCAGAGAAGTTTTTACTTTATTTTCACAGGGATATGGCAAAACAGCGATTGCCCGTATGCTGAATGACCGTGGGATTCCAAACCCTACGGAATATAAACGGCTTCATGGTTTACGCTATAAGCAGCCTACCAGAAAAAATAGTACCTTATGGAAATATTTTGCTATTTCCGATATGCTGACAAATGAAATTTATATCGGAAATATGGTTCAAGGAAAATACGGCAGTGTTTCGTATAAGACAAAACAAAATAAGCCCAGACCTAAAGAGGAATGGTACAGAGTAGAGGGAACACACGAACCGATTATTGACCGTGAACTTTGGGATAGAGTACAATCTATGGTAGCTGAAAAAGCAAAACCATTTACAGTAGGAACCATAGGGCTGTTTGCCAGAAAAGCTCGCTGCATGAACTGTGGCTATACCATGCGTTCTAATAAGCAGACAGATGGAAGACATTATTTACAATGTTCAAATCGCCATGTTGCAAAGGACGCTTGCATAGGCTCATTTATTTCTGTGAAGAAGTTGGAGCAGGCAGTTATTTCTGAACTGAACAAGTTATCACAAGAATATCTTGATAAAGATGAATTGGAACAGAACGTGGAATTTCACTCCAACGTAAAGGAGAAAAAAACTGCTTTAGAAACACAACTTGCTACTTATCAAAAAAAGATTGAAGAAGACGCAAAGGTAATCAGAGAACTTTATCTTGATAAAGTAAAAGGGATTCTTTCCGAAAATGATTTCCTGAATTTGTCAAAAGACTTCACAAATGACAGAGAACGGCTTGAAAAGCTGGTGATTGAAACGCAAAAACAGCTTGATGTAATTGAGAGAAAAATCCAGACAGGCGATAATCGCCGCCAGCTTATTGAGCAATACACAAATCTTGAACATTTAGACAGAGAAACCGTTGAAACTCTAATTGATTATATATTAGTAGGAAAACGGATTCCAGGGACAAGAAATGTCCCGATTGAAATACATTGGAATTTCTAAGTTCTGTAAAATCTGGTGTCTGGCACACCAGATTATATAGAACTTCTACTTAACACTTCTATGTTGCACTTATGCAGTTGCACCATCAGATACGGCACCGGCAACGTCTGCGCCTCGTCGAAGACGATAACGGAATCCGCTATGTTGTGCAGCTTACGGCATCGCGAGGTTGCATTCGAGTACAGGCTTTCAAAGAACTGCACCGCCGTGGTGACCACGATCGGCGCGTTCCAGTTCTCCGCGGCGAGCACACGCCTGAGATCCATTTCATCCATGTCGGACTCGTTCTTGAGCTGGTATGGCGCCTCGGAGTAGTGGGGCAACACGGCGTCCATTCCAAAGATCGCCTCGAACTGGCCTACCGTCTGATCGATAATCGACGTATACGGAATCACGTAAATGACGCGTCGCAGATTGTTGGTGCGCGCATGTTCGAGAGCGAACGCGATCGAGGAAATGGTTTTGCCGCTGCCAGTGGGGGCAGTGAGCGTATATAGGCCGGTGCCGTATGACGGATCTTTACCGCAGTCCAAGCATCGCTCAAGCAACTCACAGCGTCTGATATCAATCGGCCGCTTATCGGGTGCGGCAAGATATCCATCGGCTGTGTTCTCCATGATGGCGGCCAGGCGATCGATCCGGGACCGGTCTTCGGCGTCACGCTCGACGGACACCGTCAGCGACGCCTCACGCAGGGCATCGAATGCGGGCACCCGGCCACTCGCCAGGTTCTGCGGACCAAGGTGCTTCTTCAAAGATTCAAGGATGTGATGTTCCGCACGGTCAATACGATTCGAAGTGAAGAATTCGGCATCAAGTCGATCCGCATCCACCAAAGCGGAGAACAGCATGCGCGTCAACATCATGTCGGTGTACAGCGACCATCGCTCGGAACGCTTGCCCGAGGTCGTCGGCTTCGCGGATCGAGTCCCATGCAGGAACGCCGGCTGCGGAATATTCAGTTGCGTCTCTCCCGCTTGAGCCAGAGCGAGTGGATTGCAATCCCCGCCCTGCGCGCCCTGTTCATGCGGCTCATGAACGTTGGACCCTCCAGCTCGCCGTAACTGCCGAGATCAGGCAGCCCCGCGTGATGCCCGGCCACCGCCATCGCCGCCAACGGGCATGCATACCGCATCAACAGCAATGCACCGGCGTCGAATGGTCGACGGGTCCGCAATGATCGGGGTTGCGGATTCGCCGCTGGAAAGCATCCGAATATTTGCCCAGATCGTGGACCAGACCAGCCAGCAATCCGTCATCAAGATACCCGAAGCCCTTGGCAAACCCTCCGGCGAGGCAACCGGCCATGGCCAGGTGCTCCGCGCAGGTCTCATACCCGTGATCGCTGGTTCTCGCATAGTACGTCGCACACATTATCGTCACCTCGTCAATCGCCCGGTAACGCAAGCATACCGCGGAACAACAAAAGTGGTCCCGCCGCTGAACGGCAAGACCACTTCATGCATTCCACGCGCCGTGCGCCACGCAACGGGCGCGGTCGGCTCACCACGGCGTCACGCCTTGGCGACCTCCACACCCAGCTCGGCGCCTTCCTTCACTTCGAAGGAGGTAGCCAGCGTCTCGTGGGCGATCAGATCCTTGAACTGCTCGACCTTGGCCACGTCGGCGGCCGGAACGGTCAGCACCAGGGAGATGCGATCGGCGATGTCCAGATCGGCGGCCTTGCGGGCGTCCTGCACGGCGCGGATGGCGTCGCGTGCGTAGCCTCGGCCAGCAGGTCGTCATCCAGAGCGGTGTCGAGAATCACGAAGCCACCGGTCGGCAGAGCGGCGGACACCGAAGCGGCGGCCTCGGCGGCGTTCTCCTCCTCCACACGGTTGATGAGCTCGTACTCGCCTTCGACCAGTTCCAAATCGCCGGACGGCGTGGAAACCACCGGAGCGCCGGAAGCGTTGACGCTCCAGTCGCCAGACTTGGATGCCTTGATGGCGAACTGCACCTGCTTGCCCAGACGCGGGCCGGCAGCGCGAGCGTTCACGCGCAGCTCGTGCACGATCTTCAGACCCTGGGAACCAGCGTCCTCCATCGTGCAGAATTCGATATCCTTGACGTTGAGCTCGGACTTCAGCAACTCGTCGTAGGCCTTGACTGCGTCCACATCCTCGGCCACCACAGTGAGCTTGGCAAGCGGCTGACGCACGCGGATCTTGGCGGACTTACGCAGGGACAGGGTGCCGGAAACGACTTCGCGCACCTTCTCCATTGCGGCGACCAGAACCGGATCGTCGACCAGAACACGACCAAGTTCGGTGTCCGCACCGGTCTTCTCGTCCACCACATACGGCCAGTCGGCCAGATGCACGGACTCGCCACCGGTCAGACCGCGCCACACGGACTCGGCCTCCATCGGAGCAAGCGGAGCAAGCACGCGCATGAACGCCTCAAGCACGGTGTACAGCGTGTTGAACGCGGTGGCATCCTCATTCCAGAAGCGGTCGCGGGTGTTGCGGATGTACCAGTTGGTGAGCACGTCGATGAAGTCGGAGACCGCATCGCAGGCGTCGGAAATCGCGAACTCGTTCAGCGACTTCTCCACACGCTCCACCAGACGGCGGGTGCGGGCCAGCAGATAGCGATCCATCTGCGGCAGGCCAGCGACCTCGTCGGCACGCAGCTGGCGGGCGTCGAATCCGGCCCCGCCGTTGGCCGCGTTGGCGTACAGCGTGAAGAAGTAGTAGGAGCTCCACACCGGCAGCATGACCTGGCGCACGGTGTCGCGGATGCCCTCGGCGGTGACGATCAGGTTGCCACCGCGCAGAATCGGCGAGGACATGAGGAACCAGCGCATGGCGTCGGAACCGTACTTGTCGAACACGCCGTTCACGTCCGGGTAGTTGCGCAGGTGCTTGGACATCTTCTGGCCGTCGGAGCCGAGCACGATGCCGTGGCAGATCACGTTCTTGAATGCCGGTCGGTCGAACAGGGCGGTCGCCATGACGTGCAGCAGGTAGAACCAGCCACGAGTCTGGCCGATGTATTCGACGATGTAGTCGGCCGGGAAGTGCTGTTCGAACTTCTCCTTGTTCTCGAACGGGTAGTGGAACTGCGCGAACGACATGGAGCCGGACTCGAACCAGCAATCGAGCACATCAGAGATACGGTGCATGTGCGATTTGCCGATCGGATCATCCGGGTTCACGCGCGTCAGGTTGTCGATCCACGGACGGTGCATATTGACGTTGCCGTCCTTGTCGCGCGGGTAGTCGCCAAAGTCGGCCTTGAGCTCTTCAAGCGAACCGTACACGTCCACACGAGGGTACTTCGGGTCATCGGACACCCACACCGGAATCGGGGAACCCCAGAAACGGTTGCGGGAGATTGACCAATCACGCGCGTTGGCAAGCCACTTGCCGAATTGGCCGTCCTTCACATTCTCCGGAATCCAGTTGATCTGCTGGTTGAGCTCCAGCAGGCGCGGCTTGATCTTGGTCACGGACACGAACCAGGAGGAAACCGGCTTGTAGATCAGCGGGGTGGCGCAGCGCCAGCAGTGCGGGTAGGAGTGCACGTAGCTCTTCTCCTGGAAGAGGATCGCGCGCTGGTCTTCGGGAATCTCGGCGAGCGGGCCGTCGCCGGCACGCAGGTTGCGCAGGATCGGCAGGTTCGCGTCGAACACGTACATGCCCTCGTATTCCGGGCACTGGGAGGTGAAGCGGCAGCCGGCGTCGAGCACATCCGTGCTCTTGACCCCGTGCGCGTTCAGCGTGTTCATATCGTCTTCACCGTAGGGAGCCTGGTGAACCAGGCCGGTACCTTCGACGGTGTCGACGTAGTCGGCGGTGAAGATCGTGTAGCCGTTCGGGCCGGGCACATTGCCTTCGGTCTCGGCCTTCTCCCCCGCGAAGTACGGGAAGACCGGGTAGTAGCGACGACCAGCCAGCTCAGAGCCCTTGAGCTCACGCACGACCTCGTAGTTCTCGCCGAGTTCCTTGGTGTAGTGCTCAAGCAGCGGCTTGCCGAAGTAGAACTTCTTGCCGGCGAACTTGCCCTCGGTCGGGCGCACCTCGACATAATCGATGTCGGCGCCGACCACGATGGCGAAGTTGGTGGGCACGGTCCACGGCGTAGTGGTCCAGAAGACGGCGTAGGCATCTTCCTCATCACGCATCTTGACGGCCACGGACACGGTGGTGTCCTGACGATCCTGGTACACATCGGCATCCATGCGCAGCTCGTGCGCGGAAAGCGGAGTCTGATCCTTCGGGCAGTACGGCAGCACGCGGTAGCCTTGGTAGGCCAGGCCCTTGTCGTAGAGCTGCTTGAAGGCCCACATCACCGATTCCATGTACGGAATGTTCAGGGTCTTGTAGCCGTGCTCGAAGTCGACCCAGCGGGCCTGACGATGCACGTAGTCCTGCCATTCGTGCGTGTACTTCAGCACGGATGCGCGGCAGGCGTCGTTGAACTTATCGATGCCCATCTTCTCGATTTGGTCGACCGAGTCGATACCGAGTTCCTTCTGAGCCTCGAGCTCGGCGGGCAGGCCGTGGGTGTCCCAACCGAACACGCGGTTGACCTTGCGGCCCTTCATGGTCTGGTAGCGCGGGATCACATCCTTGGCATAGCCGGTCAGCAGGTGGCCGTAGTGCGGCAGGCCGTTCGCGAAAGGCGGGCCGTCGAAGAACACGAATTCGTTCTGGCCGTGGTCGCCGGAGGGATTGCGCTCCACCGACTTCTGGAAGGTATCGTCCTTATCCCAATAGTTAAGAACGGTCTCCTCCATTTGGGGGAAGCTGGGGTTCGGCGCCACGTGTGCGGTCTCGCCGCCCTCGTTCGCCTTGGGATATACGTTTTCGCTCACCGTAAATCTCCTAGTTGTACTGTGCACTGGTCCTACAGGAGCATCATTGGTGGCGATTGATTCAAGTGGCCGCTTTAGTAGTCGTCCCGCCCGAACCCATCGTCAGATGATGTTCCTGCCTACGAGGACGATGACGAGCGTTTTGTACGCTCCACACCGCGTACCACCTCGCTTATCGCACCGGTTGCGCTCCGCCGAATTGTTGCACTCAGCGCAGCGCGGCCTGCACGACCGCTTGTGTTCGGCTGTCTCGGGCCGATCCCGTCGGTTCTACTAGGCGATTGCCGCCGTTCTTCCGAAGACTCCCCGCTGATAACGGATCACTGCCTCACAACGGTGCATATCCTAACACGCCACGCGGTCAAGTCTGCACGAATGTTCACTGAGAGACGCCGTTGACCGCGAACCCGTGAATGTTGCAGACATTTCTGTATCAGTTATCAGTCATGCAGACATATCCGTACAAGTTATCGCCGATTTATAGCCATAACTAGACGGATAATGACTGCATCCCGTTAATCCAACAGGTTATGTCTGCAAAATTCACCAGTACAACAACGGATTACGTCTGCATTCTCTTATGGTCAGTCCAATTCGTTCCCGCATAGCGTCTAAATGGACGTGTTAGGTCTGCATCCAATTCACGGCCTGCAAGACTCTGCACTCAGCAATTACTTCGCACCAAACCGCTCACGAATCTGAGCGGCAGTACCATAAGAGGCTTGCGCGCCGAACCCAGTCGCGGCATACGCGGAAACGTATGAGGCCAACTGCGCGCTGTCCGCCAACGCATGACCCGAGGCAAGTCCGGCCAGAACCGTGCCCATAAAGGCATCTCCGCACCCGGTAGTGTCGATGGCCTCGACCGCAACTGGCGCAATACGATAGATATCATCACCATCGATGACTACCGAACCATCCCCGCCAAGCGTAATTACCGCCTGATTAAAGCCGAAGTCATGCATCTGCCGCGCCACATCAGACCAGTCCAGTCCATCCCAATCGTCATCGTCAGGCTCGGCGATGTCCAGCAGCTGTGCCATTTCATGTTCATTGACCAGCAGAATGTCCGAAGCCTCGATAAGTTCAGCGGGTAGTTCAGCAACGAATGGCGAATCGTTGAGCAATACCTTGAGCCCGGCATCATGACAGAGGCGAGCACATGCGGTGACGGTTTCCATCGGGCTCTCCAAACACAGTCCCAGCACATCGGCGGCAACCAATGCGTCAGATGACTGGCGCACATAGTCGACAGACACCTCACCATTGGAACCAGCCGAATATACGATGGTGTTCTCACCATTCGCGTCCACGGTAATTACCGTAGTGCCACTGGGACCTGCAACGGCAGCGATATGCGAAGTATCCACACCAGCATCGCGCAAATGCTCCAGCAGAAAATCCGCATTGGCATCTTCCCCGACTGCACCAAACATCCGCACCTGCGCTCCAATTCGCGCAGCCGCCGATGCCTGATTCGCTGATTTGCCTCCCGGCAACAAGGTCAGCGGGCCACCGTTGACGGTCTCTCCCGGTTTCGGCAACCGCTCAGTAACGACCGTGTAATCAACATTCATTGATCCGACCACGGACACACTGCCGTGCAGGTGGTCGAGCAAGTCAAGACATGATGCTGACATGATGCATTTCCTTTCGGCCTTCTTGTTTCGGCCTGTCTTCTATGTTCTGCGCTTGTTCTACGTTTCAGCAAAATCACGATGGAAACACAATCGTGCGAGTATGCAAATGCCCGGAGTCTGAAGTCAAATCCCGGGCATTGCACGTATTCGGGGCCAAATCGTCTGCGCGATTGATATGTTCTGCTGACGACTGACGCCTAGCGGATTGTGATGGTTATATCAGCATCACGCACCCATCGGCAGGAAGATTGCCATGGATAGGATGAACATGACGATTACGCCAGCGATCATCGGCACACTGGTACGGCGCACAATGTCGATTGGGCTCTTCTTGATGGAGCCGGCGACGATCATCACCACAGCGGAGACCGGCGAGACAGCGCGCAGCAGATTGCCAGCGAGACCCATCGGGATGGACACAGCGAGCACATTGATACCAGCAGCAGCGGCCAGCGGAACCATGAGCGGAACCATCGCGAAGAACAGTGCGGTACCGGAACCGGAGAGTAGCACGATGAGCGCAGTGAGGCCGACAAGGATAAGCGGCAGCACGAAGCCCATACCAGAGCCGGACAGGCCGGTCATTGCGTTCTGCAGTTCGGTGATCAGACCAATGGACTTAAGACCAACGACGAACACAGAAGCAGCGACCAACAGTGCCACAATCGGCATTGCGCCACCCATGCCCTTGAAGAAGGACTCGGTGCCAGCGAGGGTTTCCTTGCCCTTGCGAGTGCGGATGAGCTCGCAGATAATGGCGATCACGAAGGAGAGAATGGAAGCGAGTTCAACACTCAGGTCGATCTTTGCGCCGGTGGTGGAAGTGATGGCGAACACGATGAGAAGCATGATGATCGGCAGCAGCGGCAAAATCGCATACACAGTGCGGTAGAGAGCGCTACCTTCAACAGCCTTAACCTCAGCCAGGTCAACATCACCGTCGGTCAAATCCGAGCCAGCGCGCTTGTCCATGAACTTCTGCCAGAAGTAGTGTGCCAGTGCCATGACGAGCAAGGTCGGGATGGAAACGAGCACGTGATAACGGAAGACGTAATCGCTGGCGGTCAGGCCGGAGAACATGTCGGTCTTAGCGAGTTCAGCGGCGATGGCAACATTGTCGGAGCCAAGCGGGGTCGGCATAATCGTTGCAGTAGTGGCAATGACTGCAGCTGCGCTCAGCAGGCTCATACCAGCTTGGCGAAGCACCGGGTACAGCGTTGCCATAAGGATGATAGCCAAGTTGGAAGCACTCGGAATGACCAGAGACAACAGGTTGCCCAACAAGAAGGTAATCGGCACGAGGATATACGGGGACTTGATGTGCGCAATCGGCTTGGCGAGCACACTTACCGTGACTTCATTGGCTCCGATATGGGACATGTAGCCGGTGTAGCCACCAAGGATGAGGATGATGAAGCCAGCAGAAGTGAGCGTGCTCACGAACTGATCGCCTACAACCTTGAACGGATCAAGCCAAGTGACACCACTGGAAACGAAGTCGGTGAATGAGATGTCCTTGCCCATCAGCAATGCGATGTACATCAGCACAATGCCGATGAGGAACAGGGAAATCTTGATGTCCATTTTCTTCACGAGCATAAAGCCCACAATGCCAACCGCGGCAATTGCCACGAGGTACATAATCACCAGTTCCATCGGTCTGGTCCTTTCTTTGTTCTCTTATTCTCTGTTGTTGAATTCACGAATATTGATGCGCTCAGGGGCGCCGGTGTTAGCGGCGTCGAAGAGACAAGGGACTATGCACAATGGGCGATGCCGTCCATGAACCAGTCGCAGAATCGATCTGCGTGAACGCCGGTGGTGACGGTGGCATTCGGTTCGCGCTTAAGGTAGCCCTTAAGATCAACGACCGTACACCCTGCAGTGAGTTCGCCAGCGATTTCTACGTCCACAAATGCCTTAGTCATGTCGAATAGGTCAGGCTCCAGCAAGCATGCGACTGCGCAAGCGTCATACATTTTGAGACCGGTGCCGAAGCTGCGCTTGCGGTAGCGCTGGAACAGGTCATGAGCCATCAGACCGACCTTGCCCATATCCTTAAGCTGAGCGGTTTTCTCCGGCGGAATCACAGTTCCCAAGCCGGCGTCCAGTGTGGCCATAGTAATGTCAAGACCAGAAGTGAGCACAATCTTGGCGGCTTCAGGGTCAACGAAAATATTGAATTCGGCCATAACACCCTTGTTGCCGCGAGTGACCGAACCACCCATGAGCACAATGCGCTCAATACGCGACTTGACTTCCGGAAAAGTTTTTAGCAACAGTGCGATGTTGGTCAGCGGACCGATTGGCATGACGGTGACGGGTTCAGCAGAAGCCATGATCTCGTCGCGCATTGCTTCGACAGCATGCTTATCCAGCAGAAGTTCAGTTTTGGGCTCAGGGAAATCGAATCCCTCCATACCGGTTTTACCGTGGATATCGCTTGCATCATCAAGCTGACGGATCAGCGGTTCAGCAGCGCCACGAGCGACCGGTACATCCTTACCGTAGTAGGCCATCAGCTTGAGCGCGTTCGTCGTTGTCGCTTCAATGCTGACATTGCCAGCAACCGTAGTAATCAGCCGCACGTCGAAGCGCGGGTTGAACACTGCCAGTGCGATGGCGACGGCGTCATCGATGCCGGGGTCAGTGTCGATAATCAAAGGGATCTGCTTCATTGCTTGTTCGGTTCCTTTCGTGGTGTGTTGATATACGTGTTATGCGTAGTGCTCGGCGAGCCGATTACTTGATTCCGCTTGTGGCGGTGGATTCAGCTGCGCTGAGCGGAACGGGATCAACGAATTGGACTAATCCGCTGCCATAACCCGGTGCCGGCCGGCGCAGGAACCCATGCTCTTCGTAGAACGATTCCTTGCCAGGTGTTGCCATCAGGCCAATGTACGCATGGTTGCAGCAGTGTTCTCGAATGCGTGTGATAAGTGCGCGCAGCACCGCCGTACCGACTCCATCCCCTTGGTATTGCGGTAATACCACGAGATCTTTGATGAAGAATGCGATACGTCCATCGCCGACCACACGACCAATTCCGGCCACCTGACCATCAACGTAGGCAACCACGGAATACAGCCCACCATCCAGCGCCATACGCGCGTCTTCGCGGTCGTAATGGTAGAAACCCACAGCGTCGCGAACGCTGACGTACAGTTCGGCTGTCAGCGCGTCTTGCTGAATCGATATGCACATTGCCCGCTCACCTCCTCTGTGAGTCTCCTCCAAACCGATCATCGTTGATCATCGCCATTGATAAAACGTTTAATCAACTAATGAAAATTATGATATAACCTTTTACCAATGTTGTCAACGATGTCGGCACGTCAGCACTGTTCAGCGCATAAACCCAGCCTTCATGCACCTGATAAACGCTGCAATATCAGGGAACACGCCACATAGGAGCCCCAACCGAATCACGCAGTACAAACGATGACGGGACATAGCGCGATTCACCACGACTGCAATCATTATTTATAATCATGTCGAGCAACATATCCACGCCCTGGCGACCCATATCCTCAGCTTGCTGCGAAATAATCGCGACTTGCGGAGTCAGCAGACGGAATACGGCAATGTCATCGAATGAAATCACTGACATTTCACTACCAATATCAATGCCGCGGTCATGCAGCAAACCAATCATCGTGATCATGTCAGGCGAGTAAGCGCAAATAATCGTCGTAACACCTGCTCTTACAAGTTCATTTAGTCCTGCTTCGCGCGAAACATATGTAGAATCACAGTCGACAACTGCCGCAGTTCCCTCCCCCAACTGCGTCACCTGTGCCACAGCAGAACGGAATGCCGCTTCACGCTCATTTATATTGGACGAGCCCAGTGACGAGTGTGACACAAATCCAATGTGACGATGCCCTAAGCGCACAAGTTCGGCAACCGCCTCGCAAACACCTGGGTATGGGTCGGACACTACGAATGGCACCGAATTTACTCCCGATACCAAACGATCCACGAACACCAGTGGTAGCTCGCGCGCGATAAGCGACTGCATACCAGGCGAATTGACACCTTGCGGCACCACGATTGCCCCGTCAATACGTTGCCCAAGCAGATTGTCAATAAACGCATCCTGGCGTTCCACTGTTTCTGCTGAAGTACCAATCAGCGTGGAATAGCCTGGGCATACAACTCGTCTTCCATTGACGAGACTAAATCAGCGAAATACGGATTGCGCAAATCAGGAACCAGCAGGCCAACAGTCTTAGTATCCGACGAGCGCATGGAACGAGCACGTTGATCGGGCACATACCCCATTTCCTCAACAGTTTTCAGCACCAACTGTCGCGTATCACTAGAAAAGCGGCCTTTATTGTGAAGTATCTGGGAAACAGCAGCAGCCGATACACCGGCACGTTGAGCAACATCCTTCAACGTCACGAACGCCATAGTCCCCTCCTTGCGGCCGATACATCGTCAAAGCAACAATTCAAATGTACCCTTTTCACCGCCAATATTCGCAATCCTGCGCCAACACACGGCTCTCAACATAGAAAACCGCACCCCAACCACCGGATGAGAATTGCTTCAACCCGATAATCGAGGTGCGGTTTTTGCAGGCGTACCGGCTACTCCAGCTCCACCGCGCCGGTGTACAGCTGGTAGTATTCGCCCTTCTGCGCGATCAGCTCGTCATGCGAGCCACGCTCGATGATGTTGCCATGGTCGAGCACCATGATCACATCGGAGTTGCGCACGGTGGACAGGCGGTGGGCGATGACGAAAACCGTACGGCCCTGCATCAGGTTATCCATGCCGGCCTGCACGACCTCCTCGGTACGGGTATCGATGGAAGACGTAGCCTCGTCAAGAATCAGCGCGGGCGGATCGGCCACCGCCGCACGGGCAATGGAAATCAGCTGGCGCTGGCCTTGGGACAGACCGGAACCATCGCCCTCGAGCACCGTGTTGTAGCCCTTGGGCAGCATGCGAATGAAGCTGTCCGCATTGACCAGACGCGCGGCCTCGATACATTCCTCATCAGTGGCGTTCAGGCGGCCGTAACGGATGTTGTCCATCACGGTGCCGGTGAACAGGTTCACGTCCTGCAGCACGATGCCCAAAGACCTGCGCAGGTCAGGCTTCTTTATGCCGGCCACGGAGATGCCGTCGTACAGAATCTGGCCTTCCTGGATGTCGTAGAACCGGTTGATGAGGTTGGTCACGGTGGTCTTGCCGGCACCGGTGGCGCCGACGAGTGCGATCTTCTGGCCGGGCTTGGCGAACCAGGTGATGTCGTGCAGCACCGGCTTGTCCGGGTTGTAGCCGAAGGTCACGTTGGTGAAGCGCACATCGCCGCGCAGCAGGGTCAGTCGACCATCGGGCGAGGTGATCGCCTGTTCCTTGGCCTTCATCGCAACCTCACGGGCCGAACCCTTGAGTTTTTCGGCGGCCTTCAGCGAACGCATGCCATCATCGCCGATTTCGCGCTTCCACGCCCAGTGACCGGTCTCATGGTCCACCTCGGTCATGGTGCGTCCGTCCTCGCCCAGTTCCACGTTGACGAGCGTCACAGTGCCCTTGTCTTCCTCGATGGCTCATCCATCAGCTTGAAGATACGGGAAGCACCGGCGAGCGCCATCATCACCATGGTCAGCTGCTGGGAGACCTGGCCGATCGGGTTGATGAACGAACGGGACAGGGTCAGCAAGGAGACGAGCGTACCGAGGGTGAGCGGCTTGACACCAGTCAGACCGATGTCGTCGACGCCGGCCAGCGAGACGGCGGCGCCGATGATGGCGAGCAGGATGTAGAGCAGGTATCCCATGTTGCCGACGACCGGCATGGTGACATTGCCCCATGTGTTCGCTTCGGCGGACGCCTCGAAGAGCTCCTCGTTCTTCTCGTCGAAGGTCTTCTGGGTGGCATCCTCGTGGTTGAAGACCTTGATGACCTTCTGACCGTTGACGGACTCTTCCACGAAGGCGTTCACGTCGCCGATCCACTGCTGCTGCTTGACGAAGTAGCGGCCGGAACGGCTCACGATCTTGCGCACGATGAAGTACAGCAGAACGGTGAACGCAATCACGAACGCGGTGAACGGGATGGACAGCCACAGCATGGACAGCAGCGCCGCGGCCGCGGAGATAATCGAGGAGAACATCTGCGGGAACGACTGCGAGATGGCCTGGCGCAGCGTATCGGTGTCGTTGGTGTAGTGGCTCATGATGTCACCGTGCTCATGGCTGTCGAAGTAGCGAATCGGCAGCTTCTGCTGGTGGGCGAACATGTCGTCACGGATCTTCTTGAGCGTGCCCTGTTCAACGGTGATAATCAGCCACTGCCAAGCCCAGGATGTCACGATACCAGCCATATACAGGCAGCCCATCAGACTGATGGCGCGCAGCAACGGAGCCCAGTCGGGGTTCGATTCCCCCACCATCGGCAGGATGTAGGTGTCAATCAGCGATTGGAGAAACAGCGCGGATCCGGCCTGTGCGGCGGCGCCGATCAGAATGCACACCACGATGGCGACGACGCGCCACTTGTACTGGAAGATGTAGCTGAAGATGCGCTTGATGGTTCCGGGGTCGGTTTTGCCCATGTCAGGCTTGCGATTCTTGGAACTCTGGTCGTTGCTCATCGTGCTTCTCCTTCCTTGGTATCGGCTGCATTGGTATCAGCTGCGCTGGTATCGGCCGTGGGCATAGTCACTGTCACCGTCACGGTTTCGGACGGCTCAGCGGCAGATGGCTCAGCAGCCTGTTCGGCATCGGCTAGTTCTTCAGGCTGGGCCTGGTTCTTGGTCTGGGATTCGTAGATGGAACGGTATTCGTCACAAGTGGCGAGCAGCTCGTCGTGCGTGCCGGATGCATGATGCGACCGGAATCCATCACCAGAATCATGTCGGATTCCTGCACGGAGGCCACGCGCTGGGCAATGATGATCTTCGTGGTGTCCGGAATCTCGTTGTGGAATGCGGCGCGGATCAGCTTGTCCGTCTTGGTATCGACGGCGCTGGTCGAATCGTCGAGAATCAGAATCTTCGGCTTCTTCAGCAGTGCGCGGGCGATGCACAGGCGCTGGCGCTGTCCACCGGACACATTGGTACCGCCCTGCTCGATGTACGTGTCGTACTTGTCGGGGAATTCCTGAACGAATCCATCGGCCTGCGCGAGCTGCGCGGCATGGCGAATCTCCTCATCGGTGGCGTTCGGGTTGCCCCAGCGCAGGTTTTCGGCAATAGTGCCGGAGAACAGCACGTTCTTCTGCAACACCATGGCCACCTGATCGCGCAGCGCCTCAATGTCATAGTCGCGCACGTCCACGCCGCCGACCTTGAGCGAGCCAGAGCTCACGTCGTACAGTCGCGGCACCAGCTGTACCAGAGACGACTTTGCCGAACCAGTACCGCCGACGATGCCGATGGTCATGCCGGAACGAATCTTCAGGTTGATGTCGTCAAGCACGGGCTTTTCGGAACTGTCGGAGTAGCGGAAACTGACGTGGTCGAACTCGATGGAGCCATCGGCCATATCGGTCACCGGCTGAGCCGGGTTCTTCACCGTGCTTTCCTCCTGCAGCACCTGGCAGATTCGCTCGGCGGAAGCCTGGGAGATGATGACCATGACGAAGATCATGGACAGCATCATCATGGCCATAAGAATCTGCATAGCATAAGTGACCAGAGAAGTCAGCTCGCCGGTGGACAGACCCAGCGCCGCATTATTGCCGGAAGCGACGATCTGCTGCGCGCCCATCCATGCGATGAGAATCATCGAGGCGTAGACGCACACCATCATGATCGGCATGTTGAAGCTCATGATGCGCTCAGCTTGGTGAAGTCCTTGAAGATGCGCTGGGAGATGCGGCCGAACTTGGAGACCTCGAAGGATTCGCGGTTATAGGACTTGACCACGCGGATGCCCTGCAGGTTCTCGTCGACCACGTTGTTCAACGCATCGTAGGTGTGAAACACGCGCTCGAACACGGGGTGCACGAGCACGACCAGACCGCACAGGCCGATGGCCAGAATCGGGATGCAGGCCAGGAACACCATGGAAATCGACGGGGAGATACGGAACGAGAACAGCCAGGCTACGACCACCATGATCGGGGCACGCACGCCCAGACGAATGATCATCATGTAGGCGTTCTGCAGGTTCGTCACGTCGGTGGTCAGTCGGGTCACGATCGAACCGGTGGAGAACCGGTCGATGTTGGTGAAGCTGAAGCCCTGCACCTTCTCGAACTGGTCCTTGCGCAGGTTCTTGGCGAAGCCGCGCCGGCCACGGCCGCGTACTTTCCGGACAGGAAGCCGGCACCCAGCGAAACCATCGCGCAAATCAGCAGAATCACGCCGAACTTGACGGTGGCCGGCATGCTGCCGCCGGTGATGCCTTCATCGATCAGCGAGGCCATAATGGTCGGAATCAGGATTTCCAGAATACCTTCGACCGCCACGAACACCGGAGCCAGGATGCTGGCTTTCTTGTATTCGCGAATCGACTGCCCCAATGTGCGCAGCACATGCTTGGGTTTATCCGGTTCGACGGCTTTGCGCGCCTGCGCGATTGCCTCTGCGGTATCGCTCATTCGTTCTCCTCCTTCGTGTCAGCAACCTCCGCTCCGTCTTGGTCGGGAGCCATCACCCCAGGTGACTGAGGGAGTGTTTGATGTTCAAATTCATGTTGTGCGCGGTCGATGTTCGCGCGCATGCGACTGACATAGTCACGTAGGGCTGCTTTCTCTCTTTCGGAGAAACCCTCCACCAGCAGCCGTTCGACCCGTTCGCCGTTCGCTTTGAGATCGGCGACGATGGCGTCCGCCTTATCGGTCAGGACGATACGCTTGCAACGGGCATCATGCGCCACCGGTTCGCGGGCAATAAGCCCTTTCTTTTCCATAAGCGCCAGCACGCGCGAAGCGGTGGAGCGAGTGATACAGAACTTCTGTTCGATGGTGTGCTGGTAGATTTCACAATTCCGGTTACGAGCCAGGAACATGATGATATGCGCGTTGCCGCCAGTGGTCTCCTTAGCGGAAAGCGGCATGCTCTCACCGAGATAGCGGTCGACGGCTTTGGTCACCGCACGCATCTCAATGCTGAGAATATGCTGATCCATTGTCCTCCGTACCATGCGAGGCCGTGCGCGTATGCGCCTTCACCTCACATTGTTGTATACGCAACAATTCATGATAAAGAGACCCATATACAACAGTTGCATATACAACAATCAGCGTGTTGCCTAGACAACGAATCCCACATATGCCCTATACACAAACTGGCTCCCTTCTCTGAATCTCAGAAAAGGGAGCCGGCAGTTTGCGTAGTATTACTTGCTCAGCTTGGCGTACTCGTCGAGCATGAACTGGGCGATCTTCTTGCCGCCTTCGCCCAGCAGGGTGGGCAGCGAGTTGATGGGCATGGAGTTGAGGAACATGCGCATCATCGCATTATCCGGAAGCTTCGGCAGCTCGCCGGTCTCGCCGGCGGCGGCCACGGCGGCCACGATCTTGGCGCCGAACGGATCGGCCTCCCACTCGCCGTAGGTGGACCATTCGGTGAGCGGCTGGGTTTTGCCGTCGCCATCGAGGGCCACGGCAACGGTGTCGGCAATGTCGCGGGAGCTCACGCCCACTTCGATGGCATATTCGCCGGCCTCCACATGCCAGTCGTTGTACTTTTCGGACCAGTAGGCGAACGCGCGCTCATCAAGGTCGATGGTCACGGTCTTGGACTCGCCGGCCTTGAGGAACACCTTGGTGAAGCCCTTGAGCTCGTGCTTCGGGCGAGCCACGTCGGCCTTGCCCGGCGCAACGTACACCTGCACGGTTTCGGCAGCGTCCACATCGGAGGTGTTGGTCACAGTGGCATTCACGGTGGCGGTGTTCGCGCCGGTCTTGGCAACGGCGACACCGGTGATCTCGAACGTGGCGTAGCTCAGGCCGTAGCCGAACGGGTAGTCGACAGCCTTGCCGTAGGTGTCGTAGTAGCGGTAACCGACGAACACGCCCTCGCCGTAGTCGACGTGGCCTTCCTCGCCCGGCCAGTTCAGCATGCTCGGGTCATCGTTGATGTCCAGCGGAATCGACTGGGCGAGCTTGCCGGACGGGCTGACCTGGCCGAAGATCACATCGGCGAGCGCCGGGCCACCGGACTGGCCGAGCAACCAGGATTCGAGGATGCCCTTGGCGTTCTTGGCCCACGGGGCCACGGTGATCACGGAACCGTTGGACAGTACGACCACGACGTTCTGGTTCGCGGCGGCGACCTGTTCGAGTAGAGTGATCTGCTTGGCGGGCATGTCGAGGGTGTCGCGGTCGAAGCCTTCGGATTCCGCGGCTTCCGGCAGGCCCAGGAACATGAGGACAACGTCGGCGTTCTTGGCGGTTTCCACGGCTTCGGATTCGAGGGCCGGGTCGGCCGGTTCCAGATCGAGCGTGAAGCCGGGGGCGAAGTCGGCCTTGATGCCGCGCTCGGCGAGCGTGTCGAGAAAGCTGGTCATCTTGGTGGGGTGATGTGGGAGGAGCCGCAGCATGGGCTTGCGCCAATGCATACTCCTTTGTCTTCGTATATTCACGGCTCCCCCTTTGCCGAAAAATAAGGGAGGGACATCTGAGCCAGATGTCCTCCTGAGATGAAAAGCCATGTTTTACAGTCTTCTGCATGACTATCATCCACTACTTTCGAAGTGGAATCGGTAGTGGCTTCGGTTGGCCCAACCGTATCACCCAGCCACTGGGCTAGGCACCCTGCTTTCGCGGTATTCATCCGCGCGGACGAATCAAGTGCCAGCGGCAGCTGACTGCTCATCTCGAACCCGCAACCCACCCCGCCGCACAGGATAGGCCGGGTCACGAAGCTCATTCTCTACCTTACACAATTGGCTCGAATCATGCCACCAGAGAGCAATTTCGTTCTCATTACACCATCCAACCAGCGTGCCAGACGTGAGTGAAATCCCAAGGGTCGAGGCGTGACGTGTCGGATTGTGGGTCGATGGTAGGCAAGAAATCACGATTACCACGTAATTGGTAGCTCCAATAAATCTGCCCGGCGGATGCGCTCCACGCTTTGCGCTGCATGGCGGCAACCTCGCGGTAAATAGAGCCTCTGATTGATGCACTGTGCATAGCGTTTTCCTCGGAGCGACCGCCATCGCCCGAATGCTTAGCGATCATCCGATTTACCAGATTGTTGGCCACACACCACTCCCCCACGATCACTGGCGTATAGCGCGCTGCTCGGCGGATACGGCGTTCATTCCAGCGCACGAATAGCCTATAACAGCTCATCATCCATCGCTCCGGAATCATACGGAATAGCGGAAAATGCTCGGCCATGACCAGATAGATATGCGTATCGAGCATGACGCCCCGCATGCCCTCCCGCACAAACCAGTCCCGCCAACGGCCCAGTCGGAAGCCGTCATGGAACACGATGGCTTGGTTCTCGGCCAAAATCGGGCGCAACCGGCGATACGACTCACGGTAGAAACGCTTGAGGAACGCCATTGGAATTGGCCCACTCCTCCGTGCTTCAAAGCTATCCTTTGCCTGCCTGCTCGATGACGACGTAGCATACGTCAACCAATCGATCGGCTCATTCAGCACCTCGATACCGAACAGCGCCGCGCGATCGCGATACCGGCGAGCCAGACAGGCCAGCACATTCAACGCATAGGCGACCGCTCGCGGGCTATGATGCCAGCGCACCACGCCGGTGAGGCCGCCGTTGTCGAATCCGTTCTGTGAGCCGGGCACCGTGTGCAGGTCGATAAGAATCTTGAGACCGGTACGCTCGGCCCAGTCGAACGCCCTGTCCAAATACTCGATGCAGCCCGGATGACCGGACACATCCCCGAAGATAAAATACGGCACAGGAATACGCACCAGATTGCAGCCATGCGCGGCAATGTTCCGAAAATCAGCTTCAGTGATATACGTGTCGCGATGCCGCGTCAGCAGAGCCTCCAACTCAGCAGACTCCGTAGCCCGATGCAGCCAGATCTCGTCCGCTTCGCCGCTGGCGGCAAAAATCCCCGGCTTCATCCACTTTTCCAGCACCAGCCAGTTACCGAGGTTCACCCCATTGATCTGCTCGCCAATGCCCAGCGTGCCCAGTGCCATTAATGTCACCCGCGCTAATCGTTCAATGCTTCGCCGTAACGAACGACCAACCCCTGATTCACACGCTCAAATTCGGGGATGTAATCAACGATGATGGCATCTACAAGACGCCGGGCGCGTTCCTCATCGTAGATATGAGCAGAATCATTGCGATCGCGCAGCATACGCAGCCACAACGATTCGTCCATGAAATCGTAATATTGGAAAGCGGTTTTGAGCACATCTCGCGGAGAACCGGAAGCGGAAACAGGGTCTCCCTCATAAGCCAGCAGCGCCTTGAACAGTTTCCAACCAAGCTCAAACTGCAACTCGAACTTGTCAATGATGCCGCTCTGGATGAAATCATTGCTGAGATCCTGTTCGGGAGCCTTGCGCAGCGACTTCAGTGCGGAAACGTAATTCTCATATTTTTTCATACAATACCTTTCCGCTACGCTCAATCTCCGCCCTCAGCGATGAAGAAATCGGCTCATCCAGATTGATGACATCAACTTTAAGCAGTGACCACAGATTGTCCTGAAGGTTCTGCTCCAAGCGATTGAAATCGGGGCAACCGGCCACGGCAAGATCGATATCGCTTTTAGGCCGGTTCACACCCTTTGCGCGAGAACCGAACAGCACGACCTTGCGAGCGCCGGCATCAGCGGCGAACGTACGAATCTGTTCGTACACGTTCTCAATAGGAACCATGACGCCTCCCGCCGTATGCAGAAAAACCCGGACCACCCGCGCTTCCATCATACGGCCGCGGCCCGCTCACCGCACGGAGCCCGAACCACCCGAACGCGGCGACGCAGTTGCGGGAGGCGGGCTGGCGCTGTAGGGTGTACGGGAAGTTCCTGACGCCCTTTTTCAGGAGGTGGATCCTCATGTTCACCACGTTTTCTCTGGCCGTTATTCTCGACTGCACCGTACGCATCGTGCTTGGCACGGCATTGGGCGCACTGATAGGCTCGAACGCCAGTTGCGCGCCCGAAGTGCTCGGCGTGCGCTGGGATGTGGAGCACATCACCACGTCCGATTGACGCCGGCCGGCGGCGACGCAACAGCGCAACAAACCGAAAAGCGGGATGCGACATCGAGCCGCATCCCGCTTTGCCATTACCGAGCCGTTGCCTGACTCATCTACGCCACGGTGAACGTGGTGCGCTTCAAATCCTCACGGCGCGAGGAGTGGCCGATGAGCAGTTCGAATTCGCCGGGCTCGACGATGCGGTTGGCGTCCGGGTCCACGATCGTGCAGTTCGCCACCGGGATCTCGAAGGCGACGGTCTTGGTCTCGCCGGGCTCCAGTGCGACGCGCTGGAACGCCTTCAATTCGCGGTCGGTCCAGCTGTAGGAGGTTACGATATCGCCGATGTAGGCCTGTACAACTTCCACGCCGGCACGCTTGCCGGTGTTGGTGAGGGTGATTTCGGCGCGTACAGTGTCGGTTTCGGCAAAGGTGCCGTCGGCATTGCTTGCGCCGCCCACGATGGTCGGTTCGCCGTATGCGAACGTCGTGTAGCTCAGGCCTTCGCCGAACGCGAACGCCGGATCCTGGGTGAGGTCGGCGTACCGGTCGCCGTGCTGGCCGCGGATCTGGTTGTAGTAGACCGGCAGCTGGCCCGCGTGGCGCGGGAAGGTGATCGGCAGTCGGCCCGACGGGTTGGTCAGACCCAGGATGATTTCGGCGATGGCCTGGCCGCCGCGCATGCCCGGGTTCGGCGCCACAGGATGGAGCCGGTGCCGGTTTCAGGGTCGCTGACGCGCTTGGCGAACACGCCATACTCCCCCACGATGGAGGCGGGCAGCACCTGCGGCTTGGAGCTGATGAGCACGGTGACCATCGGCTTGCCGGTTTCGCGCGAGACGACGGCGAGCGCGTCGAGCAGGGCGTTCTGGCCGCCGAGCAGTTCGAGCGTGGCGGTGGAGCAGGTTTCGCCGACCAGCTGGACCACGTCGCCGACCACGGCCACGATCAGATCGGACTGGCGGGCGTTGGCCACGGCCTCGTCGATCAGGCCTGGTCCACGGCGGCGGAGACGCCGATCTTCGGGCGGGGCTGGCCGTCCGGGTAGAACTCGCCTGCGGGGTCGGGCACGAGGTCGATGACGTTCGCGCCGCGCGAGTAGACGACCTCGCAATCGTCGACGGCGAGCTGGATCAGGCCGTCGAGCACGGTGGCGATCATATCGCGCGGCTGGCCGTCCGGCATCCAGGAAACCTGACCGGAGTTGCCGGTCCAGTCGCCGAGCTGGTTCTGGGCGTCGTCGGCGAGCGGACCTACACGGCGATGCGCTTGGCCGTGTTCGCGGCGAACGGCAGGGTGCCGTCGTTGCGCAGCAGGGCGACGGATTCGCGGGCGAGTTCCAGGTTGATTTGCTGGTGTTCGGCCGAACCGATGACTGCCTTGATGCGTTCGGCGTCCGGCAGACGCGGGTCTTCGAACAAGCCGAGGCGGAATTTCAGAGCTAGGATGCGCGAAACGGCATCGTCGATCAGCGATTCGTCTAGAAGGCCGGTCTTCACGGCCTCGATGGCGCTTCGTAGAACTGCGGGGTGGTCATAACCAGGTCGTTGCCGGCCTTGACCGCGTCGGCTGCGGCGTGCACGTAATCGGGCTTGACGTGCTGCTCCCATACGGAGCGGCCGACGTTGTCCCAATCGGTGATCAGCGTGCCGTTGTACTTCCATGCGCCGCGCAGCTTGTCGGTCAGCAACCATTTGTTGAATGTGACCGGCACGCCTTCAATGGACTCGTAACCCAGCATGAACGTACCGCAACCTTCTTTGGCCACGCGCTCGAACGGCGGCAGGAACCAGGATTCGAGCTTGCGGTGGGAGAGGTCCGCTTCGGAGGCGTCGCGGCCGCCTTGGGTTTCGGAATAGCCGGCGAAATGTTTGGCGCAGGCCAGGATTGCGTTCTTTGGCAGTTCCTCACCGGCCTTGGCACCGCTTGATAGCCCTTGACCATGGCGGAGGCGAGTTCGCCGATCAGCATCGGGTCTTCGCCGAAAGTCTCATCCACACGCCCCCAACGGGTATCTCGGGCGATGCACAACACAGGAGAAAACGTCCAATGTACACCGGTACAAGAGACCTCCTCGGCGGTAGCACGGCCAGCGGCCTTGACCTTGTCTGGATCCCAGCTGACAGCCATGCCGAGCTGGGACGGGAAAATAGTGGCGCCCGGCCAGAAGGAGTATCCATGGATGCAGTCATCTCCGATAATCAACGGGATGCCCAGACGCGTCTTCTCATTGACGGTCTTGGCGGCACGAGATAAATCCTCGGGACTGGTATGCAGAATGGATCCGACATGCTTATTCACGATGAGATCCTCAAGATCGCCGCCGCGGGCGTCAAGCTGCATCATCTGGCCGACCTTCTCCTCAAGTGTCATACGAGAGAGCAAGTCGGCGATTCGCTCACCAGCGGGCAAATCAGGATTCTTGTACGGTAAGGTTTCAGCAGTTGCGGCAGGCGTAGTGTTGTCGGTCATACGAAGTCGCTTTCCTCAGTGAAATCGAACAGCTTTTTAATTACCAATTGGTAGTTTATCTATTGACAGCATACAACACGCTTATGCCGCGCGCATCACATACACCAAAACGACCGTATGTATGCGACCCCTTCGTTCGCCCGCATACTTACTGCCGCTATCAAGCACAAGCATCGGTTCAAGGCACACAGCGAATCAGCGATACCCGTCCCATATCGGCGAAGGAAATATCGCCGGCTCCAGATCGGCCCATTCATCGCATAAGTCAATGGCCGGCCCCCGTAACCACCTCAGTTGCACACCATCCATGATCTCCAGAGCATGGCGCAACGTGGGCCGGACCTCCTCAAACGAGGTGAATTCGGAAGGCAGGTTCCAGTTGTATGTCGAATAGTATTGCCATATTGAATCCCGACGATTGGCAAACTCGTCATGTAACGGATGCGCAGGATTGAACGATTCGACCTGCAATATCGAGAACAGCTGAACAAGCATGGGGCGCGTGGAATTGCAATGTACCAAGAACCTCAGATATGCGGGCAATCTGAAATCATCGGGCCCTGAACCAGGCAGGCCGGAGGCCATGAAGTCTTCCACACTGCCAAACGTGTTGTAATTCTCGTGATACACCGCGGCAAGCAGGTTATCTTTGCTAGGAAAATATCGCAAAACTCCCTGCTTGGTAACACCGACCGCATCGGCCACATCCTGCACAGAAGTACCGTTGTAGCCACGCTCGGAAATCAGTCGCACGGCGGCATCGAGAATTTCCTGCCGGCGTTCCCCCGGCGACTTGCGAACACGCTTATGCTGCAATGAATTCCCAGCTGTCATATCCGCCAGTCTATCCGCATTCTCCCCACTCCCATGCGCAACCACATCCAATATCCTTGGCCGGATATGCAAAACGGTGCCAAAACAAAACATTCTGTCATGCCTTCGACACCGATATCGCGCAATAGTTTTTTCTGTATATGCTTCTTCGCTTACTCCTGGAACACGTCGGGGTGCTTCAGATCGCCGGGAATGTCGGACAAGAGGCCCTCCAATCCCAAGAATTCCTTCCAGAAATCGAGCGGCTGGCCGTATGGCGAAGCCTCGCGACCGTGGGCCTGAATGTTGGCCTTGGCCTCGAACACCTCTTCCTCGCTGATGCCCTCGAAGTAGCTTTCCAGACGTTCACGGTGCTCAGGCACGTAGAACAGAGAGGACACAATCTCCGTCAGACGCTCGGCACGCTCGATAGGCAGTGAATCCCAGTGACGCAGTTCGATGAAGTTCTTCAGACGTACGTCATTGAAGTGCGTGGAGATGATGTGGTTGATCTCGTACGGGTTGAGTTCGCGGTCTGGGTACACCTCCCCCGCGTTCTCACGGAACGACGGGCGATGCAGTTCCTTGGGGCTTGCTCCAGAAGCCACAGCTTCAGGGGTATGGGTCAGGTCAGCGAACATAAGCGGCGTGGACAGCACGTCGATGGCGTAATCCTCCCAACCATAGCGATCATCGAACAGGCCGGGCAGCACATTGGTGCGCTGGAAGTCCAGATAATCCCACATACGCTGGCGCAGCAGCGGCCATGGGTTCGTCTCGCCCTCAAAATACGGGGTGTTACGGAAGAAGTAGGCCAGAATCGGACCGATAACCGTGCCCAGACGCAACTTTTCGATGGAGTCGCGCTCATCCACATAATCAATGCTGACCTGAGTGGAGGCGGAGCAACGCATCATGCAGGGGCCAAACTGACCCACGCGGCCGAGGTAGTCGGTCATTGCATCGTAGCGATCCTTGGGGTTGACCGGCACATCCGCAAAGCTGGTTTTGGGCTGGTAACCATAGTTGACCAAGCGGAAGTCGAGATCGTCAAGAATCGGGTCGAGCTCGCGACGGAACTTGGAGTACAGCGTATTTAGGTCGCTCGGCTTCTTCAAAATGCCGATTGAGGTTTCCACCTGTCCGCCGGGCTCGAGAGAAACGGCGACGCCGGAACGGCCGAGACCCACCAGATGGCCGTTCTCCCAGTATTCCTTCTCCTCGTCGTAGTACGGAGCCAAGCGTTTGAGCAATGCCTCGATGCCATTCGGCTCGTAGTAGCTTACGGCAGTGTCGTCGCTGTTGTGCACGGGCAGGTGCTCGATCTCCACACCGAAGCCACCGGTGCCACGCTGGGAGCGACCGTTCTCAAAGAACTTGAGCAGGCTCTCGACATGCTTGGGGTTCGGCTTGGCGAGTAGGTGCGCGTAACTGATTCGGGGAGTAACCATGCTTTGTATCGTATTCGAGCCGGCCGCGCGCGTGCCCGAAAGCCCGCAATACGCTATACGAAAAACCGATAGCAGGCTCCGGCCCGGTTTCTCGCTCTAGAGACTCCCCTCAGTCGCTGCGCGACAGCTCCCCTCATAGAGGGGAGCTTAAGTGTATGTGCGTTCAGTCCGCGGAGGTGAAGCCCTGCGGCTCGCCGGTCTCGGCGAACTTGGCGTTGTGGGCCTTCTTGGCAGCGGCAATCATCAGCTTGATACGGTTGAGCTGATTGGCCTCGGAGGCACCCGGATCGTAATCGATGGAGACGATGTTGGCTTCCGGATGCAGACGACGAATCTTGCCGAACATGCCACGGCCGGTCACATGGTTGGGTAGGCAGGCAAACGGCTGCGCACAAATCACATTCGGGCAACCCTGTTCGATAAGCTCCAGAATCTCAGCAGTCAGCAGCCAGCCCTCGCCGGCCTGTACACCGATGGAGGTGACTTCAGCAGCCTTCTTGACAAGCTCGGGCATCGGCTCGTCCTGCTTGAACTTGCCGTGCGAGGTGGCCAGTGCGGCCTTGATAGGCGCGTTGTACAGGTCAAGACCCTTGCGCATCAAGCGTAGAGCGTCTTGTTGCCACCCATGCCGAGGTTCTTCTCGTTCCAGTCGGTGATGTAGGGGCGGGTGTCATGAATTCCATGATGCCGGGCACTACGGCCTCGCAATCCTGGGATTCGATGACGTCGACCACATGGTTGTTCGCATCCGGCTGGTACTTGACAAGAATCTCGCCGACCACGCCGACACGCACCTTGCGCGGAATATCACGCAGCGGCAATGCATCAAAGGATTTCACGATCTCTTTGGCCAGCACGTTATACGGCAGATAGCCCTTCTTGATGCTCGGCGTCTTGGCTGCGGTCTTGGAATAGCCGTGATGCTCGATGGTCTCACGCACGATGGTGTCCCACAGCTCGTACAGCTTGTTGGCCGAACCTTTCTCCACCTCATACGGGCGTACGCGGTAGAGGCACTTCATGAGCAAGTCGCCCAGAATCAGCGCCTTGATGGCACGGTGCAGCAGGGGCGGGGTGGCCTTGAAGCGGGGTTGTCTTCGAGGCCCTGGGTAGAAATGGCGATGACCGGAATCTGCGGATAGCGGCATCGACCAAAGCCTTGCGGATCAGGCCGAAGTAGTTGGTCGCACGGCACATGCCGCCGGTCTGGGTGATGGCGAGCGCTACATGGTCGGGATCGTATTTGCCTTCCAGAATCGCGTCGATGAGCTGGCCGACGACCATGATGGCCGGGTAGCAGGCGTCATTGTTCACGTATTTGAGGCCGGTTTCCACATCGCCACGGCTCGCGTGCTTCAGGATGTCGAACTTGTACCCACCGGAACGAATCACCGCTTCGACCAAGGACATATGAATCGGGCTCATCTGAGGCCAACAATCGTATAGTTCTTCTTCATGTCCTTGACGAACTTCTCACGATGCGCGTATCGGGACATGGTGGCGTTGTTGTGGCCGGACTTCTTGGCATTCTTGGCGTTCGCCACGCCGGTGGTGCCGTCCGAAGTGCCATTCTTGTGGGCGACTGCGGCCTGTAGGTCGCGTTCGGCGGCACGCTTGGAGGCCTCACGCATCGACTTGGTGAGCTTCGGGTTGGCGGCCATGGTCGTATCGAGCAGAATCTGACGGCCTGGAGTCGGCGCGGTGGAACCGGTCCTGCGGAAGCCGGTGGGCTTGGAACCCTGTACGGACGCAGACTGTGCAGATTGTGCCGTCTTGACGGCGGCCTGCACAGCCTTGGCCTCAGCATCGACCTTCTTCTGCGCGGCTTCAACGGCGGCCTGCGCTTCAGCAAGTACGGCCTTGGCCGCTTCAAGATCGGACTCGGCCTTGACCTTGGCCTCTTCAGCGGCACGTTCGGCGGCGGCCTGCTTGTCTTCCAAGGCCTTGGCAGCAGCTTCTTCACGAGCCTTATTGGCTTCTCGTTCCTCGACGGCGGCCTTGAGCGAGCGCAGTCGAATCTTGGCTGCACCCAGGTTGGAGACCTCGTCAATCTTGAGCAGCGTGTACACGTCCGCCTTGTCGGCCAGAATCTCGGCCACCTGATCAGTGGTGATGGCGTCGAGGCCGCAACCGAAGGAATTGAGCTGCACAAGCTCGAGGCCCGGATACGAGGCCACGAAGTGTGCGGCCGCGTACAGGCGGGAGTGGTAGGCCCACTGGTTGGTGACGCGCAGCGGCATCTTGGTGACCGTGCGGTCTCCCACGTGGCGGAATCCGGCGGCGTTCTTGAAACGCGGATCGGCTTCGCCTCGGAAAGGAATTCGGTGAGGTTGAGCTTCTCCCCCGGCTGCAATTCGCAGATGGAATCCTCGGAGAGTACCACCATGCCGAGCGAGCAGATGGTTTCGGGGATGCCGTGGTTGATTTCGGGGTCGATGTGGTAGGGACGGCCGGCGAGCACGATGCCTCGGCAGTTGTGCTCTTTCATATAGGCAAGCGCGGTCAAACCTTCCTGCTGCACGTCATGCTTGAAGACCTTGTCTTCGGCATAGGCGGCCTTGACCGCGGTTTCGGCCTCTTCGCGGGTCACGTTGGCCCACGCAAACTCTTCGACGATGCGGTCAACCATGAGCTCATGGTTGGCAAGGTTGAAGTACGGGTGCATGTAACGCACGTCATCCTCGCGCAGCTCAGGCATGTTGGCGCCGACGACGAGCGGATAGTTGGCCACAACCGGACAGTTGTAATGATTGTCCGTGTTGGGCACGAGGTTCTCCTCGTAGCTCACGCACGGGTAGAAGATGGTCTTGATGCCCTTGTTGATCAGCCACTTGATATGGCCGTGGACCAGCTTGGCTGGGTAGCAGATGTTTTCGGAAGCGATGGATTCGATGCCGGTCTCGAACAGTTCATGGGAGCTACGGCCGGAAATCATCACCTTGAAGCCCAGCGAGGTGAGCAGCGTGAACCAGAACGGGTAGTTCTCGTACATATTGAGGGCGCGCGGAACGCCGATCTCGCCACGAGTGGCCTTCTTGTCGGTCAAACGGCGGTAGGCGAAGCAACGCTTGTACTTGTAGTCGTACAGGTTCGGACGGTCGGAACGCTTCTTCTTGGCGTCACCACCGCGTTCGCAACGGTTACCGGTCACGAAGCGCGAACCATCAGAGAACGTGGTGATGGTGAGCTTGCAGTGGTTCTGGCACAGCTTGCACACGTCACGCTCGGTGGTCATGCTCATATTGTCGAGTGCGTCGCCGGTCAGGATGGAGCTGGCGGTGTGGGTCACACCGTCCACGACAACGACATGGACTTCGGGCTTGGCCGGCTCGGTCTTCTTGAAGGCTGCGGCCTTGGGCTCGGACTTGAGTGCGGGCTCAGCTCGGACTGTTCCTCGGACCATCGGCCTTAACCACCACATCCAAGTGGTCGGCCTCATCCTGATAGTGCATGCGGGCGGTCAGGGCGGCGCCGAACGCGCCCATGAGGCCGGCGATGTTCGGGCGGGTGACCTGACGTTCGGTGAGCAGCTCGAAGGCGCGCAGCACGGCGTCGTTGAGGAACGTACCGCCCTGGACCACCACAGTGTCGCCGAGTTCGCCGGAATCACGCAGCTTGATGACCTTGTACAAGGCGTTACGCACCACGGAGTAGCACAGCCCTGCGGCGATGTCCTCGATGGACGCGCCTTCCTTCTGCGCCTGCTTGACCGAGGAGTTCATGAACACAGTGCAACGCGAGCCAAGGTCCACCGGATGGGTGGATGCCGAAGCCTTTTGCGTGAATTCCTGAATCGTCAGCCCCATAGACATGGCGAAGGTCTGCAGGAACGAGCCGCAGCCGGACGAGCAGGCTTCGTTGACGGCGATCGAGTCGATGACGCCGTCGGTGATGGCCAGATATTTCATGTCCTGGCCGCCGATGTCGATGACGGCGGTGACGCCGGGGCTGACCATTTCGGCACCACGATAGTGGGCCATGGTCTCCACCACGCCCTCGTCCAGGTGCAGGCCGGTGGTGATGAGGCCTTCGCCGTAACCGGTGGCGCAGGAGCGTGCGATCCATGCGCCTTCGGGCAGCTCGGATTGGATCTTCTTGACGATGTTGATGGCGGCGGTCAGCGGGCTGCCTTCGTTGTTGGCGTAGCTGGACCAGACGATTTCACGGTCGTCATTGACGAGCGTGGCCTTGATGGTGGTGGAACCGGCGTCGATGCCCAGGAAGTGCGGGCCATGCGCGCCTTCGAGGGTGCCGATGTGGATGTGTTCCTTATGGTGACGCTTGTTGAAGTCCTCGCGGTCGGCCTCGGTGGGGAACAGCGGCGGCATGGTGGGCGTGTTGGAGGGCAGGTTCTTCAGCTCGTCCAAACGCTTCAGGATTTCGTCGCAGGTGTAGGCCTCGAAATGGTGGCCCTGATCGTCGGAATCCATGTCGGCCTGCAATGCCGAACCGTAGGCCACATACAGGTGGCGTCGGTCGGCACGATGAACTCGTCGACCTTGCCTTCAAGGGCACGCTGGAAGCGGCGCGCAGTTCGGACATGAAGAACAGCGGGCCGCCGAGGAAGATGACGGTACCGTGGATCGGGCGGCCAGAAGCCAGGCCGGCGATGGTCTGCGTGGCCACTGCGGTGAAAATAGAGGCGGCGAGATCAGGCTTGGCCGCGCCGTCGTTGATCAGCGGCTGCAGATCGGTTTTGGCGAACACGCCGCAACGCGAGGCGATCGGATACAGGTTCTCGTAGCTCTTGGCCATCTCGTTGAGGCCTGCGGCGTCGGTGTCAAGCAGCGTGGACATCTGGTCGATGAACGCGCCGGTGCCGCCTGCGCACGAACCGTTCATACGCTGTTCAGGGGTGGGTTTCAGGTAGGTGATTTTGGCGTCCTCGCCGCCGAGCTCGATGATGACGTCGGCTTGCGGGTACTCCTTATCAATCGCCTCGGTTTCGGCGATGACCTCCTGAATGAAAGGCACATGCAGATTGTCAGCAAGCGCCAGACCGCCGGAGCCGGTGATAGACAGGCGAATCGGTTCATCGCCTCGACCTAGTTCCACGAGCTTCTTATGGATGTCCGCGAGCAGGCCGGCAACGGTGGCACGCACATTGGCATGGTGACGTCGGTAATCGGAAAATAGGGTGTCTTTCAGGGAATCGGACTGATCAAGCACCACGGCCTTGACGGTGGTGGAACCGATGTCCAATCCCACACGCAGGGGCTTCGGGTGTGAAGCGGGCTTTACGCTCGCGTCAGTGACGATGTCAACCATGTGTTCCTCTTAATTCCGACTTCCGGGAGTGCACGTCACGAGGTATCAGGAACCGTTTCGGGACGGCTGGCAGATACCCTGCGGACGGCTTCGCCCGGCTACTTCTTACGGAATATTAGTCCGACCACCTACCCAACATGACGCGGGCAGAGGTGATTTCGCTCACGGGAAGGGCGTTCCCCAACAGTTTCGACGATATTGCTGAGTGCGAGTTAATGAAAAGCTACTACGAGGCTTGCTGGTCTTCGCCGGCTTCGCGATCTTTCAGATAAATAGAGGGAATGTCGCGTTCCTGATCGTGCAGTTTGGCCAGATGATGGGCTTGCCGGCCGCAAGGGATTTGGGCACGTCAAGGATGCGTTGGTTTCTGGAACCGCGGAATTGCAACAACGAGTCTTTTTGGTCTTTGAGATAGCGACCGTCGACAAGGATGTCGATAAGGTGCAGCAGTTCGAGTTTGTCTGGGGTTTCACCCGGCCGCATGAGTTCTTCCCACGTGTAGCCGGTCCATGCCCAGATATCTTTGGTATGACCGAATTCTTTGCGAATGCGCTGTGCGAGAGGTACTAGCACAGGGGTGTTGAGGAACGGCTCGCCACCAAGAAACGTAATGCCTTGCACCCATGGGGCTTTGAGATCTTCGATGATCTTGTCTTCGAGTTTCTGCGTGTACTCGTGGCCGGCCTGGAAATCCCAGATGGAGGCGTTGAAGCAATTGACGCAGTGGAAAGGGCAACCGGAAACATAGATGGAGTTGCGTACGCCTTCGCCGTCGGTGACGATGAAGGTCTTGTAGTCGGCAATCATGCGCTTGGACATGCTCCGGCCATCCCATTGACCGGCTTTCGGATCATTGGCCAGGCCATTGGAAGGTATGGAGGGGCCGCGTCCGGTCTCGCCGGCCGCAAAGTCATGGCGCTTGGGTTCGGGCTTGGTTGTCACGGCCATGATTCCCTCCTTGCGGAAAATGCACTGGCTCCCGCTGGCGGGAGCTGTCCGTCATCAAACGGACTGAGGGTGGTCAACACTATAAGGATAGCCACCCTCAGTCTCGCTTACGCTCGACAGCTCCCGCCAGCGGGAGCGAGTATAAACCTTACTTAGCTTCCTCGAACCACTCGCGGGTGGTGCCGTCGTCCAGCGTCACACGACCGGTTTCGCCGCTCATGTGCTTGACACGGTGGGCAATCTCCTCGTGACGGCCGTGCACCATCGGCGCTGGACCGGGCTGCGAGGTAGCCGCAGGTACGCTTGGTGACATTGCACTTGTCCGGGTTGGAGTTGCCGCACTCCGGGCACTTGAAGCCTTCCTCGGTCGGCTCGAAATCACCCTGGAAGCCACACACGAAGCAGTGGTCGATCGGGGTGTTGGTACCCAGATAACCGATGCCGATGTTGTAGGCGTAATCCCATACGGCTTCGAGGGCCTTCGGGTTGTCCTGCAGGCACGGGTACTCGCAGTAGTTGATGAAGCCACCGGAAGCGTAGTACGGGAAGTCCTTCTCGTAGTTGAGCTTCTCCATCGGAGTGGGCTGCAGCCATACCGGGTAGTGGAAGGAGTTAGTGTAGAAGTCGTGGTCGGTCACGCCCTCGATACGGCCGAACTTCTCGCGATCCATGCGGTTGAAGCGATCGGTCAGGGACTCCGCCGGGGTGGAGTACACGGAGTAGTGGTAGCCTTCCGACTTGCTCCACTGCTTGCACAGCTCGTTCATGCGCTTGACGATGGACAGTGCGAATTCCTTGCCTTCCGGATCCCAGCCATGGTCACGGATCCAGTTCTTGCCGTAGAAGACCGCAGTGGTCTCGGCAAGACCGATGTAACCGAGCGAAACGGTGGCGCGCTCATTCTTGAACAGAGCGTCTACGTTATCGTTGGCACCGAGACGACCGAAAGCACCAAAACGGAACAGTGTCGGAGCATTGACCGGGGTGGCTTCCTTGCAACGCATGATGCGGAACTGCAGAGCCTGGTGAGCCACTTCCATACGCTCGTCGAACAGCTTCCAGAAGCGGGCCTTGTCGCCGTGAGACTCGATGGCGATGCGCGGCACGTTGACGGTGACCACACCGAGGTTCATACGACCGTCTTCCTCGTCCTTGCCGGTCTCAGGATTGATCCAGCCCTGCAGGAAGGAACGGCAACCCATCGGGGCTTTGAAGGAACCGGTGATCTTGACGATGTTCTCATAGAACACCACGTCCGGGTACATCCGCTTGGTGGCGGATTCGAGTGCCAACTGCTTCAAGTCGTAGTTCGGGTCGCCCGGATCGGCGTTCACGCCGTGCTTGACGGTGAAGACGAGCTTCGGGAAGATGGCGGTGTGGTGTTCCTTGCCGAGGCCGCGGATGCGGTTGAGCAGAATGGCGCGCTGGATCTCACGGGAGAACCAGTCGGTACCGAGACCAAAGCCGACGGTGACGAACGGGGTCTGGCCGTTGGATACACGGTTGGAGTTGATCTGGTATTCCATGGTCTGCATGGCATCGTAGATGGCCTTGCGGGTACGAATCTTGGCGAGGATCTCGCGCTCCTGCTCCAGCTCGTCAACGTCAGTGTGGAACGGAGTGTCCATCGGCAGCGGCTCGCGGGAACCGAAGTGCAGCTTGGCCGGCTCGTTCTTCTTGGCGCTCTCGACCTGACGACGAGCGAATTCAACCGGCATGCCGTCGGGGATGGTCTCACGGGCTTCCTCAAGGAACTTCTCGTAGTCCTTCTTGGCGTACCGAGCAAGGTGCTCGTCGGCACGGTTGGCGGTCTGGCCACCATACTGGCTGGAAGCCACATCCTTCATGATCTGAGTGATCTGGGTGGCGGCGATGGCGATGGACTTCGGGGATGCCATCGGAGCGTTGCCCAGGGTGAAACCGTTGGCCAGCATGTCCCAAAAGTTCGGCAGGGAGCAGTTGGACTGGGCGGTGAACGGCGAGTAGTCGGCATCGTGGAAGTGGATGTCGCCCTTCATGTGGGCGTTGGACACGGCCGGCGGCAGCATGTTGAACGCTGCGGCCTTGGACACGGCACCAGCCAGCAAATCACGCTGGGTGGAGTAGACGTTGGAATCCTTGTTGGCGTTCTCGTGGATTAGGGTCGGATCGTGGTTGATGAAGCGGGAGACGGCCTCGTTGACATCGGTGGCTTGGCACGCTGGATGTCCTTGTCGAGACGGTAATTGGTGTAGGCACGAGCCACGTCGTACAGGTGGGCATCAATGAGGGCGTGCTCAACGAGGTTCTGGATGTCCTCGATCTTGGCGGGACCAGCGTAACGCTCCTTGATCTCGCCTTCGACCTGATCGGCGAAGCCGCGGATCATGGCATCTTCCTCGGGACCGACTTCCTTGTTCAGGTCGCCGAAGGCGGACTTGATCGCAGAGATGATGTTGATGGGGTCAAAATCGACCACACGACCATCACGCTTCTCAACGAGAACGGTGGAGGCCTTCGCGGCCGCCTTGGTCCCATTGTTGGTGACGTTCTCCTCCAGCACCTGTGCGCCCATCGGGCACCCCTTTCCTCATCCCGCGCGGCCTTGCGGACCCCGCGTTTTCAGCCGCACTCGTCGTGGGCCATACGAAATTACATTGATGTCGTTTTCTTGAACCTCTAGAAGAATACGGCAAGCTCACCCCTATATCTAGTGTCCAACAAGGGTGTGTTGAACTATTTATAGTGGTTTTTGGCTATTTTCCGCCAAAACTACATTTGTGTGATTAGCGTAACTGTTTCTTCCCTCGCGTGTCGCACTCCACCTTCCATCGATTCCTCTCCTTTCGGCAGTACCCATCTTCTTGGACGGGACAACAAAGCGTCGTCACCGCCTCCATACGACAAGCATGACGCACCCATCACAGGACCGGTAGATTTCTACCGCCATCGCCCACCGCACTTATAGTTAAGGGCATGACTACTGCAATGGGTTACTCGAACACGGGCCAGTCGCCGACCGCCGCATCTTTGGCCTCGGCCGGTTTTGGGCCCAACACGGCCACCGAAGCCGGGCAGGGAACCGTCAACCTGCCCGACGGCCCGCGGCCGGTCGACCAGCTCCCAAGGCTTGCCGCAGAGACCACCGCGCAGAATCCCTGGCCGGTCAGCATGCTGAGCCAGAAATTCTATGGGGCGGTGGAGCGCTGGCCGTCCGCGTGGGTCACGGGCCAGATTACCCAGATCAACACCAGACGGGCCGGTTCGGCGTATATCACCCTGCGCGACGATTTCGAAGACATCGCAATGGAGGTCAATGGCTTTGGACGGTTTGCCGACACGGCCCGGCAATTCGTTCAAGGCGATCGAGTGGTCATTCACGGCAAGCCCAACCTGTGGATGAAGCGCACCTCCCTCTCTTTGCGCGGAGACACCATTCTCAAAGTCGGCGCAGGTGGAAGCCTCAAGGCCATGATCGACGAATTGCGCAAGCGACTCAAAGGAGAAGGCCTATTTGACGCAGACCATAAACTCCCTCTGCCCGAATTTCCCAAGACCATTGGCCTGATTTGCGCCCCACAGGCACGAGCCGAGGGAGATGTCATCACTAACGTGAATCTTCGCTGGCCCTCGGTCACCTTCAAGGTTGTTCATGTGCATGTGCAAGGTGAGCAATGCCCCGGCGAAGTCGCACAAGCGATTGCACGACTAGACACCGATCCAGATGTGGATGTCATTATCGTGGCTCGAGGAGGCGGCTCATTCGAGGACCTCATGGGCTTCTCGGATGAACGCGTAGTGCGTGCCGCATATGCCTGTACCACACCATTGATTTCCTCCATCGGACATGAAGACGATTGGACCTCCTGGACCTGGTTGCCGACCTGCGTGCTTCAACCCCTACGGACGCGGCCAAACGTGTGGTGCCGGACGTCAACGAACAGACGCAGCTCATTACCGGAGCCATCGACCGTATGCGTCTGAGAATTCGCTCACGAGTGGATAACGAAGATCGCCTCATCGAGGGATACGCAAACCGCCCCAGCCTGACGCAACCTCTCACCATGCTGGAGCCGCATCAGCGCTTGATTGACGATTCCATACAGCGCCTTGATATCGGCCTGCGAAGAATCGTGGACGACGCTCAGCTCACCGTCGAGAAGGCGCATGCCTCACTGACCGCCCTCAGCCCCCAGTCCACACTCAACCGCGGCTATGCGTGGTGCAATCCGCCGATGGCACCGTACTCGATGACGCTTCCACCGCTCATATCGGAGACGACATCACCGTAACCTTGAAGAAGGGTGTCATCACAGCCACAACCACATCCGCCGCAGCGTAAGAACGCTCGCAGAGCTGCTGCAAGAGAAACTCAATGCGTATATAGATAAGGAGCACACACCATGACCGACAACACCACCCCCGCGTCTTCACTATCAGACAAAGAACGCGAGCTCATTGCGCAGATGCCTTATGAGGAGGCTCGAGATAAGCTCATCCAAGCCGTTCAGGCGCTGGAAACCGGCGGACTGAATCTCGATCAATCCATGCGCCAGTGGGAAATCGGTGAAGCATTGGCCAAACGAGCCCAGAGCCTGCTCAATGATGTACGCGCCAAGCTCGATCAGGCTCAGGCCGATCAGGCTGCTAATGAAGCCACAGCAGGAACGCAATCCAATCTGGACTGATTCCAACATCAATTCATGCAATCGTACCGTCGGCAATACGCCGACCACATGAGAAAGAACAAATCAATGTCAACACTGATTCTTGTATTCCATCCCCACCTGCAGAACGGCTCCCGCGTCAATGCCCGCTTGATTGCCGAGCTGAAGGCTCAAGGCGAAGAAGACATCACCATCCGCGACGAGTACGCCGAATACCCCAATTTCGCCGTCAACGTCGATCACGAGCACGAACTGCTCGAGGCAGCCGATAATGTGATTCTGCAATTCCCGTTCTACTGGTATTCCTCCCCCGCCCTGCTGAAGGAGTGGGAGGATCGGGTCATCACCGCAGGATGGGCCTATGGTGGCAGCTACGCACTGCGCGGCAAGGAACTCAAACTGGTGGTCACCACCGGTTCCGGTGCTGCCAAGTATCAGAAAGATGGCGAATACGGCCGCACTATGGATGACCTACTGAGCCCATTTGAAGTTGTGGCATATAAGGTCGGCATGGAATACGCCAAGCCGTTCCTGGTGCAGGGTACGGCCACCATCACCGATGACGCCCTTGACCAAGCCGCCGCCGACTACGTTTCGGCGATTCTGGACTGAATGGAGCTGAGGCCAGGTGCGCGATACACCTGGCCTTATTGTTTTTCACGGATGAGCCGCAGCTCTCTCCCTCAGTCTCACTGCCGCTCGACAGCTCCCTCTTCAGAGGGAGCTTGTTTCCTGTAAACTTACTGGTTACTTCTTGAGCGGCACGTAGATTACGCTGTCGATGAGCTCCTGATAGTGCTTGACGATTTGCGCGCGACGAGTCTTCAGACTCGGAGTGAGCATACCGTTGGCTTCGGTGAACTCATCGGGCAGAATCTCGAACTTACGAATCGATTCGGCACGCGAGACACCTTCGTTAGCGGCATTCACCGCACGCTCAACTTCGGCATGAACAATGGCGTTCTTGGCCAAGGCATCCAAATCCGGCTCCGGCTTGGCACCTTGGGATTCCAGCCAATTGTTGGCATCCACCAAATCCAGCGTGACCAAGGCAGCCACGAACGGCTTCTTGTCTCCAATAACCAAGCACTGGTTGACCACCGGAGAGGTCATCACAGAAGCCTCCAGAAGGCCAGGCGACACGTTCTTGCCGCCAGCGGTGATGATGAGGTCCTTCTTACGGCCAGTGATGGAAATGAATCCGTCTTCGGAAATATCACCCAAATCACCGGTATGCAGCCAACCATCAGTGATCTGCTGGGTAGTGACCTCAGGGTTGTTGTGGTATCCCTTGCACACCAGCGGTCCCTTGACTACCAGCTCGCCATCCTCGGCGATGCCGGCGGTGATGCCGCACATCGGCATGCCGATGGTGCCGATGCGATTGTCTTCCGGCAAGCTCACGCACACCGGACCACAGGTTTCCGTCATGCCGTAGCCTTCCAGCACCGGCATGCCAATGCCGTTGAAGAAGTGAGAGAGCTCGGAATCCATCGGGCTCCACCGGTGATGGCAAAGTCGGCGTTCGGGCCAAAGATGGTACGAATCTTCTTGTACACCACCTGCTCGTAGAAAGCGTGAGCAACACGACCGGGAAGCGGCAGCTTCTCGCCCTTCTGCTCGGCCTTGGACCATTCACGCGCGTTTTCGGCGGCGCGCATGAACATCTTGCCCGCAAAACCGCTGCCGGCACGCTGGGAAGCGGCGTTGTAGACCTTTTCGTACACACGCGGCACGGCAAGCAGCAGCGTGGGACCAAAGGTCTCGAAGTCCTTGACCATGGTCTTCATATTGGAGCTCAGGGCCAGAGAAATGGTGCCGCCAAAACTGAAGAATTCCATGAATCGGGCGAACACATGGCTCAGGGGCAGGAACAGCAGCAGACGGCGGTTGGGCCATGCGCCGGCACGAGGCATGTACTGCAGGGCGGAGCGCACCAGGAACGCGAAGTTGCGGTGGGTGAGCTCCACGCCTTTCGGGGTGCCGGTGGAGCCGGACGTGTAAACGATGGTGGCGCGGTCGTCGCCGTGGGAGGCGTTCTTGTATTCCCAGAATTCGGCATCGGTGACGCTTTCGCCATAGGTCTTGATGGCGTTCAGGCCGCCTGCTTCGATGACGAACACGTTGCGCAGGGTGGGTACCTCGCTGCGCACGGATTCAATCTTGTCGCGCTGACCGTCATCCTCGGCGATGGCGAGCGTGACCTTGGAATCGTTGAAAATCCAGCTGACCTGACTGGCGGAGTTGGTCTCATATACCGGCACGGTGAGTGCGCCGATGGACATGATCGCCATATCCAGAGCGGTCCACTCCCAACGCGTGCGAGACACGATGGCCACGGAGTCGCCCTTGTTGACGCCCAGACCAATCAGGCCTTTGGCCAGATCGATGACCATGTCACGGAAGACCAGGGCGCTGTACGGCTGCCAGGTGCCATCCTCAGTTTTATATTCGATCATGGCGCCATCGGGATCGCGCTCGGCTCGCTCATCGAGCAAATCGAACAGGTTGATGTCGCTGTCGATCGGCTCCTTGACGGGATTGGTGAACTGCTTGACGATACGAGTATCGTTATTGGCCTTATCGGCGATGTTTTCAGGCATATTCCCATGTAACTCCACGGAGGATACAAAACACGCCGATTGACGCTGCACGCCCAATGCAAATGGCCTCGCACACCGGCATCCACTGGAATACGAGGCCATGCGGCAACTCAATGTTTACATGCCCAGTCCAGACTCAGCCAATGGAGCCGTTGCTCTTTTTCAGCTCGTCACGAATCTCCTGCAACGTGGCGAGCGTCTGTTCTTCGACACTTGGGCCTTCTTCCTTGGCTTCGGCCTCATCTTGAGCGGCGGTCAGGTCACGCAACTTGTTGATAGGCAGAATCACGCAGAAGTATACGGCCACACCGATGAGCAGGAAGTTAATCAAAGCATTCAGAATAGCGCCGAACGAAATGGTCGAGTTATTGAACGTAATGGTCAGCAGACCAGACAAATCCGGCACGCCACCGATCATGCCGATCAGCGGGCTGATGAGGTTATCGGCAATGGAAGTGACCACGGTGGTAACCGCGGAGCCCATAACCACACCAACGGCCATATCAATCATCGAACCGCGGGAAAGGAACTTTTTGAAGCCGGCAAGCGGGCCTTTATCGGTCAACGCAACGACCGCATGAGTGGCGCTGCCCGCACTTTTCATAAGATTGTCGGCAATATTGGATGGGGACTGATTTGCCATGATATCTCCTTAACAGCGCAAATCCGCGAACCGACCCGATGACCTGGGCTCGCCTTTCATTCGCCATTATGCTTCACGAGAAACCGTATGCGCGGTTATTCGACAACATATCGGCAGAAAACCGGTATTCATGCGCGGATTTACGCGGGCAATCACCACTGACCACCCGCGTTGCGACTCTCACGTTTCAGAACTGAATATAGTCGATCTCCGTATGTTCGCCGGTCTCCAGATACTTTGCCACGTCATCCGGCCCAGCGAATACCAGCTCGACCGCCTGCGCAATCATCAGATTCACGCGATCCATCGGCGTCAGGTTTTCGAAATAGCCGTATACCGGAATACCAAGCGCGTGAGCATACCCGACCTCGAACATGGTGCCGGGGTCTTCATCCATAAGATTGGCAACAACCGCTTGGGATGCGTTGATGCCCTGAATGTCATCGTTGAAGCAGCCCTCGGGGCCGACCTCCTCGATTTGGCTGGCGAATCGCGGCTTGAACAGTGTCCTGCCGTGATCCTCCAGCACCTTCTCCAACCGTTCCATGCTCGCCGTCTGTTCGGGATCGAAAAACGGGCCGGCCACATAGAAGTCATACTGCTTGTCTTCACTCATGGTTTCCAGTCATAGCGCAGCATCGTCCATTCACGGGCCACAAGTTCAATGCATGGATAGCCGTCCGCATAATGACAATCAGGAGCGCAAGTGCCCGAGATCGGATTCGAACCGACGACACCCGCTTTAGGAGAGCGGTGCTCTATCCACTGAGCTACTCGGGCAACGACGTTTCATTGTACACGGGCAGTCGCCCAGCCCACAATTCGTGCCGGTTTGGTACGGAACCGCGCTGCCGCCGCCGGCGCAATGCCGATTCACAAGTCGAACAAGGTACAGTGGCAGGTCATGGGACAAGCTGCATCACCATGCATCGACGTTCCCCACAAAGCAGATCAACGCAGGAAAGGCGATATGGCACAGTCACGGAACACCACCAGAGGAACCACAACCAAAGGGAAGTCCGCACGCCCTCAAACCACCCGTTCGCAGTCCAAGTCCGCGCAACGAAACAAATCGTATTCCCGTCCTGTATCACAGTCGGCACTCAAACCTCATGAGCGTCACCATTTCTTCGGCACGCTGACATTGCTGCTGGCCATGACTGCCCTTATCTGCACCGCCGCACGCGCCTTGCCCTCGGATATCCAAGCCTGGCCGTTCATCCCAATCGTAGTGTCGGCAACACCATGGTTCACCTTGCTTGCCCTGCTTGCACTGTTGCTGGCCATGCCATTGCGCCGCCCATTGGCGGCATTGATTGCCGTTGCCGCCCTCGGACTGAACGTCTACTGGCAGTACCCGTTTTTCTTCCCGACCAACTCACTTTCCCAAGACGCACAGAACGCCGTAGCCGCGGCCGAAGCGCACACCGCCGACGCCTATGCCCGCGTGATGACCTTCAATGTCTACAAGGGGCAGGCCGACGCCCAATCCATCGTCAATCTGGTACGCGATCAGCGCGTGGAAGTGCTCGCGCTGCAGGAGACCACGGATGATTTCGTCAAGCAGCTGAACGAAGCCGGCATTGAACATTATCTGCCGTATGCGCACGTATCCTCGTCCGATGGCGTGTATGGCAACGGCCTCTGGTCTGCGGCACCACTTAAGGACGTGGTCGACGACGAGGTGAATTCCAGCGCCTCATTCATGCCCTCCGGCACAGTGGACATGGGAGGCAACCAGATTCGTTTCGTCTCCGTGCACACCACCGCACCCGTGACCGGATACTGGGGACAATGGAAACGTTCGCTTGACGAACTTGGTCTGATGCGCAGCCACACGGACGCCCGCTATATTTTCATGGGCGACTTCAACGCCACCTACGACCACACGCCATTCCGCGAATTTCTGGGCAATCGATTCGTCGACGCAGCCCACCAGTCCGGACATGGCTTCACGTTCTCCTGGCCGACAAACCGCAGCTATCTGCCAACGTTTGCCGGCATCGATCATGTGGTGCTGGACACTGGTATGACGGCCGGGCAATGCCAAATCGCCAAAATCGCAGGCTCCGATCACGCGGCACTACTCGCTACGATTTCGGTAGGGTAATACTTGCTCCCGCTGGCGGGAGCTGGCGCACGGAGTGCGACTGAGAGTGGTCCGAAGCCGTACGATCATTGACCACCCTCAGTCTCGCTTTGCTCGACAGCTCCGCAGCGGGAGCAGAGAAAGTGTCAAAAACCGAGACGGGTGCGGCCGAACTGGTCGAGCCAACGCAGGATGGCGCCTTCGCGCAACGCCCACGGGCAGATTTCGACTTCCTGAATGTTCAGGGCCTTCATGATCTCGTCAGCAACCACGCCGCCGCCCACAATCTGCATTGTGCGCTCAGGCGTGATACCGGGCAACGCCACGCGCTGTTCGGGAGCAATCGCCGCCAGGCGAGGAATCCAATCCTCCAGCTGCTCGCGGGTCATGATCCACGTATCTTCACGCCCAGGCGCACGCATCACCGCGCCGCACAAGCGAGCCAGCGAACGGAAGGTCTTGGACGTGCCAACGGCATGGTTCGGATGTTTGGATTGCGGGAACACCTTGACCATCGGCGCCAGAATCTTACGCACATCTTTGCGCACGCCCTCCAGCTCCTCGGGAGTAGCCATACCGGAAGGCAGGAACTCGGTGGTCACACGGCCGGCACCTGCCGGCACGGAAAGCGCCACAGTCGGCTCTTCATCGGAGCCCATCGCCACTTCGAGCGAGCCGCCGCCAATATCCAGCACCAGCAGTCGGCCGGCATCCCAACCATACCAGCGGCGTGCGGCCAGGAACGTCAGACGCGCCTCATCATTGCCTGACAGCACGGTCACGCCCTGACCGACCATCTCTTCAATCTTATGAATCACCTTGTTGCCGTTCGGCGCCTCGCGCAAAGCGGACGTGGCCATGACCAGCAACTGAGTGATCTCATATTCTTCAGCCAGTTTCATGCACTGGGCAACGGCGGCCAGAATCGCCTCGATGCCGGACTTCTTGATTGAGCCGTCATCCTTGAGATACTTCATCAGGCGCACCGTTGATTTGGTACTGGCCTCGGGATCGGGACGCGCGCCCGGAGCTGCATCGACAATCAACATATGGATGGTATTTGAACCGATATCAAGCACACCGAGTCGCGTGGTATGCGAACGCAGATTGACCATGATTCCTGACCTTACCTAACACAAACGTGACTACTGTACATATCCACGCCCATTACAGCGATTCGACGAACCTGTCGAGTCGCTCCAAACCTTCGGACAACGCCTCGCGAGAAGCGGCATAGCTCAGCCGAACATGCGTATCGGCGGTGGCGGCGCCAAAATCACGGCCGGGAGTCAACGCCACGTGAGCCTCGTCCAGCGCACGCTCGCAGAACGTCCATGCATCCAATCCGGTACGGGAAATGTTGAAGTAGGCATAGAACGCGCCGTTCGGCTCCACTTCGACCGGCAGTCCGATGCGCTTCAAACCATCAATTACGATGCGCCGACGGCTCAGCAGCTCCTGACGGCGGGCTTCGCACTCAGCCAGGCTCTCCGGCGTGAAACAGGCGAGCGCCGCATGCTGGGTGGGCGTATGCGCACACAGGTAATAATTGGTGGCCAGATCATCGACCGCCTCCAGCACGGTGGAATCATCCGGCAGAATGGCCCAGCCAAGACGCCAACCGGTCATGCCGAAGAACTTGGAGAAACTGTTGCACACGATGGCGCCAGGGTCACAAGCCAGCACCGATCTGACCTCAGTGCCGTCCGGCTCATGATCGGCCAGATCAAGATAGGTCTCGTCCACGATGCGCCATGCGCCACGCTTGGCGGCCAACTGGCATACTTCATCCAGCACGGCGAAGTCGATGGTGGTGCCGGTGGGATTGGACGGCGAGGTGATCATCACGGCCTTGGTGCCGTCCGTCCAATATTGGCGGCATAGGTCGGCGGTCAGATGGAACCGCGTGGCGGCCGATGTCGGCACATCGACAACCCGGCCTTCAAAGGAACGCACCAGCTCGCGGTTGCACGGGTAGGAGGGATCGGCCACGATCACGTCATCACCGGGATCCACGGTCAGGGCTGTGGCCAACAGCAAAGCGGCGGACCCACCGGCAGTCACGCAGATGCGTTTGGGATCGATATCCAAATCATGGCGTTCTCGATAGAAATCGGCGATGGCTTGGCGCAGTTCGGGCAATCCCATGGCTGCGGTGTAGGGCAAGGCACGGCCATCGTATTGTTCGCGCATGGCATCGCGTACGGCAGGCGGCGCACCGAAATCGGGCTCCCCCAGACTGAGCTTGATGACACTGACACCGGATGCGATCATCTTGTCCGCTTTCTCGCCGAATACCATGGCGCGGAAGGGATTGGCCTCGCGCGCGCGACGAGACATAACCGGGGACACGGGCTGCTGCACTGCTTCGTTTTCCATGGTTCGGTTCTATCCGCTCTCGGGGACAAGGTTTTCCGCGGCTTTATAATCGCTGGGGAGACCGGTTACCACCTCAATCCAAGTTCAAGGAGGAATGATGAGCCGATTCAACGGCAAACGCGCCGAATTTGAGGCCAGCGGCGAGAAAATCAACGTTGCTATTCTGGGCGCAGGACGTATAGCTCACACCATGGCCAATACCTTGGTCGAAATGGCCACCGACCCGCTGTATTCCTCATGGATTCACCCGTATGCCGTGGCTGCCCGTGATCTGGATCGTGCACAGGCATTCGCCAATCAATGGCATCTCGACAAAGCGTATGGTTCGTATGAGGATCTGGTGGCTGACCCGGATGTTGATTTGGTCTATATCGCCACTCCTCATAATCTGCATGCCGAGCAGGCGATTTTGTGCATGAAGGCCGGCAAGAACGTGCTCGTGGAGAAGTCGTTCACCGCGAATACCGCACAGGCGCGCGAGGCTTTGGCCGTATCCAAGGAAACAGGACTGCTGTGCACGGAAGCGATTTGGACGCGTTACATGCCAAGTCGTCAACTCATCAATGAGGTCATTGCCTCCGGAGAAATCGGCGAGGTGAAATCCGCAAGCGCCAACCTGTGCTATCCAGTGTCCGGCAAGGCCCGCATGATCGATCCGGCCTGCGCCGGCGGCGCGCTGCTCGATGTAGGTGTGTATCCGCTGAACTTCTTGGATATGGCGATGGGTGCTGATCACGGCCGCACATTGGATCATTTCAGCACCTCGATGGTGCCGTATGAAACCGGCGTGGACGCACAGAATTCCACCACGCTGTATTACAGCGACGGCACGATGGCGGTATCCACCAGCTCGATGCTGGTGGCCTCCGATCGCGGCGGATATGTGTGGGGCACCGAGGGATATCTGGAAGTTACCAATATCAACAATCCCGAGTCCATCGATATCTACGGCAAGGACCACAAGCCCGTGCGCAGCATCTCGGTTCCGCCGCAATTGACCGGCTACGAGTATGAGGTTGCCGCCGCGGCCAATGCCCTATTGGACGACAAGACCGAATGCGAAGCGATGCCTCATGCCGACACCATTCGCATTATGGAGCTTATGGATGCGATTCGTGGCAGTTGGGGCCTCAAGTTCCCGTTTGAGCAGTAGTTGTCCTCCCGCTGGAGGGAGATGGCACGCAGCGTCGGAGGGTGGTCCCGCAGACCAATCGATGTCGACCTCCCCTCAGTCACCTGCGGCGACAGCTCCCCTCCAGCGGGAAGCCAGAAGGACACACAATCTGTTCGTATAGCCGTGCGAGACGCCCGTCTCGTGCGGCTTTTGTCAATTCGCACTCCCACACGGTGATCACACGCCAGCCGGAGGCCTCTAATTCGGCGCGCTGGGCGATGTCTCGATTGTGGTTGCGCAACAGTTTCGCCTGCCAGAATTCCACATTCGACTTCGGCATCGAATGTTTGGAACAGCCTTCATGCATATGCCAGAAACAGCCGTTGACGAACACGATGGTGTGGTATTTCGGCAGTACCACGTCCGGATGGCCCGCGTAACGCTTGTCGTTCTTGCGGAATCTCAGGCCCCTGCGGAACAGATAGCTGCGTACCAGCACCTCGATTTTGGTGTCTTTGCCGCGAATATGCGACATCGTGTACGAGCGGGTGCCCCGTTCATACTTTTCCACTGGCTGCTTCTTACGACTCACGCACTCCAGACTACCGTGTCATATCGGTACGAGACGATATCCGATCGAACGATCACCCATTGCATGCGGTCGTCATCTCTTATTCCGGTCATTCCTCGCACGCTGGTCGAGACCGCGCACTTACACTTCACCTATGGCAGACATGACGATTCGCAGAGCCACGGCGGCCGATATTCCCCGGATTGATGAACTGTTGCGGCAAGTGCTCGAAGTGCATCACGCCGGCCGACCGGATCTGTTCAAAGGCGGCGCCAAAAAGTACACGGATGAAGAACTGAAAACGATTCTGGCCGACGATCAAACCCCTGTGTTCGTGGCAGTGGCACCGGCCGACACTGCCAATGCCGGCGATGCCGAATCAGTCAGCGCCGCACACTCAGCTGAAGAATCCAGCAACACCGGCTCCCTCGCCGTCGATCAAGTGCTCGGCTACGCATTCTGCGTATTCCAGCAACACACCAACAGTAATATTCTGACCAATATCAAGACTCTGTACATCGACGATCTATGCGTTGACGAGCGCTCTCGTGGTCATCATGTGGGCTCCACGCTGTATCATTACGTGCTCGATTTCGCCCGCAAATTCGGCTGCTACAACGTGACCCTCAATGTTTGGGCCTGCAATCCCAAGGCCCAGACCTTCTATGAGCGCATGGGACTGACCCCCTACCGTATCGGCATGGAGCAGATACTGTAACCCACTCATCCAACAGATCGAGAAGGTCGTCCCTGGTGAGGGTGGCGATAGAGGCAGGGGCTTCGGCAAAGACAGTGGTGCCGGTGCGGTTTCGTCGGCGAGCGGGGAGCATCGGTGAACTGGCGGGCAAGTTCGCTCTTGGTGCGCTGAAGCTCCAAGATGCGTTCTTCAATGGTGTCCTTGGCCACCACCTGGTACACGTTGACGTCTTCGGTCTGGCCGATGCGATGGGCTCGATCGGCGGCCTGATCCTGGGCGGCGGCGTTCCACCATGGGTCGGCGTGGATGACCACGCTGGCGCCGGTGAGGTTCAGACCAGTGTTGCCGGCCTTCAATGAAATCAGGAAAGCGGGCGTATCGTCCGCGTTGAACTGGTCGACGAGTTCGAGGCGCTTCCTTTTGGGCGTGGAACCGGTGATGGTGTAGTAGCGCAGGCCTTGCGCGTCGAAACGTTCGGCGATCAGATCAAGGAAACTGGTGAACTGGGAGAAGATCAGCGCCTTCTTGCCTTCGTTCACGCAGGTCTCCACCAGCTCGGCGATGGCCGCGAGTTTGGCCGACTGGTCTTTGGCATCGGCGTACAGCAACCTTGGATCGCAGCAGATCTGGCGCAGTCTGGTCAGCTCGGCGAGGATACGAATCTTCGAGGTGTTGAAGTCCGCGTCCTCGCTGTGTTCGAGCTGCATGCGCAGGCGCTGCTCGTGAGCCGCATACAGCTTGCGCTGTTCGCCGGCAAGTTGCACGGTCAGCGTGGTTTCCAGCTTGTCCGGTAGGTCGGTCAGCACTTGGGACTTCAGCCTGCGCTTAATGAACACGCCCACCAGCGACTGCAATTGGTGGGACACCCATGCCGCCTCGGGATTGACCTGAGCAGCTGCACGGCCTTCTTCGGTACTGGAATCCGCGGCTCTCGCGTTGGAGATGGGCAGTTCATACCGTTCATGGAAGCGCTTGTACGTGCCGAGCAAGCCGGGCATGAGGAAATCGAAAATGCTCCACAATTCGGAAAGTCGGTTCTCGATCGGCGTGCCGGTCAAAGCAAAACGATGGTCCGCCGCTACGGCCTTAACCGCTTTGGCAATTTTGGTGGTGTGGTTTTTGATGTATTGAGCCTCATCCAGAGCCATGACGTTGAAACGCCGCTCATCTGCGGTGTAGTCGTCTACATCCCGGCGCAGCAAATCGTATGAGGTGATGAGCACAGTGGCTCATCCGCACGGAACGCACGGCCTATGGCAGTGCGACGCTCGGATTTGGTGCCGGCAACGACCATGGCATTACAGCTGGGGGCAAATTTGGCAAACTCGGCAGCCCAGTTGTATACCAACGATGCCGGGCAGACAATAAGCGAAGGTTCCACAATCGCACCATCCGCAGTGCCATCCGCACGACCCGGCTTCCGATAGCGAGACAACAACAGGGCGATGAGCTGTACGGATTTGCCCAGTCCCATTTCGTCGGCAAGAATGCCACCGAATCCTTTGTCGCACAAGGTGTTCAGCCACCGGAAGCCCTCGACCTGATACGGGCGGAGAACGGGCTTGAGGCTGTCCGGCACCTCGTATGATTTGGGTCGATGATTTTGAGGTCGTCAATGTATTCGGTGAAAGATGCATCCTTGACCACATCGGAACCGTCATCCGGCAGTTCACCGTCCAGCAGAAATGCTCTGCCGCCCGGCAATTCAATCAGCCCGGAATTGAGCTGCTGCTCGTCCAAATCAAGATCGGCAGCCAGCGTATCAAGCGTATTCAGGTTTGCGCCCTCAAGTTTGAGCAGCGTACCGTCCTTCAACTGGTGATAGCGCTGACGACGCCGATAGGATACGAGCAAGGCACCGACCTCGTCAGGCGGCACTTCATCGGCAATGGGCGAGATCTCCACCAGATTGCCCTTGATGGACAAACCGACTTTGACGCTCGGCGGCTTGGGTGCGATGAGCCGGTCGAACGCAGGCGTGGTGAACACCTCTCCCACCTCATGCAACGCCGGCAGACCTTCATCGAACAAGCGGATAATCCGTGTGGTGTCATCACGGTTGATGACGGCGGCCTCGGACGCACGCGCGCGGGCCTTGGCGCGGGATGCCGGGGTCCTGAATCCGGCAGTCGCCTGTCTGGTTTCGGCCAACTTGCGCCGCCGCTCCTCAGGCATGGAGAAGAACTCACTTACCACGTCAAGAGCCAGATGTTCGGTATCAAGGTCACGGCCAGGCACCGCGACCGGCATGCCGCCATCGTCGGCGCTCACAGCGGGCCCAGCCGGCAGCAGCGGCACCATTACATTCCCATAGCGGGCCTTGGCCTCGCATTCCACGCCGTTTTCCGTACGATCCAGATAGAACCAACATGGCACTCGGCAGGACTCAGCTCAGCAAGTTCACGCGGGATATCATCGGCGGCAAGCATGTCTACATTCACCAGTTGCGGCAATAACGTGCGGGCGAACAGAGCCGAATCGTCTCCGGCGATGACCTGCCCCTCACTGTCTGGCGCAAACAGCTCACCGATAAGTCCCGCAATCGGACCGAATTGCTTCGGGCAACGGACGAACCGGTATCCTGCGGCACTTTTGCGCCGCGACTTTGCCATCATGGCGGAGGTGTAAGCCAAAGGCTCGGACGGTGCGAGCAACAGCCAAGATTCACGGTCGCCATTGATGACGGTCTCCACCGAAGGCGTTCCAGTCAGCAAATACCCGGCTTCCGACCCGAACATACGGGAATCGCGTCTGACGATATGCATAGTCAGGTTTGGTTCCCCGCCAACCGATACCGGCGAAGGCTGGCTGGAAAACCAGGTGTCCAGCACCAGTTGCACGCCTACGCTTTCACGCAAAACCAATAGCGAAGCCACTTCCGTCTCGGATAGCGTCAGGTGACGGTCAATGGCAATACGCCCGTAATACCGATCCTGTTGTTCGGCCGCGTGACGTATGGCGAGCGCGGATTTCAGGAATCTCAGCAATGGGCGGGAATCCGCATCAAGCATATCCGGCGTATGCGTGAACGCCAGTTTCTGCCCGTAATCCTCATGATCGCCGTTGGTCATGGCCCGCACGAATTGTGGGATGGATTTCAGCACATAGCTGGAGGAGTTTATGGCTGAGCCAATCTTGAATTCCACACTCCAGGTACCCTCGATGAAGCTCAGGATGGGTGTAAGCCTGACCTGGCCAACCGAGACGGTTTCACGCAAACCCTGATATCCGCCCATTCCGGAACCATACCCGGTCCGATTGCGGTGGCTGGAAACACCGCGCCCAGCCGTACCGCCGCCATCAAACCGTTGCATGACGGCGCTGCGTCGACGAGCCCTGACCTGCGCATCCTGCTTATCCGCGCGTTCCATGTAGTCAAGCAACGCGCGCGAAGGCCGCACGGCACCGGCATGGTATCCCTTGAATCGTTGTGGCTCATCGCAGAACATCAAAGCGAGAGCCGCCATATGCTTGCAAATGCCATACCCGCGTCCATAAGCCGGGCAGGTGCAATCACCGCCAGCCACTTCCCCGGTGTCAAGGTCGAACTGCAGATTGACACGATACCGGCTGGAGGGACTGGTGGTGCCGCGCATCATGGCGCCGAGTTCGGCATATCCGGTACGCCGATTCTCGTCATAGGTGGGGTCGATGAGCATACTGGCCGCTTTGCGCGCGATGACGCGGGCACGGGCCAATACGGCGTTCGAGGTGGAGGTTTCCACATCACGGCGTAATGCCGCAATAGGCACCTGCCGGACACCTTGCTCATTCAGGCCGTTAATCTCATCCTCATCATCGAACCACACGGAACGACCCGGCCGACGTGACTGGCTATAAGGAACAACCGCATCCTCCGCACTGAGTGATCCAGCCGAGCCGAATGCCACATCATCATTGCCATCATCATCAACACCAACGAAATCGCCGTCATCGGGCAACATGGATTCGTCACCATCCGCATTCGCGCTCTTCCACGGATTGCGACGCCTCAGCCCATTGCCCCAAGCCGCATTGTCATCTTCGTAATCGGAGTCGCCGCCGCCATGGGAGGCATCGTCAGGAACATGCCCGAATACGCCGTATCCGTTATTCATGGACCCTCCCCCGATTACATGTTTCAGGCCAACATTTCCATCTTAGTCGAGTGTCTCGCGAGCCATTACGCGGAACCAAGCTCTCGGCTAACCAGACATGACGCTAAGGTGGTAACCAGCAAAACGCTGCGCATCGTTCAACGATGTGGAGCAGCAAGCGATAAAGGAGCATATCTATGAGCGAAGCGCGTACCGCATGGGGCTGGGGTCTGGCCAGCGTCGATGCTGCTGGCACCACCTTGGACGTCTGGTACCCCGAATTGACTCTCGGCGAGGCACCCGCCGAGTCCGACCGACCAAACCACAACTTCGGCACATTGGCCCACACGGAGGCCGACGCCCGCGGCATCCGTCGCGTGCCGGTGTTCGCCGTCAGCCAGCTGGATGAGCCAATCGTCAACGCAGCCGACGCTACCTGAAGCTTCACCTGATGAGCATGCGCATGGCCAAGCCGAACACCCTGAATCTCGATGGCATCTTCGCCCAGCTCGCCAATGTGGTGTGGACCAATTACGGCCCGTTCGCCGTGGAGGATTTCACGTTGCGCAAGGCCGACGTGGAACGTGCCGCCACCGATGCGGCTCTCGCTTTTGCCACTCAGGCGGGCCTGTCGGCCGCAGCTCCTGCCCCACTGTCAACGTGTTCGGTGTGGATAAGTTCCCGCGCATGATTGACTACGTGGTGCCCACCGGCGTGCGTATCGGCGATACCGACCGCGTGCGTCTCGGTGCCTATCTGTCTGCCGGCACCACCGTGATGCATGCCGGATTCGTGAACTTCAACGCCGGCACGCTCGGCGTCTCCATGGTCGAAGGCCGCGTCTCACAGGGTGTGGTTGTGGGCGACGGCTCCGACATCGGCGGTGGCGCCTCCATTATGGGCACCCTCTCCGGCGGCGGTAAGCTGCGCAACTCCATCGGCGAGCACAGCCTGCTCGGCGCCAACGCCGGCATCGGCATCTCTTTGGGCGACAATTGCACGGTTGAGGCCGGCCTATACGTCACCGCCGGTACCAAGATCACCATCTGGGATAAGGCCAAGGCCGCGGCCGGCGAACCGCTGGAGGTCGTCAAGGGTTCGGACCTCTCCGGCAAGGACAATATCCTGTTCATCCGCAACTCGGTGAACGGCCGTATCGAAGCCCGATACCGCAAGGTGGGCATCGAGCTCAACGAAAAGCTGCATAAGAACTAAGCAGTCAGCCCATATTGGGCGCCTAGCGGTTATGTAAACGCCTCATTTGGTATTCCAGTGAGGCGTTTTCTCTTACTACCCGAGGTTTTGCCCCGCTGACATGTTCTCAGAGGGGCAAAACCACCAGCAACCCTGGGTTTTGCACCGATAAGACGATATCAGCGAAGCAAAACCGCGACTAAGTCAACAAACCACCCCGCTAAAGCCCTCTCAGTGCGGCATAGTCACAACAAACTCGAGGGTTTGCCTCGCTAACACAATCTCAGCGGGGCAAACCCTCGGGTGAATCAATATTTCTTACGCAAATTATCATGTAGCGAGCAATCAGCTCCCACATATCGAACAAACCGGCATCACCGGACCACGCAGAGCATTTAGCGCTCGTCCATGGGCACGTAGTCGCGCTCGACCGGACCAGTGTAGACCTGACGCGGACGGCCGATCTTGGTGTTCGGGTCGGCCAGCATCTCACGGTACTGGGCAATCCAGCCAGGAATACGACCCAACGCGAACAACGTGGTGAACATGGCCGGATCGAAGCCAATTGCCCGGTAAATCAGACCCGTATAGAAATCGACATTGGGATACAGATTGCGCGACACGAAGTATTCGTCATTCAGCGCAATGTCCTCAAGCTCCGTGGCCACGGCAAATAACGCCCGCTCATCGGAAGGCAGCTTCTGCGTATCCTCTCGTTCCATGATCTTTTCCAGATACTTCTTGGCAATCGCGGCGCGCGGATCATACGACTTGTATACGCGGTGGCCCAGGCCGGAAATCTTCTGACCCTTGGCCTTGGCATCCGCCACGAATTCGCGCACGGATTTGCCGGAGTCGCGGATTGCCTTCAGCTGGCGTAGCACGGCCTCGTTCGCGCCACCATGCAGCGGGCCGGACAGCGCATTGACACCGGCGGCCACCGCCGAATACAGGTTGGCATGAGCCGAGCCAGCAATACGCACCACCGAAGTCGAGCAGTTTTGCTCATGGTCGGCGTGGATAATCAGTAAGCGACCCAACGCATGTACATACAACGGGTCGGACTCGAATGGCTCATACGGCACGGCAAAGCACATACGCAGGAAGTCGTCCACATAGCCACGCGCATAATCCGGGTACAGCATCGGCTCATCACGCGACGGCGGAAAATATACGATACGATCGTGCGAGCCTTGGCCATGATGATCTTGGCCGACTCATCAAGCTGATCGGTGTCGGCGATGTCAGTCGTATCCGGGTAGAACGTGGCCAGTGCGTTGATTGCGGAGGCAAGCACACTCATCGGATGCGCGGCACGCGGGAACGAGCCCATGAACGTGCGGAAATCCTCGCCGACCATGGTCTTATGGTTGATGTCGGCGCAGAACTGCTCGTACTCGGCCTTGCTTGGCAATTCGCCATGACGCAGTAGCCAGGCGACCTCAAGAAAATCGGAGTTCTCACACAGCTGCTCGATCGGGTAGCCGCGGTAGCGCAAAATCGAATGCTTGCCGTCGATATACGTAATCTTCGACTCGCACTGGGCAGTGGTCAGGAATCCGGGGTCAAGCGTCACCCAGCCGTCATTGCGCAGCTTGGAAACGACAATGCCATCCGGTCCCGCACTCGCCTTCACCACAGGCAGGTTGAACTTGCTCGAATCGACATCAAGCTGTGCCGTCGCCATGCGCGCGCCTTCCTCTTTATGAACCGCTTGTTCGAACACCAACATTTATGAACATTGGTGTTCGGTACTGTATGTCTTTTGTGTTACCGCCAACGAATGCCGGTCGATACACGAAAGCCGAAGTGCGCTCATGCTATCAAAGCAAATGCACTTCGGCTTGTTACGTCTCGAAATCGCGGAAAACCGCGAACATTCAAGCGCTTGCGTCAATCAGAGGCTGGAGCGATCGGTGAAGATGATCGGACCGTTCTCGGTGATGGCGATGGTGTGCTCGGAGTGAGCGCCGCGCGAACCGTCGGAGGCGCGCAGGGTCCAACCATCCTTCGGATCCTGGAAGATCTCGTCGGTGGTCTTGAGGAACCACGGTTCGATAGCGATGACCAGCCTTCACGCAGCTTGTAGCCATGGTGGGCGCGGCCATCGTTCGGCACATGCGGATCGCCGTGCATGATGTGACCCACGCCGTGGCCGCCGAACTCAAGGTTGATCGGATAGCCGTATTCGCGCGCGATATCGCCGATGGTATTGGAGATATCACCGAGACGGTTGCCGGGCTTGGCCACGTCGATGGCGGCGGCGAGCGCTTCTTCAGTGCACTTGATGATGCGCAGGTCTTCGGGGTCGGGATCGTTGCCGACCACGAAACTGACGGCGGAATCGGCCACCCAGCCGTCCACGGAGATGGCGAGGTCGAGGGAGACGAGGTCGCCGTCCTTCAGGCTGTAGTCATATGGCACGCCGTGCAACACGGCGTCATTGACGGAGGTGCAGATGTAGTGGCGAACGGGCCAGTACCGAAGTCGGGAGCGTAGTCAACATAGCAGGATTCGGCACCCTTGCGGTCCACGATCTTCTTGTGGACGAACTCGTCGATTTCGAGCAGGTTGGTGCCGACCTTGGTGTTCTCTTTCAGTTCCTTCAGAATGCCGCCGACAAAACGACCAGCAGGCTTCATTTCCTCGATTTCACGAGGGGTTTTCAGTTCGATCATGAGGCTCTTTCTACCTTGTTGAGACTTGTTCTCAACTCTAGTCCAGCCCGAGGTCAACTGCCAGCGCCCGGCACCGCCAAGCGACGGCAGCGGGTGCGGCCAAGAAAAAGCGCCCGGGCAAGTATGGAACCCGCACGGACGCTTTGGCTTGATGACTTGGTGTCTACTTTCTGGCTTGCCGAAAGTGAAAGCGCGGATAACCGCGGTGATACCCATGACGACCATGGCGCACCCTCCAAACACCACCATGAAGACCGCAGAGCTCAGCGGACTCATCAGCACGATAAAGCCGGCAACAATCGAGATAATCGCATAGGCGATGGCCCATCCCGAATGAGGGATACGCCACGATTCCACCAGCGACATCACACCTTCCATGATCCAGCCGAAGCCGACCATCATGGTGATGAGCAGCGCCAGCGTCTGCCCGGTCATACCGTAGTTTCTGACAACCACCACGCCGCCGAAAGTCAGCAAGATACCGACGAACACATCCAGCACACGCCAACCGGCCGGCAGGAACGGCTCCACCAAAGCACCCACGATGCGCACCACACCGGAGATGACGAAGTAGACACCAAGCAGCAGAGCCGCCAGAGCCAAGGTCTTGTTCGGCACGAGCAAAAGGGCCGCGCCAAGGGCGATGGCAGCAACGCCAACTACGCCGTAGATCACACGAATCCTGGTCTTGGCCTTTTCTGGCAACCATTCCTCAATAAGACGGAACGGGTTGAAATCGCCGGTATACCAATTGGTCTGCTGCCAGCCGGACTGGTTGCCGCCATCCGCTTGACCGTTGTTTTGATATTGCTGGCCATCCGGACCCCATGCCGGCTGACCGTTCGGACCATAATTCGGGTTATAGGCATATGGCCGTACGGGTTCTGGTTCGCCCCGCCCTGCCGGTCATTCTGTCCTTGCGCACCTTGCGGCGGATATTGGCCGCCATGATTGCTGTCGTACGCACCGTATTGTGGATAGCCCTGCTGGTTCGGCTGATTCTGGTTCGGCTGGCCATTCCACTGGCCGTCATTCGGATCGCCCATCATGACTCCTTTCATCAGGTCACATTCAAGCTCCATCTACCACACTAGACAGGTTATCCAATTCAGACCATCATCAAAACTAGGCAATATGTCTATTTCACTTACGGCGCAACGTTGCGACGACCGAGGAACGCTTCTCCCCCGCCGCGATTAGCTTGAGGCCATGACCAACGAAACCGAAACGCTGACGTCGGGCATTGACCCGGCATCGTTCTCCTCCGTCATCAAACCGACCAACGACCTGTTCCGCTACGTCAACGGCCCATGGATCGACACCTACCGCCTGCCCGACGATCGTTCGCGCTACGGCTCCTTCGACAAGCTCGCGGAGGATTCCGAAAACCAGGTGCACGAGATTCTCGAAGACGATGACTGCCCGGCAACCAAATCACAGGCCTTGTATCGCTCGTTCCTCAATACGGACGCCATCGAAGCCGCCGGCCTCGACCCGATCCGCGATGAACTTGACCTTATCGATTCCTCCATCGACAAGGCCGCCCTCACGCGCGTGCTCGGCACCATCAACCCAACCGGAGGCCCCGACCTGTTCGGTCTGGCCGTATACGGCGACCCCGGCGACCCGGACCGCAACATCGCCCACCTCGAGCAGGCCGGTCTGTGTCTGCCGGACGAAGCCTACTACCGCGAAGACCACTACGCTCCTGTACGCGAAGCGTATGTGAACATGGTCGCCACGCAGCTTGTCAATGCCGGCTATGCTCCAGCAGCTGAAGACAACCCCAACGTGGATGACGAACCGCCAAAGCCGCAGGACGAGGATGAAGGCAATGAGCCGACCACCGCAACCCCCAGTGAGGCCGCCCTTGATATGGCTCGCCACTTCCTTGCCGTGGAAACTAAGATTGCCGCCAACCATTGGGACAATGTGGCCACGCGCGACTCGGTGAAGACCTATAACCCCACCGATTACAACGACCTGGCCGCCACACTGAAGAACTTCGATCTCGATTCCTGGATTAACGCCTGGCAGTCCGCCTATGATGCCACCGAGTCCGCCAAGGCCCAGCCGATTGACTTCAAGTCCGTGTTCGCGCGCGTCATCGTGCATGAGCCGAGCTTCCTCACCGGTCTTGATGCGTTCTGGGCCGAAGCCGATCTGGCCGATCTCAAGCTGTGGGCCCGTGTCCACATGATCCTAGGCTTCGCTTCCTCGCTGTCCCACGACTTCGACACCACAAACTTCGACTTCTACGGCAAGGTACTTTCCGGCGCAAGAAGCAGCGTGACCGCTGGAAGCGCGCAGTCAGCCTGGTCAACGGCATCTGCGGCGAAGACGTGGGCCGCGAGTACGTGCGTCGTCACTTCCCCGAAAGCTCGAAGCGCCGCATGGAGGAACTAGTCGCCAATCTGATTGACGCCTACCGCGCATCCATCACCAATTCCGATTGGCTGGGCGAAGACACCAAGGCCAAGGCACTGGAGAAGCTCTCCAAATTCACGCCGAAAATCGGCTACACCAACCATTGGCGCGACTACTCGGCATTGAATCCATCCGCAGACGCGCTGCCAGCCGAGAACGCCAAGGCCGCAAACCTCTATGAGACCGGCTACCAGCTGGCCAAGGTCGGCAAGCCGGCCGACAAAGACGAGTGGCTGATGAACCCGCAGACGGTGAACGCCTACTACGAGCCGAGCATGAATGTCATCGTGTTCCCGGCGGCGATTCTGCAGCCTCCGTTCTTCGATCCGAAGGCCGAAGATGCAGCCAACTATGGTGGCATCGGCGCGGTGATCGGCCACGAAATCGGCCACGGTTTTGACGACCAGGGTTCGCAGTATGACGGCGACGGCAAGCTCAACAACTGGTGGACCGATGAGGATCGCAAGAACTTCGAGGCCCGCACCGGTGCGCTGATCGCCCAGTACAACGGTTTTGTGCCGCAGCAGCTGGCCGAGAAATACGCCGACGAACCGGACAAGGCACCGCATGTCAACGGCGCGCTGACCATCGGCGAGAACATCGGCGACTTGGGTGGCGTGAACATCGCACTGAAGGCGTATGCTTTTGCGCTCGGCAAGGCTGCCGGTAAAGCGGATGCCGAGGAAGACGGTTCCCCCGCTGCCATCAAGGCACTGCTCAGTACCGCCCCCGAGATGGACGGCTTCACTGGTCTGCAGCGTTTCTTCCTGAGCTACGCCTCCATCTGGCGTACCAAGAACCGTGACGAACTGGCCGAGCAGTACTTGCAGATCGACCCGCATTCGCCGGCCGAATTCCGCACCAACGGCATCGCCAGCAATGTGGATCTCTTCTATGATGCGTTCAACGTCACTGAGGCGACGCCATGTGGCTGGATCCTGACGCCCGCGTGCGTATCTGGTAATTCCTCCACCAATCAATATCGGCCTGTAATCCTTCGCAAGGGTGCAGGCCGATATCGTTTTGGCCGCATCTAGAACTCGTCCGTTTCCTCCTCTGTAGCATTCGCAGCACCACCGGCGAAAGCTTTCTGGCTTGCGGATTGTGATTGACCTGCATCGGCATTCGGCGCCGAAACTTCACCGTCGGCATGTTCTTGGTCTCGCGCTGCATTGAATTGATCACCTTGATCGTTCTCGGTGATGCCGAATTCCACTGGCTTCGTTCCGGCTGCATTGGCATAGGGGTCGGCGCCCGGCCCGGACCCGGCATCATAGGACTGCCGATTCTGCAGATTTTGCCGGGATGCCTCATCAGTACCCGCATTGGCATTGGTGCCATTGCGCTGCGCCTTGGCAAGAGAAGTGGTGCCAAAAGTGAGATCATGGCCGATATTGGTAGCTTCCACAACGGTTTTGCTACGGGCTCGCCCTGCTCGGTAGTCCACTGGTCCGTGTTGAGCACTCCGACCACCACAATGCGATCGCCACGTCGAACCGATTGTTTGGTATTTTTTGCCAACGCGCGAAATGCCTTGACCGTAATCCAGGCGGTGGCATAATCCTCCACTGCTGTGTGCTCTGATTAAACCTGCTACGAGTGCTGCCCATTCGGAAGGTCAGCACGGGAAAAGTGTCCGTTCCGCCTAGCACGGGATCGCCCGCCACAAATCCGGTAATAGTTACTGCTGCCTGTTGAATCGCCATGATCGGCCCTTTCTCATGTCACTGTTGTGGACCGCCGGGGCCTGTCTATGGCGTCATCACCAATGCACACCCCAACGGTATCTCCACTTTGAAGTGCCGCACCGTAGCAGCACAAGGGCAACCGACAATTGTGGATACCGTGACGGGGTTGCATTTTTTGTACTGTGGATAATTTTGGACTATCCACAATTAGGAGCAAAAAAGCAAAAGCGCCACCCTGCAAAGAGCAGGATGGCGCTGTAATTATGGGCTATCAGCCACCCTCAGCCGAGAGCAGCAAAACGATCGGCCAAGGTACCGGCAGCTTCAGCAGCGGGCACGGCGACCTTGTTCTCGCCATTGCGATCGCGGATCTCAATGGTGCCATCGTTCACGTAATCGCGACCGACCACGGCGACCAGCGGCACGCCGATCAGCTCGGCATCCTTGAACTTGACGCCCGGAGAGACCTTCTTACGGTCATCGTAAATCACTTCAAGGCCCTTGGCCTCAAGTTCGGCGACCAGTTTCTCGGCACCTTCGAATGCCTTTTCATCCTTGCCGGTGGCCACCACATGAACGGCGGCCGGAGCGATCACGGACGGCCAGGCCAAGCCGGCCTCATCGTGATGCGTTTCGGCGATGCAGGCCAGCACGCGGGAGACGCCGATGCCATAGCAGCCCATCCACACCGGCACGGCCTTGCCGTTCTGGTCGAGCACCTTCAGGTCCAATGCCTTGGAATACTTGAGACCCAGCTGGAACACCTGGCCGATTTCCACACCACGCTCAAAGCTCAACGGACCGGAACCATCCGGGCTCATATCGCCGTGACGAACCTCAACGGCTTCCACCACGCCGTCGGCCTTGAAGTCACGGCCGTACACCAGGTTGTAGTAGTCGACCTCGTTCTCATCGGCACCAGTGAACCAAGCGGAACCCTTGGCCACGTGCGCGTCGACCAGGTAGCGAACCGGGTTCTTCACGCCAGCAGCCTCGGCCTGCGGACCAAGCACCATCGGCCGATGTAGCCGGGCACCAGTTCGGGTGGTTCTTCAGGTCTTCTTCAGTGGCCTCCTCAAGCTCGGCGGGAGCGAACTGGGCTTCCAGTCGCTTCATATCCACCGTACGGTCACCGGGCACGCCGACGACAATCACTTCACGCCACGGCTCGTCATGCTCTTCATCCTCAGGGTGCTTGACGGTAATCACCACGTTCTTGAGGATGTCGGAAGCCTGCCATTCACGGCCATCAGTACGCGGGTGGTCGGCGTTGGCACGCTCAATCATGTTATCGATGGTCTTGGCATCCGGGGCGGCTTCCTTGGAAGCGGCAGGAGTGGCGGAAGCATCAATTTCCGGCAGCTCCGGAGTGCTCAGGGCCTCCACATTCCATGCCTTGCCGGAAGGAGCCAGAGCGAAGGTATCTTCGCCGATCGGCATCGGAGCCAGGAATTCCTCGGATGCGGAGCCGCCCATCGGACCGGACATGGCGAACACCGGCACGTACTTCAAGTCAAGACGCTGGAAGATACGCTCGTAGGCACCGCGCTCGTCGTAGTAGGCCTTGCGCATGCCTTCCTCGTCGATGGTGAAGGAGTAGGCATCCTTCATGATGAATTCGCGGCCGCGAATCAGACCGGCGCGCGGGCGGAACTCGTCGCGGTACTTGGTCTGGATCTGGTACAGGGTGACGGGTAGGTCTTTGTAAGAAGAGTACATGTCCTTGACCAGAAGGGTGAACATCTCCTCGTGGGTGGGGGCCAGCAGGTAATCGGCCTCGTGGCGATCCTTCAAACGGAAGATGTTATCGCCGTACTCCTCCCAGCGGTGGGTGGCCTCGTAGGGCTCGCGCGGCAGCAGAGCCGGAAAGTGCACTTCCTGAGCACCGATGCCGTTGATCTCCTCACGAATAATATCTTCGATCTTGTTAAGCACCTTGAGACCAAGTGGCAGCCAGGTCCAGATGCCGGGCGCGGCCTTGCGGATGTAGCCGGCACGCTGCAGCAGTTTGGCCGAATCGACATCGGCATCGGCGGGATCCTCGCGCAGGGTGCGCAGGAACATGGTTGACATGCGAAGGGTATTGGAAGTCATAGGTTCCAAGATATTCGCGTGAACCGACAAGCTAAGTCGTCACAGGTTCCGTTTCCGGCCTTAATCTTGGCATACGGACGGTTCTCTATGGCAGAACGACTCGAGGCAAGGCCATGGCCTGGCTGAAGAGACGTTTCATCACCATCGCCCGGCGATTGCGGTGCCACATTGCGGGCAGTGACCGTTGCCGCCGGAGCTTGCTGATAGGCGGTCGGCGATAATGCGGTACCAGTCGCGCTCGATGAGCTTCGCATGGCACTGCGGGTTCGGACAATACGTAGTATCGCCCTCGCGGTCATGCACATTGCCGGCGTAGACATAATGGAGCCCTTCAGCGAGCGCGATGGCGTTGGCACGGGTCAGCGTCTCGTGCGGCGTAGGCGGCGCATCCATCATCCGGTAGCTCGGATGGAACGCGGAGAAGTGCAGCGGCACGTCCGGCCCCAGATGCTCGCGTATCCACGTGCATTCGGCGTGCAGCTGGGCATCGTCATCGTTGAGACCGGGGATGAGCAGTGTGGTGAGTTCCACCACACGTGTTCGCCTTCTGGGGTACGTGCCTCGTTGACCGCATAGTCGATGGTCGCGAGCACGTCGGCCAAATGCGTGCCGGTCACTTTCCAATAGAAATCTTCGGTGAAGCCTTTGAGGTCGATATTGGCGGCGTCCATGGCGGCATAGAAGTCGGGCCGGGCTTCGGCACTCATGTATCCGGCCGTCACGGCGATGGGATGGATGCCGAGTGCGCGGCAGGCTTGGGCGGTGTCGATGGCGTATTCGGCGAACACGATGGGGTCGTTGTAGGTGAATGTCACTGAGTCGATGCCACGGTTGGCCGCGACCTGCGCGATTTTCTCCGGGCTGGCCCCCACACTGAGCTTATCGATGCTGCGCGCTTTGGCAATGTCAAAATTCTGGCAGAAGCGGCAGCCGGAATTGCAGCCGGCCGTGCCAAAACTCAGCACACTGGAACCAGGGTGGAAGTGGTTGAGGGGCTTCTTTTCCACCGGATCCACGGCGAAACCGGAACTGCAGCCGTAGGTGTCGGAGACGATGATGCCGTCGTGATTCGAGCGTACGAAGCAGAATCCGCGCTGGCCTGGTTTGAGTGTGCAGCGGCGTGGGCATAGTTCGCAGCGGGCACGGCCCGTACCGTCGTGGAATTGCGTTTGCCAGCGACCTATGGCCGGGCCGTTGGCAAGACCATTCGGCGCAGTGGTTTCTGTTTGACGATAACCACCCTCCGGCGCTTCGCGCCGCCTCCCGCCAGCGGGAGGAGTGTTGGCGGAGGCGGCTGGCGAGGAACCGTGTGGACTCACGCCGGTGGGAGGGGCCAGAGTTGTGGCGTTAATGCTCGGCATAGGCGGTCACCTCGTAGCGCTGGCAGTCGATTTCGCCATCGTTCCAGTCATAGGACGGACGGATACGGGCTTTGGCCAGCAGATGGGAGACGAAATCATGCGAATCTGGCAATTCATCCCACACTTGCGGCAGGAATATGGCGCTGCAACCACGATGGTCAGCGAGAATCAGACCATCCTTGCCGGGGCGCAACGCCGCCTCCAGTTCAGTGCGCGAACGTACTGGCCTCTCCTGTCCATCGCGGGTCTTGATGGTAATTGCCTTTTGGCTCCCCCAGCACCGACACCTCGATATTCAGCAGTGGGTATTCCGCAGCGGTGACCGGCTTGAAACGTGGGTCACGGGTGGCGGCATCCACCGCATGGGCAATCACATCCTTGCCAAGTGTGTGATAGGCAACCAGCGAGCCAATGCAGCCGCGCAGCCGACCGCCTTCGGTCAAGGTGACAAAACAGGCACCAGACTCGTTCAGCCAAGGGTTCGCAGCAAGAATGGACGCGGTCGAATCGGCGGCGGTCGGATGCTCGATGTGCAACCGTTCGCGGATGGCAGCGCGCGCAAGTTTCATCAGTACATCACCATGGGATGCCCCCGATGCGCCTAAGTCATCCGCGCTAATTGGAGCATTCGTTTCTGCCTGGGATTCCCACGCGGCAAACGAGACATATCCCACTACTGGCTCATCGGCGTCACGCATTGCAGGGCGGGGTTGGCCGGCGAGCGCCACTTCGCCGTCATCGCCGGAAGTGGAGCAACCGAGCTCAAAGAGTCTCATATCCTTACGGTCACTCAACACATCCAGCAGGCCATTGATTGGATAGGCACCGCAGGCCCGGCGAGGGTGAATCGGCAGATGCAACGCCGCAATGTCCGCAATGGTCTGGTCATCCAGCGCGCGAGCCACTTCGTGCGGATGGTAATGCGAGAGATCCGAACTAATCACAATGACGGTTTCCGGGCCATTCCACAAGGCACGTAACACATCCCCCACCTCTTGTGGCGTGGCGTCACCTGCGTTCAACGGCACAATAGTGAGGTCCGGGCCAAGTACGGTTTGCAGGAACGGAATCTGCACTTCCACCGCATGTTCCTGCGCATGGGTGGGGTCATTGACAATCATCGCCGGCGCCGGCGCGCCCGGACGAGCATGTGTGCCGGAGCGCAATGGCTCATCGGCCGCCAGCCCCAGAGCTTTTCGCTCGGCATCCACATCTACCAGCACTTCGCCCAGCGGCGTTGCAAATGCCGTTGCCACAGGGCAGGCGATGCCGCGCACGGCAACGCGATGGGTCGGCCCCACAATTACCGCACGAGTCACGCTTCCCCGTCCACGTTCAAGCAAAGCATAGGCAAGCGCGGCCGCCGTGCCGGAATACACATAACCAGCATGCGGCACGATTACAGCTTTGGGAACGCCCGTCGGAAAAGCAGTTTCCAACTGCTGCAACAGTTTTCGCCCGTAATCAAGCTGTTGGTTGATCAGCTGTTTGATCGCGGTACGATTAGCCGGATAAAACGACCCCGCAACTGCTGGCGGACGTATTTGCCGAACATCATCGTTCTTACGCAACATTTCGGATAGCACCATAACTACCACCTCTGATTCCATGGTAGCCGTTCCGTTCCTCAATGAAGGCAAGCTGGCAGTGCCTATTTCGGCTTCGAGGGCTGATTTCGTCTCTTGGATACATCTACCTGCGTTTCAAGGGGCTGGTCATCCGCTAAATCACAAATAGAAACAGCCGCGTACCAACGTCATTCCGCCGTCTTTAAGTGTTGTCTACTTGGGCATCAGCCCTCGAAACGGAGATAGATGTCCTGAAAACTCAAAATCCGCCCCTTGAAACGCAGAAACGCTTACATTAGTAGTCGTTCGGCATAGCAACCGTCAGAACAAGGCGTCTTGGGCGAATTCGTCATTGGGATCGGCGGCGAATTCGTCTGGCTCGGTGGGTTTGAATGCGCCTGCGCCTTCATCGGCCAACTGGTCGGAGGCCGAGGCCGAGGCCTCGCGCAGGGCGCCGTCAAGCACCACGCATCGGGTGAGACAAGGAACATGCGCTCGTTGACACCAGCCAAATACAGTCCGCCCAATGATTCAACTCGGGAGAGCGCCACATATCCCATGCCCGGCGCGAAGGTCCTCTTCAAGTCCATAACCGCGCGATCGAGCGTCATACCCTGTGACTTGTGGATGGTGATGCCCCACGCGCAGCGCAACGGCACCTGAGCCACGGAAGCGAGCACCGTCTCGCCATCCATCATCTCCCATTTGGCCTGTTTCATGGTGACGATATTGCCGTTCTCGAATTCCACAATCGGCCAACCGCCTTTGTTCTCCTGCGCAAAACCGCGCACGGTGCCGAGCGAACCATTGACATACTGACGGTCGGGGTCATTGCGCAGAGCCATGACGGCCGCGCCTTCCTTGAGCACGAGCCGCTCGGGGGCGAGCATGTTCTTCTTGAGCCGATCGACCAGATTGGCCGGTCCTGCGGTTTCGGCATGGAACTCATGAGGCTCGAGCATGATCTGGTTCAGCCGCATGTCGTTGAGATTGTCGGCCTGACGGTTCACGGGGAAGAGATGGACGGCCACTTGGCCGGGCTCGGGCAGCTTGCCCAAACGCGTGACGAGTGCGTCACGGTCGGACTGGGTCACGTCGCCTTCGCGAATGTCAGTAAGCACGGTCAGAAGCTCACCGGTGTCTTGACGATGCTGCTCGGTGAGGTAGCAGATCACCGGGTTGAGTTCCTGCCACACCAGCGATTCGGTGATAAAGCTTTCCGGATTAAGACCGGCACGGGCATACCGTTCACGGCTGGCGATGAATTCCGGTGTGGGTTCGATGAGGTCGCGGTTGCGGCCGGATACCGAGACCGGAGGCAGCTGAAACAAATCTCCGGACAGCACGACCTGGATGCCGCCGAACGGCCGTGGATCGCGACGGACCTCGCGGCAGACTTGGTCAACCATGTCAAACAGCCAGGCGTGCAGCATGGAGACCTCGTCAATGACGAGAATATCCGTGCCTGAATCTTGCGTTTGCGGCGGGATTTGATGAGCTTGAGCAGACTGGAGGTCAGACTTGTCGCCACACCCACACCACTCCATGAGTGAATGGTCTGGCCATTGATATGCGTGGAGGCTATGCCTGTGGACGCAGTGACGGCCACGCTCGCCCCGTCGGCACGCGCCTGCCGGATGAACTCGTTGAGCACGTAGGTCTTACCGGCACCGGGCGCACCGGTCAGGAACACGTTCGCGCCGGCGTTCAGAATGGCCAGGGCTTCGGTTTGGCGCATATCAACCTCTCTAGGCTCCACTCTTTGAGCGGAGCTGACTGAGGGGAGTCGTACGCATCCGTGACTCCCCTCAGTCTCACTTCGTTCGACAGCTCCCCTCAGAGAGGGAGCCAAGTACGGCGGACTACTTATTGAGGATGCTGGTGGAGACGATGTCGGCAGAGATGGCCTTGGCTGCGGCCTCGTCCGGGCCGGGGGCCGGAGCCATGAAGGCCTTGCGGTAGTAGCGCAGCTCATCCAAAGATTCGATGATGTCGGCGAGAGCACGATGACCGCCATTCTTCGGCGGGCGGTTCTCGTAGACGGCCGGGTACCAGCGGCGGGCGAGCTCCTTCAGGGTGCTCACGTCCACGCTGCGGTAGTGCAGGTGACTCATGAGGTCCGGCATATAGTGGTCGAGGAACTTCTTGTCGGATCCAATGGTGTTGCCGGCCAGCAGCGGGCGCACGCCTTCCGGCGTGAAGCGCAGCACGTATTCGGTGACCTTCTGCTCGGCCTCGGCCAGGCTCAGGCCATTCTCCCACTCGTTGATCAGGCCGGAACGGGTGTGCATCTGGCGCACGAAATCGTTCATGTGGTTCACGGCCTTCTCGGACGGCTTGATGACGTAATCCACGCCCTCGTCCAGCACATTCAGGTCAAAGTCGGTGGGAACCACGGACACCTCGACGAGTTCGTCGCCGCCGAAGATGTCAAGTCCGGTCATCTCGCAATCGATCCAAATCAGGCGCGAGTCCTTCGCGCTATACGTTTCCGCGTCATGGCTGTCGACCATGGTGTGCCTCTTTTCTTCGCTGGTCATCGCTTATGCAGAACAGTTCAGACTATACCCCAGCGCATACAAGCTATCTCGAGCCATATACGCGAAAAGGGCCTGCATAAGCAGACCCTTTTCACAAGGAATCAACCCCTAACTAGCGCAAGCTAGCGGGCATCAACCGATCAGTTGTTGTGGAAGCCGGAGTAGTTCGGTGCTTCCGCGGTCATCACGATGTCGTGCGGGTGCGATTCACGCAGGCCGCGTCGGTGATGCGGATGAACTTGCCACGTTCCGGCATTTCGGCGATGTTGTGTGCGCCAATGTAGAACATGGACTGGTGCAGGCCACCGAGCATCTGGTAGAGCACAGCGTTGAGCGGGCCGCGGTACGGCACTTCGCCTTCCACACCTTCCGGCACGACCTTGTCGCTGGAGGTCACGTCGGCCTGGAAGTAGCGGTCCTTGGAGTAGGACTTCTTGCCGCGCGGAGCCATGGCGCCGAGGGATCCCATGCCTCGGTACAGCTTGTACTGCTTGCCGTGCAGGAGCACCTTCTCGCCCGGGGCTTCCTCACAGCCAGCGAGCGTGCCGCCGAGCATCACGGAGGAGGCGCCAGCCACAAGGGCCTTGGCGATGTCACCGGAGTAGTGGATGCCACCGTCGGCGATGCAGGGCACGCCAGCGGCACGGCAGGCCTGGGCGGCCTCGTACACGGCGGTGAGCTGCGGAACGCCAACACCGGCAACGATACGGGTGGTGCAGATGGAGCCAGGACCAATACCGACCTTGACGGCATCGGCACCGGCCTCGATCATGGCCTGGGCACCGGAACGGGTGCCGACGTTGCCGCCGATGATCTGCACGCCATCGAAGGCGGAATCGTGCTTCAGGCGGGAGATCATGTCGAGTGCCAGGCGGGCCTCACCGTTGGCGGTGTCGACCACGAGCACATCCACGCCGGCCTCCATCAGGGCGGAGGCACGCTGCCATGCATCGCCGAGGAAGCCGACGCCGGCTGCCACGCGCAGGCGACCCTGCTCGTCCTTGGTGGCGTCCGGGTACTGTTCGGTCTTGACGAAGTCCTTGACCGTGATCAGACCAGTCAGATGACCTTCCGCATCAACCAGCGGCAGCTTCTCAACCTTGTGCTGGGCGAGCAGGCGGTGGGCGTCGTCCTTGGAGATGTTGGACGGACCGGTGACCAGGTTCTCCTTGGTCATGACATCCTTGACCTTCAGGGTGTCGTAATCCTCGGAGGCGATGAAACGCATATCACGGTTGGTAATGATGCCGACGAGCTTGTTGTCCTTGTCCACCACCGGCAGACCGGAGATGTGGAACTTGCCGCACAGCTTGTCGAGATCAGCCAAAGTGACCTCAGGGTTGACGGTCAGCGGATCGGTAATCATACCGGACTCGGAGCGCTTGACCACATCGACCTGAGCAGCCTGATCGTCGATGGACAGGTTGCGGTGCAGCACGCCGATACCACCGTTACGAGCCATGGCGATGGCCATCTCGGACTCGGTCACGGTATCCATGGCGGCGGAGAGCACCGGGGCCTTCATCGTGATATTGCGGGTCAGATGGGTGCTGGTGTCCACTTCGGAAGGAATGACATCCGTCTCGTTCGGCAGCAGCAACACATCATCATAGGCAAGGCCGAGCTTGGCGAAAATCGGGGGAAGGGGGGCATACGCCGACTGGGCGTTTAATTCATCAAGGTTTGTAGCCATGTAAACACTATATGAAAATGCGCTGACCTTCACGACACACGTGTGAGAACCGTCCAATAACATGTGGCTCAACGCGTGCGGACTGCTATCAGGAAGGGTTTTCCTGTCCGCTCGAATCAGCGCCGGCAACCGGCAGCGATTCGCTTCCGGAACGCGTATTTTCTGGGGTTACGTCGTCATGCACTGCCGTGGCATGCTGCGCGTTGTGGCGCGCCGCTTCCAACGTAGCGTTCTCTTCCTGTATCTCCGGAATACGATGCTTCAGATACGGGTACATGGTGGCGATGGTCAGTACGACCACGGCAATCGCCATACCAAAGGCAACGTGCTGCGCCTTGAAGAAAAGAATGGTCAATGACCCAAACGCGATCAACGCCGCCCAACCCCAAAGAATCAGCACGGCTCCACGAACCGAATGGCCGATGCGCAGCATGCGATGATGCAGGTGCATACGGTCCGGATGCATCGGCGACTGCCCCTTGGCCAGACGCCGCACAATCGCCAGGCACATGTCGAGCACCGGCAGGAACAGCACCAGAATCGGCAACAGAATCGGCATGAATACCGGCAGATAGATACTGGCGTGAATCGATGCCGGATCAAGACGGCCGGTCATGACGATTGAGGCGCAGGTGATGAGATAGCCGAGCAGCATCGAGCCGGAATCACCCATGAACAATTTCGCCGGATGCCAGTTATGCAGGATAAAGCCCACACAGATGCCCACCATCATCACGTCGATCAGCGTGGCCAGCGAAGCGTAACTGGGCGAGTATCGGGCGATGATGTACGAATAGATGGCGAACGCGATGCCGCCGATGGCCACGATGCCCGAAGCCAGTCCGTCAAGACCGTCCACGAAATTGACCGCGTTGATCGAAGCGACAATAAGGAATGCCGTAATTGCCATGGACAGGCTCGGGGATGCGGTGATCAGAGAGCCTCCCAGCGGCAGCGAAATAATCTGCAAACCACCCCAGGCCACGAAAACGGAAATCAGCAGCTGACCGGCGAGCTTCAACATCCAGTCAAGATCCCACAAATCATCGGCCATGCCCAGCAGACTGATCATAATGCCGCCGGCAAGAATCACCCACATCTGGTAATTGCCTTGGAACAGACCCGCAAGGAACGGCGTTCTGCTGGCAAAGATGGTGGCCACGGTAAATCCGATCAGCATGCCAAGCGCCCATACGCGGGGTGGGAATGGTATGCACATCGCGGGCGCGCACTTCGCCAACCGCGCCGATCTCGATGGCCACGTGGCGAATCAGCGGAGTCACCAGCCAGGTGACGCCACCCGCGATGGCCGCGACCAGTAAGTAAATCCTCATGCGCCTAATCCCCCGCCATTGAGGTGGAGGGCTTTGCGAATCATGGATTGGGGAATGACTCCCTCACGAAGAATCTCAATGCCGTCTCTCGCATACGGATCCGCTTTCACCACGGTGCTAGATATATGGCCTTGTGTGGGCCCGCCATCCAGATACAAATCAATCTGGTTTCCGAACGCTTCCACGGCCTCGTCCACGGTCTGCGCGCTTTCATCGCCGGAACGATTGGCGCTTGAAGCGGCCAGAGGACCAGTAGCACGAAGAATCTCAAGGCAGAGCGCCGAGTTGGGGATGCGAATGCCTTGCGTGCCAGGCCTGCCTTCCGCGGTGTCGGCCAACGTCTCCAACGTGCAATCGGGGCGCGCGACGGCAATCGGCGAAAACGCCCCCGGCAGGAAGGCGGCAGAAAGACGGTTCAGCGGCGAAGGTAGTTCGAGTCCGAGCTCGTCAAGTTGGTCAGTGGAATCAAGCAGAACCTGCAATGCCTTGTAGCGGGGACGCCGCTTGAGTTCGTAGATGCGGGCGATGGCAGCCGCATTGCGCGGATCACAGGCTACGCCATACACGGTATCGGTGGGAATGACGATCAGTCCGCCATCATGAATGATGCGTGCGGCCTGAGCCAACGACTCATCCGTGACCTTCCGCGTTGCGCTCATACCGTCTCCGTTCACCTGATTCATCACAATCTATCATTGCACCATTGTGCCCCGACTTGCACAACGACGATGACCGGGTTTCGTCCCGAACGGCATGCACCGTCCCGGGCGAACCGGTCACCATCAATTCGAAAGCAACCTGTGCCAGACTATGCATCACGCGCCGAGGTATGCCTTGCGCACCTTCTCGTCGTGCAGCAGATCCGAGGCCTTGCCTTCCATCGTGATCTTGCCGGTTTCGAGCACATAGGCGCGATCGGCAATGGATAGGGCCATCTTCGCGTTCTGTTCGACCAGCAGCACGGTGATGCCGCTCTTGCGCAGAGTGACGATGATGTCGAAAATCTCCTTGACCAGCAGAGGCGAAAGACCCATCGACGGCTCATCCATCAGAATCGTCTTCGGATGGCTCATCAGGCGCGGCCCATGGCCACCATCTGCTGCTCACCGCCGGAGAGCGTGCCGGCCAGCTGGCGGCGACGTTCCTTCAGACGCGGGAAGTAGTCGAACACCATCTCAAGATCCTTGCCGAGATTCGACTGGTCCTTGAGGCTGAACGCACCCATCTCCAGGTTCTCCTGCACACTCATGCGGGTGAACACATGGCGGCCTTCCGGCACGTGGGCCATGCCCAGGGTGACGATCTTGTTCGCATGCGTCTTAAGCAGGTCATGACCGTCATAGGTGATGCTGCCGGACTTGGCCGGCACCAGACCGGTGATGGTGTGCAAGGTGGTCGTTTTACCGGCACCGTTGGCTCCGATCAGGGAGACGATCTCACCGTCGTCCACCTTCAGACTGATGCCTTTGACCGCGTCGATGGCGCCGTACGAGACACACAGATCCTTGATTTCCAGCATCAGCGTGCCCCCTCTTCTTGAATCGTCTTGGCGATGCTTGGCTCCGGCTCGACCTTGGCGGTCGAGTCGCCGTCCGCATCATCATTGCTGTCGCTACCCAGATAGGCCGAGATGACCTGCGGGTTGTTGGCGATCTGCTCCGGCGTACCGGATGCGATGGTACGACCGTAATCAAGCACCTGAATGCGCTGGCAAACGCTCATCACCAAGCTCATGTCATGTTCGATGAGCAGGATGGCGATGCCGAAACGATCACGGATCGTATTAATGCAGTGCAGCAGATCCTCGGTTTCCGTGGGGTTCATGCCTGCGGCCGGCTCGTCGAGCAACAGCAGCTTCATGCCGGTGGCCAAAGCGCGCGCGATCTCCAGCTTGCGCTGCTGGCCGTATGGCAGGTTGGCCGCTTGCGTGGCCGCCAAGCCTTCGAGGTTGAAAATGCGCAGCAGGTCGATGGCCTTCTCATGCATCTCATGCTCCTGCTTCCAGAAGCCCGGGGTGCGGAAGATGGCGCCGCCCATATGGTAGGAGAACGATTCGTCAAAGGCGACGAGCACATTCTCCTCAACGGTGAGCTGCTTGAACAGGCGGATGTTCTGGAAGGTTCTGGCGATGCCGGCACGAACCACCTGATAGGTCTTCTTGCCGTTCATGTGTTCGCCATCCAGCCAGAAATCGCCCTCGGTGGGCTTGTACACGCCGGTCAGCAGGTTGAACACCGTGGTCTTGCCGGCACCGTTGGGGCCGATCAGACCGACGAGTTCGCCTTTGTTGATGGTCATGTTGAAGTCGGATACGGCCTTCAGACCACCGAAGGTGATGCCGAGATGTTCGGCTTTGAGGATGGGCTGGGTATCGTTGCTCATCGTGCAGCCTCCTTCTCGGTTGTATCGGCCGGTTCGTTGACGGCTTTATCGGACTTATCAGCAGCCTTGTCGTTCTTGCCGTTTCCGCGAAGCAGCAGCCGGTTGATGAGCTTGGGCAGCGAGAACTCCCATGAACCAAAGATGCCTGCGGGCGGAAGATCATGACGAGCACCAGCACCACCGAGTAGGCGAGCATACGGTAGTCAGCGAAGGCACGCAGCAGCTCGGGCAGGATGGTCAGGCCGATGGCGGAGACGATCGAGCCGGTGAGCGAACCCATGCCGCCGAACACCACCATGATCACGTAGTTGATGGAGTTGAGCCAGCCGGCCATGGTGGGGTTCAACGAACCGATGTACTGGCGAAGATGCCACCTGCAATGCCTGCAAAGAATGCGGAAATCGCGAAGACAAGCACCTTGAGGTACGTGGTGTTGAGTCCGGAAGCGCCCGCAGCGATCTCGTCGTCGCGAATGGCCTTGACGGCGCGCCCGTAACGGGAACGGCCGAACATGAAGAGCACGACCACGGTGACCACCATGATCCAGAACACGACGTACAGGTTGGCGGTGCGTTCGATGCCGATCAGGGCCTGTCCCGCGGCACCCTTGTCAAGGCCCATGCCGCCGGCAACCTTGAGGTTTTGGATGATCACACGAATGATCTCACCGAAGCCCAGCGTGATGATGGCCAAGTAATCGCCATGCAGTCGCAGTGCCGGGATACCAATCAGGATGCCGAACACACACGCCACAATGCCGCCGATCAGCGTGGTAATCAGGAACCTTGCGGTGGGGTCAACGCCGATGCCGGCCGCAACCATGTACTTGGATGCCAGTGCGGCTACATAGGCGCCGATGGCCTCAAAGCCGCAGCAACCCAACGTCAGCTGCCCAAGCACACCGATGGTGAGGTTCAGGGACGTGGTCATGATGATGGCGATGCATGCGGTCATCATGATGCCCTTGATATAGGAATCGGCCAGACCGGATTCGCACAGAGCCATCACGATGCCGAACGTGGCAAGGATGCCTAGGAAGCACACCACATAGGATTGTGTGGTGGAAAGCATTGTCTTCTTCATACGATCAGACCTTCTCCCCTTCGTTCTTGCCCATAATGCCGGACGGCTTGACGAGCAGCACGATGATCAGGATGGCGAACACGATGGCATCGGAGAATGCGAGGTGATGAGGCTCCGGTGACAGTGCCGATATATGCCTTGGTCAGACTCTCGATCAGGCCGATGGCAAGACCACCGATCATGGCGCCCGGGATGGAGCCGATGCCACCAAGGACTGCGGCGACGAATGCCTTCAAGCCCAACATGGCACCCATCATAGGCGACACCTGCGGGTAGGCGGCGCAGTACATCAGCGAGGCGACTGCAGCCAGACCGGAACCGATGGCGAAGGTCAGGGCGATGGTGGAGTTGACGTTGACGCCCATGAGCACGGCGGCCTCCTTGTCCTCGGAGACGGCGCGCATGGCCTTGCCCTGCTTGGTGAACTTGACGAACAGCTGCAGGCCCACCATGATGACCAGGCCGATGACGATGGTCAGCAGTGTGTCTCCGGAAAGCTTGAGCTTGCCGAAGGCAATGGACGGCAGGTGGAAAATGGTCGGGACTGTCTGGAAGTCGGCACCGAAGATGGCCTGAGAGCCGTTCTCCAGCAGCAGGGACATGGCGATGGCGGTGATCAGGCGGTCATGGAATTGCCCTTCTCGCGCACCGGCTTGTATGCGGCTTTTTCGACGATGACGCCGACGGCCACGCACACCAGGATGGCGGGAATGACCGCCACCCAGGCGGGCAGGCCCATGGCGACGATGGCGGGAATGGTGAGCATCAGCACATATGCGCCGACCATGATGAAATCGCCGTGGGCGAAGTTGATCAGGCGGATGATGCCGTAGACCATGGTGTAGCCCAATGCCACGAGTGCGTACACGCTACCGATTTTCAGGCCATTGAATAGCTGGCTGACAAACATGATGATCTGATCCATCACTGCTCCCCCCTTTCTAAATCTCATTGTGTGTTGAATGCGTTTATTGAATGTCTGATGATGCGCCATGAAAACGCGAAAGGGAGAGGGCCGGGAAACCGGCCACTCTCCTATATCGCGCGCTCATACTAGAGCGCATGGATTGGAATCATGCAGCGGTGATTCACTTGGGCTGCACGGTGGTGTTGTAGACAGGCTTGCCGTCCTTCATCTCAAGCACGATGACGGACTTGGTCGGGGAGCCGGACTTGTCCATCGTGAACTTACCGGTCACACCGTCGAAGGTCATGCCGGCCACGGCGTTGCGCACATCCTCACGGGTGGCGTTCTTGCCGGCCTTTTCGATGGCCTGCTTGATCATGTAGATCGTGTCGTAGCCCAGAGCGGCGAAGGTGTTCGGCTCGGCGTTGTTCTTGGACTTGTAGGACTTGATGAAGTCCTGCACCTTGGAGTTGGTGTTGTCGTCAGCGGAGTAGTGGGTGGTGTAGTAGGTCTTGTTGTACTGGGCCTTGTCACCGGTGAGCTTGAGGCCGTCGTAGCCGTCAGGGCCCATCACGTAGCCATCGAAGCCCACGGAACGAGCTTGCGGGATGATGTACGGACCAGCCACGGAGTAGTAGTACGGAGCGTAAAGCAGCTCAGCACCGGAAGCCTGGATCTTCTGCAGCTGAGCGGAGTACTCGGTGTCGTCGGCGGAGGAGGAGCTTTCCTTGTCCACCACTTCAAGACCAAGCTTCTCGGCGGCTTGGCGAAAGCCTCACCCACGCCGGAGGAGTACGGATCACCGGTACCGTAGAGCACGGCGACCTTCTTGACCTTCAGGTTCTCGGCCGCGAAGCGGGCGGCGACCTCACCCTGGTAGGAGTCTTTGAAGCAGGTGCGGAACAGGTAGTTGCCGGTTTCGATGGAATCGGAGGTGGCGGCCGGGGCGATGGTGACCAGCTTGGACTGGTCGGCCAGCGGAGCCACGGCTGCGGTGGTGGCGGAGATGGTCGGACCGGCCACGGCGAGCACGTTGTTGTCGCCAACAAGCTTGTTGTAGGCGTTGGACGCCTCGGTGGCGTCGCCCTTGTCATCCATGGACTCGAGCTTGACCTTCTTGCCGTTGATGCCGCCCTTGGCGTTGATCTCGGAAACGGCCAGCTCGAAGCCCTTGACCTCGGCCTCGCCGTAAGCGGCAGCGGTACCGGAGTTGGTGGTCACGGTGCCGATGGTGATGGTGTCACCGGCTGCCTTGGCGCTGGAGCTGGAGGAGTCATCCATGCTGCCGCCGGAGCATCCAGCAAGGGACAACGCCATAACTGCGGCCGCGCTGGCCGCAATGAACTTAATGGAGAACTTCACGTTCATCCTCTTCCTTCTTCCTTGGAATATTTCAACATCGTTCGTCTGTCAATCAACGTGCGGGATATGCACGTGAGACGTTCCATTCGCATAATTCACATACCAGAGAACTGCATCACACGGCTTGTGGCCGTCATCTACGTCTCTCTCATTCGATGTTTGTCGCGGACTGTTATAACCAGACCCGCTTTGAACCCGCAATAGTCTGTTCTTATTATGAGATGGATTATTTGCGGAAATGAGCAGGAAGTCCTCAGGAACAATACGGGGAGAACCTCATGAAACTTGAGAAGGCATGGAGTTTCAGGCAACCGCAAACAGGTATCGGTCGCGGCCCGTCCAATCCCGTCCGGTCGAGGCAGTGGTGAATCCGGCAGCCTTGGCGTAGGCCACCAGTCTGTCTCCCTGAGTCACATCGTGTTCCATGACGAGAGCGCCCCCGGGCTTCAGAAGGCGGTAGGCGCGTTCGATAATACGTTCGGGAATCAGCGTGCCGTCCATAGAACCGCCATACAAAGCCAGTTCGGGATCCCAGTCGCGCACTTCCGGTTGTTCGGGAACGTCGGATTCGGGCACGTAAGGCGGATTGGTGATAACGATGTCGATAGTGCCGTCCAGTTGGGCCAGCGTGGCCAGAGATGTGGCGTCCGCAATTTCCAGCTGGTAATTCGAGGCGATGGATGGATACCGCTTCGCCGTTTCCGCCAGATTCTTGTTGGTCCATTCGGCGGTGTTCGGGGACAGCTCGACCGCCCACACTTGGCTACCGGGCACCTCACTGACCACGGATAATCCGATTGCGCCGGAACCGGCACACAAGTCGACCACGCGCGGGTGAATCATGCCGTGTTCAGTCAGCCAGTCAAGACCGGCCTGCACCACGGTTTCGGTTTCCGGACGCGGAATGAACACGCCAAGGCCGACCTTCAGGTCGAGATAGCGGAACGGCACATGACCGGTGATGTATTGCAACGGCTCGCGCTTGGCACGGCGGGCAAGCATGGATTGAAAGCGGGCAAGCTGTTCGGCTGTGCCAAGCTCCTCCCCCATCAACAGAGCTTTGTCGACATCGCGCAACTCAACACCTGCCGCCTCGGCAAGGAGCAGTTTGGCATCATGCTCAGGCGTCTCAATGCCAGCCTCACGCAATTGCACGGCGGCATCACGAATCACATCGGCAGCAGCCATCACATCCCTATCTTCCGGTGCCTTAATTATCACATAATGTAAGGGTTTGGCCGGTAAATGCGATGCTCGACCGTAGGCTTGACCGAACGGCTAGAGTGTGTCGAGCATTGTATCTACCGGCCAAACCCGCTCACGCTACTATCACTTCTGATTGGCCAGACGGTCGGCTTCGTCGGCTTGGATGTCGGAGTCGATTACGGCCTGCAGGTCGCCGTCAAGTACGGCATCCAGGTTGTACGCCTTGTAATTCGTACGATGATCGACGATGCGGTTCTCCGGGAAGTTGTAGGTACGGATACGCTCGGAGCGATCCAACGAGCGTACCTGCGAGTGGCGCATATCAGCCGCCTCAGCGGCCTCCTGCTCGTGCTTCATGGCCAGTAGTCGGGACTTCAGCACGCGCAGGGCGGAGGCACGGTTCTGAATCTGCGACTTCTCGTCCTGCATGTTCACCGTGATGCCGGTAGGCAGGTGGGTCATGCGCACGGCGGAATACGTGGTGTTCACGGACTGTCCGCCAGGACCGGAGCTCATGAAGATATCAATCTTCAGGTCTTTCGGATCAATCTCAATTTCGTCATCGTCCTCGTCGGCTTCGGGGAAAACAATCACACCGGCCGCAGAAGTCTGGATGCGCCCCTGCGATTCGGTGACAGGAATGCGCTGCACGCGGTGCACGCCGCCCTCGTATTTCATCGAAGCCCACACGCCGTCCTCGGGAGCAGGCGTGCCCTTGGCCCGGATGGCAATCTGCACATCCTTGACGCCGCCGAGCTCGGTGGTGTTCTCGGACTGAATGTTCACGCTCCAGCCGCGCTTCTCGGCGTAGCGGGTGTACATACGCAGCAAATCACCGGCAAACAGTGCAGCTTCCTCGCCGCCGGTGCCGGCCTTGATTTCCATAATGGTGTCTCGCGCATCATCCGGATCACGCGGAATAAGCGCAGTGCGCAGCTTTTCTTCCGCGCCCGACAGTTCGGATTCGAGACGCTTAGCTTCCTCGGCGAAGTCGGCATCCTCGCCGGCCATCTCCTGAGCGGCTTCCAAGTCATCCTTCAATTGCAACCAAGCTTTGTAGGCTCCCACAATGGCACCTAGCTCGGCATGACGACGGCCTAGTTTGCGCAGCTTGTCCGGATTGGACACGACTTCGGGGCTCGCCATCTGCTCTTCGATGGACTGGTACTCCTCAAGTGCGGTCGCCGCCGCGGGGAACTGTTCGTCTGCCATGACACGCTTTCTGGTTGGGTTGTAATCAGGTCACCAAGAATACAAAAACGCCAGTCCTCGGGCGGACATGCCGAAGCATGCCGGACCGAATAGGACTGGCGTGAAGTATGCTACTTGCTCTTCTTGCCGTAGCGCTTCTCGAAGCGAGCAACGCGGCCACCGGTGTCGAGAATCTTCTGCTTGCCGGTGTAGAACGGATGGCACTGAGAGCACACGTCAACGAACATGTGATCTTCCTTGCCGGCAGTGCGGGTCACGAAGGTGTTGCCGCACGAGCACGTCACCTCAACGGGGTGGTAATCAGGATGGATACCCTGCTGCATTTTGCGTCTCCTATGGATTCGGGGGACCCGGGTCGTCATGCCCCTATGGCAGACGTGAACCGGAACCTTACGGATTGTACGCGCCTATATGGACGATTGAATACACTGCGCCGTCGGAAAAGAGTGGGGCCGCAGGGGCTTGAACCCTGGACCGGGCGATTATGAGTCGCATGCTCTAACCGACTGAGCTACGGCCCCACGATGACCTACCGCGATTGCGGAGTAGCCAACTCGCCAAAGTGTAGCACGACCCCGGTCGCAGGAACGGATAACAAACGACCACTCCCGTATGATGTTGTACGCGCCGCCCACCCTGATGCGCGAGTTCAACGTGCCCAGCAGCACCGTGCAATGGCTGACCACCGGATTCATGCTCACCAACGGCATCATGATTCCGGTCACCGCATTCCTCATCGAGACCTTCACCACACGTCAGCTATTCCTGTATGCGATGGGCATGGTCATCGCCTTTGCTCCGGCACTGGGCCCCACCATCTCCGGTCTGCTGGTCGAATGGCTGAGCTGGCGTTGGATGTTCGCGCTGCTGGTGGCAATCGCCGGCGGCGTGATCGCGGCCGCCTGCTTCACGGTGCACAACGTGGGCGAGCCGACCCACCCGCATATCGACGTGCTGTCCGTGGTACTTTCGACCTTCGGTTTCGGCGGTGTGCTCTTCGGCCTCTCCACTGCCGGCGGAAACGGCTGGGGCAGCATGGACGTGCTGGTATCTCTAGCCATTGGCGTAATCGCCCTGACACTGTTCATCTGGCGCCAGATGCGGCTGGAACAGCCAATGCTTGACTTCCGCATTTTCCGCATGGTGGCCATCGTGTGCATCATCTGTCTGGTGGCACCCTTCTTCATCCGAGACCGCGGCCTTCATCCCGGTCAGAAGCGCTGAAAACATGCTCCAGGGCCGCCAACACACACCGGCGGCCCAAGCCCCCCCCCCAAAAAACCAGAGACTACAACTCAGGACGGCAGCCTCGCGAAAGCCCCATCAATCGCGCGCCCGCTCAATCAGCTGATTCAGTATGCCGGCCTTCTTGGCGGCAACCGCCTCCTCCCAATCCAGCCCGGTATCCTTGGCCCGGCCGTAGAAGAATCTGACCAAACCGGGAAAGTCGGGCCGGTATCCACTGTGGCGAAAACTTCGCGCTATGGCCTCGCCCGTCTTGGGATCATCTGGCCGGTGAGCCTCATAGATCGGAATCGCGCAACCCTGCCACCTGCCTCGCACACGGGCAATGCGGTTGACGATCAGCCGCCGCGTGCGCCGTCATATTCTGCAGCTTGCGGGCTTGCTACATCATAAATACCACCATTAATGAGATCTTCGACCGTCATTATCCCCTTCACCGCATTGGCATCCTTGATCCAAAACATCGAGGCGAAATTGGTGTCATCAATATCCCGGAAATCCTGCAGCTTCCGTTCCCCGACCTGCGGGTCGACGGCGTACACGTATTCCGCCATAGCCCGGAACGGTGAGATGCCGTTATCTTTGTTATGCACCAGCTCGACGCGCATATCCGAGCTTTCATCTCCGGTCAGACCGATGTCGCTGATCGAGCAATCAAAGGAAAACCAATCCCAAAACTGCCACTCGATCATCCGGAGCAGACCCTCGGGATGTGGCTTGAATGGGTTCAAACTGACTTCACGGTAAAACTCACGCCGCGCCTCGGCATACACGGCAAGATTGCATTGCTTGAACATATCAACGACATCCTTGGTATCCAGGATTGCCGGTGCTCCGGAATCTTCAACGGCGGCAGTGGCTTCGGTCATGGTCGGTCCTTCCGGTCAAGTGTGGACGGCAGGCCGCATCGCCCGCCGTGAGACACACTGTACGGAAGCCGGCGACCTTGGCGCAAGCCCCTCAGCCAAACTTGTGGATAAGTGGCAAACCCAATGATTCCAGGGGTTGCCGATTGTGCATAACCCAGTTGGGACTCGGTGAATAACCCTGTATTCTCACGGGTTATCCACCAATTGCCTCGCCGTCATCCACCGCCTCTCAATTATTCACACCACCTCTGGCGTGTCATCCACCGTCGGCATCGAACCACGCAATAGCCCTACTGACGCAGTCACTCTTCAACAGAGTCAACCCGCCAAACACTGGCGGAACGGCACCGCTAAGAGCACCATCAGTGAAGCCAATCTGCCAAGCACTGGCAACGCGGCACCGCTCACGCTCCTCAGCGGAGCCAACCCGCCACTCCTTGGCACCCCAGCACCACTGAGAACACCCCAGCGAAGCCAAACTGCCAAGCGCCGGCAGATTGGCACCGTTCAGAGCTGGTAATCAGATGATGATGCCATTGCAGTGATCGACTTCATGCTGGATGATTTGCGCAGTCCAGCCGCTGAACGTGGCGTGGCGTGTGCGGAATCGGCGGTCCTCATAATTGACTTCGATACGTCGGTAGCGCAAAGTGCAGCGTTCGCCGGTTAGGGACAGGCAGCCTTCCTGAGTATCGAAGGTGCCGTCCGAGGCCGTAATCACGGGATTGAGCATCACCGTGATACGGCCGCCGAGATCCTCATCTACAAAAGCAATAATGCGTTTGCCGATGCCAATCATGTTGGCGGCCATACCCACGCAACGAGAACGGTTGGCTTCCAAGGTGTCCACAAGATCCTCAATCACTGTCTCATCGCCGGGACCAGCAGGCTCAGACGGCGTGCGCAGGAATGAGCGCGAAGTCATAATAGAGCGTTGCATCTTTGGTTCCTTCTATTCACACGGGCACTCCCCTCAGAGAGGGGAGCTAGAAAAGGAATCAGGCTTCTTCGTGCCAGTGGGGGTTCTGACCGAAGGTGTGGCCTTCAGGGTTGTCCATTGCGGCGATATCGGCCATGTCCTGATCGTCGAGTTCGAAAGCAGTCAGGTCAAGGTTCTGGCGCTGACGCTCCGGGTTCAGGGACTTCGGGATGGCCACATCGCCATACTGAAGATGCCAACGCAGAATGGTCTGCACCACAGAAATACCATGCTTGGCGGCGATACGCTTCAAGTCCGGATCGCGCAGCATCTGGTTGGCACGGCCCAGCGGGCTCCACGCCTCAGTGATGATGCCATGCGCGTTGTCGTAGGCCAGCTGTTCGTGCTGCTGGAAGTACGGATGCAGCTCGATCTGGTTGACGGCAGGGGTCACGCCCGTATCGCGAATAAGCAAATCAATGTGACCGGGCAGGAAGTTGCTAACGCCGATATGCTTGACCAGCCCACGTTCACGGGCTTCGACCAGCGCCTCCCATGCCTCGACGAACTGACCTTGGCTCGGGTTCGGCCAGTGAATCAGGTAGAGGTCGATGTAGTCGAGTCCCATGCGGCACACGCTCTCCTCGATGGTGAGCAGTGCCTCGTCATGGGCGTGGTGGCGGCCAGGCAGCTTGGAAGTGACGATGATGTCTTCACGCGGCACACCGGATTCGCGGATAGCGCGGCCCACCACGCCTTCGTTCTCATAGTTGAAGGCGGAATCGATGAGTCGGTAGCCTGATGAATGGCAGACTTGATGGCGTCCACACCGGTCAGGCCGTTAACCTTATAGGTGCCGAATCCGGTGGCGGGCAGCTCAAGGCCGTCGTTGGCCTTGCGAATCGGAGTGACTGGTGGCTCAAGCATGATAGTCCTCCTGCTTCTCCTGTGATGGAATATCGATTCCATCATAAAGCCAACCGATACGCGGCAGGCGAACTATTTGACTTCCCGCAATTCCGGCGGACGGCGAGTGGAGAAGCGGAACATGAGTGCGGCGAGAACCACGCCAAGCACCGCCATGCCGGTGAACACCATCATGCTTTGTGGGAAAGCGGTGAGATAGGAGTCGGCGGCATCCGCCCCATTGTTCACGGCAGCGGCCGAAAATTCAGAAATCAGCGCGCTGGCCACAGCAGTGTCGTTGGCTGCGTTGCTGGTCGCGTTGTTGCTGGCGTTGCTGACTGTGTTGCTGCATCGTTCATAAGATTTGCCCTCCCCTCCATTCGTTCGTTTTCGGTGTTGCCGATGGGCTGGCCGCCGGTTGTACCGATTGTTTTCCGATTGTTACCGGTTGTTGGCGTCCTGCTGCATGAGTCGCAAGGCTTCGGTCAAGGTGCGTACCGTGGTTTCGCACTGGTCCGAGGTCAACCCACCCAGCAGTTGGCTCAAACGCGCGTGATATTCCTCCACATAGATGCGGCGGATATCTAAGCCGCGTTCGGCGAGCGTAAGCGTCACCGCGCGGCGGTCGGTGGAGTCGGCGTGCTTGACGACCAGCCCGAGTTCCGCCAACTCGCCGAGGAGTTTGGTGATGCTCGGCGTAGTGACGCCGAGGAATGCGCTGACGTCGCCCACGCGCGCGGTGCCGGTATCTTGCCCATTCGGTTCGTTGATATGCCAGACGGCGTCGATCACGTGGACATAGCGCGGTTTCATGCCTTTCGGCAATGCCGGCATCAGTTCGGTGATGGTCTTGGCCTTCCAGCAGGCGTCTATAAGACTGCGTACGTCATCCACCGGCAGCTGGCCGGGCTTGGACTTGGTCGCGGACTCAGTCGCGGACTTGGTTTCGGTCTGGGATTCGCTCATCGCTGACCCAACCTCCATTTAGTTACCGATAGTCATTACCTTTAGTAAGGGTATGCGACCTCTAGGCAAACCCAACGACCCATTCACTCACGTTGGGTTTCGCCATTTTCGGGAGAAAAACAATAGTGCGGTGATTCCCATAACGAGAATCACCGCACTGTACTGTTCGCGATTGTTTACGCGTTGCTATCTGCGTCGTGCGCGTTATCTACGCACCGCCATCTGGGTCATCGCAAGACCGGACGCCTTGCGGTCGGCTGCGTCAGCGCAAAGCCAGGTTGGCGGCACCAATGAGGCCGGCGTCCTGGCCGGCGGTGGCGGCGACAATCTTGGCGTGAGCGCGGTAGGCGCTGCCTTCCAGGAAGCGCTGGTAGTTGTAGCGGGCCGGCTCCAGCAGGATGTCGCCGACGGCCACCACGCCGCCGCCGATCACGAACAGGTCCGGGTCGAGCACGGCGGAAACGGCGGCCATCGTGCGGCCGAGCCATTCACCGATCTTGCCGAATGCGTACAGGCCGAGTACGTCGCTTCCTGAGCTGCCTGGGAGACCATCGGGCCTTCCAGCTTGGCGATGTCGCCGCCGCACAGCTCCATGAGGCGCTTGGCATCCTGCGGGCGACGGCGCACGGCAGACTTGGCGAAGTTCTCCAGTGAGGTGCCCGAGGTGTAGCGCTCAGCGCAGCCGCGCAG